>Ga0209422_1000036_pt1 | contig 31963 bp, 19 predicted proteins | sample BlaSpr_A8_OM2_M3_FD_187983 | JGI IMG/M metagenome (GOLD analysis project Ga0209422, IMG submission 187983) | Forest soil microbial communities from Thunder Bay, Ontario, Canada - Black Spruce, Ontario site 2_A8_OM2_M3 (SPAdes) (version 2) | ecosystem: Environmental > Terrestrial > Soil > Boreal... | reverse complement strand
GCCGGAATATGTCGGCAAGAAGATCGAGGCGCGCGAGGTCAAGATGGCGATGCTCGCGATCCTGGTGCTGCCGCTGATGTATCTGGGCTGGACCGCGGTCGCCGTGGTGCTGCCGCCGGCGGTGGCGTCGATGGCCAATGCCGGTCCGCACGGTTTTACCGAGGTGCTCTATGCCTATACCTCGCAAACCGGCAATAACGGCTCGGCCTTCGCGGGCCTCACGGGCAATACTCCTTTCTACAACATCACCGGCGGCGTGGCGATGTTCGTCGGCCGTTTCTTCATGATCGTGCCGGCGATGGCGATGGCGGGCTCGCTGGCCGGCAAGAAATCGATCCCGCCGTCCGCCGGCACGCTGCCGACCACCGGCGGCCTGTTCGTCGGCCTCGTCGTCGGCGTGATCCTGATCATCGGCGGCCTCACTTTCTTCCCGGCGCTGGCGCTGGGGCCGATCGTCGAGCACCTCGCGATGACCGCGGGCACCCTGTTCTGATCGAACCCATTTTCGGAGTTACGTCCATGGAAACCGTCCAAAAACTGAACAAGCGGAAACCGGTGTCGGCGATGCTCGACCCGAAGATCGTGATGCCCGCCATCGGTTCGTCGTTCCGCAAGCTCGATCCGCGACAGATGATCAAGAACCCCGTGATGTTCGTGGTCGAGGTCGTGGCCGCGCTGACGACGGTGATTTTCCTGCGCAATCTGATCGGAGGTGGTGGCGAAAGCCTCAGCTTTACCTTCCAGATCATCCTGTGGCTGTGGTTCACGGTCTTGTTCGCCAACTTCGCCGAAGCCGTTGCCGAGGGCCGCGGCAAGGCGCAGGCCGAGTCGCTGCGCAAGACCCGCACCGAGAGCCAGGCCAAGCTGTTGACCGGATCCGACAAGAATTATCGTCTGGTCTCCGGCACCAGCCTCAAGGTCGGCGATATCGTGCTGGTCGAGGCCGGCGACAACATCCCCTCCGACGGCGAGGTGATCGAAGGCATCGCCTCCGTGAACGAGGCCGCGATCACCGGCGAGTCCGCTCCGGTGATCCGGGAATCCGGCGGCGACCGTTCGGCGGTCACCGGCGGCACGCAAGTTCTGTCCGACTGGATCCGCGTCCGCATCACCGCGGCGCAGGGCTCGACCTTCATCGACCGCATGATCAAGCTGGTCGAGGGCGCCGAGCGGCAGAAGACGCCGAACGAGATCGCGCTCAACATCCTGCTCGCGGGATTGACCATCATCTTCGTGTTCGCGACCGTGACCATCCCGAGCTACGCGTCTTACGCCGGCGGTTCGATTTCGGTGGTGATCCTGGTGGCGCTGTTCGTCACCCTGATCCCGACCACGATCGGCGCGCTGTTGTCGGCGATCGGCATCGCCGGCATGGACCGGCTGGTGCGTTTCAACGTGCTGGCGATGTCGGGCCGCGCGGTGGAAGCCGCCGGCGACGTCGACACCCTGCTGCTCGACAAGACCGGCACCATCACGCTCGGCAACCGGCAGGCCACCGCGTTTCGTCCCGTCCACGGCGTCAGCGAGATGGAACTCGCAGATGCGGCGCAACTCGCCTCGCTGGCCGACGAGACCCCTGAAGGCCGCTCGATCGTCGTGCTGGCAAAGGAGAAATACGGCATCCGCGGCCGCGACATGGCGGAACTCAACGCCACCTTCATTCCCTTTACCGCGCAGACCCGCATGAGCGGCGTCGACGCCGGCACCTCCTCGGTCCGCAAGGGCGCGGTCGACGCGATCCTCAACTATGTCGATGGCGGCGGTGAGTCGCGGATCGTCGCGTCCGGAAATACCGCGCGCGTGCTGCAAAGCGCGATGTCGGATGCCGCGCGCGAGGTCCAGGCGATCTCGGACGAAATTTCGAAGGCCGGAGGCACCCCGCTCGCGGTCGCCAAGGACGGCCGCCTGCTCGGCGTCGTGCAGCTCAAGGATATCATCAAGGGCGGCATCCGCGAGCGTTTCGCCGAGTTGCGCCGCATGGGCATCCGCACCGTGATGATCACCGGCGACAACCCGATGACGGCAGCCGCAATCGCCGCCGAAGCCGGCGTCGACGACTTCCTGGCGCAGGCGACGCCCGAGGACAAGCTGAAGCTGATCCGGGACGAACAGGCCAAGGGCAAGCTGGTCGCGATGTGCGGCGACGGCACCAACGACGCGCCGGCACTGGCTCAAGCCGACGTCGGCGTCGCCATGAATACGGGCACCCAGGCCGCGCGCGAGGCCGGCAACATGGTCGACCTCGATTCCAACCCGACCAAACTGATCGAGGTGGTCGAGATCGGCAAGCAGCTGCTGATGACCCGCGGCGCGCTGACCACGTTCTCGATCGCCAACGACGTCGCGAAATATTTCGCCATCATCCCGGCGATGTTCCTCGCGTTCTACCCGCAGCTTGCCGTGCTCAACATCATGCAGCTGACGAGCCCGCAAAGCGCGATCCTGTCGGCGATCATTTTCAACGCGCTGATCATCATCGCGCTGATTCCGCTGGCTTTGAAGGGCGTCGCCTATCGCGCCATCGGTGCCGGCGCGCTGCTGCGCCGCAACCTGCTGATCTACGGCGTCGGCGGCATCATCATTCCCTTTATCGGCATCAAGGCGATCGACCTCGTGGTCGTCGCCTTGCACCTGGCTTGAACTGTCATGGCGAGGAGCAAAGCTAGTACCGTCATTCCGGGGCGATGCGAAGCATCGAACCCGGAATCTCGAGATTCCGGGTCTGGTGCTACCGCACCATCCCGGAATGACGGCGGATGGATTGCTTCGTCGCTCCGCTCCTCGCAATGACGAAATAATGGAGACATGTCATGTTGAAAGAAATTCGCCCCGCCATCCTGATCCTCGTGCTGCTGACGGCGATCACGGGCCTTGCTTATCCGCTGGCCATGACCGCGATCGCGGGCGTGCTGTTTCCGAAGCAGGCGCAGGGCAGCCTGATCGAGCGGGACGGCAAGGTGGTCGGCTCCGCCCTGATCGGGCAGGAGTTCAAGGAGGACAAATATTTCCACGGCCGGCCCTCGGCGACGACGGCGCCGGACCCGGCTGACTCAACCAAAACTGTCCCGGCGCCCTATAACGCGGCCAATTCCGGCGGCTCGAATCTCGGCCCGACCAGCAAGGCGTTGGCCGACCGGGTCAAGGAAGATGTCGAGAAACTGAAGGCCGAGAACCCGCAAGGCTCCGTTCCGGTCGATCTCGTCACCACCTCCGCCAGCGGCCTCGATCCCGACATCTCGCCGGAGGCCGCGCTGTTCCAGGTGCCGCGCGTCGCCAAGGCGCGCAATATGCCGGAGGACCGTCTCCGCCAGCTGGTCGCGGAGAACACCGCAGGCCGCCTGGCCGGATTGATCGGCGAACCCCGCGTCAACGTGCTGGCGCTGAATTTGGCTTTGGATCGCGCCGCCTCGAAATAGCAGGCGCCTAGGCTGGACCTGGGCGGAGGACTATATTGCCACAATGGCCCAGCAGCGTCGCGATCCCGAACAACGTCCCTCGCCGGAGGCGCTACTGGAAGCGGCCCGGCGCGAGGACAGCCGCGCCGGCCGGCTCAAGATCTTCGTCGGCGCCGCCCCCGGCGTCGGCAAGACCTACGAGATGCTGCAAAGCGCCCACGCCAGGCTGAAGGCCGGCGCCGATGTCGTGGTCGGCGCGGTCGAAACCCACGGGCGGGCCGAGACCCAAGCGCTGCTGCACGGCCTCGAAGTCCTGCCGCGCAAGCGCATCGAGTACAAGGACCAGGTCATCGAGGAGATGGACCTCGACGCGCTGATCGCGCGCCATCCGCAGATTGCGCTGGTCGACGAGCTCGCCCACACCAACGCGCCCGGCAGCCGCCATCCCAAGCGCTATCTCGACGTCGAGGAACTGCTGTCCCGTGGCATCGACGTCTACACCGCGGTCAATATCCAGCATATCGAGAGCCTCAACGACGTGGTCGCCCAGATTACCCATGTCCGGGTGCGCGAAACCGTGCCGGATTCGGTGTTCGACCGCGCCGACGCCATCGAGCTGATCGACCTCACCCCGGACGACCTGATCCAGCGGCTGAAAGAGGGCAAGGTCTACGTCCCCAAGCAGGCCGAGCGCGCGCTCGAGCATTATTTCTCGCCGGGCAATTTGACCGCGCTGCGCGAGCTGGCGTTGCGGCGGACCGCCGAGCGCGTCGACGAGCAACTCCTGACCCATATGCAGGCCAACGCCATTGCCGGCCCTTGGGCGGCCGGCGAGCGGATCCTGGTTTGCGTCAGCGAGGATCCGCGGGCCGCCGGGCTCGTGCGCTACACCAAGCGGCTGGCGGACCGGCTGCACGCGCAATGGACCGCCATCAGCATCGAGACCCGGCGCACCCTGCAACTGTCCGACGTGGAGCGCGACCGGCTCGCCGACACGCTGCGGCTGGCGGAGGCGCTGGGCGCCGAGGCGATTACCATTCCCGGCGTCGGACGCCGCATCGCCGACGACCTGATCAGCTTCGCGCAGGCCAACAACGTCACCCAGATCATCATCGGCAAGTCGAGCCGCTCCTGGTGGTTCGAACTGACGCGCGGTTCTGTTGTGCACGATCTGGTGCGCGGCGCCGGCAATATCAGCGTCAACGTCATCGCCGGCGAGGAACTCGCCGCCGATCCGGTGCCGAAGAAGACCGTGCGCACCGCGGAGCGGCCCGAGCCGTTCAATCCGCAACCCTATCTGATGGCGCTGTTGATCGTGGGCATCGGGCTTGGCGGCGGTGAGCTGATCCAGCACTGGTTCGGCATCGTGAATGTCGACCTGGTCTTCCTCACGGCGGTGGTCGGTGTCGCGGTTCGCTACGGCCTGTGGCCGTCGATATTGGCCAGCGTCGCGGCGTCGCTGTGCTACAACTTCTTCTTCCTGCCGCCGATCTACACCTTCACCATCACCGACCCGACCAACGTCGCGGCGTTCTTCTTCTTCATGCTGATCGCGATCCTGGTTTCCAATGTCGCAGCCCGGGTGCGCACCCAGGCCGACTCCGCGATCGGCCGGGTGCGGACCACCGAATCGCTGTACGCCTTCAGCCGCAAGCTCGCGGGCACCGCGACGCTGGACGACGTGTTGTGGGCGACCGCCTATCAGACGGCGCTGATGCTGAAGGTGCGGGTCGTGCTGCTGTTGCCCGAAGACGGCGTGTTGACGGTGAAGGCCGGATACCCGCCGGAGGACGAGCTGGACAAGGCCGATCTTGCCGCCGCCAACTGGGCCTGGGACAACGACCGCTCGGCCGGGCGCGGCTCGGATACGCTGCCCGGCGCCAAGCGGCTGTTCCTGCCGATGCGGACCGGGCGCGGGCCGATCGGCGTGACCGGCATCGACGACGACAGGACCGGGCCGCTGTTGACGCCGGACCAGCGCCGCCTGCTCGATGCGCTGATGGACCAGGGCGCGCTCGCGATCGAGCGGGTGCTGCTGGTCGAGGACATGGATCGCGTCAAGCGCACGGTGGAATCCGACCGCCTGCGCTCGGCGCTATTGACGTCGATCTCGCACGACCTGAAGACGCCGCTCGCCTCGGTGCTCGGCGCCGCCTCGACGATGCGCGATCTCTCCAGCGGCCTGACGGATGCGGAAAAACGCGACCTGCTCGCCACCGTGATCGACGAATCCGAGCGGCTCAATCGTTTCATCGCCAACCTCTTGGACATGACCAAGCTGGAGAGTGGCGCCATCGTGCCGAACACGGCACGGCATGATGTCGACGAAATCGTCGGCAGCGCGTTGCGGCGCGCCAGCAAGATCCTCGCCCGTCACAGGGTTTCGCTGGAGCTCGCCGCCGACCTGCCGATGCTCGAACTCGACGCGGTGTTGTTCGAACAGGCGCTGTTCAACCTGTTGGACAACGCCGCCAAATATGCGCCCGCCGACTCCACGATATCGATCACGACGTCGCGGGACCGCAACTGGGTCACCCTGCAGGTCATCGATGAGGGCGGCGGCATTCCGCAGTCCGAGCTCGAGAGCGTGTTCGACAAATTCTATCGCGCGCAAAAGGGCGACCATGTGCGTCCCGGCACCGGCCTCGGGCTCGCGATCGCGCGCGGCTTCGTCGAGGCGATGCACGGCACGATTTCCGCCGATAACCGCTCCGACCGCAGCGGCGCGGTGCTGACCATCCGGTTGCCGATCCCGGCGGTCTCCACCGCACTGGACACCGCCGCATGACCGCCGCGCCGATCAAGGTCCTGGTCATCGACGATGAGCCGCCGATCCGCAAGCTGTTGCGGATGGGCCTGACCACGCAGGGCTATGAGATTCTGGATGCCTCCAACGGCAGGATCGGGCTCGAAATGCTGGCCGAGGAACCGGCGCTGATCATTCTCGACCTCGGCCTGCCGGATATCCAGGGCCATGACCTGCTGCGCATGATACGCGGCCGCAACGACAGCGTTCCCATCATCGTGCTGTCGAGCCGCGGTGACGAAGCCGGCAAGGTCCAGGCGCTCGATCTCGGCGCCGACGACTATCTGACCAAACCGTTCGGGATGGACGAACTGCTGGCCCGCATGCGCGCGGCGCTGCGGCATCAATTGCAGGTCCATGGCGAGCGCCCGGTGTTTCGAACCGGCGATCTTGCCGTCGACCTGGTGCGCCGCATCGTCAAGGTCGGCGACAAGGATGTCAAACTCTCGCCGAAGGAATATGAATTGCTGCGCGTGCTGGTGCAGCACGCCGGCAAGGTCCTGACCCACCGGTTTCTGCTGAAAGAGCTGTGGGACGAACTGACCGACGCGCAATATCTGCGAGTCTATGTGCGGCAACTGCGGCAGAAGATCGAAGCCGATCCGGAGCGCCCGCAATTCGTGCTGACCGAAACCGGCATCGGGTATCGGCTGCGCGCGCCTGACTAAACCCCTTATATTGCCTGAAAGCGAATCGATGCTGTTGATGATGTGCCCCCCTGGAGCGGCCATGAAAATTTCCGACCTGTTGTCGCCGGCGGACGTCCTGTTCGACGCCCGCGCCTCGAACAAGCGCGCGCTGTTGCAGGAACTCGCAGCCAAATCCGCCGATAGTGCCGGCCTGGCGGTCGATCAGGTCACATCCCAACTGTTGAAGCGGGAGGAACTGGGCTCGACCGGCATCGGCAGGGGCGTCGCGATTCCGCATGCCCGGCTGCCGGGTTTGCCGCGGCCCTTCGGGCTGCTCGCAAGACTGAGGCAGGCCATCGAATTCGAGGCCATCGACGGCGAAAAAGTCGACCTCGTGTTCGTGCTGCTGCTGCCGGCCGCCGCCGAGACCGAGGCGCTCGGCGCGCTCGCGCTGGTGGCGCGGACCTTGCGATCGCCGGAGAGTCTCGCGCGATTGCGGGCCGCAAAAAATGCCTCGGAGCTGTTCGCGGCGATGGGGTGAGCGGTGGGCCAGCGCGAGGCTCTTTCTTTGCCGAGTTTTTCTTACGATCTGCACGCGGTAGAGAAAGATCGTCGCGAGGTGGGAGCGTCCGCAAGGCGCACATCGGGAACCATCGGCGTCCGCGATGATTAATTTCTCTATACCGGGAGAAATATCATGGCACGAAAATATTCGAAAAAAGCATCCGCCAAGGTCGGACGCGCGATGAAGAAGCGCAAGGCCGGCACGCTGAAGAGCGGCCGCTCGGGGCGCAAGGTCAAGAGCCGCAAGCAGGCCATCGCGATCGGTCTTTCCGAGGCAAGGCGCGGCGGAGCCAAGGTCCCGAAGAAGAAGACGACGAAGAAGCGCAAGACGAAGAAGGCGAAACGATAGTGACGTTTCGTCATTGCCGGGCTTGCCGCCTTCGCTAAAGCTTCGGGGCGTGCCCGGCAATGACGAATAGAACGCAAGCGGCACCCGACGGGCAAATCACTCGACCGGTCGGCTTGGCCTGTGTCAAGTGCCGCACGCAAAAATATTCTGCTTTTCAGAAATGAAAATATATCCTATATTCTCTCCGTCCCGTCCCACTATGAGGGGCGTTGCGCAACGTCAACAACGCGGGGCGGGATGCGGTGGACGCGGAGGGTGCTTCTGGCGAGGGCGCCTGAGGCGGACGGCGAAGGCGTGTGGTCCCGGCATCGCGACGCTGGTGTCAATTCGTGGAGGCAACTCCACGGCGACGGTGGCCAAAGAGCCCGTGCACCGAGGAGAGCACGTTATAAGCCGTAAACCATTGCGTGGGGAATGCCGGGTGATTCCGGTGTGACCTGCTAACGCGTGTGCGCTTTACTACTACCATTGCACACGCGGCTATCGGGCGCATCGGGCGCCCGGCATTCCCTGCGCCCTCTGTTCGGAGGGTAAGGAAATTGATGGCAAACCTCGAGCCAACCGTGCTGCGAGATCGCGAACCTATGTCAACGTCATGGCGAGCCAATCGGTCGCGCGAACGCCCGGTTCAACCAGCCTTACGTTGGCGCGCTGCCGAGCGATGCGCCGTCTTTGCGGGACGGCGCGAAGCCCGCCTCGCCGGCGCGTGGCGCTTGGCGGAGGTCCGGCCCTTCAGGCTTTGCTGTAGCGCGTCCATCAGGCTGACGACGTTGCTCGGCCGCTCCTCGGCCTCGACCGATTTGACCGGCTTGCCGTTGGCCTTGCGCCTGACCAGCGTCTTCAGCGCGGTCTCGTATTCGTCCTTGAATTTCGAGGGGTCGAAATGCGCGGCCTTGGTATCGAGAATGTGGCCTGCGAGCTCGACCATGTCCTTTGAGATCTTCGGATTCTTGATGTCGTCGAAATAATCATGTTCGTCGCGCAATTCATAGGGATAGCGCAGGGTGGTGCCGAGCAAACCCTTGCCGAGCGGCTCGATGGCGATGATATGTTCGCGGTTGGTCAACACGATGCGCGCCAGCGCGACGCGATCCTGGTCCTGCATGGCGTCGCGGATCACGGCGAAAGCGTCGATGCCGGCCTTGCCGTCGGGCGCAATGTAATAGGGGTGGTTGAGATAGCGCTTGTCGATCTCGCCCCTCGGCACGAAGCTGTCGATGTCGATGGTATGGTTGCTCTCGATCTGAACGGCTTCCAGCTCGTCCTTTTCGATCTCGACATATTCGCCCTTTTTCAACTCGTAGCCACGGCCCTTCTGATCGCTTTCGACGATGTCGCCGGTCTCGGCATCGACCATCTGCTGCTTCAGCCGGTTGCCGGTCTCCTTGTTGATCATGTGGAAGCGGGTTTTGTCGGTTGTAGTCGAGGCCGGATAAAGCAGCACCGGGCAAGACACGAGGGAAAGCTTCAGGGACCCTTTCCAATAGGCGCGGGCGGCCATTACAATCTCCGGGGCTGGTTGTGCGTCAGGGGTATTCGGGAACTTCAACGGCTGCTAACGGTTTCGGTTCCAGGCACTTGTTTTGGGTCCACAGGGCATCGCCTATTAATTGCGTGAGATTGATTGTGGCCGTCAAAAAACTCTCCACCTACCGCAACAAGCGCGATTTCGAAAAGACCGCCGAGCCCAGCGGCGAGGCCAGGGTCGCGCCGTCGAAGCGGCGGCGGTTCGTGATCCAGAAGCATGCCGCCACCCGCCTGCATTACGATCTGAGGCTGGAATTCGACGGCGTCTTCAAGTCGTGGGCGGTGACGCGCGGACCCTCGCTCGACCCGCACGACAAGCGGCTGGCGGTGGAGGTCGAGGATCATCCGCTCGACTACGGCGATTTCGAAGGCTCCATTCCGAAGGGCGAGTATGGCGGCGGCACCGTGCAGCTCTGGGATCGCGGCTATTGGGAATCCGACGATCCCGACAAGGGCTTCAAGAAGGGCGACCTGAAATTCACCCTGTACGGCGACAAGCTGCATGGCAGCTGGGTGCTGGTGCGCATGCGCCACGACCGCGACGGGGGAAAGCGGACCAACTGGCTCCTGATCAAGCACCGCGACGAATACGCTCGGGAGGGCAAGGCCAACAACGTCCTGGACGAGGACAAATCCGTCGCCTCGGGACGGACCATGGAGCAGATCGCCGCGGGCAAGGGCAGGGCGCCAAAGCCGTTCATGCTGGCCAAGACAAAACGCGCCAGCGCGGACGCGGTCTGGCATTCGAACCGGGGCGATGACGTCATATCCTCGCCGGCGCCGGCGAAGGCGCTGAGGGGCAGACAAGTCGCGGCGATGCCGGATTTCGTCGCGCCCGAGCTCTGTGCCTCGGTCGATCGTCCGCCGAGCGGGGAGGGGTGGTGCCACGAAATCAAATTCGACGGCTACCGCGTGCAACTGCGCATCGAGGACGGCGTGGCGACGCTGAAGACGCGGAAGGGCCTGGACTGGACCGACAAATTCGAGGCGATTGCGAAAGAGGCAGGCGCGCTGCCCGATATGCTGATCGACGGCGAGGTCGTCGCGCTCGACCGCGAGGGCACGCCGGATTTTTCCGCGTTGCAGGCGGCGATTTCTGACGGCAAGACCGGCCGCCTGATCTTCTTCGCGTTCGATTTGTTGTTTGCCGATGCCATGGACATTCGTACCCTCCCGCTGCGCGAGCGAAAAGCGCGGCTGAAGGAATTGCTGGAGGCGCGGCGCAAGGGCAAGGCCGGATCGGTCCGCTATGTCGAGCATTTCGAGGTCGACGGCGAAGCCATGATGCAGTCGGCGCGCGAGCTTTCGCTGGAGGGCATCGTCTCCAAGAAACTTGATTCGCGCTACCATTCCGGCCGTTCCGAAAGCTGGACAAAGGCAAAATCCCGCGACGGCCACGAGGTCGTGCTGGGCGGGTGGAAGAGCACCAACGGCAAATTCCGCTCGCTGATGGCGGGCGTCTATCGTGGCGATCACCTTGCCTTTGTCGGCATGGTCGGCACTGGATTCGGCCAGGACACGGTGAGGCGGATCATGCCGGCGCTGAAAGCAGCGAGCTCGGACCAAAGCCCGTTCGGCGGCAAGGACGCGCCGCGCAAGACCCGCGACGTGCACTGGTTGAAGCCCGAACTGGTTGCCGAGATCGAATTCGCCGGCTGGACCGACGGCGGCAACATCAGGCAGGCGGCGTTCAAGGGGCTGCGCCAGGACAAGCCGGCCAGCGAGGTAAAGGCGGAGAAACCGGCGATGACCAGAATCGCAAAGCCTGTTGCTTCAAAAGCCGCGGCGAAGCCAGGCAAAGTGCAAGTGAAAGTAGCCGCGAACAAATCCGCCACCGTAATGGGTGTCGTCATCTCCAAGCCGGACAAGGAGCTGTGGCCGGATGCCGGCGACGGCAAGGGCGTGACAAAACTCGATCTCGCCCGCTATTTCGACGCGGTCGGCGGCTGGATGATCGGCCATCTCAAGGGCAGGCCGTGTTCGGTGGTGCGCGCGCCGGATGGAATCAATGGCGAAAAGTTCTTCCAGCGCCACGCCATGCCCAGCACGTCGGATCTGCTGGAGCTGGTAAAGGTCTCCGGTGACCGCAAGCCCTATCTGCAGATCGATCGGGTCGAGGGCCTTGCTGCGGTGGCCCAGTCCGGCGGGCTCGAACTGCATCCGTGGAATTGCGCGCCCGATGCGCCCGACATTCCCGGGCGGCTGGTGTTCGATCTCGATCCCGCGCCCGAGGTCGGGTTTTCCGATGTCATCGAGGCCGCCAAAGACATGCGGCAGCATCTCGCCGAACTCGGCATGGAGAGTTTTTGCAAGACCACCGGCGGCAAGGGGCTGCACGTGGTGGCGCCTTTGCGGCACGGCGCAAAAGACAAGGTGACGTGGAAGGAGGCCAAGGCGTTCGCGCTGGGCGTTTGCCAGTGGATGGCCAATGACGACCCCGAGCGCTATCTGCTCAACATGTCGAAGAAGCTGCGCCAGGGAAAGATTTTTCTCGACTACCTCCGTAACGATCGCATGGCGACCGCGGTCGCGGTGCTGTCGCCGCGGGCGCGCCCCGGCGCCACCGTCTCGATGCCTTTGACCTGGGCACAGGTGCGCGGCGATCTCGATCCCACACGCTACACGGTCCGCACCGTACCGGCGCTGTTGGCGAAGACCAAGGCGTGGCAGGGCTACGATGACGCGGCGTCGTCGATCAAGGCCGCGATAGGGAAATTGGGAGAGAAATCATGACTGGCGTCATTCCGGGACGCGCCCCTTTGCGCGGGCCCGGAATCCATAACCCCAGATCGTGGTTATGGATTCCGGGCTCGCGCTATTGCGCGCGCCGGAAGGACGCCGCAGCAATATCATTTCGACCGGCTCGCGAACAGCCCGTCCAGCCGGAACGAATAGCCGACGCCGACGATGGTGCTCGGCGCATTATGGTTGAGCCCGAAGGCGATGTGGAAATCGACCTGCTGGGTCGGCGTCAGATGATACAGCCCGCCGGAATTGAACAGCTGGCTGGGGCCGGCGTTTTCGGGGTAATCGCCGACATACTCCACGAACAGGCTCGCCCGCTCCGTGACCTTCTTCTCGATGACAAAGGTGGTTTCGGTGACGCGTCGGGTCGACAGCTCCGCCGGCCGGAAGAATTCGGTGAGCATGCCGCTCAGCCCCCAGCCGTCGTGCAATTCCCACGACCATGGCATCTGCAAATAGGGCTGGACGCCACGGCCGGCGATATCGACCGCACCGGTCGGCAGCGCCAGGCCTGCGGTCAGGGAAACGTCGATCTTGCCCGGGATCGGACTGACCTGCCACTTGATCGCCGGCGCCACATCCGAAAACCCGGAGCTGCCGGGGGCGCGGATGTTGGCAAAATAAGTCGGCATGTCGACCAGCAGCTCGAGGCAGGGGGCCACGCCGAGGCGCCAGCGGGAGTTGGTGCCGTCGATGGTTCGGCCGCCGTCGCGTACGCTGAAATTCACCCCGTTCTCGTTCTGCAGGCTGCCGGTCGGCACCACCAGGCTGGAATTCGTGACATCCGGCCGGTCGGTGGCGATCTCGTCTTTGGCGGTCGGGCATTGGTCCGCGCGCGCCTCGACCGACGCGACGATGGCGAGCGCCGACAGCAGGCAGGTTGCGCGAGATCGTCTGCTCATGAAGACCGTGGTCGAGGAACAGCGGCGTCAGCCGGGTTGAGCAATAGGCATACAGCCGATTGCCCCTCCACGAGAGCGAAAAATTTGCTGGTCTGTCGGGAATATTTTTTACCGATCGCCGATGTGCAATCGCACATCGGCCGATGGGCCCGCGAGGCGCCGACCCGGCGCGGCCTAAAGCCTTCCGAGCAGTAGCAGGATCAGGAGAATGACGATAACGAGACCAAGACCGCCGCCGCCATAATAGCCCGTGCCGTAGAACGGCCCGCCGCCGATGCCGCTGAAGCCGCCGAGCAGCGCGATCACGAGAATGATCAGGATGATGGTTCCGAGTGACATCTAGCTTTCCTCCCAGCCGGCAGCCAGCACCTGTTGCTCTGCCATGAGCCGGGGAAACCGACCGGAACCCTGAAAGTTCCACTAGCTCACCGGAGGCGCGCGCTCTTTTTTTGCGGGAATGTGGAACTACATGCAATCAAGGCAAGACGGGAAATTCCACGGATGGCCGCACCTCTGATCGTTTCTATTCCCCATCGTCTCGGCCGCGAGGAGGCGACGCGCCGCCTCAAGGCGGGTCTGACGCGCGCGGCTTCCGGCATTGCCGTGCTGAAAGTCGACGAGGAGCGATGGGAGGACAATCGCATGGTCTTCCGCGTCCGTGCGCTGGGGCAGCCGGCGTCGGGCCATCTCGATGTCGCGGACGACCATGTCCGGCTCGAAGTCACGCTGCCATGGCTGCTGCAGCGGTTTGCGGAAGTGGCGCAAGTGGCGATCAAGAATCGCGGCAATCTGCTGCTGACGAAAAAGAACTGAGAGAGTCCCGTTCACGCGTGGCTGCGCTTGCGCGCCGGTTTCGAAGCCGTTTCGAACCTTGCCTTCAGCACCGCCGCCGGCAAATGCTGGAACAGCTCGGAGAGGCGCAACTGCCCGCCTTCGCCCGCGGCGCTCTGCACGGAATAGCCGCCGGCGTTGACAGTCCCCTCATAGCTTTCGCCGCGCGGCCAAATCCTGCCGCCTTGCGACATCGCGGCGAACGATTTCGCAACCACTGCGATCGCAGCTTCGCGGCCACGGCGCCGCGCAAAGGCGATGACGTGGTCGCGATGCGGTCCGCTCACCTCAAGCGGTTCGTAGTCGCCGTGGGTGAAGACGTCGGCGAGTTCGGTGCGAAGTCTCAGCAAATGCCGGGTCCAGGCCAGCTTGACATGGCCATTGGGCCAATTCTGCACGAGGCTGGCCCAGTCGGGCTTACCCGTCGACGCCAGCACCGCGGCGCGCTCGACAAAATCCACCGGCCGCCGGTTGTCGGGATCGACCAGCGACTGGTCCCAGAACTCGGTACCCTGATAGAAATCGGGCATGCCCGGCACGGTCGCCTTCAAGGTGACCTGGCTCAGGGAATTCAGCGCCCCCAGCAGCGCGACGCGCTGCGCCAGCGTCGCCAGCGAGCTAAGAAATTCGGCCGAAATTGCCGGGTCCAGAATTCGCCCGATGAAGCTGCGCAATCCCGCTTCATGGGCCTCATCGGGATTGAGCCAGCTGGTTTCCTGCTTGCCCTCGCGCGCCGCCTTCAGCGCATAGGCCTGCATCCGCTCCACGAACGTATCGTCGCGCCCGGCGGCCGGCCAGGCGCCGAGCAGCGCCTGATACAGCATGTATTCGAAGCTCGCGGACGGCGCGCGCATCTCGCCCTCGACGACAAGCTGCGGCGCGTTCAGGACCTTCCAGCGCGCAACGGCGCTGGTCCATTCGCCGGGAATCTCGGCCAACGCGACCAGCCGGGCTCGGGCGTCCTCACCGCGCTTGGTGTCGTGGGTGGCGGTCGCCGTCATGCCATGCGGCCAGTCCCTGGCGCGGGCTTTCATCGCCGAATGAAAGGCTTCGACCGAAAGCGCCCTGGCCGCAGGATCGCCGCCGACCTCGTTGAGCGCGAGCAGGCGGTGATAGCGGTAGAAGGCGGTGTCCTCCAGCGACTTCGCCATCACCGGACCGGTGAACTGCTGCAGCTTCAAGGCGAATCGCCGCACGCGCGGGGCGCTGTGCGTCGACCGGCCGGGCTTGATCAGATCCATGGTCAGGGTGTCGCGGAGAAAATCGAAGATGCCTTCATCTGCGGCAAACCAGTCGGCGCGCGCCTTTTCGATCGTCTCCTCAATCAGCGCGCGGTCGTGCCCGGTCGTGCCGCCCGCGGTCAGATAGGTCCGATAGACCGGGAAATGCAGGATGTAGAGTTCGAGCGCCTGCCGCAGGCTGTCGGCGGAATAGTCGCGGGTGGAATAATGCCCCGCCGCGATGCGCGCGAGCAGGCGCCTCAGCACGGTGAATTCGCTGGTCAGCAAGGTCTCCAGCACACGCCGCTTGGCCTCCCGCAACACCGGTTCGAGCTTCGGCGAAGTATTGCTGACCTGCCGCCACACTTCATCGAGCGGCTCGAGGCCCTTGCCGTCGACCAGCACCTGCGTGATGGCGTTCAGCCATTCATAGCCGGTGGTGCCGTGCACGCCTGCAAGGGCAGGCAGCGCCTCGCCTTCGCCGAGAATCTTTTCGATCACCACATAGAACGGCCTGGCGGCGCCGGCTTGCTGGATCAGTCGGCGCAGGCGCTGGAAATATTGCGCGGGATCGCGCAAGCCGTCGATGTGATCGAGCCGCAGGCCCTGCAGCTTGCCCTCCGCGATCAGTTTTCCGACCAGGCGATGGATGGCATTGAACGTGCCGACATCTTCTACCCGCAATCCCGCCAGCGAATTGACGTCGAAGAATCGCCGGTAGTTGATGTCGCTGGAAGCAAGCCGCCAGTGTCCGAGTCGGTAATGCTGGCGTTCCAAAAGATGATGCAGCGCCAGCGTCTGTGCCGGCCGATCCGGGCCCGCGCGATAGGCTTCCAGTCCACGCGAAATGACGGCGGCGCCACCGGCTATATCGCGAAGCTCCACCTTGAACGCGGGCGCCTCCTTGCGATTGGGGTGGCGCAATCCGGTGTAGCGCGAGGCCAGTTCGAGGATGCGTTTTCCTGCCACGCTGTCCTCTTCCCCGGCCTGCTTGACGACCTGGCGCAAGATCTCGCTATAGCGCTCCGGCGCAATCGGCAGCCGATGTTCGAAATACCAGGCCGAGAAGCTGCCTTCGCTGGCGTCAAAGCGAAGTTCAATCTCCCCCTTCTCCAGCGCATCTCCGTAGGACGAGCCGATGATCGGCAGCAGCACGCCGCCGCGGGCGCGGTAGGGCATCAATTCCCAGTCGATGTCGAACGAGGCCGCATGCGGCGAGGCCGGACCCCATTCCAGCACGTCGAGCCACCATGGATTATCGGCGAAATGCACGCCGACATGGTTGGGAACGAAATCGAGAATGAGACCGAGGCCGTGCCGCCGCAGCGCCTGGCTCAGTCGCTCGAAACCGTCGTCGCCGCCGAGCTCCGGGTTGATTTTGGTGTGATCGACGATGTCGTAGCCATGCGTCGAACCCTTGCGCGCCTTCAGGAACGGCGATGCATAGAGATGGGTGATGCCAAGCGCTTTCAGATAGGGGACTATGGCAGCGGCGGCATCGAAATCGAAACTCGCCGTGAGTTGCACGCGATAGGTTGCGATTGGGATCGCGGCACGCATCAGCGCGCTTCCAGGTGCCAAAACACCGACCAGGGCGGAAGCAGATCGCCGGGTTCGCCGCTCCAGATGGCGCCGCCGGTCGCGCCGGCTCCGCCCTTGGCGATCGCGGCAGTCGACAGGTTGGCCAACAGATGAAGCATTGTGCCGTCACCCATGCGCCAGTTTGCCGTCAACAGGCCGCTATCCGCGGCCTGCGCTTGGCCGAAGGCGGCGCCCGAAAGCCGCGGAAAGATCTCGCGCCGGCGTATTGCGAGCAATTCCCGCACCAGCGCCAGCCGGCGCTCTCCCGCCGGTCCGTCGCGCGCTTCCCAGTCCAGCACCGCGGATCGAAACGTCGCTGCATCAAGCGGGTCGGGCACCCCTTCGCCATATTTGGCGTAGGCCCAGCCATATTCGCGGCGCCGCCCCTTGCGCACGGCTTCAGCCAGATCGCCTTGAAAATCGCAGAAGAAGGGGAAGGGCATGATCGAGCCCCACTCTTCGCCCATGAACAGCATCGGGACGAAAGGCGCGAGCAAGGTAACCGTCAGTGCCGCCTCGATCGCCTTCGGATCGGCGATGCTTTCGAGCCGGTCGCCGAGCGCGCGGTTGCCGATCTGGTCGTGGTTCTGCAGGAAATTGACAAAGGCCGACGGCGCGAGCATCCCGCTCGGTTCGCCGCGCAACTTGCCGCCCCAGAATGCCGCGGCCTCGCCCTGATAGATGAAGCCGGAGCCGAGCGCGCGCGTCAGCTTCGGCAGCGGCTCCGGATAGTCGCCGTAATAGCCCTGCGACTCGCCGGTCAGCAGCACATGCCAGGCGTGGTGATAATCATCGTTCCACTGCGCGCGGTATTTGCCATGGGCCGGATCCTGTTCGGCATCGAGCAGGCTGGCGCGATTGTCGCCGTTTTCCAGCACCAGGTGAATGTGGCGGCGGGTCCCAGCTGCAAGCTTGCCCACGGCATGGCTGAGATCGTGCAGCATGGAAATTTCGCCGGGCTCGGTGATGGTGTTGACCGCGTCCAGCCGCAGCCCGTCGAAGCGGTATTCGGCGAGCCAATTGAGCGCATTGCCGATGGCGAAGGCGCGCACCTCAGGCACCCGGTAATCGATGACACTGCCCCAGGGGGTGTGTCCTTCCGTGAAGAATTGAGGGGCATAGCGGCCGAGGTAATTTCCTTCGGGGCCGAAGTGATTGTAGACCACGTCGAGGAACACCATCAGCCCGCGCAGATGCGCCTCGTCGATCAGCGCTTTCAGATCGTCAGGGCGGCCATAGGCGCTGTCGGGCGCATACCAGAGCACGCCGTCGTAACCCCAGCCGCGCGAGCCTGCGAAATCCGCCAGCGGCATCAATTCAAGCGCGGTGATGCCGGTTTCCACCAGATGATCGAGCTTGCCGATCATGGCGCGGTAGCTGCCCTCCGGCGTAAAGGTGCCGACATGGGTCTCGATCAGCACGGTCTCCTGCCACGGCCGCCCGCGCCATTCGGAAGCACGCCAGCGGTAGCTCGCGTGGTCGATCACTTCACTTGGGCCCGAGACGTCGTCCGGCTGAAAAGCGGTAGCCGGATCGGGCACGTCGATCTCGTCGTCGATGCGGAATTTGTAGCGGGTGCCGGCTTTCGCGCCGGCAATGTCGGCGGAGAACCAGCCGTCTCCGCCGCGCCGCATCGGGAACGATTTTTCCAGCAACAGATCGACGCGCATCGCCGCCGGGGCCCAGAGACGGAAAGCTGCCCCGTCCGTTGTCAGCCTTGCGCCGAACGACCGCGCATTCATGCCGAACCCGCAAAGGCAAGCACCGAGCGGGGAGGCGCCTTGGTCTCGCTTCCCGATGCAAAATTCTTGGCCTCCTGTTTGGCGTCGGCGGTATTCACCAATTGCTGCCAGCTCTTGTATTCCGGCATCTTCGGCAGCTTGAACGCGATCTCTTCGGGGGCGGCATTCAGCACGATGAAGATCGGTGTCCCGCCATGATCGGTCGGGCCGAGCACATAGGCCAGGAAGCGTCCCTCCGGGAAACTCCAGTCCGCCTCCTTCATGTCGTCGGCGGCCGGCGTCAGCCACAACACGCCGTAGGATCCGTCCGCGCGCCGCCCGTCGAGCCAACGGTGCGAGCGGATTTGCGGAAAGCGTCTCCGAATCTCGGTCATGTGGCCGATGAAATCGGTAAGGTCGTCCCCCTCGCGGCCGAGGCCTTGCCAGCCGACCCAGCCGGTTTCGTTGTCCTGACAATAGGCGTTGTTGTTGCCTCCTTGCGAGTTGCCGGCCTCATCGCCGGCGAGGATCAGCGGCAGGCCCTGCGCCAGCAACAGGCACGCCAGCTGGTTCTTTCGCAGCCGGTTGCGGAGCGCATTGATGGCGGGGTCGTCGGTCGGGCCTTCATGGCCGCAATTGTTGCTGTGATTGTCGTTGGAGCCGTCGCGATTCTCCTCGCCATTGGCTTCGTTGTGCTTCTGGTTGTAGCTAAACAGGTCGGCCAGCGTGAAGCCATCATGCACGGTGACGTGATTGATGCTGGCCCGCGGCTTGCGGCCGTCATGGTTGAACAGGTCGGAGGAGGCGGTCATGCGGCTCGACACTTCGCCGATCAGGCTGCCTTCGCCGCTCCAGTAGCGCCGCATCGCGCTGCGATAGCGGTCGTTCCACTCCGACCATTGCGACGGAAACGCGCCGACCTGATAGCCGCCCATGCCGAGATCCCAGGGCTCGGCGACCAGCTTCGCCGCCGACAGCACCGGGTCCTGCCGGATCGCGGTGAGGAAGGCCGAGTTGCGTTCAAAACCACTCGGCGTGCGCGCCAGCGTGGTGGCGAGATCGAAGCGGAAACCGTCGACGTGACAGACCTCGACCCAGTAGCGCAGCGAATCCATCACCATCTGCAGCACGCGCGGATGGGTGAGGTTGACCGAGCTGCCGCAGCCGGTGAAGTCGTCGTAGAACCTCGGATTATCCGGCTTCAGCCAGTAATAGGAGGCGTTGTCGATGCCGCGGAACGACAGCGTCGGGCCCATATGGTCGCCCTCGGCGGTGTGGTTATAGACGACGTCGAGCATCACCTCGATGCCGGCGTCGTGCAGCCGTGCCACCGTGGTGCGAAAGGCGTCGAGCGGATTGTCCTGCGCGTAGCGCGGCTCCGGCGCGAAGAAGGAAAGTGTGTTGTAGCCCCAGTAGTTCACCAGCTTCTTTTCCACCAGAATCCGGTCGTCGATCAGGCCATGGACCGGCAGCAGCTCGATGGTAGTGACGCCGAGCCGCTTGAGGTGGTCGATCATCGCCGGCGAAGACAGCCCGCCATAGGTGCCGCGCAGGTTCGGCGGCACGTCTTCGCGCTTCTGCGTCAAGCCCTTGACGTGCGCCTCATAGATGATGGTGTCTTCCCAGGGGATGTTGGGGCGCATCTCGCGACGGCCCCAGTTGAAGGTCTCGTCGACCACCACGGCCTTGGGCATGCCGCGGGCATTGTCGCGCCGGTCGAACGACAGATCCTCGCGCGCGCTGCCGGTGCGATAGGCGAAATGCGCATCGCTCCAGACCAGCCGCCCGGCCAGCCGCCTCGCGTAGGGATCGAGCAAGAGCTTGTTGGCGTTGAAGCGGTGGCCGTGTTCGGGCTCATAGGGCCCGTGCACGCGATAGCCGTAGAGCTGTCCGGGAGAGACGTCGTTCAGATAACCGTGCCAGACGTCTTCACTTCTTTCCGGCAATTCGATGCGTTCCAGTTCGCGCCGGCCCTGGCTGTCGAACAGGCAGAGCTCGACCTTCTGCGCGTTGGCGGAGAACAACGCGAAATTGGTGCCCCGGCCGTCCCAGCTTGCACCGAGACGCGAGAACGTTCCGGCGGACAATCGCATGCGTCAGCTTTCCGGTACGAGAAAAATGGCGGCCAGGGGCGGGACGGTGAGATTGAGCTCGGGCACCTGACCATCCAACGTCCGGACTTCGCCAACGTTTCCGACATTGCTGCCGCCGTAATGGGCAGAATCCGAATTGAGCACTTCGCGCCACTTGCCGGCAATCGGCACCCGGACGCGATAGTTGTAATATACATTCGGCGAGAAATTCACGACCACGAGGCAGCGCGCGTGTGCGTCATTGCCCTTGCGGATCCAGGCGAACACGTTCCCAGCGGCGTCGTCGGTGATGACCCATTCGAAGCCGGCCGGATCGCAATCGAGCTGATGCAGCGCCGGAAGCGAGCGGTAGAGCCCGTTGAGATCGCGGATCAGCGAGTGGATGCCGGCGTGCTTTTTCTGGTCGAGCAGATGCCAGTCCAGCGCACGATCGTGATTCCACTCACGCTCCTGGGCAAACTCGCAGCCCATGAACATCAGCTTCTTGCCGGGATGTCCGAACATGAAGCTGTAATAGGCGCGCAGGTTCGCAAAGCGCTGCCAATCGTCGCCGGGCATCCGCCCCAGGATCGAGCGCTTGCCGTGCACGACCTCGTCATGCGACAGCGGCAGGATGAAATTCTCCGAGAACGCATAGTGCAGGCCGAACAGGATATCGCCGTGATGATATTTGCGGTGGATCGGATCCTTGCTGATGTATTGCAGCGTGTCATGCATCCAGCCCATATTCCATTTGTAGCCGAATCCGAGCCCGCCATATTCGACCGGGCGCGACACCTGCGGCCAGGCGGTCGACTCTTCCGCAGTGGTCGTGGCCTGCGGAAAGCGCGCGAACACCTCGGTGTTGAAGCGCCGCAGGAAACCGATGGCGTCGAGATTTTCCCGGCCGCCATACTTGTTCGGGATCCAGCCTCCCGCCGGCCGGCTGTAATCCAGGTACAGCATCGAAGCGACCGCATCGACGCGCAGGCCGTCGATGCCATAGCGCTCCAGCCAGAACAGCGCATTCGACACCAGGAAATTGACGACTTCGGTGCGCCCGTAATTGTAGATCAGCGTGCCCCAGTCGAGGTGGCGGCCCTGCAACGGGTTGGCGTGCTCGTAAAGCGCGGTGCCATCGAAACGGCCGAGCGCATGGGGATCGTCGGGGAAGTGCCCGGGCACCCAGTCCAGCAATACGCCGAGGCCCTCGCGATGGCAGGCATCGACCAAAGCGGAAAAGTCTTCCGGCGTGCCGAACCGGCGCGTCGGCGCATAGAGGCCGGTCGGCTGATAGCCCCACGAGCCGTCGAAGGGGTGCTCGCTGACCGGGAGAAATTCAACATGGGTGAAGCCGAGATCCCTTGCATAGCGCGGCAACTGCTCGGCGAGATCGCGGTAGCTCAGCCACTCATTGTTGCCCTTGCGCCGCCACGAGCCGAGATGGACCTCGTAGATCGACATCGGCGCGCCGAGCGCGTTGACATTGGCGGGCGCGGGACGCGGATGCGGCAGCTTGGCCTCGTCGAACACGATGGAAGCCGTGCTCGGGCGCATCTCCGCGGCAAACGCCATCGGGTCCGACTTGAGCGGCAGGTGTTGCCCTTGCGGGCCTATGATGTCGAACTTGTAGTGATCGCCGGGCGTGGCATGCGGCACGAACAGCTCCCAATAGCCGACGCCGCGCACGCGCATCGGATGCCGCCGCGGATTCCAGAAATTGAAGTCGCCGACCACGCTGACCCGCCGCGCATTGGGCGCCAGCACCACGAAGCCGATGCCGTCGACGCCGTCGAGCGTCATCGGGTGCGCGCCGAGCTTGTCGTAGAGCCGCTGATGGGTGCCTTCGCCCAGAAGATACAGATCGAAATCGGTCAGGACCGGCGGAAACCGATAGGGGTCGTCGAGCTCGACGACGGTGTCGCCGAAGCGTGCGCGCAACTGGTAGCGCCTGGAGCCGTTCGGCAGGGCGCCCGCGAACAGGCCGGCGTCGTGAATGCGCTTAAGCTCCGCCGTTTCGCCGTGTTCGCCGATCGCGTCGACCTTCGAGGCCTCCGGCAGGAATGCGCGTACCACGGTTCGGTTGCCCTCGGTATGAAGGCCGAGATAATGAAAGGGGTCGGAGTGGCGACCTTCGACGATCGCATAGGCCTCCGCGGACAGTTTGGTCATGAGGCCTCGTTGGTATGTCGGGACAATATTTGTATCGCACCCGTCAATGGGATGCGCAGCCATTCAGGCCTGTGGGCCAATTCGTATTCGATCTCGCAGAGCACTTTATCAAGCAAAAAGAAATCCAGCATCCCGCCTGCCGCCTGCGGATCGGCCGGCAATAGCGGCGTATCGGTCATGACTTCGCGATAGGCGGCCAAAAACGCCGCGGTGGCGCGATCGCGCCATTCTCCGAGTGCCGTACCGAGCCTGCCGCGCTCGTCAGCCGTCACCCGGAGTGCCCGGTCCAGCGCTGCGATGGCCGAATAATCGATCGAGCGGATCAGGCTGGCGACATCGCGCGCCGCGGGCGACTTGCGCCGCCGCTCGTCGAGCGATCTGCCGGCCTCGCCCTCGAAGCCGGTGATGAAGATATCGTCCTTGACGATCAGCATGCGGCCGAGATTGAAATCGCCATGGTGGCGGATGTTCAGGCCGTCGACGTCGGGCCGAAGCAGTGTGCTCAAGCGCTCATACAGGCCTTCGCGTTGCGCCAATAACTGATCGACCAGCGGGCGGTCGGCCTCCCGCATCGCATCGCGCCGCTGCCTCAATGACGCGAAGATGCGGCCTGCGCGTTCTGTCGCTTCCCCGATCCACTGCCGCACGTCGGCGGGCCGAATCGGTTCAGGCGCGATATCGGCGAATTCGCTGTCTCCGGCGAGCGCCAGGTGCATCTCGGCGACACGCCGTCCTGCCTGCGACATGTAGCGCAGGTAGGGCACCTGCTCCTCGCTCTCGCCCGGATGCTCGCTTGCCGGCAGGAGAAGCTGCTCGTCGACGAAGCGATCGAGATAGGCCGCGGTTACGGTCCAGCCGTCGCCCTGGTTTTCGACCAGGGCATGCACGACCGCGATCGCGCTTTTCTCGTTGCCCTCGACCAGTTCGACGCTGCCAAGCAACGCCGGCGCGTTGGCAAAGCCCGCGACCTCGGTGAGATGCCGACCAATTTCGATCTCCGGGTTGATGCCGGGTTCGAGCTTGCGATAGACCTTGACCACATAGTCGCTATCGACCACCGCCGCGCTGTTGTTCGATTCGGTATCCAGCGCGCGGACATGCTCGGGCTGCTTGATCACCTTGTCCAGAAGTCCGCTGGTTGGCCTGAATTCCAGCCGCAAGCCGCTCTCTTCCACCGTCAGCGTCTCGCGCAGATTGCGCAGCATCAGCGCGATGAAAATCTGGTCGTTCGCAACGTCCAGCAGGGTTCCTTCGCGGGCGCCCTGGCGCACGGCAGCGAAGGCGTGGGGGTTGTAGCGCTCGCGATCGAAGCGCACCCATTCGATCTGCATCGGCAGCACATAGCGCGCCGTCACGCCGCGTTGCTTCGCCTCGAAGAAGGCGACCCATGGCCGGTTGTCGCCGATATCGCAGAACGGGACCGCAGACGTGAGGACGGGATGAATGGCTTCCGGCGAATGTTCCGGATACCATCGGGTTCGCGCCAGAAATCCCGGCAGCACCTCGCGTTCGAACACGCTGCGGGTTCGCGCCAGCGACACCCAGGTCGCGCCCAGCGGCACCACCAGCGTCTCGAATTCGGGAACCACGGACGGCGAAATGCGCTCGGATCTGTCTCTCTCCTGGAGCTGAAACCAGTAGAAGCCGTAGGGCGCCAGCGTGATCATGTAAGGCAGTTCGCCGATCGCCGGGAAACGCGTGCGGCCGAGCATTTCCAGCGGGAGGCGCTCCTTCCAGGGCGACAGATCGAGTTCGGTGGCCTGCGCCGAGCGCGACAGGTTGGCGACGCAGAGGATCACCTCGTCGCCATATTGCCTGACATAGGCGAGCACCGAGCGATTGGCCGGGCGGATGAAGGTCATGCTGCCGCGGCCGAACGCCAGCGTCGACTTGCGTACCGAGATCAGCCGCTTGGTGGCGCTGAGCTGCGACGACAGGCTGCGCGACTGCGCCTCGACATTGACCGCCTCATAACCGTAAACCGGGTCCATGATGGTCGGCGCGTAAAGCCGCGCCGGATCGGCGCGCGAGAATCCGCCATTGCGGTCCGGCGACCATTGCATCGGCGTGCGCACGCCGTTGCGGTCGCCGAGATAGATGTTGTCGCCCATGCCGATTTCGTCGCCGTAATAGATGATCGGCGTGCCGGGGAACGACAGCAGCAGCGAATTCATCAGCTCGATCTTGCGCCGGTCATTGTCCATCAGCGGCGCCAGCCGCCGGCGGATGCCGAGATTGATGCGGGCGCGGGGATCGTTCGCATAGGTCGACCACAGATAATCGCGCTCGACGTCGGTGACCATTTCCAGCGTCAATTCGTCATGGTTGCGCAGGAACAGCGCCCACTGGCAATTGGCCGGGATATCCGGGGTCTGGCGCAGGATGTCGGTAATGGGAAAGCGATCCTCCTGGGCGATTGCCATGTAGATCCGCGGCATCAGCGGGAAATGATAGGCCATGTGGCATTCATCGCCCTTGCCGAAATATTCCTGTACGTCCTCCGGCCATTGATTGGCCTCCGCCAGCAGCACCTTGCCTTTGGCATAAGCGTCGAGTTCAGCGCGCAGCTTGCGGATGATGGCGTGGGTCTCGGGCAGGTTCTCGTTGTTGGTGCCGTCGCGCTCGCACAGATAGGGGATCGCATCGAGGCGGAAACCGTCGACGCCGGCGTCGAGCCAGCGCTTCATCACCTGTATCATCGCCGAGACGACGCGCGGATTGTCGAAATTGAGATCTGGCTGGTGCGAAAAGAAGCGGTGCCAGTAGAACGCGCCGGCTTCCGAATCCCAGGTCCAGTTCGACTTCTCGGTGTCGGTGAAGATGATCCGCGTATCCGGATATTTCTGGTCGCTGTCGCTCCACACATACCAGTTGCGCGCGCTGGATTTGGGATCCGAGCGGCGGGCGCGCTTGAACCAGTCGTGCTGGTCGGAGGTGTGGTTGATGACGAGCTCGGTGATGACGCGCATGCCGCGCTTCTTGGCCTCGACGATGAAGCGCCTGAAATCCTTCATGGTCCCGAAATCGGGATTGATCGCGCCGTAGTCGGCGATGTCGTAGCCGTCATCGCGCCCCGGCGAGGGATAGAACGGCAACAACCAGAGCGCGGTGACGCCGAGGTCCTGCAGGTAGCCGAGCTTCTCGGTGAGTCCCGCGAAATCGCCGATGCCGTCATTGTTGCTGTCGGCAAACGCCTTGACATGCAGCTGATAGATGATGGCATCCTTGTACCAGAGCTCGTCAGCGTCGAGCGAGGTGACCGGCAGCTCGGTTGCGTCGATGGAGGACAACAGGTTCATGGCGTCCCTCACGCCAGGCAGCGAAACAGCAGCGCGGGATCGCGCACCGGATCGATCCGCAGCCGGATGCCGCCCCACTCCACCGGGCAGCGTTCGCCGGTGAAGAGATTTTCCAGCGCCGCGACCGGACGGCGGTCGTCGGGCAGGCCGACCTCGATATCGCCGACCGGCAACCAGAATTCGTGCACGTCGCGCGACAATGCGATCGCCGCGATGACGCTGTTGGTCTGATTGACCGATTGCTTGACAAAGCCGATGACGTTGCCGTCATTGATCGGAATGAAGCGGATATGATTGGTCTGCTGCAGCGCCGCGTTTTCCTGCCGCGCACGGTTTAGATCGCGGAGATAGGGCTTGATATGGCCTTCCCTGTCCCAGTCGCGCGGCTTGATCCGGTACATCTCCGAATCCTGATACTCCTCCTTGCCGGGAAGTGGATCGTGTTCCACGAGTTCGAATCCGTTGGTGATGCCGTAGCTGGCGGATAGCGTAGCGGCGAGCGCCGCGCGGGATTTGAACATCCAGGGCTCGCCGCTTTGCAGATGATAGGGCAGGATCTCGGGCGTGTTGACGAAAAAATTCGGGCGAAAGAAGTCGCGTTCGGGATAGGCCGTCAATTCGCCGAGGTACTGCTCGAGCTCGGACTTTTGCGTCCGCCAGGTGAAATAGCTGCAGGATTGGGTAAAACCCAGTCTGGCAACGGCCTTCATCGGCTTCGGCCGGGTAAAGGCGCCGGCGAGAAACATGACGTCGGGATAATTTAGCTGGACGTCGCGGATCAGCCATTCCCAGAATCGAAACGGCTTGGTGTGGGGGCTGTCGACCCGAAAAATGCGAACGCCCTGTTCGATCCAGAACAGCACCACATCGCGCAGCGCGTTCCACAGCGCGCTCGCGTCCCGCGACAAAAAATCGGGGCTGACGACATTCTCGGACGTCCCACGCGGATGTTCCGCATGGCGGATCGATCCGTCCGGCCGCTGCCTGAACCATCGCGGATGATCGGCGAGCCAGGGGTGATCGGGCGAACACTGCACGGCGAAGTCGAGCGCGACTTCGATGTCGTGCTGCTTGCAGGCCGCGACAAAATCACGGAAATCCGCCAATGTTCCCAATTCCGGATGCACGGCGTCGTGGCCGCCCTCGGCCGACCCGATGGCGTAGGGGTTGCCGGGGTCGGTTTCGCCCGCGGTCGCCGCGTTGTTGCGGCCCCGGCGGTTGGTGCGGCCGATCGGGTGGATCGGCGTGAGACAGACTACATCAAAGCCCATCGCCGCGATATCGGGCAGGCGCGCCATGCAATCCTTCAGCGTGCCGTGCTGGCCCGGTATCCGGCCCTGGCTGCGCGCCACCATCTGGTACCAGGCGCCGGCCCGCGCGCGCGGCCGGTCCACCATCAGGGGATACAATGGCGATCGCGTCAGATCCGTCGGTAACTGGCTCTCGGCCATTGCGTCCTGCAATTCGTCGGTCAGGAGCGGCGCGGTCTCGCCGGTCTGGAGGAAATCCTCGCATTGCCGCAGGATCACGGCTGCCGCGGCCGGTCCGCCGGCCTGCGCCTTGGTGAGCAATCCAGCGCCCTCGATCGCGTCCAGCGTAAGGTCGGCGCCGGTCTGTTGTCGCCGTTCGAATCCCTGCCGCCAGGTCGCGAATTCGTCGGTCCAGGCCTCGATTGCGTAGACATGGCGTCCGGGCTGGTCCGGCACGAACGTTCCGCTCCAGCGGTCGTTGCCGTGACGGGTCATCGGCTCGCGGCGCCATTCCAGGTGGCGTTCGCGCCGCCAGACCAGCGCGGCACGCAACGCGCCATGCCCGTCGCGATAGATATCCGCCCAAACCTCGACACGTTCGCCGGCAATGCGTTTTACCGGAAATCGGCCGCCGTCGATCAGAGGATAAACGTCTTCGATTTGAAAAGCGCCGCCGGCCACGGCGCTCTCGACAGGCTGAGTTGTTTTGTTCACGGTGATGCCATTGACATGGAAGCAACGTCCCGTTTCGATCGCGGGAAAGGAGACGCTCCGGACCTATATAGAAAGCCGCTGCCCGGGCATTGGTTCCCGGGGAACGCCGGGGACGCCTGAGAGTTAAACACGGCTATCCTCTTCCCTCATATAGAGAATTTCGCGACGCCTCGGAGCTTCGCGTGCAAACTGCGTGCCGAATGGACATTTTCACCAAAGCCAAGCAGCTGGGCATCCAGACCGAATATATCGACGTTCAGGGTCACCGCCATGTGGCCGACAGGGCCGCGCTGAAAATCATCGTCGATGCCTTGCCGGTTCGCCCCCCGCACCGGCTTGTCGACGGGGCGGTGGTGATTCGGTCCGGGCTTTCGGGAGAAACCCTGCTCAAACAGGCTGCCAGGTTCCCGCTGCGTTGGAAAATCCTTGCCGGTCTTAAGGTTATCGCAGAGGGCGCGACCGCCGGCCGGCGCATCATTTGGCCGGATTTGGCCGAAGGCTCATACCGGCTGCGGCTGACGGATGCTTCTGCATTCACCGAGGAGGTGCCCCTGGTCGTCGCCCCGCCGCGGGCCTTTGGCGGCGATTTCGACCGCGGCTGGTTGCTGGCGGTCCAGCTCTATGGCGTCCGCTCGGGCCGTAACATGGGCATCGGGGATTTTACCGACCTCGAACGGCTGGTCGAACTTGCCGGTCATCTTGGCGCCGACGGCGTCGGCCTCAATCCGCTGCACGCGCTGTTCGACGACCGGCCGGCAGATTGCAGCCCCTATTCGCCGAACAGCCGGCTGTTTCTGAACCCGCTTTATATCGACGTCGAAAGACTGCCGGGATTTCGGCGCGACGCTTTCGCCGGGAGCAGCGATCAACTCGCTCGCTTGCGGTCAAGCGAGACCGTCGATTACGTCGGCGTCGCCGAACTGAAATGGCGCGCCATTCGGCATGCCTTCGAAAACTTCATGACGCGGGCGGAAGCCGGCCACCGGCAGGATTTCGAAAAATTCCGCGCCGAACGTGGGCCGCTGTTGTCGGCCTTCGCCTGCTTCGAGGCGCTACGGCACAAATTCGACCAACCGTGGTGGGAATGGCCGGAACCATGGCGGCATCCCGATGAGGCCGCATTCGCCCGCCTGCGCGAGGGGCCGGATCGCGCCGAGATCGAATTCGTCGAATTCGTGCAATGGGTCGCCGACCGGCAGCTTGGCGCTTGCCAGCAACACGCCAAGGCACTGGGCATGAAGGTCGGCCTCTATATCGACGTCGCCGTCGGCGTGCAATCCGACGGCTTCGATGCCTGGAACGAGCAGGCCGCCATATCGCGCCGTCTCTCGGTCGGCGCGCCGCCGGATCCGCTGAACACCGCGGGCCAGAACTGGGGGCTCGCCGGCTTCAATGCCGCCGGTCTGGAGATCAGGTCGTTCGAGCCGTTCCGGGAAATGCTGCGGGCCTCGATGCGCCATGCCGGCGCGATCCGGCTCGATCACGTGCTGGGTCTGAAGCGGCTCTATCTGGTGCCGCACGGCTATGCCGCCGACTCCGGCGTCTATGTACAGATGCCGTTCGAGGCGCTGCTGGCGGCGACCGCGCAGGAAAGCGTGGCGCATCGTTGCGTGGTGATCGGCGAAGACCTCGGCACCGTGCCGGAGGGTTTTCGCGCGCAGATCGCAGACTGGGGCATCTGGTCTTATCAGGTGATGATGTTCGAGCGCGACGATGACGGCAGGTTTCGCGACGTCGACCGCTATCTGCCCAATGCGCTGGTCACCTTCAACACCCACGATCTCTCGACCTATGCCGGCTGGCGCTCGTTCAGCGATTTGAAGCTGAAGCGTTCGCTCGGGATCGACCCCGGCGAGAGCGACGACGCGCGCTGGCATGCGCTGACCATGCTGACCGACATCCTGCGTCATCACGCCATCGACAGGCACGATCTGTATGCGGTGGCGGGTTTTCTGGCGCAGACCCGGTCTCGCCTGATGGCGATCTCGCTGGAGGATTTGCTGGGGGTGGTCGACCAGCCCAACATCCCCGGCACCGTCAACGAACATCCGAACTGGCGGCAGCGGTTGCCGGTTGCGATCGATGAGATCGCCGCGGCGATCGATGTTGCCGCGCTAAGGGTTGCGACATCGGCGCGGAAGCGCGCCGCGATCTGACGCACAGGCTTGCAACGGGGACAAAACCTTGTCCAGTCGAATCGAAGACTACGGCCTGATCGGCGATTGCGAGACCGCGGCGCTCGTCGGCTGCGACGGCTCGATCGACTGGCTGTGCTGGCCGGCGTTCGATTCCGATGCCTGCTTTGCCGCGCTGCTCGGCACCTCGAAGAACGGCCGGTGGCTGATCGCGCCGGCGGAAGAAGTGACAAAAACCTCGCGCCGCTACTGGGACAATACGCTGATCCTGGAGACGCGCTTTGAGACGGCGAACGGCGTCGTCGCGCTGATCGACTTCATGCCGCCGCGCGGCAAGGCTTCCGACGTCGTCCGGCTGGTGCGCGGCATGTCGGGCAAGGTGAAGCTGCAGATGCAGCTTGTGATCCGCTTCGACTTCGGCATCGATATTCCCTGGGTCAGGCGCACCGAAGATGGCGCGCTGCTGGCGATTGCCGGGCAGGACATGGCCGTGCTGCGAACGCCGGTCGAGACCCGCGGCGAGGACCTGACCACCGTCGCCGGTTTCGAAGTGAGCGAAGGCGAGACCATCCCGTTCGTGCTGACCTACGGACCCTCGCACCTGCCGCTGCCCGAGCCGATCGACCCGGCGCGGGCGCTGCAGGACACCGAAGACTTCTGGACCGAATGGAGCAGCCGCTGCACCTATGCAGGCGAGCATCGCGACCTCGTGATGCGTTCGCTGATCACGCTGAAGGCGCTGACCTATGAGCCGACCGGCGGCATTGTCGCCGCGCCCACGACCTCGCTGCCGGAAAAGCTCGGCGGGCAGCGAAACTGGGACTACCGCTTCTGCTGGCTGCGCGACGCCACCTTCACGCTGCTGGCGCTGATGAACTCCGGTTATACCGAGGAAGCGCTGGCCTGGCACAATTGGCTGTTGCGCGCCGCGGCCGGCTGGCCGGCCGACATGCAGATCATGTACGGCATCATGGGCCAGCGGCGCCTCCTGGAATGGGAAGCCGACTGGCTATCGGGATACGAAGGTTCGCGTCCCGTCCGGATCGGCAATGCCGCGCATGCCCAGCTACAGCTCGATGTCTATGGCGAATTGATCGACGTGTTTTACCAGTCGCGCCTGGCTGAGCTGAAACTCGATAACCAAACCTGGGCGCTCGGACGCGCGGTGCTAGAGCATCTCGAGGAGGTATGGGATGAACCGGATCACGGCATCTGGGAGCGGCGTGGGCAGCCCAGGCACTATGTCTCGTCGAAAGTGATGACCTGGGTCGGGTTCGATCGCGCCATCAAGGGCGCCGAGAAATTCGGCTTCGCGGCGCCACTCGATCGCTGGCGAAGCTTGCGGGATCAAATCTGTCGCGACGTTTGCGAGAATGGATTTGATTCCGGGCAGAATGCGTTCGTCGAATCCTACGGCTCGCAATTGCTCGATGCCAGCATCCTGTTGCTGCCCGCGGTGGGTTTCCTGCCGGCCTCCGACCCGCGTGTGTCAGGCACCATCGCTGCGATCGAGAAATACATGATGCGGGATGGATTCGTGCTGCGGCACGATCCACGCGAAGTGTCCGATGAAAAGCAGCCGATCGAAGGCGCGTTTCTCGCCTGCAGCCTTTGGCTCGCCGACGCCTATGTGCTGGCGGGCGAGATCAACAAGGCCCAGGCGATGTTCGAGCGCGTGGTCGCGGTGGCCAACGATCTCGGGCTGCTGGCCGAGGAATATGATCCCGGTGTCGGCCGTCAGACCGGTAATTTCCCGCAGGCATTAACCCATATCGCGCTGATCAACACCGCGCATAACCTCAGCGAAGCCAAAAAGCCGGTCGAGAAGCCGGCGGTGCAAAGATCGACGTAGCCGATAAGATAATTTGCGTCTTCCCGCCGAACACCGGGCCCCGTAACCACCGGCGTCGACTGTTGGCAAATGCAACTGCCGCAGCGCTTAACGAGACGACACGGCCTATGGCCCCGGCGTTCGAGCCTGTGAACCTATTTGAAGGCGTCGCCTGTGGCGGCGGGTGATGTTGGTTTGGCTATCGGTTTTATGCTGCGGA
>Ga0209422_1000035_pt1 | contig 32323 bp, 34 predicted proteins | sample BlaSpr_A8_OM2_M3_FD_187983 | JGI IMG/M metagenome (GOLD analysis project Ga0209422, IMG submission 187983) | Forest soil microbial communities from Thunder Bay, Ontario, Canada - Black Spruce, Ontario site 2_A8_OM2_M3 (SPAdes) (version 2) | ecosystem: Environmental > Terrestrial > Soil > Boreal... | reverse complement strand
GATATTCCGTCCCAGCGGATCCTCGAACGCCTGCGGTCGGCGAGGCCCTACGTCCTTGTCGATCGGAAAATCGAACGCGACGCCGCCGATCGCATCTTGAAGCTCAAACTCGCCGGCGTCAGCGTCGTCCCGGAAGAGACCGGCGTGCGTGTCGTTCCGGCGGGACGCCTCGCGTCGACCGTCCTCGGCTTTACGGGGATCGACGAGAACGGGTTGGACGGCGTCGAGTACTCTTTTGATCGTGTCTTGCGTGGCCGTCCCGGCCGGATGTCGCTCGAGGCCGATCAGTGGGGCCGCGCGATTCCGTTCGCCGCTCCGCATGTTATCGAGGCGGCGAAGACCGGCTCCAGCCTGGCGCTGACCCTCGATTCGTACGTGCAGTACAACGTCGAGCGCACGCTGCGCGAGGCCGTCAAGAAGTGGCGCGCGCGCAGCGGCAGCGCGATCGTAATGGATCCGTGGACGGGCGAGATCATCGCGCTAGCCAACGTTCCAGACTACGACGTGGCCACGTACGACAAGTTTCCGGCCGACGCGCGCCGCGACCGCGCCGTCGCCGACGCGTACGAACCCGGCTCGACCTTTAAACTGATCACCGCCGCCGCGGCGCTCGAGAGCAAGAAGGTCACGACCTACGATCGCTTCGCGACTCGCGACAAACTCGAAATCGGCGGCCACGTCATCCACAACGCCGAAGACGGATTTCTGCCGGGAAGCGGCGGCAGCGAGACGCTGGAAGACATCGTCGCCTACTCGCACAACGTCGGCGCCGCCGAAGTCGGTCTCGCGCTCGGCAAACGGACGATGTACGAAATGGTGCGGCGTTTCGGCTTCGGCGAGGAGACGCGCGTCGGTTTGGCCGGCGAGAGCAGCGGCATCTTGGCGCCGCTTGCGTCGTGGAACGATACGACGCTCCCCACCATTGCCTTCGGGCACAGCATCGCCGTCACTCCGCTGGCGCTGGCTCGCGCGTACTGCGCCATCGCCAACGGCGGGCTGCTCCTCCGCCCGCGCATCGTCGGCGAGATCCTCTCTGCCGATGGCGGCGTGGTCCACCGTTATACGGCGGAAGTCGAACGCCGCGCGATCTCCCAGCATACGGCCGCCATCCTCCGCCGCTACCTGCGCGCCGTCGTGACACGCGGGACGGGCAACCCGACGGCGCAGGTCGCCGGCTATACGACGGCCGGAAAGACCGGGACGGCACAGATCGCCGAGAACGGGCGTTACGTCTCCGGAGAATATGTCGCGTCGTTCGTCGGCTACATCCCCGCCGAGCATCCGCGCTTCGTCATCCTGGTGAAGATCGAACGTCCGCGTGGTGCCATCTATGGGAGCGAAGTCGCAGCGCCGGCCTTTGCCAAGATCGCTCAGATGGCGATGATGCACGCCGGAGTCCTCCCAGCCGCGTCTCGGTCGGTCAAGCGCAAGGCGGCGTCGAAGCAGCACGTATGATAGGAACGCCACCGCGTGCGATCGAGCTCGCGGCGCTGACGGCGACGTTGGACGGCGCGCTCGTGCAGGGTGATATCGCGCGCACGATCGCGGGCCTCGCGCACGACTCGCGTGCCGTGCGGCCCGGCTTTGCGTTCGTGGCGTTGCGCGGCGAACGTCACGACGGTCACGATTTCGTTCCCAAGGCGATCGCTGGCGGGGCGGTTGCAGTCGTCGTCGAGTTGGAGCGTGCGGCGTCGCTGGAGATTCCGAGCGACGTAACGCTCGTCGCGGTTCACGATACGCGCCGCGCGCTCGCGCGTTTGGCGGCGACCTTCTACGAGCGTCCGTCGAGCGCGCTGGCCGTGGTCGGCGTCACCGGGACCAACGGGAAGACGACCACGACGTTTCTGATCGAAGCGATCTTGGAGGCCGCTGGCATGCCGTGCGGCCGCATCGGAACCCTCGGCGCGCAATTTCGCGGCGAAGGGTGGCCGCTCGGAAACACGACGCCGCTCGCGCTCGAGTTGCAGGCGACGCTCGCGACCTTACGCGAGCGAGGTGCGCGCGCGGTCGCGATGGAGGTGAGTTCGCACGCCCTGGCGCTCGAGCGCGTCGCCGACGTCGCGTTCGCGCTCGCCGTCCTGACAAACGTCTCGCGCGATCACCTCGATTTTCACGGGACGTACGAAGCGTACGCCGCCGAGAAGCGCAAACTGTTCGCGCTTTCGGGCGACGTTATCTTCAATGCAGACGATTCGTTCGGTCGGAAGTGGGCAAGCGAGTTTCCGCCGTCACCCTGGCGGACGTACGGCGTCGCCTCCGACGCGATCATCCACGCTCGCGACGTCGCGCTCGGCCCCAACGGTTCGACGTTCGCCGTCGACGCAACGCGATTTTCGCTGCGCTTGCCTGGCGCGTTCAACGTGTCGAATGCGCTCGCCGCGCTCGCGGTCGCGCGCGCGCTGCGGATTGACGACGTCGTGTCGGCGCGAGCGCTGGCCAGTGTTGACAGCGTCCCCGGCAGGATGGAACACTTCGCCGGTTCCGGCGTCGATGCGATCGTCGATTATGCTCATACGCCCGGTGCGCTCGAAAACGTCTTGCGCGCGGCGCGCGAAAGCGCGCGCGGCCGCGTCGTCGCGGTATTCGGGTGCGGCGGCGATCGCGATCGCGGCAAACGCCCGCAGATGGGGCGAATCGCGAGCGAACTCGCAGATTTGGTCGTTGTGACCAGCGACAACCCGCGCAGCGAGGAACCGCAAGCGATCGTCGACGAGATCGTCGCCGGCATCGCCGATCGTTCAAAGCTCTTGGTCGAGGTCGATCGTGCCCACGCGATTCGCCGGGCGGTGTTGTCGGCCGAAACCGGCGACACGATCGTCATAGCCGGCAAGGGACACGAAACGTATCAAGTCGTCGGAACCCAGACGCGGCATTTCGACGACCGCGAAGAAGTGCGCGCGGCGCTGGTTGCGCGAGCGGAGCTGATGCGATGAAGTTGCCGCTCGCGACACTCATCGAGACCTCGGCTGCCACCGTCCTCAATCGCGAACGCTTGCCGGAGTCGGCGTCGATCTCGACCGATACACGGACGCTCGAGGCCGGCGAACTCTACGTCGCCTTGCGCGGCGAAAACTTCGACGGCCACGCCTTTGTCGCCGCCGCGCTCGAGCGCGGTGCGTGCGGCGTCGTCGTCAGCGACCCGGCCGTCGTCCCCGCGGGTGCGCCGGTCCTCGTCGTCGCCGAGACGCTCGCCGCGTATCACGCGTTCGCGGCGTGCGCGCGCGCTCGTCTCTCGGCGCGTGTCGTCGCCGTCACCGGGAGCGCGGGGAAAACAACGACGAAGGAATTCATCGGGCAACTGCTCGAGGCGGCGGGACTCGGGCCCGTTGCGACGACGCCGGCGAACGAAAACAACGAGTTCGGCGTCCCCAAACTGTTTCTCGGACTCGAACCGAACGTGCGCGCGGTCGTCGTTGAATTCGGCGCGCGTCACCCGGGTGACATCCTGCCCTTGACGCAGATCGCGCGTCCTGACGTCGCGGTCGTGACCAACATCGGCGAGGCACACCTCGAGATCATGGGTTCGCGTGAAAAACTCGCTGCGACGAAATTCGAGATCTTCGCGACGGGCGCGCAACCGGTGCTCAATGCCGACGACGACGAATCGAGCGCGCGCGGCGCGGTGTCGACGCGCGAACCGATCTGGTTCGTCGTGCGAGAACGGGCCCCGAGCGCACTGCCGAAGGGACGCGTCGTCGCGTTGCTGGGTCGCGAGACGCTCGTCGTGCGCGAACCCGGCGAGACGCGCCACTATGCGATCGACTGCTCCGTTCCCGGCGAACACAACCTGCCGAACGTCGCCGCGGCGATCGCCGCGGCGCTCGCCGCCGGCGCGCCGGCGCAGGCCGTGATCGAAGCGATTCCCTCGCTCGCGTTGCCGTACGGACGCTACGAGCGCGTCCGCGTCGGCGAGCTCGATGTCATCTACGACGCATACAACGCCTCGATGAGCGGGACGCTTGCGACGCTCGGCTCGTTCGCGCGCGAGGCCGCGCCGCGTAAGATCGCTGTGCTCGGAAGCATGGCCGAGTTGGGTTCCGAGGCGCCGGCGATGCACGAGCGCGTCGGCGCTGCGGCGGCGGCGAGCGGGCTTGCGGCGATGTTGGTCGGCGGCGAATTCGCCGGCGATCTCGCGCGTGGAGCGTGCCGCGCCGGTTTCTCTGACGAACGGATCGTCGGGTTCGGCGACAGCGCGCAAGCGGTCGAATGGCTGCGCGCCAACGCGCGTGCCGGCGACGTCGTTTTGCTCAAGGCCTCGCGCCGCTATCATTTAGAAGACGTGCTGGAAGGGCTGCGGGCGACACATGCCTAGGAGTCAGACTCCTCTTGTGCGAGTGATCGGGCGGGCGTCGCGCGAACGGCGCCCGCCGTTCGCAGGCGAGATCATTGCGATTCCGGTCCGGACGCCGCTCATCCGGCGCGGTGAGGATCTGGTCGCGCTTGTCGCATCGGCAGTTTCCGGGATCGCGCGTCCCGGCGACGTCATCTGCGTCTCGGAGACGGCGGTCGCGATCGCGCAAGGCCGGATGATCTCCGCCGAAACGATCCGGCCGAGCCGCCTCGCGTACGTCTTGTCGCGATACGCCGGCGCGCTCGCGACCGTGAATCAGCCGGAGTCGCTGCAACTCGTGATCGACCAAGTCGGCGCGGGGAAAGTCGTGTACGCGGCGGCGGCGCAGGTCGCGGGTCGCCTGATCGGACGGCGCGGCGTCTTCTACGAGATCTTGGGCGAAGCGATCTCGACGATCGACGGGTATACCGGGACGCTGCCGCCGTTCGAGCGCACGATCGTGCTCGGCCCCGAGAACCCCGACGGCGTCGCGCGCGACATCGCGGCCGCGACCGGCGCGCGCGTCGCCATCGTCGACGTCAACGATCTCGGCATCGCGAAAGTGCTCGGCGCGTCGAGCGGCGTCGCTCGCGCCCGCGTCGAGGAAGCGCTGCTCGAGAATCCGCACGGCAACGCCGACGAGCAAACACCAATCGTCGTGATCAAGTGGCGCGCCTCGGGGGCGAACCCGTTCGTGGAGGCCGCGGCGTGACGCTCTCCGCCGGCTGGCAGGCGCTACTGCTCTTTGCGTTCGTGCTCGTGCTGACGATCTCGGTTGGCGCGCGGCTGATCCCGCTCTTACAACGTTGGTCCTTCGGTCAACATGCCTATGAGGACGCTCCCCAGACGCATGCCGTCAAGACGGGCACGCCGACCATGGGCGGCGTAGTGTTTCTGTTAGCGCTCGCGATTGCTGCGATCGTCGCGCGGGGGAATCCGCTCGCGCTTCTCCTGGTTTTCCTTGGCTTCGGTTGCGGCCTCGTAGGATTTATCGACGATTATCTGTCGATCCGTCGCGGCCGGAATCGAGGCTTGCGCGCGCGGACGAAGCTACTGTTGACGGGGTGCGTCGCGACGGGCTTTCTCTGGTTGGTTCTTCGAGAACACGCGGGTCCGTGGACCCACTCAGGGCTTCATTCGCTGTCAATCGGCCTCGGAACCATTGGCTTGCCGGATTGGGCATGGTTTGTCGTGAGCTTGCTGGCCATCTTGGCTACGACGCATGCGGTAAATTTGACGGATGGTCTGGATGGTCTCGCGGCCGGAACGATCCTGCCTGTCCTTGCCCTTCTTCTGTGGATTGTTTTTCGCTTGGGAATCCATTGGTTTGAAGGCCAGGCGGTCTTGGTCGTCGTTCCCGCGATCGCCGGCGCCGTCGTCGGTTTCCTTTATTACAATCGCTATCCGGCACGGCTGATCATGGGTGACACCGGCTCGCTCGCGTTGGGCGGAGTCCTCGCAGGGAGCGCGATTTTGCTCGGAATGCAGCTCTTGCTTATCCTCATCGGCGGCGTCTTCGTCGCCGAGACGCTCTCGGTAATTCTTCAGGTTGCCTCCTTCAAGTTAACCGGCAAACGCATCTTCCGCATGAGCCCGCTCCATCATCACTTCGAACTCGGCGGCTGGCCTGAGACGAAGGTGACGCACCGCTTCTGGGTCGCGTCGGCACTCTGCTCGCTCGTCGGCTTGGCGCTGTTCGAGATTGGGATCCCCCGATGAGCGCGAACGATTTCGGCGCGAACGAGCGCGTGCTCGTCATCGGTCTGGGCCGCAGCGGCCTGGCAAGTTGCGAGGTCTTGCGTGGGCGCGGCGCGACCGTTTTCGTGACCGACGAGAAGGATCCGGCGGCGCTGGCCGAGGCACTCGCCGAGGTCGCGCGCAGTGGCGCGACGTTCCTTCCGCCGGCGGGGATCGACGACGTCGCCGGCGAGCTGACGTCGGCCGTGCTTTCGCCCGGCGTTCCGTTGACGAACAGCCTCGTGCGGCGCGTCCAAGCGGCGCGCGTCCCCGTGTACAGCGAAATCGAAGTTGCCTACCGCATCTGCGCGGCGCCGATCGTCGCCGTGAGCGGAACCAAAGGGAAGACGACAACGACCGCGCTGATCGGCGAACTCTTTCGCCACGCCGGGCGACCGACGCGTGTCGGCGGGAACATCGGCAACGCGCTGATCTCAGAAACCGCGGTCGCGTCTCCCGGCGATTGGGTGATCGCCGAAGTCTCATCGTTTCAACTCGAAGCGATTCGCGCATTCAAGCCGCGCATCGCCGTCCTTCTCAACATCATGCCCGATCATCTCGACCGGTATCATTCGATGGAAGAGTACGCCGAAGCGAAGCTGCGGATCTTCACCAACCAGGGACCGGGCGACGCATTCATCGGTAACCTCGACGACCCGCTGATCGGCGCGCTGGCCGAAGGCGAAGGCGCGTCGCGCATTCCCTCGCGCGCCTATTGGTACGGCCTGTCGCCGCGCCGGATGACGACGCTCTACGTCCGCCGCGAGCACATCACGTACGCGCCGCCGAGCGGCGACCCGCGTCCGATCGAAATCATGCCGATCTCGGAGATCCCGCTCGTCGGCGAGCACAACGTCGCCAACGTCCTCGCCGCGATTCTCGTCGGTTTGACGGCGGGGATCGAGCCGGAGACGCTGCGTTCGGGCGTTCGTCGGTTCAGCCCGCTGCCGCATCGCCTGCAAACCGTCGCCGAACAGAACGGCGTGCTGTTCGTCGACGACTCGAAATCGACCACTCCCGGTTCGGTGATGGCGGCCCTCGAGTCGTTTGACCGGCCGATCGTGCTGATCGCCGGCGGAAAGTCGAAGCGCACCGATTTCCGCGAGATGGGCGAAGCGATCGACCGGAAAGCGAAGGCTGCCGTCTTGATCGGCGAGGCTGCCGACGAAATCGCCGTCTCGATCATGGCTGCGCAAATCGTGCGCGCCAAATCGATGGACGAAGCGGTCGCGACGGCGCGCTCGCTGGCACGCGAGGGCGACGTGGTCCTGCTCTCGCCGGGCTGCGCTTCGTTCGACATGTTCGCGTCGGCGGAGGCGCGCGGCGAGGCGTTCGCGCGCGCCGTCGCGGGCGAGGCGGTCGTGCATGGCTGAACGCAGCGCACGGCTCGCATCGGCCGGCGCCCCGCCCGATGCATGGCTCGTCGGCAGCGTCGCGGGATTGATCGCGATCGGTCTGATCATGATCTTCAGCTCGTCGAGCGCCTACGCCGTCGCGTTGCATCACGACGCCACGTACTTTCTGAAGCGGCAGATCATCTGGCTCGTGGTCGGTGGCATCGCCGGGCTCGTCGCCTATCGCGTCGAGTATCAACGCCTGCGCAATTTCGCGCCGCTGGTGCTGATCGTCACGGTCGTCGCGCTCGGACTCGTCCTGGTTCCGCACCTCGGCATCGCGTCGGGGGGCGCGCGCCGCTGGCTCGGATACCATTCGTTCTCTTTCGAGCCGTCTGAGTTCGCGAAGCTCGCGCTCGTGCTCTACCTGGCGGCCGCGCTCGCGGGAAAGGGCGAACGGATTCGCTCGCTTACGAGCGGTGTCGCGCCGCTGGCGATCGTGACGGCGATTTTAGCGGTGCTCGTCGTCAAGGAGCCGGACATGGGGACGGCGAGTCTCCTCGCCTTCACCGCCGGCGCGATGCTCTTCGCCGCCGGGGCGCGCCTGGTGCATCTCTTGATGATCGTCGCGATCACCGCGCCCGGCATCGTCTTTCTGATCGCGCACGACGCCTACAAGCGCGCGCGCATCCTCGCCTTCCTCGATCCATGGAAGGATCCGCAAGACAAGGGCTTCCACATCGTTCAGTCGCTGCTCGCGCTCGGGAGCGGCGGGCCGTTCGGCGTCGGGCTCGGCTTTTCGCGCCAAAAATTCTTCTGGTTGCCCGAAGCGCACACCGACTTCATCGGTTCGATCATCGGCGAGGAACTGGGCTTCATCGGGATGGTGGTGATCGTAGCGCTGTTCGTGATCTTCGCCTATCGAGCGGCGCGCATCGCGCTCTCGGCGCCCGACCGCTTCGGCTTCTTCCTCGCCCTCGGCTGCATGGCGATGATCGTCATCCAAGCCTTCGTCAACATCGGCGTAGTGACTTCGGCCTGGCCCGTGACCGGCGTTCCGCTTCCGTTCATCTCGTTCGGCGGCTCGTCGCTGGTCGTGTCGCTCGTCGCCGTCGCACTCGTCATCAACGTAGGCCGTTCTAGACGAAGATCTCTGTGATCGAGCGCCAGGCGGCGCGCAACGTGCGTCGCCCCTTAAAATGAAAGTACTCTTAACCGGGGGCGGGACGGGGGGGCATGTGTATCCGGCGATCGCGATCGCCGAAGCGCTCGCCGAAGCGCCGGTGCTTGCGCCGGTCGACGTGTTGTTCGTCGGAATGCGTGGCGGGCTCGAGACGCAGATGGTTGCGAAGGCGGGGTTGCGCGCGCGCTTTGTGAGCGCCTCGCCGCTCACGCGAAAATTCTCGCCCGCGATCTTCACGCTGTTTGCCAACGTCGCCGGTTTCTTTCAGACGCTCGCGATCTTACGCGCCTTCCGTCCCGACGTCGCGATTGCCACCGGCGGTTACGTCACGTTTCCCGTGATCGCGGCGCTGTGGACCGCGAAGCTGCTGCGACTCTCGCGCGCCCGCATCGCGCTCTTGGAACCGAACGCGCGCGCGGGGCTCACGAACCGTCTCTTGCGGCCGCTGGTCGACGAGATTTGGTTCGGCGTCGCGGAGCCCGGGCGCGTGCTCGCGAGCAACGAGCACCTCACCGGTACACCGGTGCGCGCTGAGTTCTTAAGACCGCTCCCAGCACCGGACGCTCGCCTCGCGCTTGGGCTCGAACCCGGCGCGACGACGATCGTCGTCTTCGGCGGCAGCCAGGGAGCGCGCAGTTTGAACGAAGCGGTGGCCGGGCTCGCAAGCCAAGGCCTCCCGCAGGGGTGGCAAGTCCTCTTGGTGAGCGGCGAGCGCGACTTCGACGGCGTGCAGCGGCGCATCGCGGCGGCGGGCTCGGCGCGCGTTCGCGTCGTCCGCTACCTCGATGACCCGCGTCCGGCGTTCGCGGCGGCGGACCTCGTCGTCGCGCGTGCCGGCGCTTCGACGCTCGCCGAACTGGCGGCAACCGGCACCCCGGCGTTGCTCGTCCCCTATCCGTACGCGACCGACGACCATCAGACGGAAAACGCAGCCGTCGTCGAGCGCGCCGGTGCGGCGCGCGTCGTCGCCGACCGAGACCTCAGCGAACGCCGGCTGCACGCCGAGCTGGAAGCGGCGTTGGCGCCGCAGACCCTGGCGGCATTGCGCGATGCGGCGCACGCTCGAGCGGCAAGTGACCCGCGGCGCGCGATCGTAGCGCGGGTGAAAAGTTGGACGTCACAGAAGGCGGGCCAACCGTGAGGCTCTCCTCCACGGTGCATTTCATCGGCATCAGCGGCATCGGCATGTCCGCGTTGGCACGCATTCTCTTGCAGCGCGGATATCGCGTTACGGGCTCGTCGGATCGCGCGACGCCCCTCACTGCGCAACTCTCAAAGGAAGGCGCGACGATCGCGATCGGGCACGAAGCGAAAAACGTCGGCGCGGCGCGGACGGTCGTGGTGAGTTCGGCGATCGGGGCGGAGAATCCGGAAGTGCTCGCAGCTCGCGAGCGCGATCTCGAGATCGTACATCGCGGCGCACTGCTCGCGCACTTGATGGAAGGCCGCCGCGGAATCGCGGTCGCGGGGACGCACGGCAAGACGACGACGACGGCGATGGTAGCGAGCGTTCTGGAAGCCGGCGGAATCGATCCGGCGGTCGTCGTCGGCGGCGAACGCGCCGATACGAACAGCAACGCGCGCGACGGAAAAGGCGCCTGGTTCGTCGCCGAAAGTGACGAGTCCGACGGTTCGTTCCTCGACTTGCGGCCTGAAATCGCGGTCGTCACCAACGTCGAGAACGACCACGTAACCTCCGACGCGGAGTTCGGAAAACTGATCGCCTCATTCGAACGTTTCTTGGGCTGCGTCGCGCCGCATGGCCTGGCGCTGGTCGGCGTCGACGAACCGCGCGGCGCCGCGCTTGCCGGGAAAGCGCGCGAGGCGCGGACCCGCACGTTCGGATTCAGCGCGAACGCCGATCTGCGCGTTCTCGACGTGAGCTACGTCGATTTCGGTTCGCGCTCCACGCTGGCATGCGGCGAAAAAACGCTGGGAGTGTTCGAGCTCGCGGTCCCCGGCGCGATCAACATCTGCAACGCGCTGGCAGCGGTCGCGATCGGGCTCGAACTCGGTCTGTCGTTCGAAACGATCGCCGCTGCGCTCGCCGGTTTCCAAGGCGTGCACCGCCGCTTCGAACTGCTCGCGCAAACGCCTCGCATGGCGATCGTCGACGACTACGCGCATCACCCGACCGCGGTCGGCGCGACCCTCGCGGCGGCCCGCGCAGGGTTCGGCGGTCCGATCGTGGCGGTCTTTCAACCGCACCGCTATACGCGCACGGCCTATCTGGCCGGCGATTTCGCGCGCGCGCTGCGCGGCGCCGACCGCGTCGTTCTGACCGACGTGTACGCCGCCTCCGAAGCGCCGATCGACGGCGCGACGGCGGCCGCGATCGGCGAGCCGTTGCGCGCGCTCGGCACCGAGGTGGCCTACGTCGGCGACGTCGGAGCGCTGCCCGCGTACCTGCTCGCGAACGCTCCCGAGGGCGCGCTCGTCCTCTTTCTCGGCGCGGGATCGATTACATCGGCCGCTGCGGAACTGGCGCGCGAACTGCGCGCGGCGGTGCTTTCGTGAGCGGCTTAGCGGAACGCGAACTGACGCGTTCGCTGTTGAACGATGCCGACCGCACGATGCTCACCGAGATCTTCGACTCGCGCGTTCGATTCGACGCGCCGCTCGCGCCCTACACCTCATGGAAGATCGGCGGCCCCGCCGACGCGCTGATCGACGTCGAGACCAGCGACGAACTCGCGCAGGTGTTGCGTTTCGTCTTCAAGCGCCAGCTGCCGTGGCTGCCGCTCGGCAGCGGTTCCAATCTTCTGGTCGGCGACGGCGGCGTTCGCGGGCTCGTCCTTCGCTTGGGTGGTGAGTTCACATCGATCGAGTTTCTCGACGACGCGACGCATATCGCCGTTCGCGCCGGCGCCTCATCATCGCTTTCGCTGTTGACGGCGCAAGCCGCTTCGCGCGGCGCCGTCGGCATCGGCTCGCTGGCCGGAATTCCCGGAAGCGTCGGCGGCGCGCTGCGCATGAACGCCGGCACCGACAAAGAGATCGGCGACTTCGTTCGCGACGTTTCGGTGCAGACGCCGACCAAGCCGGATTCTCATCCGGTGACGCCGCAGTACTACTACCGCCACACGACGCTCGAGAGCGACGCGATCGTCACGCACGTCACGCTCGCCTTCGAGCGCGGCGATCCGGCGAAAATACGAGACGAGATGCAACGCCGGCTTGTGCGGCGCAAGAAGACCCAGCCGCTTCAATTTCCAAACGCCGGCTCGTGCTTCCGCAATCCGCCCGACGACAAGGCGGGCCGCTTGATCGAAGCGGCCGGCGCGAAGGGCTGGCGCGAAGGCGGCGCCGAGGTTTCGGAGCTGCACGCGAATTTCATCGTCAACCGCGAGAACGCGAGCGCCGCCGACGTCGCGGCGCTCTTGGCGCGGGTTCGGCGAGCGGTGCTCGAACAATTTGGCGTCGAACTCGAGTTAGAAGTGCACTTCGTGGGAGTTTTCTCGTGAGGGAAAAGATCGTGGTCGTGATGGGCGGGCCCAGCTCCGAGCGCGAGGTTTCGATCGCGACCGGCAACGGGGTGATGCGCGCGCTCGAGCGCCTCGGGTACGATGCGAGTTCGATCGACTTCGACGAACGCTTCGTCGTCTCGCTGCGCGAATTGCAACCCGACGTCGTGTTCAACGCACTCCACGGTCCCGGCGGTGAAGACGGCACGATTCAAGGCGTCTTAGAGTGGCTGCGACTGCCTTACACGGGCAGCGACGTCCGTGCCTGCGCGCTTTCGATGGACAAGCATCTCACCAAGAAACTCTTGTCGGCCGAAGGCCTGCCGACCCCGTCGTGGGACACGTTCGATTTCGAAGGCGGAACGCTGCCGCTCTTGCCGGGCTCGCTGAACGTGCCGTTGGTCGTCAAGCCGCGCAACGAAGGCTCGAGCGCCGGCGTGCGGATCGTGCGCACGCACGAAGAGTGGTCGCAGGCGATGATCGAGTTGTCGGAACGCCGCACGGGGGTAATCGCCGAAGAGTTCATCGAGGGTCGCGAATTCTCGTGCGGCGTCTTATTCGAGCAGGCACTACCGGTCGTCGAGATTCTGCCACAAGGTCATCAGTTCTATACCTTCGAGGCGAAATACGCGCCGGGTGGCAGCCGCCACGAAGTGCCGGCGCACATCGACGAAGATCTCGCGCACCGCTTGCAGATGCTCGCGCTTTCGACGCACCGTTTGATCGGGCTGCGCGACTACTCGCGCACCGACATCATCGTGACGCGCGAAGGCCGCCCATACATCCTGGAAGCCAACGCACTCCCGGGCTTGACACCGACCAGTCTGCTGCCCGAGGAGTGCGCGGCGACCGGCGTGCCGTACGACACGCTGATCGACCGGCTCGTTCGCGCGGCGCTCGACCGCGGCCGCACGCTGGTCGAAACGTAGCGCGCCCAAAATATCAAATCTGGCGGCGCGGCGCAGGACGTCCACCCCACGGCCGAAAGTGAGGAGGACGCAAGGAGGTTTTCGATCGATGCGTGATCGTGCTTTCCGTCCCGCCGTCGCCCTCGCGCTCGTGCTCGGTTTTGCGACAATTTCAGCGGCCGGAGCCGCGAGCGGCAACCCGTCGGTTCGGTACGCCTACACCTGGACCGTCAACGACGCGCCGGCGGGCGCGTGGGACGTCTACGTCGGCGCGACGCGATGGATGCCGGGTTCTTGGTCCGGCCCGCACACGCATCCCGGCCCTGAGTACGGTATCTCCCTGGAAGGAAACGGTGCACGTTGGAACGCCGGCAGCGGAGTCTCGATGATGGGTCCGCGCTCACCGTTTCATACGTCGGGCGGTATCGTCCATGAAAGCGGCAACATTAGCGACGGCAACGTGATCTCGCTCTCTACGCACATTCTTTCGGCTGGAGGGGCGTTCAACACACCCGCAAACCCCATGCCGGCCGATGGGCCGCCGGGGACACCCGGGTTGTCCACGGTGCTCTTTCGCATCAAGGTCCCGCTCGCGAGCCATCCCTCGAATCCGTTCGATCTGACGATGGAGGTCCTCGATTTCGCCGGGAATTTGTCGGTGCCGGCGCACACCGTGCCCGCGACGACGTTGATCGTCATCGTCGACGGCAACCTCGCCGTTACGATGAACGGTTCGTCGAAGACCTATGGGATCGGCGACGAGCTCACAGTTCCAGCCGGCGCGTCGATCGCCGCCACCAACCCCAACTCGTATCAAGCGACGGCGGTCGTCTCGCAACTCGGCCACTAGCCGGCGGGGCGGCGGGCTGAACGGGACGCGTCCGCGAACGACCCTCCCAACGGAGGGATATACTCATCGAGACCGCGGCACGGCGCGCGAAGTTCCAGCGCGCCACCAAAGAGACCAAGATCGAGTTGGCGCTGGACTTGGAAGGCGGTCCGATTTCGGTTGCGACCGACATCAAGTTTCTCGATCATATGCTCGACGCGTTCGCGAAACATGGCGGTGTCGGACTTTCGGTGCGCGCGAGCGGGGACGGGCTCGACGGACATCACCTCGTCGAAGACGTCGGGATCGCGCTCGGTTCGGCGATCTATGAAGCGCTGGGCGAAAAGCGCGGGATCGCACGCTTCGGTTCGATGGCGGTCCCGCTCGACGATGCGCTCGTCCTCGGCAGCGTCGATCTTTCGGGCCGCGCCTACACGAACTACCAAGTAAAATTCGGCGTGGAGAATCTCGGTGACTTAAAAACCGAACTGATCGGTCACTTCTTCCACAGCGTCGCCGAGCACGGCCGCTTCAACCTGCATCTCATCGCGCTCGCCGGGACGAACTCGCACCACCTGTGCGAAGCGTCGTTCAAGGCGTTCGCGAAATCGTTCGCCCAAGCGAAGATGCGGACGGGCGGCGCCGACGTGCCCTCGACCAAGGGGATGTTGGCGTAGCGACGGTCCGATGATCGCGGTGGTCGATTTCGGCGGTGGAAACCTCGGTTCGTTGCGTTCGGCGCTCGAGCGGCGCGGTGCACGCTTCCGCGTCACCGGCGAGGCGGCGGCGGTGGCTGCCGCGGACGCGGCGATTCTGCCCGGCGACGGCGCGTTCGGAACGACGATGGACGCGCTCGCGGAACGCGGGCTCGACCGTGCGATTCGCACGATCCTGGACGCCGGCCGGCCGTTCTTGGGGATCTGCGTCGGGATGCAATTGCTCTACGAGCGCAGCGTCGAGCACGGCGAGCATCGCGGTTTCGGTGTCCTGCCCGGCGTGGTGACGCGCTTCGAGCGCGCACCGCGCGTCCCGCACATGGGTTGGAACCAGCTCGAACTCGTCGGCGAGCACCCGTTCGTGGCGGGTTTGACGAACGGAGCGTACGCGTATTTCTTGCACAGCTATCACGCCGCGATCGGCGCGTCGACCGTCGCGGCCTGCGAATATGGCGAAAGATTTGCCGCCATCGTGGCGCAAGACAATCTCATGGGGACGCAGTTTCATCCAGAGAAGAGCCAGGCGACGGGTGCATTCTTGATCGATAATTTCCTGCGCATCGTGGCGGCGGCATGATCGTCGTCCCGGCGATCGACATCCGCGGCGGAAAATGCGTTCGACTCTTGCACGGCGATCCGAATCGCGAGACGCGCTATGAGGGCGACCCGGTCGAGCGAGCGCGCGCCTTCGTCGACGCCGGAGCGGCGCGACTGCACGTAGTCGATCTCGATGGCGCGTTCGGAACCGGCGAGAACGTCGGCGCGCTGCGCGCGATCTGCGACGCTGTCTCCGTTCCGATTCAAACCGGCGGCGGCATCCGAACGCGCGAGGACGTGATGGCGCGCTTCGAAGCGGGCGCTCGTTTCGTCATCGTCGGAACGATGCTCATCGAGGCTCAGGCGCTCGTCCAAGAGTTGCTCGATCAGTTCGACGGCCGCCTCATCGCGGGGATCGACGCGCGCGGCCACCAGATCGCGTTCCGTGGCTGGCTGCAGACGGCGCCGCGAGAGCGCGACGATCTGATTCGCGAAGTCGCGGCGCGGGGCTTCGAACGGATCGTCTTCACCGAAATCAAGCGCGATGGCGCGGGAACCGGTTACGACATCGAGGCGCTCTCGCAGGTCGCGCGCTTATTCCCTTTCAAAGTCACGGCAAGCGGCGGAGCGCGCACGCTCGACGACTTGCGCGCGCTTGCAACGGGGACGCCGGAGAACGTCGACAGCGCCATCGTGGGACGCGCACTTTACGAAGGGACGCTCGATTTGGCGGAGGCGATCGCGGAACTCGTCTGAGCGGGCGCCGCCTCGAGGTATCTGCGCGGGACGCTCTCGGGGAGTCGAGCGACGAGTTCGTATCCGATCGTGCCGGCGAGCGTCGCGAGTTCGTTCGCGTCGATCCAGGCGTCGCCGTCGCGGCCGACGAGCGTAACACGGCTGCCGGCGTGCGCTTGGGGGACGTCGGTGACGTCGAGAAAACTCATGTTCATGCAGATGCGCCCGACAATCGGCGCGCGTCGCCCGTGCACGGCGAGTTGGCCCGCGTTTGAAAGCGCGCGCGGAACGCCTTCGGCGTATCCGATCGGGATCACGCCGATGCGCGACGGCCGGGTCGTGCGGTAGGCGCAGCCGTAGCCAACCGATTGTCCTTCCGCGACGTCGCGGACCACGACGAGTTGCGTTGTCCAGGTGAGGGCCGGCTCGAGTTGCAACGCGTGGCCGGTCGCGTTGCGCGTCTGCGGCGAGGGCCAGATTCCGTAGGTGGCGATCCCGGCGCGGACCATGTCGAGTCGCAGCGCGGGAAAAAGCATCGACGCGGCCGAGGCGGCGGCGTGACGGATGACGGAATGCTCGCGCAGGAGCGCCTCGACCGGTGCGAGCGCGCTCTTGAACGCTTCGAGTTGGCCGAGGGTATACGACGACTCCAACTCCTCGGCGGCCGCGAGGTGCGTGTAGACGCCGCGCACGTCGAGGCAGTCGTCGGCGAGCAGCGCGGCGATTGCGCCGGCGGCGGCGCTCGGTTCGAAGCCGAGACGCGTGACCCCCGTATCGATTTTCGTATGAACGGGGAACCGCGTGTTGCGTGCGCGCGCAACCTGCGTAACCTCACGCCGAAACGATCCCGCGTCCCAAAGCGTGAGCGCCGCGCCGGCCGCGAGGACTTCGGGGAGGTCGCTCGGTTCGACCGGTCCCATGATAAGGATCGGTGCGCGCACGCCGGCGTCGCGCAACGCGAGCGCTTCGCCGGCGCCGTAGACGCAGAACGCGTTGGCCAGATCTTCGAGAGCGCGAGCAACCGGTGTGAGCCCGTGTCCGTACGCGTTGGCTTTGACGACCGCGGCGTAACGCGCCGGGCGCACGAGCGCGCGGAGGCGCTCGACGTTCGTCCGAATCGCGCCGAGATCGACGTCGATTTCGGCGATCACCCGGCGCGCCTGACGCGCGCGATCAGCGCGATCGGGATCCCGAAGAAAATGGTGTACGCGATCAGGCCGTTGCCCAACGTCGAGAATTTCAGGGCGTGTTGAACATCGATGGGGATCTGGAACATGAGCATCAGCAGATAGACGACGAGTCCGTAGACAGAGCCCGAGATGAGCGGCTGTGCGTCGAGTTGCGGCGCGCGCGCCGCGACATACATGTAGCCGATCCCCCAAACGATGCTGATCGTAAAATGCGCTGCGACGCCGAGCCAGGCGTAAACCGGGTCGCTGAGGGCAGCCGGCCCGATCAGCCCGGAGGCGGTGTACTGAAACTCGCGGACGACGTCGACGCTGCCCAAGAGGAACCAGATCGCAGCGAACGAGTAGGCTTCGATCAGCACGCCGCCGATGAGGCCGGCGGTGACGCCGGTCACAATGTTCGATCGAATGCGTGAACTGGTTTCTGCCATGGCGGCTCGTTCGACGCCGTACGGCCCTGCGGCCTCGGCCGCTTGGACCCTTTGCAGTCAACTAAACGCCCGTGTGATAGGGCTGACGGTTTCTCCTCGACGCGTAGGAGACTGCCGCAAAAGGGCCGACGTTCCTTATATATGGGCTGGCTGGTGCGGTTCGCAGGGTACACTGTGCTGATCGCGTTCGCGTATGGAGTCGCGATCGTCGGTTACTCCGGCGTTCACTGGCTCGCCGCGCTTCCCAGCGGGCCGCTGTGGGACGAATCCTGGCGCGCGCCCGCGCGCTTCTTGATCTTGATCTTGATGATGGGGTCGATGTTGCTACCCGCGCTGCGCAGCGAGGCCGACGGAACGGTCCGCACGGGCTCCGTGCTCTTTGCCCTGAGCCTCGCCGCGTATTCGGTGCTCAAGATCAGCGGGTTCGCCAATCCCGACGTCCCCGAGATCTGGGTGTTCCAGCATCTGGTCGATCCGTTGCGCCGCTTCGGGCTCGGGGTTTAATGAGAAGGCGCGGCGCGGCGGTCGCCGTCCGCGCCGAGCACACGCCTTCCCTTGATCCGTCGAACTCTCAGGAGTTGAAGTCGACGGTCAACAGATACGTCCCACCGACCGCGTTGCAGTCTTGAGTTTCGGAGACGTACTTCGACTGAGTGGCTGAAGCGAGCGCCTCGCGGTCGAGCCACGGATTGCCGCTCGAATTTGCGATCTTTTCGGCGACGAGCTTTCCGCTCGGCGATAGGCGAATCTCGAGCACGACGGCGCCGCTGATACCCTGTTCCTTAGCGATGCGCGGCAGCTCCGGTTGCGCGGCATTCGCGATGGCCGCGTCGGTGTAAGGCACGAGGCAGACGGCGCCGCTGCCGATCGCCAGGTTTTTGGCCCGGGCGCTCGGGTGCGCGAGCGTCAGGCCGGCGGAGGCCGCCTGAACGAGCGCGGCGACAAGCGCGATGGCCGCAGTGAGAGTCACAAGTGTGCGATGCACGGTCAATCTCCTTGGATGGCCCTCGCTTGCGGCGTTGCGCGAGCCGGGTGATTTTTGAGCTGAGGGTCTGTAACCTTGGAATAGTGTAGCCTGGTTACCGTAACCTGTCAATGGTTTTCTGCGGTGTTCAGACTTTCTTCATCTTTGGACAGCGTGACGGCCCCTCTCATTGGACGTGGGAGGAACACGCGAGGCCGGCCTAAGTTGCAAAACGAACCAACCTCGTTCGGGACCGTCTTCATCCTTAGTCGAGCGACAAGGCCGCGATCAAGCGATGTACGCCGGTCGCCACGAAGCGCCCGACGTCGCCGAGCGAGTTGCGCGTATGAAAGTAGAGCGGCGCCTCATCGATCATCTTGTCGTAGAGTGCGGCTTCGCGCTGGATGCGTGCGATGCGCTGGTGGGCTTCGCAGGAAAGTAAATCGTGGTACATGGTTCTAAGCGTTTCTCCGGCCCGCGGCCGGCGTCGTGTAACCTATGACCATGATACGCAGGTTACCGTAACTTGTCAACAGTTTTAGAAAGTGTTAGAATAAGAACGAATGAAGCATGCCTCTGGCCCCGCCCCCGACCCCGGGGACGTCGGTAGACTGCCGGCCCCGACCGATCTCGAGCTCGTGCGCGCGCTGATCAACTCGCGCAACTCATCCTCGACCTGGGACAAACTCGCGACGGCCGCCGCCGCCGAGGTCTGGCTGCGCGAGCGCGGGCTGATCGACGCGAAGGTTCGGCTCAACGCGGCTGAGGCTGCCCAGTTGCGAGCCTTGCGCGAGGCGCTGCGCGGCCTGGCCGCTCGGAGCAACGGCCGCGATCTGCCGACCGACGTCGCCCTGCTTCAGCGGGCGGCGGAGCGCGCGAAGTTCGGACTCGGATTCGACCCGCGGACGGGCCGAAGCGAGCTCCGGCCGACGGCCGGCGGCGTCGCTGGAGCCGTCGGCCGGATCCTCGGCGAGGTCCACGAGGCGATGCACGACGGGACGTGGCCGCGGCTCAAGATCTGCGCGGCCGACACGTGCGTCTGGGCGTACTACGACCGCTCCAAGAACAGCCACTCGCGTTGGTGTAGCCCCGCCGTTTGCGGCAACCGCGACAAGGTCCGCCGCTACCGCGAACGGGCGCGAAAGTCCGTCGGCAAGCGCCGCTGAGGCGGCTTGCCCAAAGGCCCCAGGGGCGGCGTTACAGTTTGAAAAGGGCCACTGGGGCAAGGGCGAGGGCAAGGGCAGCGGCTTGGAGTGCAAGCAGCCCGGCGACTCGGCCAACCCGTTTCCATTCCGCTGTGGCGACGAAAACCAGAATAACGGGCACTTCCGCGATGATCAAAAGCTGAAAAAGATGTGCCACAGCGCCCTCGTCTGCGTAGCCCTTTTCCCACCCGGTGAGAACGGCGACGATCAGGAGGCCAAATGCCATGAGCGACAAGGCGATCGGTACAATTCCGCTGATGCGGTTGATTTTCTGCCGGTCCATAAGCTCTCCCCACTTAACTTTGTAACACAAAGTATAGTGAAGGCGCAACCTCCGGCAAGGCGCGTCGCCATGCTCGCCCCATACCGCCCATACACTTGCACTCGCACCGGCAGTCTGCTAACATTCCTCCTGCTGGCACTTACTTGCCCTGAGTGCTAACGCCCCAATTCAGGCCCAAAATTTAACAGATCCGTGGAGGTCTATCCGTGAATCTCAGACCCTTAGGCGATCGTCTGGTCGTCGAGCACGTCGAGCAAGCTGATAAGAGCGCTGGAGGCGTCTTCCTGCCCGACACCGCCAAGGAAAAACCCCAGGAAGGGAAGGTGCTTGCGGTCGGTTCCGGCCGTACGCTTGACAACGGCACCAAGCTTCCGATGGACGTCAAAGTTGGCGACCGCATTATCTACTCGAAGTATTCCGGCTCCGAAATCAAGCTCGAAGGAACCGAATATCTCATCATCTCGGAAAAGGACGTATTGGCCATCTTCACCGATGTCAAAGTCCTAGCCGGAGTTAAGTAAAATGGCTGCAAAAGAACTCGTATTTGACGAATCCGCTCGCCGCGCGCTCGAGCGCGGAGCGAACATTCTCGCCGACGCCGTTCGGGTGACGCTCGGGCCTAAAGGCCGCAACGTCGTCCTCGACAAGAAGTTCGGCTCGCCGACGATCACCAACGACGGCGTTACTATCGCGAAGGAGATCGAACTCTCCAACGCCTTCGAAAACATGGGCGCACAACTCGTGAAAGAAGTCGCGTCCAAGACCAACGACATCGCCGGCGACGGCACGACGACCGCGACCGTGCTCGCGCAAGCGATCATTCGCGAAGGTCTGCGCAACGTTACCGCCGGCTCGAACCCGCTGCTCATTAAGAAGGGCATCGACAAAGCGGTCGAGATGACCGTCGTCGAGATGGAAAAGCTGGTCCAGAAAGTCGACACGCCGGAGAAGATCGCGCAAGTCGCGTCGATCTCGGCCAACGACGAAGAGATCGGCAAGCTGATCTCCGAGGCGATGAAGGCCGTCGGTAAGGACGGCGTCATCACGGTCGAAGAGTCGAAGACCACCAAAACCGACGTCGAGACCAAAGATGGCATGCAGTTCGATAAGGGCTACATCTCGCCGTACATGGTCACCGACTCGGAGCGGATGGAAGCGACGCTGACCGATCCGTACATCCTCGTGACGGAGCGCAAGATCTCGGCGATCGCCGACATCCTGCCGCTGCTCGAGAAGATCGTACAGGTCCAGAAGCCGCTGCTCATCGTCGCCGAAGACGTCGAAGGTGAAGCGCTCGCGACGCTGGTCGTCAACAAACTGCGCGGCACGTTCACGACGGTTGCGGTGAAGGCGCCGGGCTTCGGCGATCGCCGTAAGGAAATGCTCAAGGACATCGCGACCCTCACGGGCGCGACCGTCGTCTCCGAAGAACTCGGCCTCAAGCTCGACAAAGTAACGCCGGAGTTGCTCGGTCAGGCGAAGACGGTCAAAGTCACCAAAGAAGAGACGACCATCGTCGACGGCAAGGGCAAGCCCGACGCCATCAAGGGCCGCATCGAGATGATCAAGCGGCAGATCGAAGACACCGACAGCGACTTCGACAAAGAGAAGCTGCAAGAGCGGCTTGCGAAGCTCTCGGGCGGCGTCGCCGTCATTCAAGTTGGCGCGGCGACCGAGACGGAACTCAAAGAGAAGAAGCACCGCATCGAAGATGCACTCTCCGCGACGCGCGCGGCCGTGCAAGAAGGCATGATCCCGGGCGGCGGCAGCTCGCTCGTTCACGCGCTGAAAGCGCTCGAAGCGCACAAGCACACGAACGGTCACAGCGGCGCGCACGACGAGAAGATCGGCTGGGACATCGTCCGTCGCGCTCTCGAAGAGCCGCTCCGCCAAATCGCGGAGAACGCGGGCTTCGAGGGTTCGGTCGAAGTGCAAAAGGTCAAAGCCTCCAAGCCCGGCATGGGTTTTGACGCGATGACCGGCGACTTGGTCGACATGTTCAAGGCCGGGATCGTCGAGCCGTTCAAAGTCACGCGCTCGGCGCTCCAAAACGCGGCCTCGATCGGATCGTTGATTCTGACGACCGAGACGCTCATCGCCGACAAGCCGGAACCCAAGAAGTCCGGCGGCCCCGGCGGCATGGATGGAATGGGCGGCGGCGGCTACGACATGATGTAAACGCGGCAACCCGTCAAGGGACCGCGAACATTCGGTAAGCATCGGCCCCCGGCGAACGTCGGGGGCCGATTTGTTCGGGGGTAAAGAATTGCTCACAAACGTGTATAAACTGTGGGCAAGTCTCGTCCCCCTTGGCTTTTTAGCCTGCTTGAGCGCTGTGGAAAAACCGGGCAGGTCAACGAAATCGAACCGCTTCGTTAAAGAAGCGCCGACGCCGCCGAATTGGTGCTCGCGTGAAGCGCGTCGGCTAGCGCGCTCGCGTCACAAGCGGCGGCTTCGGAGAGCCAGGCGGACACGAGGCCCAACTGCGCCTCGGCCAGATGAGCAGCGATCAAGCCGATCGGAATGGCCGGCTTCTTGCCTCGGGAATTGCGCGCTCGTTTGGTAAGACGTTCTTCGATCAATTTGGCGAGCAGCCGCGACATGAGCGGGCGCGTCGGCTCGGCCATGAAGATTCGGCTTACCCTTCGGTTGGCCCAAAAGTGCGCGACGACCATCTGAAGTCGTTCGCGATCGGGATTCGCCTCGAGCACGCCGGCCAGGATCGCGAGCAGCGGCGCAATGCTTTGCTCAAAGAGGTCTTCGATGTTTTCAAAGTGCTCGTAGAACGTCGACCGCCCGACGTTGGCGTGTTCGATGACATCGCGAACGGTCAGGCGATCGTAACCGCGTTCGAGGATGAGGTCGCGAAAGGCGATGAGCAGCGACTGTCGCGTGCGATCGACTCGCCGGTCCGGTTTGCTCGTGCGCGGCATGAGCGGGACCTTCCCTTCCGGACACAGCGTCCCCGATGTCCGGAATCGGACATCCGGGCAGCACGCTCCGATGATTTTACGGCGCCATCTGATATGGTAGCGTCGCATAAAGTCGTGAGGTAATCTAGCGTGTCGCAAGAACCGTCGCCTTCCCTTGCCGATCGGCCGGATGGGAAGGTCGCGGCCGTCGTCATCGCCGCGTGCGCGATCGTCGCGATACTCGCCGTAGCGCAGCACCCGGTGGTCGCAACGCATGCACCGGCCGAAGCAATTCCGGAGCTGGTTCGGCTTGGTCCGATGGACCGGATCGTTCACGGAATCCTGATCGCGGTGATGGCCGCACTGTTGTTCGGCTTCTCGATCTTCGCGCTGCGTCGCGGGCTCGGTCAGCAGGCCACCGTCGGCGGCCTGATTGCCTACGCCCTCGGGGTGGGAGCCATGATCGGTGCCGCGCTGATCGACGGCTTCGTCACCCCCGACATCGCGGCGCGGTATGTGCGGGTCTCGCCGGATGACATCAAGGCGGCGGTGCCGCTCTTACTCTTCTGTGCGATCGCGATTCAGAACCTGACGAAGCTCGGCTTCGTCGCGATGTCGGCCGGCATTTGCGTGTGGTCGGCGAGTTTGATTCACTCGCCGGGAACGCTGCGCGCGACCGGTTTCCTGGGCTTGGCAGCGGCGCTTCTGTCGCTCGCGATTGTCGGGTATGCCCGCTACTTGAATCCGCATGTCGTCGGCGCGGTCGTCATCGTTGAGGCGGTTTGGTATCTCGCCGTCGCCGGCTTGCTCGTGACGCGGCGCGTGTGACGTGGAGGAAGGCAGCGGAGTCGAACCACCGACGCTCTGCACGTCGCCCTGGTTTTCAGGACCAGTTCCCGGCCACCCGGGGGTACCTTCCGCGCGTTCGCGCCCGGCAAGAGTCGAACTTGCGTAAAACGGTTTCGAAGACCGTTGCCTGATCCGCTAGGCTACGGGCGCGCGTCGCATCCAGAGATATCGCGGCGCGCGCATGCTGCTCCTGGCGCTCGCGGGCATTGGGGCCAACGGTCGGCATCGAACCGAGGCAATAAGTGGCTGGCGGCGATGGACTTCAACCACCCTTCGCGGAGCCAAAATCCGCTGTCTTTGCGCCTAGACGAGCCGCCAATGATCCGCACGGTGGGATTCGAACCCACAGCATCCGATGTAGAAGATCGATGCGCTTCCGATTGCGCCTCGTGCGGCTGGTGCCTGTCCTCGGAATCGAACCGAGTCTCTCCGACTTAAAAGGCCGGTGCTATTCCTGATCAGCTTGACAGGCGAGTGGTCGAGATGGCAGGACTTCAACCTGCGGCCTCTCCCGCCCGAGGGGAGCGCTCTCGGCGACTGAGCTACATCTCGATGGTCCCAGATCTTGGAGTCGAACCAAGTCGTTACGGCTTATGAGGCCGCCGCACGTCCGTCATGCTCATCTGGGGCGACGTCGCAAATTGGTGCCGGATGAGAGAATCGAACTCCCGATGCGCGCCGCGCGACTGCTTTACAGGCAGCGTCCTCGCCATGAGGTATCCGGCATGGTGTTTGCTGACGTGAGCGAAATGCCGACGAACGGGCACTAACCGACCACTAGGAGGTTTCATGGGCACACGGCTTTTTGTCATCGTTGCGCTGGCGAGCGTCACCCTTGCGGCGGCGCTCGGCGTATTCTTTGTACGAGCGGAAGCGAAGCCGCCTCCCGCATCTGCGCACGCCAATGCGCACGCTAATACGATGCCGTGGTCCTCACTCCAAGCGCAATTGGCGGCCCAGGGAAAGCTGATCAAACAATTACAGACCAAGGTCGCCGCGCTGCAGCATGCTTCATCGACTTCGAAAACCGCGCAAATGCATGGTGCGTCGGGCAGCGTGAAGACCCGAAAATTGCCGAATGTTACGCACAAGCTGAAACTCCAGGATCTCTCTCCCGGACTGAAGAGTCTATCGTCGCATCACGCGCAGTTCATCAAGCTTCCTAGAATTTATCCGATCATTTTTCCGTCGCGGCCGCCCACCGAGGTTCAGCAACTCTCGGCGCAAGTGGCACAACTCTCGACGCAGGTAACGCAACTCACATCCCAGCTCAGTAGCCTTCAGGCCGAGCTTGGCTTCGATGAAAACCTCTTCGGTGAGGAGTTCCTCCTCGTCCAGAAAAATCTGACGACGGTCGCAAATTCCGTCCCGGTCATGCCGCAAGGTCAGGGCTTTTGTGGCGGAAACGGCGGCATGTCGTGGGGCGGTCTCAAGTACCACATCAACGACAACCTCATGGACAACGATTTTTTCTGTTACTTGGTGCAGTAACGGCCCCTCTGTTACCCTTTGACGCAGGCCGTGTCGGTAAACCGCAGTGTGAAAGTGGTACCGGCGCTGGGATTTGAACCCAGAATATCCGCTTTCTGAGAGCGGTGCATATGCCGATTCTGCTACGCCGGCGTGGTGCTGGAGCCGGGATTCGAACCCGGAGGTGACATCGCGTTTAAGGCGACCGCATCGGCCAGTTGTGCTACTCCAGCGTGGCTCCGGGAGTCGGAATCGAACCAACAACTCAGCCGTAACAAGGCCGCGCATGACCTTCATGCTACCCCGGAATATATGGTGGAGGCTCTGGGAGTCGAACCCAGATTTTTCGCTTGCAGGGCGAAAGTAATCGAGCCGTTATACGAAGCCCCCGCCCGCGCTCTGATTTACCGGGAGAGTTGGTATCGAGCCAACCTTTACGCGCCTTCAACGCGTCGCTAATCCGTCTCAGCTATCTCCCGCCGCGGAACGAGCTGGATTCGAACCAGCGCAGCCCAAATTGAGCCTCGCCGCCGTAGCAGGGCGGTGCCTTACCAGACTCGGCCATCGTTCCAAAGTGACGTATTCAGTTCTCAACGTTCGAAAAATCTGGGGTGACCGATGGGACTCGAACCCGACCTTATCCTGATCCACAATCAGGTGCCTCACCGCTAGGCTACGGTCACCATGGCGGGCCGGGAAGGCCCCGTAAACGAGCAGAGGGCCCGGCGTTTGCCGAGCCCTCTGCACTCAAAATGTGAGGAAACCGACAAAACGCCTATGTAGCCATGCTCGTACCGCTCATCCATGCGATCGGATTGACGGATTTCGGGCAATGACGTAGCGCGGCGACTATGCGCGCCGATGGTTGCCCGAGTCTTGTTAACCGTCCTGAGATGAACATGGCGATCCTCACTGTAGAGTTCTTCGGCGTCGTCGTCAAGAGTCTTGAGGCTTTCTCCGAAAGAATTTAATCCAGCCCCATTGACTTTCAAAGCTGCGCCAGCGGAAATGCGTGCCCGGCGTGCGAGTCCAAAGGACGGCCGGAGCAGGCACGCAAGCAGATCTGGTCCGGCCCGCGGCGGCCGCCTTCACCGTCTACTCGATTTTCGTAACTCCGCCAGGACCAAGCGGTATCTTGTTGTGAAAGCCAATTACTCTGAGCGGAGGGGTGAAGATGATCGTAGCCACGACTGGAGACGTCGCCGGACACCGTGTCGTCGAAACGAAGGGTCAGGTATTCGGCGTCATCGTTCGCAGCCGCGGCCTGGGCGGAAACATCCTCGCTGGCCTCCGGACGATTTTGGGTGGCGAGATTCACGAGTATACGGAAATGGTCGAAGACGCACGGCGTCAGGCAATCGACCGGATGTGCAAGAACGCGACGATGATGGGTGGAAACGCCGTCGTGCGCATGATGTTCGACTCATCGGAGATGGGGACCACGATGACGGAAATCGTCGCCTACGGAACGGCCGTCGTCATCGAACCGGCATCATGACGCTTCGCAACGTTATCCTCGCGATTTGCGGCTTGCTCGTCGTGGCTGCAGTCGTCGAATATGCATTGGGCCGCGCGACCTGGCTGGTAATTGGCTTGCAAGCGATCGTCGTCATCGCGTTGCTCGCCTTCGAGCGCAGCCGTTACCAACCGCCGGTCAAATCGGGTTCCGGAGAATGGTTGCCGACCGGCGAGAAATTCGAAGACCCGACCTCAGGTAAGACGGTCGAGGTTTATCAGAACCCGCAGAGCGGCGAACGCGAATACCGCGGGTCGACCTAAGCGGGGTCGCTTTCGTTCGTCGGCTTCTTGAAAGCCGACTCCAGCGCTTCGAGCGCTACATCGCCCGTCGCGATGCGGAACAATTTCGGGTAATTCTGGTCGCCGACCCGAACGACCAGGCCGACGAGATTTCGCAGCGTCTCGGCATTCAGATGCTCGTCCCGATATTCGAGATCGATGACAAGCGAGCGGTCTTCGGTCGTCGAAAATTTTGCAAGCGAGAGGGAGGCGTTGGCTTGCAGGGCAGCCTCGAGCAGCGCAAGCCGCCGCGGAGCGCCGGCCGGGAGCACCATCACGAACGTGCGCAGCATGACCCACGACTCATTGAGCCGGATGTTGACGGCCCACTCCCGCAGATCGCTCGTGAACATGACGTCGTACGAGCTCGCGCTGACGCGCTTGGCCTGCAGTCCCATCTCTTCCAACATAGCCGAAAGGCGGCGGTCGATAGACGCCTGGTGCTCGTGTTCCACGGTTACAGCATACAACGCAAAGACGAGCGGGAGAATTACGAGGCCGTAAAGTTTTCGTTCGAAAAAAAGCGCTTGCTCGCTCCCTTTTACCCCTAGTCGCGCTCGGCGGCCGCGTGATGGAGGGGCATGATCGCACCACTCCATCTCCGCGGCGGCGCCGTCCGGCACGGCAGCCTCTCGGTCCCCGCCAAGGCCGAGCGCGACTTCGAGCTCGCCGCAGGCTATCTCGAGCGCGACTCGGCGATGCGCGATATCCTCGACAAAGCCGAACACGCCGACCATCAGCTGCACCTCAAACTCAACCATCACGACGACGACTCGTACGAACCAGCGACGCACACGGTCAATTGGGATCCGCACAGCGCGCTGTACGTCGCCGGCGGCGGACGCCAATCGCCGGCGCTTGGGCTGGGGCATGAGCTCGATCACTCTACCGTCGATCCGCGCATCGCCGAAGCAGGTGGGAACGTGTACGACCCCAAGTATGACAACCGCGAAGAGCGCCGCGTGATCACCGGATCGGAGAGGCACGCGGCGACGACGCTCGGCGAAGACGTCCGTCACGACCATGGCGGATGGACCTATCGGGTCGATTCGCCGGTCGAACGATGATGTCGAACGGAGGCTGCGTGGCCCTGCCCTGGTTCCTGCGAGCCGCGCTCGAAGATCGCCGCAAATTCGTTCGGCTCGAGGTGCTCCACCTCGACGACGATCTGCGCACCCGCGTCGCGGTCGGTCCGGCAAAGCTCGAAACGCTCGATCTCTCGCGCACGATCGTCGACGACCCGCGGGCGCTCGAAACGGTCCTGACCTACATCGCGGAAACCGGGATGGATGAGAAGCCGGGCAGCCTCGACGCGCGTTGGGGACTCATTTTCACGAACGCCGAGGGGCAGCGCATCTTCTCCCTTTACCTCGACAAGTTCGGAAAGCGCGCCGCGGCCGACGGCTACGAACTGAATCTCCACGACGGCGAGCGCATCGTCGACTGGCTCAAAGGTCGGAGCGCGGAGTCGAATATCAGCGCGAGCTGAGGCGAGGCGCTCCCGTGCGGCCGCGGCGAAATAGACGGGTACCCGGAAGGTCAGGGGCCCCGGTGGCAACTATTTGGACTAGCAGTGTGTCAGGTAGGGTGCTAACGTGAGAGATTGTTTCGGCGACGATTTTGACGCCATCTTTGCGGAGTTCGCGCGCCGGGTCCGCCCGGGCCGCTTCGAGCCGAATACGGACGTCGCGCTGGCCGACGACGGCGAGGCCGTTATCGTGACCGTCGAGATCGCCGGCGCCGAACCGAACGAGTTGCGCGTGATGATGGAAGAGCGCACGCTCTACATCCTCGGGCGCCGCACCGACCGCGAGCGCGACGGGCGAGGCTCGTACCTGCTCAAAGAGATCGACTACGGTGAGTTTGGAAAGAAGATGCATCTCCCGGTGGCCGTCTCCTACGAAGATGCAATCGCGGTCTACCGCGACGGGATGTTGACGATCCGGCTGCCCGTCTCCAAAGATCCGCTCGTGCCGCGCAACCGCACCGAAATTCGCATGACCGTCAAGAGGATCCCCGTATAATGGCCCGCACAGTTGCCCCCCAACGGAAGAACGAGGTTATCGGCATCTTGCCGCTGCAAGACGCCGTCCTTTTCCCCAATACCGTCATCCCGCTCGCGGTCGTCAAGAAGCCGGGGATCATTTTGGTTGAGGAAGCGCTGCGGGACGGGAAGCAAATCGGGCTCGTCGCGCTCAAAGATAAAGAGATCGAAGATCCGGAGCCGGACGATCTGCGCCGCATCGGTACGATCGGTACGATTCAGCGGATGATCAAGGTGCCCGACGGGACGATTCGCTGCATCGTGGGCGGCAATTCCGTTTTTCGGGTCGACAATTTCAAGCAGACCGAGCCATACATCGCGGGCGAAATCACCGAATTGCCCGACATCACGGTTCCTTCCGACGACCTGCTGGCGATGCATCGCAATCTCGCGGGCCTTTTCTCGAAGCTGATCGGCTATCTGCCGCAAGCGCCGCGCGAGATGGAGATGGAGGTCAACAATATCACCGACTCCAATCTTCTCACCTACTTCATCGCGAGCTCGATGCGCCTCGAGACCAGCGACCGTCAGGCGCTCCTCGAAGAGCGCAATACCGAGAAGCGGATGCGGAAGCTGACGATGCTTCTGACTAAGGAGTTGGAAGTCGTCGAGCTCGGCCACAAGATTCAATCCGACATCCAACGTGAGATGGAGAAGAATCAGCGCGAGTTCTACCTGCGCCAGCAACTCCGCGCCATTCAGGAAGAGCTGGGCGAGACCGACCCGCAAGTCGCCGAGACCAACGAGCTGCGCAAGAAGATCGACGAAGCGCAGATGCCGGAAGAAGTCAAGAAGGCTGCGGATCGCGAGCTCGACCGGCTCTCGAAAGTGCCGACCGCGTCGCCCGAGTATTCGGTCATTCGGACCTACCTCGATTGGCTCGTGCAGTTGCCTTGGAAGAACGCTACGGCCGACGCGATCGAGATCGCGAAGGCGCGGCAGACCCTCGACGCCGATCACTACGATCTCGACAAAGTGAAAGACCGGATCATCGAGTATCTCGCGGTCGGCAAGCTCAAGAAAAAGATGACCGGCCCGATTCTGTGCTTCGTCGGTCCGCCGGGCGTCGGAAAGACGTCGCTCGGACAGTCGATCGCGCGCTCGATGGGCCGCAAGTTCGTACGCCTCTCGGTCGGCGGCGTCCGCGACGAGGCCGAGATTCGCGGCCATCGGCGTACGTATATCGGCGCGATGCCGGGGACGATCATTCGCGCGCTACGCGACGCCGCCACGAAGAATCCGGTGATGATGATCGACGAAATCGACAAGGTCGGCGCCGATTTCCGCGGCGATCCGCAGTCGGCGTTGCTCGAAGTGCTCGATCCCGAGCAGAACAACTCGTTCCGCGACCATTATCTGGATCTACCGTTCGATCTCTCTCAGGTGCTGTTCATCTGCACTGCGAACCAACTCGACACGGTTAGCCCGGCGCTGCGCGACCGGGTCGAAGTCATCCAACTCGCCGGCTACACCGAGTTCGAAAAGTTGCAGATCGCCAAGCGATATCTCGTGAAGAAACAGCGCGAAGCTAACGGCTTGCGCGACTCGCAAGTTCAAATTAACGACGCGGCGATTCGCGCGATTATCAACGACTACACGCGCGAGGCCGGAGTCCGCAACCTCGAGCGCGAGATCGGGACGATCTTCCGCAAGATCGCGCGCAGGATCGCCGAGGAGCCGCGCTTCAAGGCGCGCATCAAACCGAGCTCTCTGGCCGAGTATCTCTCGAAGCCGCGCTTCTTCAACGAAGTCAAGAAACGCACGGCGTCGGTCGGCGTTGCGACCGGCCTCGCGTGGACTGCGGTCGGCGGCGATATCATGTTCATCGAGACGACGGTCATGCCGGGTACCGGGAAACTGGTGCTCACGGGCCAGCTCGGCGACGTCATGAAGGAGAGCGCGATGGCCGCGGTCTCGTTCCTGCGAGCGCACTCGAACGAACTCGGCTTGCCGGAGGAGTATTTCGGAAAGCACGATCTGCACATTCACGTTCCGGCCGGCGCGGTTCCGAAAGACGGGCCGTCGGCGGGGATCGCGCTCGCGACCTCGATCGCCTCGCTGCTCACCGGTCAGAAGGTCGATTCGAACCTCGCCATGACCGGCGAAATCACGCTGACCGGCCAAGTTCTGCCGATCGGCGGCGTGAAGGAGAAAGTACTCGGAGCGAAACGGGCCGGCATCGCCAAAATCGTGCTGCCCAAGCGCAACGAGCTCGATCTCGAAGACGTGCCGAAAGAAGTCCGCGACACGATGTCGTTCACCGGCGTCGAGGACATCTCAGAAGTCTTCGTGCAGGCCTTCGGGAAGCGGATCGTCACGCCCGCGCTCGCCGAACCGGAGAAGCGTCACGGCGTCGTCGTGCCGATGCGCCGTTCGATGAAGCGCGTCAACGGCGAACGCGAGCGCAAGCGCGCGCGCCTAAACGCCAAACGCAACCGCTCTTAGTTCCAACCCGTAACGTTGCTGCGGTCATCGGGGCGTTGCTCGCAGTCTACATCCTCTGGGGCTCGACGGCCCCGGCGATCAAGATCGCGGTCCAAAGCATCCCGCCGTTTGACATGGCCGCGCTGCGCTTTCTGATCGCAGGCGGCATCCTCTGGTGCTGGGTACGCCTGCGACGCGAGCCGCTGCCGACGGTTCGCGATTGGCGCGGCGCCGCCATTACCGGGACGACGCTGCTCACGTTTGGTAACGGCGCCTTTGCGTGGTGCCTCCAATACATGCCGAGCGGCGTCGGCTCGCTGTTCTTCGCGCTCACGCCAATTTGGAACGCGTTGATCGGGTTGCTCTTCTACCGGGAACGGCTTTCGCCGGCGGCGATCGCCGGCATCGTGCTCGGTTTCGGCGGAATGGCCTATCTCGTCTCGCCGAGCGGCGCCGAAGGACTCGCGCTTCCGATCGTGGCGCTGGCGGCCGCCTCGTCGGTCATGTGGTCGGTCGGCTCCATGATCCAGCGCCGTTATCCGGCGACGCATTTCTTGCAGATGAGCTCCATGCAGATGCTGGTCGGATTCGTCGAGTTGAGCGTTCTCGGAGCGCTGAGCGGCGAACGTCTGAGCCCGGCAGAGTTTACGCCGGCGGCGACGGCAGCGCTCGCATTCTTGATCGTCTTCGGCAGCATCGTCGGCTTCAGCGCTTTCATTTGGCTCACGCGCAACGTCGAAACGGTGCTGGCCTCGACTTACTCGTACGTGAACCCGATCGTCGCGATCGTGATCTCGGTGCTCTTGTTGCACGAACCGCTGACATGGCACACGCTTCTCGGCGCGACGCTCATCCTCGCCGGCGTCGCGCTGATGATCAGGCTAGCGCCGCGCGGCGGGGCCGGCTTTGCGGCGCTCAAATAAGAAGACGAGCGGGATGCAGAAGAACGTGGCCGCGCCGACGAGGTACGAGGCATCGGCGAAG
>Ga0209422_1000033_pt1 | contig 32727 bp, 28 predicted proteins | sample BlaSpr_A8_OM2_M3_FD_187983 | JGI IMG/M metagenome (GOLD analysis project Ga0209422, IMG submission 187983) | Forest soil microbial communities from Thunder Bay, Ontario, Canada - Black Spruce, Ontario site 2_A8_OM2_M3 (SPAdes) (version 2) | ecosystem: Environmental > Terrestrial > Soil > Boreal... | reverse complement strand
ATTTGCGCTGGTGCCGGGAGGGGGAGTCGAACCCCCAAGGTACTAAGTACCGGCGGATTTTGAGTCCGCTGCGTCTGCCAGTTCCGCCATCCCGGCTCTTTGTGGAAGTGCTTGATTATAATATGTATATTCTACTCTGCTCGCTCGTCACTCAAAAGAACGAATGTGAAACTGTGCAAGAAAGTGTGAAAGTATTCGTGGATTTGCACAGGTCACCGTCATTCGCCAGAGAAGCACTTTGCAGCCCTTCTCTAGCCAGGATGCCCCTCGGCCAAGTGCTAAGAAGGCAACCGTACGAGATTCTATCACCCATTGCACTGAGAATAAATGTGGGTTTGGCGTTTCGCTCCGAATGCTCGCCGAAAGCACTGGGACGATTGTCCGCTAACCTCTCCGATTCTCGGCGTCCGCTCCTTCGGTCGGCTGAAGCGTGTCTCATAGCATACTCACTCCCCTGTTAGAACAAACGGAGCCCAAAAGAAAGGGTTGGTGTGGCCTTGGGAGAACAAAGTTGACCTCGCTCCGGCTAGAGCAGCATCTTTCGACATCCCCTTCAGGAGATTACGGTAGAACTCCTGCATGAGAACCGAAGTGGACTGATCCTCCACCTTCCACAGGCTGACGGTCACACTGGATGCTCCTGCGGCCAAGAACGCCGTTCCCAAGCTAGCGACGCCTTCGGCTCGCGTGACCCGTCCTGATCCCGTGTTACACGCGGAGAGGACGACCATCTCGGAATGCAATTTCAATTGCAAAACTTCAGACAATGTGAGCAACATTCGGCCCTCTTCCTCCCCGTCGTAGGAGAGAACCAGTGCGGGCTCTCTGATTCCGGGCTCCACGGGAAAAAATCCGTGAGTTGCAAAATGGACGAACTTGAACCTGCCGAGATCAGTCTGTAGCAACTCTAGCTTCCTGGCGTCCGCACCGGTGCGAACAGTGGCTGCGGACGGAAAGAGGGCAGCAATATTCCTTACCTCAGTGGCAGTGTTGGGTAGGCGACGGAAAATATACCCCCTGGTCTTAAGATCATCCACTGACAGCTGCGACCGCACCGGGAGTTGGCTTGCTTTCTCTGCGGATTGTGGTGTCGGAGACTCGACTGTCGAGAGAATGCTGGCCGAACTATAACGCTCGTCGTCCCTTGAGACGATTGGATCACCCAAGCCAAAAAACTGGTCTGGCCACTCGCGTTTGGTTCGCACGATTTCCCGCAACAAGCGGAACGCACCCGCAGACGGGAAGTAAGATGTGGGGGTTTTTAATAGTGCATATTCCGATTTTGAGGCAGTCGGTGACAGTAGTTCGAACGGCAGCAAGAATAAAATGTCATCCGGTACGAATACGATTGATTTGGCGGCGGTCACGTACTGTGCAAAAGGCCCAGGAAACAGACCGTCAAACAACTGCTCGGAAATTTGCGGATCAAACTCACTGGGCTGACCCCGGTTAAACGCATCTCTGATCCCAAGAATGCGCTCTTCATACCATTGCCGTGGGTGATCGACCTTGTAAAAGGCCACCAAACGCGGCCGGTCTTGTGAACCGGAAATGATCCAAACGAGGAGGGATTCATCCAGCATCTTGAACTCAATAAATGTTTCATCTGCATGAAGCGGCAAGCTTGAGATAGAAACTGGCTGAGGATACCGAGCCTCGGCGTATGCTGGGCTTGCCTGACGGAGCTCTTTTTCGAGTGACAACTGCTCGCTCGTCGTGCTTCGGAGTTCCTCTCGGATCGCTTTTTGCGTTCTCTGGTCTTGGCCCGAGATGGATTTTGCGAGTTCGGACTGGAGAGCGTCCTGGCGGGTGGACAGGGTATTCTCCCGCTGGCGCATGTCAGCGGGAAGCTGCATTCCAAGGACATCGATGAACGTTCGACCCCAGGAGTTAGTGAAGATTCGAGACTTGTTGAGTTCGGAGTACCGCAGTGCATTGTCTGCCGCAGCGAGTTTGTTTTCTAGATCCTTGTTGCTGATCGCATAATAGGTGTCGACCAATTCGCCGTAAATGAACCCATAGTTCTCAGAAGCTTTCCTCCGAATGTCTGGATCGCTGCTGGCCTTGACCTGTTCCAGCAGAGTAATAACACGTTCATATTGTTCAACTGCTTTTTCGAACTGCCCTTCCTCTTTCAAGAGGTTAGCTTGGCCGTAATAGAGGCGGCCAGTCATATAAAAATTGTGTATACGGTTTACCAGCGGTTCCGCACGCCCTAGGCTAGCAACTGCCGCCTGAACATCGCCACTGGAACGCTGCGCTTCCGCAAGGGTAATCAGTGCATTTCCTTCGTCCCAGTCGTCCTTGGTCCGCACGTAGTAATCTAAAGCCTCACTGACTTTTGCGATGGCTTCTTTGAAACGCTTCTGTTGCCAGTAGATCTCTTCAACGTCCAATGCCAGTCCTGCTGCCCGTCCCGGATCGTCGGTTCTTACTCTTCGATACGCCGCTTCGTAGTTTTCGAGCGCTTTATCAAAGTCTTTAAGGTCTGATTCACGCGCACCGTATATGTCCATGAGCTCGATATAAGAAGTGATCTCGCTGTCTGTATCCTTGAACTGTCGGAAAATAGGCAGGGCGACATTGACGGCATCGCGTGCCTGCTCCCATCCACCCACGTCTACGAAGGCTTCTGCTAACGCCAACCTTGCTTGAGCAGAGTTTAGCTGCTGATGTGCGGAATCGCTGATCTGGATGGCCTCTTGAAGAAGGGTCAACGCTTTTTCAAATTCACCACGATTCACGTATCCCGCGGCCACCGTCCGACGCACTAAATAACGAGCCGACCAAGAACCGCTGGTGTCGGCTAGTTGTTTGGCCTTAAGCGCAGTTTCAAACGCTTCATCTGTCTTGTGCAGATCATTCAACACCCACGCTTCGTGATTCAGCTGAAGTGCTTCGTTCGCAAGGTCATTCATGCTGTGATAGACGGAGGCGGAGTTCTTGTAATACTCAAGGGCTGAATCAGGCACGCCCGAATTTTGGTAGGCCTGACCAATGTCTGATAACACACCTGCTTCCAGATCAGATTTCTTCAATTCACGCGACAACTTGAGGGACTTCTCAAAATACTCTTTGGCTTTTTTGGCGTCTTTTTTGTTGCTATAAAGCTCTCCGAGAAAGAGCGATGCCCTAGCCTCTCCTTCGCGATCAACGATCTGTCGGTAGAGCATTAGGGCCTGTTCTAGATTCTCACGAGCTTCGTCATTCCTGTTCTTAGTGGACATTAACGTAAGGGCTAAGGCCAGGCGCGTCGCTGCCATGTTCTTCAGATCTTTTTTGAGTTCGAATAGATGCAAGGCCTTTTGCCAGCTCTGGATAGCGTCTGGCGAATTTCCCTGCTGTGCCTGGAGTTGGGCAAGCTCAACATAGTGCTGTGGGTCGTCCGGTGAGTGTTGCAGCAGAAATTGTTCCGACTCCTGTGCCTCCTTTTGCTTACCCAGGGCCGTCAGCACCCACACGTTCGCTTGATGAGCAAGGGCGAGAAGTTGTGGATCTCCCAGTTTTTTCGCGCTGCGAAGGCACAGGCCAACATTCTCTTCTGCCGCGTCGAGGTCTTTTTGGAGCATGAGTGAGTACGCGAGGCCGCAGGAAAGTTCGACATCCCAACGGTTAGGCTGATCCCCCTCACCAAGCTTCAGATAGGGAAGGGCGGCAGTCGCGAACTTTACAACCATGTCAGGCCGTTGCGCGAGCATGTAGTGGCGGCTGAGCGCCCACAGTATCGACAGTTTCGCATTCTTAACGACGGGGCCCATCTCCTCAAGATTTGTCTCAAGCGCGTTGGCCCCATCTGGCTGCGAGATAACTTTGAAAGGCAAGTCCAAAAGCCTGCCGAAGTTGTCGGCACCGTTCTTCTGATAATCACCAACCTTGTCGCTCCATATGGCGTCCGTCTGATCAAAATTATCGATCAATTCGTAATACACCAAGGCATTGGCGAAATCACTACTTTCGTACGCCTTAATGGCTTTGCTTCTCAGATCGAAATCGTTAAACCGCTTCTTCAGCTGTTGTTCAATGAGCGCCATAGCCTTTACATCAACGGCAGTACCGGCAGGAAGCATGGCTTTCTCTAATGTGATGATGGCTTGAAGCGGGTTTGTCTGCTTATCCGCTAAGTCGCATTCTCGATAATAAAGCTCAAGGACGAATCTCGGTTCCAGCTTCGGTATTGTCAGATCGGGAGAAAGCAAGGATTCAGCATCTTTAAGCACCTGTGCGGTTCGGATCACTTCGCCTTTCGGCTGCAAGTACTCCGCGATGGACAGGTCCTCCAGGAACTGAAGAACCAGATTCTTTGTAGACCTTGTCAGTGATAAGAGTTGTTCCTCTATTTGCACTGCCTTATCGCCTTGGCCTTGCTCTGAGAGAAGCGTGGCTTCGCTAGTGAGTGCAGTGATCTGGCGCTGGATGCTTCCTCCCTTTGCCCAGAATTCAGCTGATATAGAGTAATAAGAGATCGCGTTTGCGAAGTCTTTTTTTGCTCGGTAGCTGTCAGCGATCTCCTGGGCAGCCCCAGCGGTGAATAGAGTGAATCCCGATGTTCTTGCAGCCTCGTACAAGTCTTCCCATATTTTGAGCGCGTCATCCGCGCGCTGGCCGGCCTTGTAAGCCGTTGCGATTGACGCAAGAAGTACAAACCTGGGAAACGGCTCGGACATTGCAGCCCGAAACGAGGTCGGGTTCTGGAATAAAGGTTTGCCATCCGACGAAGTGCCGTCTCGCGAGTGCTCCAGAATTGTTATGGCGTCGTCCAGTCGGCCTTTTCCGACGTATGCCTGTCCAAGCCACGCCGACGCTTGCATGAAGGTGAGGTAGTCCGCCTGACTTATCGCAAGGTCGCGGGCTGAATTTGCGAGCTGAATCGCTTGATCGGATTTGGACACATCGCTGGCGGAAACCTGGGCCAAATAGAAGAGGTGCCTAGCCTCCCATTCGTATGCATTAAGGCGGTCGATTCGAAGAGCTTCTTCCACCGAGGCGCGTGCCTCCGACACCTTGCCCGTAGAGAGCTGCAGTGAACCCAACTCCCCAAGGCAACGAGACTGGATCCACAAGCTCTTGCTCTTGCGAGCTAGGTCAACAGCTTTGCTGACCAACTCAAGGGCTTTACTCGTGTCACCTGTTGCTTGAGAAAGGGATGACAGTGCGACCAAGGTCTCTGCTTGCAACACCAGATTCCCAGCGGTCAGTGAATCTGAGAATGCGTTCGACCATTGCTGTTTTGAATCTTCCAGTTTCCCCTGTATGGCATAAGCTTGTGCCACCCGAGCCTCGGTAAGAGCCTTGTCGGCAACAATTCCTTTCTTGATGCTAAGGTCAAGGGCGTTCTGGAGCTCACGAAATGATTCGGGATACCTTCCCTCTTGAGCCAGTTCGTCGGCGGACTTGAGACACGCCTTGACATCGGAGTCAGAAGCCTGCAATTCAGGCGGAACATATTTCTGTGACACTGCCGGCGTCTTCTGCCCAAAGCTCCACGCCGAGGACATTACCAACAGTAGACACAAGAGCCAGCGAACCAAGTGAGGCGAGATCCTCATGATAGTGCAGTAAAGGACTTGAACGCATACAGTATAGCGTTCGTTGAAGTCCACCCACTGGGAAGAACCAAAACATCGGACTCCAGATCAACCCTCGGCATTTTGCCGGGGCGCCAGCTTTCGATAGTCCTGAGCTTTACACTATCGGTGCCGAACCTTTTGGCGTTAGTATGCAAGTTCAAGATGCAACAGCGTTCTCTGTTTCGAGGTAACAAATGATCCCCCGTGAAATGCGTCTCATCACTCTTTTGCTTGTCATTGCCGTCTTCGGGGCGCTTCTGATTCATTCCGCGGCTGCGCAGGAGAAGACGGGTAGCATTCAGTCAGCCGAAGCTCTCGCAAAGGACCTGAAACCGGGTGGGTTAACTCAAACTGGCATACGCATTCAGCCACTTCAGCCGAATGACCTCGCTCGGTCCTTGTCCAAGAATCAGCATGCCATGATGTCTCCGCCCCCACCCCGCATTGTTTCGACGCTGGCGGACGCTAGCCTCCCAGCGAGTTCGCCCAAGCGATTTTCCTTACGAGGAATCTCCAAGGCCGATTTCTTGGCGCCCACAAGGGTCCGGCCCACAGATTGGCAGCATCTCAACTTGCCAAGAGTGAATGCTTCAGAACTGCAGAACGACAAGCGTCCCAAAGTGGCGCTGCCTGAATAGTTGCTGCAAACAATGCGAGCGATGACGACATTCTGTAAGACGGAACTAACAATGAGGCGCTCGTTGCCTTTCTTCTGTCTGACTGTTCTCCTGTTGACCGGATCGCTCATTTCTCCCGTCAGTGCCGAGGTCAGTGAATCCGACCGCGCGTTGGCGGAGCAGGTGTTCCAGCGGCTGTTGATATCTGTGACGCCCCCAACGGACATGCCCTGGCCGCCCAAGCTGGAAATTATTGATAGGGATGAAATCAATGCTTTTGCGGTGATGCGGAGCCAAGGCAGTGGCCAATACCCGGTCGTAGTCTGTTACGACGGCCTTCTTAAGCGCGTGGTCGAAGGGAATGCAGACCGTATTGCTTATGTTCTCGGTCATGAGATTTCGCACCACACCCTTGGACACACAAGAGCCAACACAGGAGGAACCGAGTTCTTAAGGGCAACTTTTAGCAGGGACCAGGAAATTGCTGCTGATCGCAAGGGAATGGAGCTTGCACTCCGGGCTGGCTATTCTTATGTTGGCGGTTTGTCCGCGATTCGCAAGATGATCGACCTGGGACTGAATTATTCCTCATTCGAAGGATTGGCGGCGGATCACCCTTCATGGCTTGACCGCATTGCGCTACTGGATAAGGAACAAGCCGGACTGTGGCGTGCGATGAGTTCCTTCGACAATGGAGTGTACTTCTTGTTGGTGCAAAACTATCCTCTGGCGGAACGCGCCTTCCGACAAGTCACAAAGGATTTTCCTGGTTCCTTTGAGGCTTGGGCTAATCTCGGATATGCCCTGTTGATGCAGTATGCAGATTCTCTGGATACTGACGACCTTCGCCACTTTGATGTAGGACAGGTCGTGGTAGGTGGATTCTATCGTCGCCCGAAATCTCTGGAAGTAAAGGTAAGAGGTATCAATGAGGAGCTCTGGTGGGACGCGGTGGGTGCCTTGCGGGAATCTATCAGGCTGAAACCTGAGCTCTCGCTGCCCAAGGCGAATCTCGGCGTTGCGTACCTTTTCCGTCCGGCGGGTAAGGACCCTGGGAAGGCCGCGCAGTTTTTGGAGGAGGCGTCACAACTGGCAGATCGGGACTCGTCTCTAGATCCGGTCTCGCGGTTGGCCGAGGATATCAACCTGGCTGTCGCTTATGCAGCACTCGGCGATGCCGAGAAGGCGATGGCCACGCTGAGCCAGGTGGAGACATCATTAAAAAACGATGACCGCAGCTCGCTTAGAGGGGATATCGCTGTATCGAACGCCTTAGCTTACAACCACGCTCTCCTGCTAGCGCAATCACCTGACGGTCAGCGTCAACATCTTGCAATTGGCGAACTTGAGAATTATCTGCGCAAGACGGATTCATCGCTGGCGTGGTGGCAGCTTGCGTATCAACGCTACAACGTTCTGTGCAAACAGTCTGGATCGGTACCCAAAACTGAAAATGAACTGCTTTCCCAGACTACAGTGCGGTTTAGACCAGTCGCTGCCTTAGATGTCACCAGAGGCCAGATTGCTCTCGGGCAAAATCTGGTTGGAGTCAAAAAGCAGTTGGGAGCAGAGATGTCCAGTACTCCGGTGGTCCGGGGTACCAACGTGGTGAGAGTTGAATACCCGAAACTTGGCATCGCAGTAATCGGCACCGATGAAGTGCTTGCTATTGTTCTTTGCAGTGATAAAGCCTCTCCGGTCAACATAAGGGAGATGGGACTGGGCACAAAATCTATCCAATTGCAGGTGGGCATGACCAATGCGGACCTTGACCGCTTGCTGGGCGACTCTGACTACGATTTCCGCCAACTCGTCGATCCCGATTTGAATTACCGGTTTTATTCTGATCTGGGAATTGCGGTACTTAGCCAGGGCGGCAAGGTGATCGAGCTAGTGATCAGCCAAATTCCGAAGAAGCGGGTGGGTTTCTAGATTCTTGATCCACAAAATCCAAGACACGCGGAGAAACAACATGAGGAAGGTAGCCGTAGTAGCGCTGTGTTGTGCACTCTTGGGATCTTCGTTACTCGCTGCCCAGAAACAATCTCCAGCCTCCGGCAAGAAGATCGAAGCCCTATTCAAAGCTGCCGAAATTCCTTTCACTAGCTCTGAGGAAGGAAGTTATGTGGCGGTGATCACAGTGGAGGAAGGCGAGTCCGACAGATTCCATGTTTATCTATCTACCATCGGTAACGATCCGAATGATGAGAAGCTTCAGGTCGTCCAGCTTTATTTCCTGCTCGGCGCACTGCCGAAAGACGCGCCAGTTCCAATTGCTCTCACCAAGCAGATTGCTGAGTGGAATGCCAATCTGACCGTAGGCAAAGTCGTGGCCATCGGCAGCGCAATCCTCTATACCAGCAGTTCATGGCTCTCCCGAACTGACGCGGATGGCCTTGCTCAAGATGCGGTCTTGGGGCATTACCTCAGCAAGAGCTTGCGTAAAGAGGTCGCGCCGTATTTGAAACCGTAATGCTGGAATCCCTCGCGTGCAGTTCGCATTAGGTGAAAACTGCAACTCGGGAATGCTCGATCCAGGTAGTGCCTGTCATGCGGTCTCAAGCTCTCAAGCCAGCCCGATCCCGAGCCTGTGACCTTGTTCCTGTTCGGCGGGACGTTCACTCCGCGCGGTGACACGGTCGATCATCGGCGCAGCTGGTTGCACCTGAGTGTCAATCGCGGTGCGTTGAGAATTATCCCGTCTGAGGCTCCGAGCGAGTTCACTTGTGTTATTCGTGTAGATCTGCGCGTCGTGCTGACCGCGCGAGACAGAAACATACGCGAAACGGCTGTTAACTAAGAGCTCGCTCTTGTCTGTATCCACGTGGATCAGAACCCGCTCTGCGGTCTGCCCCTGGCTGCTGTGGCTGGTCACTGCATATCCGTGGTCGAGATGCGGATGCTCGCGGATATTGAATCGAACATCGCGACCCGAGTCCATTCGGATTTCCAGACTGCCGGCATCACCGACTCGGTGAATCGTTCCAAGCTCTCGGTTAGCAACCTCTAGTTCCCTCGACGGGGACGTGAACTGAATGCGGTCCCCCTGTGAGAATTCGCGCTGAACTTCTTGGTACACCGCCACACCCGACAGCCTTCGCGGATCGTAGGTCTGTTGTGCCCCATTCTCGCGCTCGATGGTGATTCGGTTTTCGCGGGCGTCCACTCGATCTACTCGCGCATATTCGCCTGCGTCGATCCCCAGAACCTTACTCCCGCGCGTATAGCGAACCAAGTCACCCTCATCGTATTGTGCGGCCCACTGCCGATCTGCGCCGGTCATTTCATTTCGCGAGTCGAGCACTCGAAGCTTGTGTTCCTCTGGATTCACGACGCCGCGGGCCTGCATTTCACGGTGGATCAGATTGTTCAACTCGCGTCGCGACTCATTGTCGGGCGAAATGACCAACGTGCCTTGAGGCTCTCGCGCGTACTCACGAGCGATCGCACCCAGCCTCTCTTCACGGACCACGATCTCATGCACGCGGCCCTGCTGGTCGAGATTCGCTACCGCTCCGTGGACATCCCCGCGGGCAAGCTGTTCGACAGCCTCTTTAAGTTCCGGCTCCTTCTGCCTGACGACCTCATGCAGACCTGCGGTGTGCATTCCCGCCTCTTGTAGCTGCCAATAGGGTCTGCCCGCCTCTACCGCCTCATGTTGCCGCTTGTCCCCGACCAAGAGCACACGGTCGCTGCTGTGCAATCGATGCAGTAACTCATTCATCTGTTTTGTGCTCGCGAGGCTAGATTCGTCCAGGATGTAAAGCCTCTTCTCTCCGCCGTCGGGTTGCTCGCCGCGGGCCAGATGACGTTGCAAGGTACCCGATTCGATACCTGATTCTGCCAATTTCTGCGCGGCGCGCGACGTGGGTGCAAGTCCGAACACCTTGTAGCCTTCATGCTCGGCAGCTTCGCGGATGGCGGCCAAGGAAGTGGTTTTGCCGGCACCCGCAACGCCCTCAAGACCGGTGATTCTGTCGTGACTGCTCGCGATCTGCTCAACCGCCGCGCGTTGGCTAGTGCTCAAGTGTGGATGTTTCTCCTCGATGTGATGCCACGTCTCGGTACTGACCAACGGATTGTCCAGATTCTGTCCTCTTCGCATCTCGGCAACGTTGTCGCGCTCATAGCCAATCATTTGTTCCGAGGTGAACGCGCGGGCTGGCGACTTGCTCTCTACTTCAATCAGGTCGCCGGACTGGACGCGCTTGTCGAACCTCTCTCGTATCTCGGCGAAGCTCGCCTCGCCCATTGAACGTTTTAGAGCATCACGCACCAGTTCGCGTTCGTCCGTTACAGCGTGGCGTTCTAGATTCTTCTCTTGCGCGTATGTCAGGGCCGATTTGAGACGCTGATGCTTCTCCTGCGGCTCTTGTTCGACTCGCCGTTCATGGGCTGCGCGGATCACTTGCTCGGGCTGCTGGCCGAACTGCGCGGCCACATCGCGGTGCTTTTGCTGCATCTCTGCGTGCGTGATCGCCGGTAGTTTGTCGTCGCGCGTCTGATGCGCTGCGATTTGCGCCGCTCCTGCGCCCCTTACACCTTGTTGGTCGAGGTACGCCTGGATTTGCTGACTCCGTGGACTGGAGGCGTCCAGATACTCTCGCGTGTACCCTCTGATCTCCGGCTGGCCACTCTTGCCTCTTTCAACCTCATAGCCTTGGCCTTTCAACCGAACTGCTAGCTCTGAGCGATAAATCGCAGTTGCGTATTGCTGAGAACGGTACAATTCATGGGGTTGCAGGGCCCGCGATTCTCCGTTAGCAGTTTCCGTTAGATTGAAGAACACGACATGAGTGTGCAACTGGGGCGCGGCGTAGCCGTTTACCGGCCGCGCACTATCGTGCTCGAAACTGGCTGCAATCCATTTGCCTGTTGTTTCCGCCGGATAGTTCCCGCCAATCCGTGCCTGGACATATTTCTCCATTTCGCCAAGCGCTACCTTCACGCTTTCCCGATGCGCGTGGCGTACACGATCGTCTCCGCCAACGAGAGCAGTTAATGACACACTCTTGGGGGCGGAGAACGTTGCATCCCAGCCCGCGCGGTGTTCCATCGCGCTCACCGTCTCGCCGCGTCCATTGACGTATTCACGCGCGGTCTGGTGGCGCACTAGCTGTTCGCCCGTCATCGGATGTTGCCCGTGCGCAAGTCGCCCGAAGTGCTCTTCCCGTACTTCACCCTGCAGGCCCCATTCTTTCGCTAGCTTGCCGTGCCACTCGCCGCGTATATGGTCTCCCTCCGAGTAGTAGTTCTCCTGAGAATTCGCGAACTCCTCTTTGTGATAGGTCTGCGCCTGGCCGGCGCTCAGCGGTTTAGAGATGGTCAGCATGACTCACTCGAAGTAGGGTTCTTGGCCGGCGGCGATGCCGTTGGAGTTCTCCGACTCGCGCGGACTGATCTCCTGCGCCGCCACAGTGCTCGGCTGATGCGGGCGCTTCCCGATTTCGACCACCCGCGGTGTGATCTCCCTTGGGATGAAACCGGGTTGCGTTTTTACGGGAGCGAGATATGGAAAGCTAAAAGGTACTACGAGATTGTCGACTTTAAGCAATGCGTGCAAGCGCTGTAGTCCGCTGATCTCCGATGGGAGCACTAGCGGCTCTGTTCGCCTTTCAATGTGATAGCTCCTGGACTTGGTAATTTTGAGAGGATGTGTGTTCACGGTCTCCTTAACGCGTTCCATTTCCACTTCGCCAATCGTGTCCGAGATCCACTTCGCTGCACGAGGCTCACTGGTATGCAAAAAGATTTTGGTGGCCGGCTGCGACAGCATTGCCTCAGCTTCGTGCCCGTAGCGTACTTCAAGTTGGCTCCGGCCTTGGAAACCGATCACGACGGGATTCCCGGACTTGCGGTTCTCTGTCAACGCAGTATGCAATTGCGGCAGTCGCTGCAGACTAGCAAGCTCATCAAGCACAAACCATGCGTGACGCATCGCAGGATCGCCCTGGTTCATCAATCGCAGCACTAAGGTGTCTAGCCATAGGCTCATGAGGGGCAAGAGCCGCTCGCGGAATCGAGGAGTCGAGGTCAGGAATATCCAGCCACTACGCTGTTGTGCCCATTCTTCGGTTGTCCATCTCCGCTTCGTCTCACTCTCCTTCGGCAAGAGCTTCAAACTGTCAGCAACCATGTTGAGCGCACCTAACACACCACCGCGCTGTGGGCCGGCGCCGCGATAGATGAATGCCGCCAGTTCGGTGCCTTTCAAGAGGCGATCTAGTTCTTCCTCGTGGCTCATCCATCTGACCAGCTCCTCGGGCGTCGGTTTCAACGTGAGCAAGTGTGCGAAAATCTTTCGCGGACCTTCGACGAAGAATGTGTTCTCGTGCGGCTTGTCGGGGAACAACGATGTGGCGAGGGTCAGAGCCTCTGCCTCGTGCATCACTTCATCGGACGGCGACCAGTAAGGACACCGCACGTCCAGGGGATTCAGGATAAGATCGCCGCGGGCAGCATTGAAAAATTGCGGCGTGTGTTCCAGCGCGGGGTCATACACAATAGCTGTCTCGCCTCGCTCGGCGATTTGCGCCAACACGCGCCGCTGTAAAACGCTCTTTCCAGCGCCCGTGTCTCCCATCATCATCATGTGGCTGCTCTCTAACGAGCGCGGAATCGAGAGCGAGTCTCTTCCCTCCGTGGTCAGGAAGCTAATTCCATCACCTCCACTCCGTCGATTGAATTCCTTGACGGTCACCATCTCTGGGCCTTTGAGTCTGCATCCCTCTTCCTCGATCTGCCGTCGCCGCCGGTTCCTTGGAATTGGCAGCGCCAGCCCCAGGACGAAGATGCCCAGCGCACCAGCCCACGCCGGCCAGATCAGATCACCGGGAGACTGGCCCGCATAAATCAACTCAGCAAGCATCCGGTTCATTTGCGCGTTTGTGTAATGCACCGTGTCCACCTTCAGAGCAACCGCTCCCGCCTGTCGCGCCTTCGCCGTGAGCGCAAACGAGGGCCATACCTCCAAGGGGGCGGGCATCACGTCCGCGTCCGTGGCCATGCTGTGTTGCCCTTGTCGGTTCAATTTCGAAAGCACTTGGTAGGTACCACTCGGATTGGGAAAATCCTTGCTGATCGAATATTGAACCCAGTACCACTGCTGCAATGGCGTCCAGACCTCAACGCTTTGGTACGTGAAGATTCCTATCCAAGCGACGAAAGCTAGGACTAAAGCGACAAGAGTCGACAGCACCCAGTTTTTAGACGGACCCGGAGATTTCCCTCGACCCAATAACCGATTCACTGTTCACCCCCAGTCAGGGCAATCTTCCGCCGTTCGCGACGCGAACCGACGGAAGATTAAAGACGTGCTGGAAATCTTTGGTCATCGTCAGCTCGCTTTGGAAGCTGATGTTTGGTCCAGCCTTTCTCGCGCCTTTTTCAGCTTGTCCGAGTCAGCCCGGTCGATCAGCCGCTGCATCTCCTCGGCGGTCAGTGGTTCGCCCTTCGCTTGCTTGAAAAGTACGTTCAGCAGAATCGCTCGAAGCGCCACCACCTCAGCCATGACCGCATGGGCTTCGCCCCCGGTTCCGTTCAGCTTCTCCGGCTGGCCGTTCGTACTGGCCAGCATCACCTCGCGGCACCATTCCCCCAGGGTCTTCGAGGCCTTCTGAGCTGCCTGCTCCAGCCGGGCGAATTCCTCTTCGCTGACCTTTGTTCCTATGGATTTGGTGCGCAGATTCGGCTTCACCATGAATTCGTCTTCCTAAACGTCACCACGACGCAATCTCTTGCTTTTTCAAATAGTTCGCTTACGGTAACCAAAAGTTAGCCTGCAGCTCCCATTCTGGGGTGACGTGTCATTCTTCAGCCGCTGCGAAGCAGCGTTTTCGAAACTAACCCCGGACCCCGATCCATTTGACCCCAGTAAACCTGACTCAGGCGCCTTGGGAACCCCCAACTTGGCCATCCAGGAACCGCCGGATTTGCTCCAGGAGCCCTGGGGGAGGCGGCTCTTTATAGTCCTCACTCCCTGAGCTAATCAGCATCCCATCCACAAATACGTTATGGGCGTCACCCTCTTCTGGCTCCATGAGTGCGAACAGGATCATTGCCTGGTCCCGTTCGGCAACGTATGCCCGGCGATCTCTCCTATCCAGCAATAGGCAATGGCAAGTCGGCAGGTCAGCTCCCCTCCTCATGATCTGTTCAAGCGAGGGCCGCTCGCTCCCGGGCGGGAACTTCCCGTACAGGGTGGGATATCGGGTTTCGAGCAGGTGTGGGGCTATGACTGGGTGATGAAGAAACCAGGACCATAGGCTCGCGTCGGAAGGCAAGTCGTCGCCGCCATCGCTGTAACCAAATTGACGGGAACCGGCTACATACCCGAACTGAACGAAACGTAGATTTCCCCTGTATCCGAAAGCAGCCTCGAACGAGTCGGGTACCGGAAACGGGAGTGGGATAGCCCCGACTAGCGTTGGCGAAATTCCGTGCTCCGGAACCTGCCAGCCAAGTCTTTGGACGGTGCGCCTCGCCTCCTTCACAAGATGCCGATGGACTTTCGACGCTGCCAATCGAGTACGATGAATTCCGCTCACAGATTTCATTGCGCCATCCTCTCGCGGCAGGGGCGCTGAGTTGCCGATTGCACGTCGGCAAAAACCTCTCTCAACTCTTCGGGTCTTCCCGCCCGTATGTATGCGTCGTAGGCGTCATTCATGGTGGAAAGGGCTTCGTCGTCCCTGCCTGCCGATTTCAGAGCGAAACTATACTTGAGCCAAAGTTTTGGATCGGATCTATCGGATTCGAGAGCCTTGGCGCAGCACTCAAGCTCCTTCTCGTACATGGCAAGCATGTGGTAGGCGAGGGACATTCCTGTCCAGGCCCGAATGTTCTTGCCGGTGTTATCCGGGTCGAGTTGTATCGCACGATCGAAAACTTGTATTGCGGATTGCAGACGTGCTCTATTCGTTTCCTCTGGGTCTTGGGTTCGGTAAAGGGCTGCGCGGCGGAGCGCGAAACCGAGATTGAGCCATGCGCCAGTACTCCGAGGATTGGTCCGGTGTTGCAGTAGGACCAGAGCGAGAACCTCGGGAGCAGAAGCTGAAAGGTTTGTGGGAAGAACAGCGCCGTCCTCGTACATACCCCCCAAGAACCGACCGGCGAAATCGGCTATGCTCTGGGTGGCCTGGCCCCCGGATTGTGCGTCCGCATGCCAGCGGAGAACTTCCCTGATCTCGCCGGGCATGTTCTCGAGAGATTGGTTTTCGGCGTCTGTCACGGTCGTCCCGCACCTTCGCAAATCAAGCTGGCGTTCGTTGCTTCTCGATCTGGACCAATTCAGGCTTCGCTCTTTTCCCAGCACCCAAATCAACCTCTTTACCCTTGGCGTAGATGGGATGGCGGCCATGCATCCGATTCCATTCAGCCAAGCTCGCTGTCTGGTGCAAGTGTTCCACAATCTTTCGCCAACGACCCCCGTTGTACGCACAGAAAGTGATTTCTCCTTCTTGGGTTGCCACCGGGGTCTTTGAATCGGACATCGTTGCGAAGTCGTAGTTGTAAAGATCCTGGAAGCTCATCGGGGTAATCATCACCAGTTTCCAAGAATCCGCGTACGAGTAGGCCCGCTCCGACCAACTTGGATCGCTACCGGCAACTCGATAAAAACAGTCCACGAGCAATCGGCGAAGCTGGTCAAGCCCAAAATCGGCAGGAGCCATAGTGCGATCAAAGTTGCGTACGGCTGAAATCGCAACCATTGCTTTTGTGATCGCGGGTCCTCTCCCGAGGTCTGTGATGTCCACAATGTCACGTAAGAATTGCTGCACATCGAAGAACTTTGCTACGGGGACAATTTCTCGGGTGCGGGAGTTGATGAGTATCGGGGAGAACAATCCTTGATTGGGATGGATATCGCAAAAGAGGCTCCCTAATACCGCCCCTGGGTGAAGCACATCGCAGAGATTGGCGAAGACCGCGTAGGCGGAGACGGGAAACCAGTCGCGCATCGGTTCCCACCCGAACGAAGTTTGAGCCTGCAAATCGTAGGCGATTTGTGAAACCGGATACCGCCTTGCGTAACGCTCCTCAGCGGAAATGTCTTCATCTCGACCGCAAAACATGATCGGTTGAAAGACAATTCCGTGGATCTTCTCGACATGATCTGCAACAAACCGGATGATGTCGCCAGCGCCGTCGTTGTTGAGTCCGTTCTCGACAGTCACCTGCAGCGTGGTTTTCATTCCCGCGGCGGCGATATTGTCGAGGGCTCGTCGCTTCGTGTCCATGTAGTTGCCGATCCCGCGATGACTGTTCTTCTCTTCGGTAACGCCGTCGAACTGGAGATACACGGCATGGAGTCCAGCCGCCTTTGCTTGGACCGCAAAATCCTTTTCTTGCGCAAAGCGAATTCCATTGGTAGCGACATGAAGCCGGTGGAAGCCCATGCTTTTTGCATGGCGGACCGCCTCCAGAAAAATCGGTGAGAGCGTTGCCTCTCCACCGGAGAACAGAATGTTGATTTCTCGCTGAGGTTTGAAGGACATCGCTCTTGCGAAAAGGTCCTTCACGTCTTGCATATGCAATTCGTGAACGAAGCTAGTGGCATTTGCATCCATATAGCACGGCGAACACACCATGTTGCAGCGGTTCGTCAGATCGATGATCAAATACGAACCTCGTCCCGTCTTGATGCTGTTCGCGCCGTGATTGTGTACTCTTTCATCGCCGACGCATCTGAAATCTCTACCGAAAGCAAGGCTCTCCATCCGTCGGAAGAAATCCGGATGATCGGAAAGCACGTCTTCGAACGGCCCGTGCCTTTCGCATGCCTTACGCATCAGAATGCGTTCAGCCTCCTCCAATATTTCCGCTTCGATAATTCCTGGCTTGTTCCTGAAGTCGGCAATTGTGGCGTGGCCACTGATCACGGCGTCTGCTGCTTCTCTATTGCATTCTGGGCAGAGTGAGAGGGTCTTCCTAGGGACACCGGCTCCCATTTGCATTCTTTCCCAACTTTTGAGCAGTGGGCCGGGCGCCCAAGATGGCTGGGGCGATCGTCCGTTTGGCAAGATTGCATTGACGCTTGTAGCGAATGACCACGCGGAGTTCGACGCGGATCGAAGGACACTGGCTGAATTGGCATGCATAGGACAGGTACCTCCTGTGGGAAATTCATCCAAAGGCGGGATGGCCTCAAACTTCGACATCACGGGGACCTACAGAGAAGTGGTTGGCATATTCTACATCGGAGTTAACCCAGCTCGGAGGAATTTGTTGTCCAGATACGGCTCGTAGCCTGCGAGCCGGGGCACGGCAATGTCCTCGATACAGGGCGCACACGCGTGAGCTTGGATCGTGGCGGCCAACACGTTCGGTAGGATGGTCTTCCGCAACTACCCCCGTAGGATATTGCGGTATCTATAAGAAAGGTGGACGGATCACGTGATCGAAACGATATCACCCTGGCGGAGTGTCCGACTTCGCCATGAAGCAGCTCCCTTGCTGAAGGAGCGGGAGCAATATCTTGCACATCTCATGCAGCGAGGATTTGAACGAGCAGTGATACGCACAACTGCAGCGTATTTGGTTCATATAGTACGCGTAATGAGCATGACCTCGCTACGTAGCGTGGGACAGCAGGAGATCGATACCGCAGGCGAGCTGTGGGCAGCTTATGAGGGGCCGCTTCGAAGGAAGTTGAAACTAAAAGGATCGCCAATTACGTTCGTTCGCATTGCCCAAAGGTGGTTGCGCTTTCACGGCCAACTAGCGGTTCCAGCGCCCCACCCTTTCCAGCAATTGATAACGGAGTTTATCGATGCGATGCGTTCCACTCGTGGGCTCGCTCCACCCACAGTACTCGGCTACAGTTCTAGGGCGATTGGATTTCTCAAATGGTTCGGCAAACGGCACGATAGCCTTGGATTCGTCTCTTTGCACCACATTGACGAATTCATGGCAAGTAAGCGCGAGGAAGGCTGGTCTCCCCGCAGTCTTGCCGCCCAATGCCAGGCGCTCCGATCCTTCTTTGGTTATGCGGAAATCCGAGGTTGGTGCGTTCCCGGTATTCCGCTGGGCATTCGGAGCCCGAGAATTCCCAAATATGAAGATCGGCCCAAAGGGCCAACCTGGGCCGAAGTCCGAACACTCATTGAGTCTGCGAGCGGAGCGTCTCCCAATGAGCTTCGCGCCAAAGCCATCCTCTTGCTATTAGCGATTTACGGGCTGCGCAGCAGCGAGGTTGCAGGACTTCGATTGAACGATTTCGACTGGCGCGGTGAGACATTCAGCGTGCGACGTGCCAAGCGAGGCGGAATCCAGCAGTATCCAATCCAATTCGAAGTTGGAGAGGCCATCATCCAGTATCTCCAGAAGGGACGACCGCATTGTTCGAGCCGTCAGGTCTTCGTGTCCACATATCGACCGCACGGACCGATCGGCCCTGGGCCGATGTGGCAGATCGTTGGCAAGAGAATGAGACAGTTAGACATTCATCTAGAACACGTCGGTCCGCACTCTCTTCGACACGCCTGCGCAACCCGTCTACTCCGGAAAGGAGCCTCTCTTCAGGAGATTGCCGATTTTCTTGGTCATCGCAACATCAAGTCAATCGGTATTTATGCGAGGTATGACACTCGCTCGTTGCGCAAGGTCGCTGCCTTCAGCTTGGCTGGTGTGCGATGAAACTGCTGGAGGGAGTTCAGACTTATGTAGAGGGAAAGCGCTCTGGCGGAACGGGTTATGCAAAGGGCATTCAGAGCCTTGCGTCTTTCTGCCGACATGCGGGTGATGTGACCCTGAATAGCATAAGTGAACGTCAGGTTGCGTCATTTCTCGAAGGGCCGCGAACCTCAACCATCACATGGCGCAACAAATACAACCTGCTGAGGAGCTTTTTTCTTTTCTGGGTGGCACGCAACGCAATGTCCGCGGTGCCGATGCCTCCTCAACGCCCGCCTGTTGCGACGACGTTTGTTCCTCACATCTACTCTCGGACTGAGATTCGTCTTCTCTTGTCCACAGTTCGATCCTCTCAGGAGAAGAGCGCCTGCAAAATCGACGCACGCACTCTTCGCGCGTTCTTGCTGTTCCTTTATGGGACGGGAGCCTTGGTCGGTGAGGCTCGCGGGCTCCTACGTGAGGACGTGGATTTCAAACGGAGAACAATTATCATCCGTAGCAACCGGTTCAATCGTTCGAGGGAGATTCCCATTGGCCCGGACCTGTACAAGGTGCTGCGGAGATATCACGCCACGAATCACCGAAAGGATCAGATGAGAGCTCCACACTTCTTCCTCACCAAGAAAGGGGATGCTCTCAAGGAGCGCGCCGTGTGTCAGACGTTTCAACGGCTTCGGCGAATTGCCGGCGTTGCTCGTGATGATGGCGCACGCTATCAGCCTCGGCTGCATGATTTGAGACATACATTTGCGGTTCATCGGCTAACCGCATGGATCAAGCGTGGCGCGGACCTGAACCGGATGATTCCCGCACTTTCGGCTTACATAGGACAAGTTGGCCTCGGGTCAACGGATCGTTATCTGTCTTTGACTCCAGAGCGGTTTCGAACTCAGCTCGACAAATTGAGTCCACTCCGTGGCAAGAAACACTGGCGCGACAATCTTGCTTTGATGAAGTTCTTGGCCCAACTATGAAAAAGAGAAAGCACGCAGGTGTGGTACTTCACTTGGGCGTAGAAGTTTCCTTCACGTCTGCAAGTGCCTCATTTCTTTCCTCCTTTGTGAGGTAATACGTCCAGGCGAACGGAGCAAGGAAAGGCGTTCGCAGTTTAAGCCCTGTTTTGAGTTTGAGCGTAGCCGAAAGTGATCTCGTCAGAATTACCGCACCTACGAGAGATACCTGAACAAACATCACAACAACAAAGCTAGCAATAAAGGACAGCGTAATGGCCCACCAAGAGTGAATCACACCCAGGGCATACAGGAGAGCTGTCAAAATGCCAGCTCCGAGGAAGAAGGAGCGGTTCGCCCTTTTATCCCATACGCGGTGCGCATATGCTCGATCGGGGAACTGATCTGGATTGAAGGAAAGAGAATACACGCGCCACCAGTACCAGATGATTGCAATGATAAGTGGCCATTTCATCGCCGTGCCTCGTGCAGACTCCTGCCTAACCTGGCCCAGTATTTGTTGCCCAGATATCCGTTCCCCTCACGTATGCGGCTAACCGGATGTGGCGTGAAGATCAAAGTCGTGGGATTACCGATCACAAAAGGAGTTGGTTCATCTGGCAATGTCGTGCTCGCGATCTTTTCCCACGCATCCCTCTGGAGCTTTCCATACATGAGTACGAACTCTGGCCGATGTTGTTGCATCCTGCGACAGATGGCCCGGATTCGTTCTTGTAGAAACGCACCAGTGTCTTTGGTGTCTTTCAGAGTTGAGGCGGCTAATCCCGATAGCTCTATGACGCACGTCTCTCCGTTGATGGTTCCCCACCTGTCGCGTTGATAATTCCGCAGGGCCTCGCCGTCCGCTTCCCTCCCAAGCAACGTCATCATTAGTAGCATCAGGGGTCTCCACGTGCTCTGCAGGTCTACTTTCGGTTTCTTGAAATGCCATCGCAGTTCCCCTATGCGCGAGTGAAACTCCCGGCAATCGTTCAATTCCTGTTGGCCGAGTTCAGTCCATGCTTCGACGCGCCGCCTTAGATCGTTTTTTTCGTGCTGGCCGATACCCTGCTCAGGGCCGATAAACCAATATGGCGCTTCCCAACGCCCATACCCATAATTGCCGCGAGCCATAGCGCACATGTCTTCGTCCATAAGGCTTTTGCCCGGTAATATGTTGCGTAACAAGATATCGCAAGCCGCGTTTCGGTGGTAGCGCGGCGTATACTGCCGGGCATGTGGAAGCAATACAAGGGCATCATCATCCTGGCGTTGATCGTGGGCGCTGGTTATGGCGGCCACATGCTCTATCGTTACATAAAGATTAGAGAGGATTCCGCTAAGCGCGCAGCCGAAATTGCGAACCCTAGACTGGATGATGACGACGTTGCCGAGATCGGGTACGTCTACTCCATGCGCGACGAAATCTTTCTTCGCGACGAAAACCGGATCAATTTGGTGTGGTTCATTAAGGTGCCTGCGAGTGGAGCGCGGTATTCCTGCTCATACGAGCGCGGCTTCCCGGACTTTCACAAGGGAGACGATGTACGGATCATCCGACCTAAGAACTTGGAGGACGAAGCTGGCTACGGCTACGTTGTTGGCCTGCATGAAAAACTGACAGGCAAAGTTGCTCTGGTGTGGGTGATCGACGAAGAGGAACTGGAGATGGATATGCCGGAACCGGACCTACCGGGGCCGTAATACTCTAGGCTCCGGCAGATTGCAGTGGGCGCGAGAGTCTGGGCGGTCTGGATTCAAGCCGCGCAGGTCCGAAGGACCTGCGCGGCGGCGATTTGGTTGAGGTAATCGGCTGCGCGCTGAGCATGGGCGGCTGCCGCAAAGATGGCACGGTTGTCATTCTTGAGAGCTTCCAACCAAGTCGCTATATAAGCGGCATTTTCCTCCCGCGGTTCCTGATGCAGTTCGAGATCCGCACACAGGAAAGCAGATCCCAGCTCTGCAACGAGTTCTTCGCGGCTGTAACCTTCATCGCCCCAGCTCTTGCGGCCGAAGTCACGGTTAAGGCGCTGCGCATGTTTTGTCCAGTGGGTCAATTCGTGGGCGAGGGTGGCGTAGTAGCTCTCTGCATCGCGGAAGGCCTCGAACAGCGGCATTTGTACGTAATCTAGCTCCTGTGCGTAGTAGGCACGATTCCCGCCGTTTCTGATCGTTGCGCCCAAGCTGCTGAAAAACTTTTCCGCATGGTCTATGCGCGTCACAGGATCGCGCGTCGGAACGGCCTTGGCGTAGTAGATTTCCGGCAACCCTTCGATCTGCTCGACGTTAAAAACCGTGTAGCCCTTCATGTAGGGGATTTCGTGCTCGACATCCTCGCCGGTCTTGTCGTCATGCTCGGTACGCGTGATGGCGTTTGCGTAGACCACGAGCGAGCCTTTCTCGCCCTTGCGGACATGCGCGTTGAATTCGGAGGCTTGGCGGTAGGTCATCCAGATGGGAGCTGCAAAATTCTGGCCTAGCGCGGACATCCAGAGGGACAGTACGTTTATTCCGGAATAGGGCTGGCCGTTAAAACGCAGAGGACGGGTAATCCGGCCGGCGGCGTGCTCAGCATTCCACGGGCGAGTCCACGGACGGACACCCTTCTCCAGATACTCCACGATCTGTGCGGTGATGCGGCTGTATACGTCTTTTCTTTCGGGAGTGTTTTGCATTGTCTTCTTCTCCGTCAAAACAAATTTTTTCTTCGCGAAAACCCGCGACGGTTTTGAAGGCGTTCAGCGGCGCGGACCTGTCAAGGGCGCGGTTTGTCCGCGTTCATCGAAGACCCTTGACAGGGAGCACCGCTGGAATAACGCCGGTTGTGGAAGGCGCGGGTTGAGTGGAGAAAAAATGAACGAGAAAAGACTTCGGCTAAGAACACCGAATGGAAGGGGCGGTTTGCGCAGTCTTCGTGGACGTGTTGAGAACCAAGGATCACGCCTACAGTTCACGGTTCGGCCCGTTGGCTTCAACGGCAACGAGGATGCAAAATAGTCTGGATTGAACCTTTTGCAGGATAGGATTCTCGGGATGGCAAGCCTGACAGAAACAGCGATCTCACTCCTCGCCAAGGTCAAAGTATTGGAGGAGGGAATCTCAGCGAAAGTGGGCGAACTGCAGAAGCGAAGCGAAAAGCTTTCCAAAGCGGCGCAAGACGTGGGCGAGTCCTGGAGCGGTTCGGCTCTTGGCTACCATTCCGAGCTTCACTTCGGAGACTTTCAGAAACCGCCTCTCGGAGCGAGATTCAGCCCGGAATGGGGCGGCATGAACGGCTTGCCCGACAGATGGCGGCCTCGGACGGCCGATGAGGTAAGAGAACGCGTTGAAAAGCTCGCCGGTACGGCGGTCATAAACCTGGAGGAAGATACGGCTGCGATTTTGGCGCAGGCGAAAGCATTGCATTCGGAGATCGTGACTGAAGTCTCTGCATTACACGCGAAAGCTGGACTTGAACAGGAGAAGAAGCTGCTGTCAGAGATAGAAAACTTCAAATGGGGAAAAACTGTTAACGACTATATGAACGCGAACTTGAATACGGGATTCATGAGTCGCGACACGACGGCGATTTCTCAGGGCGTTCGAGTCCCGGCTCATCTGTATTACGCGGCCGTGGCTTTCGAGAGTGATTCGCAATGTTCGGCAGTGCGGGAATTCCTGGGCATATCGGCCCGGCTACTCCGACAGATCGAGCTTAACGCCGGGACTGCCGGGGTAGGTAGCGGTGCCGATCAGTATCCGGTCAAAGCCGTACTCGCCATTTGTGATCGTTTCCACGATGTCGCACGCCAGCTTACTCATCGCCGCGAAAGCAGACCCACGCTGGAAATCAAGGACGAGTACGATGTCCAGGACCTCTTGCATGCACTATTGCGCATTCACTTCGACGATGTCCGGCCGGAGGAGTGGACGCCATCCTACGGCGGAGGATCGTCGCGCATGGATTTCCTCCTCAAAGATCATGCAATCGTCGTAGAGGCGAAGATGACACGCAAGGGTCTCGGCGCGAAGGAAGTATCGGAAGAACTGATAATCGACGCCGCCAAGTACAGGCAGCACCCGGATTGCAAAACTCTCATCTGCCTTGTGTACGACCCGTCGAGTCTAGTGAAGAATCCCCGCGGAATCGAGCGAGATCTAGCCAAACTATCCGGGAACGGCCTGGATGTGATATGCGTTATCACGCCTTAGCTAGAGAAAAACGAGGTTTGCACATGGACGTGCAGGAAGCACGCCGTATCATCGCTGCCTGTGAAGATGAGGAATCTCCGGCTGAATTGCCTCCCTCTGTCCTGCCGAAGCTCACCATCGATGATCTGCCGGACGGCGGGACCATACAGATCGGCACCATGAGGGACGGCGTGTTGCATCTCGATTGGAGCGGGACTCTTGGCCGCGACGGAAATGCAATCTATGGCGAAGCGGACCATACCTGGACGCGCAAATACTGGTATTCACCGCTCGGCCTCGAACAGTATCTGGACCTTGTCAGGCGAGCCGTGGAAACGCGGCATCGCGTGCGCGGGGACGTGGAGCTGACCGACTATGACGACGACGGAGCCTACGTAGCGCTGCGCTTCCGAATCGACACCCCCGAAAAAGACCTGGGAAAGGCCTACGAGTCCGTTCGCAAGATCGCATCCGAGGTCGAGGAAGCGGCCGAGCAAGCCGCAGATGAAGTCGGACAGCGCATCGCGGAAGTGGCCGCGCGGCTGTCAGGATGGGGCGCACAGACGCTCGATGCGCTGGTTGACGCCGTGGAGACAGCGAAGTCGGCGGATGACAAGGGCAGAACACTGGAAGAGTTGTGCAGCAGGCTGTTCGCCTCCATTCCGGGATTCGCCGTCACCGGGCGGGTTCGGACCGAAACGGAGGAAATCGACATCTCGGTACTGAACGACAGCGCCGAGCCTCGGCTGCGGCGCGAGGGAGCATTGATCCTTGCCGAATGCAAGAACTGGAGTGGCAAGTGCGGCAAGAACGAATTCGTCGTCTTCCTTGCCAAACTGGAAAACCGGAGCCAGAGATGCACTCTGGGCTTCCTGATCTCCTGGAATGGCTTCAGCGGCACTGTTACCAAGGAAATGCTGCGCGGTAGCCGGGAGCAGATTCTCGTGGTGCCGATAACGGGAGAAGACATACGCTCCGCAGTCCGCTCGGGCGACTTTGCGAAAACTCTGCTGCAATGCTGGGATCGCGCCGTAAACCTGTGACGCGTTCTTCACAAGCCCGTGGCGCGCCCTACGTCCACGGGAGCTTCCCGTGCCCAGCCCCCGAAACAGATCGGGAGCGGCCTTCCCCAGGAAGAGGCTCCGACACGTTGCCGTGATAAACCCGTGAGTCTGGACTCCAGGTGAAAAGCACGCCCATTGCGCGGTCAAGCAACGCCGCCGCATGCTCGGCAGAAAGAGAAAGCTTCACCGTGGAGAGCCGGACCGGCGCGTGTCGATTAAGAATCCTCGCATACACCTCTATCGTGTGCTCGCCTGCCAGAAACGCAAAGGAGGAATCGCCCCTGGGCGGCAGGAAATGATGATTGAACGACACGCCGTCCTCCCCTACCGTCAGCCCGCTGCCTATCTTTAGCTCTTTCGTCTCACCGTACATCCAGAAATCAAACGTCTGCGTCGATTCACCCTGCCTTACCTTGAGATAAAGACCTTCGACTATATGGCCGCGCTTCCCGGTTGCATAAAGCATCGCGCGAAAGAAAATCTTGGGCTGCTGGGCTTCATGAAGAAAGCCAATGAGCATCGGCTGTGTCATGCCCAGAGTGCCACGACGCAGCAATGTCAGCCACATCACCGTGACGGACAGAATGAGGGAAACTGCCGAGAAGAGGAGAGGAATCATTGTCATACGCCTCCCTAATCTCCTTTGTCAGCGGTGAAGAACTTCTTCAGATCAAAGCCGATTCCACCGACTTTCGGCTGCAATATCACCGCATCCACCAATGCTCCGGCCACGCCGCGCTGCATTCGCTTTGCCGCCCGGAATTTCGATAGCTGTTTCTTGTCCTTGATGTCCTCGAATACCCGTTGAATGAGTTCCACAACGTCTTCCGCAGATTTGCAGACTTTCCGAAGGGGAATCAGCAGGAGGGCGTCCCTGGTCTCTTTTTTCGATCTCTTCATCTCGAACGACTCGCGGAACGTCGAAGGATGTCGCGTGGTGACGAGGATTGCCGGGAGGATGTCCTTTGCATCCTGTCCGTTCACGCGATGCCAGGAGAGCACTTCATCCTCGAAATGTACTCCCCGAGGACCGTGGATAACAACGGAATTGGAACGGGAGGCCATGTCGGCCATTTTGTGCAGATTAGCGCGAACGGCATTACCGAGGGATTCCTCCCAGCCGTAATCCAGCAGGTACACATAATATGCGCGCTCTGTGCCGGTCGGTATCTCACCAAGCGAGTGTACGTACAGGCCCATGTCTACCCTCCCCTCTCCATGTTTCCGCGCTTATATCCTTCGGCTCACCATGACGAAGGCCTGAATGAAGGATACGCTTCACGAAAGGTAGTCAGCACTTCATGCCGGAGACGCTCCAACTGGTGCGCGGCATCATAGGGATTGAAAAAGTAGACCGAACAGCTCGGATTGTCACACGCACAACGGCGCAGAACACCGGATTTGATCATCTCGTCGTATTTTGCCCGCAGGCGTGAGAGCGCCTTCTCTACGGCCTGAATCTTCTTACGCAGAGCGTCGCTCTTCAACTGGTGGCGCGAGGGAATGCGGTCGATTACATGCCCGTCGCGGGCCTTCCAGATGCCGGTGCCCAGAGCCTGAATGGTGTCGGTGATGGCCTGCTTGAAATCGCCCAGATTGCTTTCCTGGTGGATCGGTGTGTAAAAAGCGGGACGATCAAAAACCTTAGCAAATGCTGCGAGCACCTCGTCGTCGTTCAGCGGTTGCTTGGATTCAGCCAGTTTTCTCAGGTCCTCCGGGGCATCTGGGAAGGGTTCGCCCTCGACAAACCGCTTCAGAAGGGACTCGGCATCCTTGCGAAGAAACTCTTCAAATTCCGGGCCAGACCAAGTGTCACACTCTTGCACGCCGAGAGATTTAACGTGCTTTTTGATTCTGTCGCGCAGAGTGGCCGAGATTTTACACTGTGCCACGATGCGAAAGCGGTATGGCACGCCGTTAGGTGCCTTCAGAACCTTGCCGATATCTTTCTCCGCCTTGGCAAACGTCAGCTGCTTGCGATTAACGCACTGGATGCAGACAGACTCGCTGCCCGTGGTCCCGTCTTCCCGAACTCCCCAGATGTCACGACCGAGATCGCTTCCCACCTGACCGTACCATTCGAGGGAGCACCATTCGTCGCTTCGCCAGTGATACGCGAACACGAGACGCTCGAACTGAACGCCATCGAAATCCTCGAAATGAATTGAGTGCACCAACGTCGAGGGTTTAGCCATCCTGCTCACCTCATGGACATGCTCATGTCTATTGTCCCCTTGTTTTGAAAATCCGACTGAATCCCAAGTTGCACGTCTCCCGAATCGAGTCTGGAGTCAAGATCCTGCCCTGGACGATCCGGGACGCGGCGCGAATCGGATCAGTGACCGCTCCGAAGAGCGTGGTGGCAGCGCTCTGCACCGTCCGTACATTGTTTGCGTGTAGCTCGGGACGGATGTTCGTCACCCATTCTGCGCGCAACTCATCGATCCTCGTCGCGAAAGTCTCGATCGTGTCATGCATGTAGAGAATGTCTTTCGCGCGCTCATCGCGAGTGCGTCTCCGATGGATAAGGATTTTTTGTGCGAGGAAGCTAACCGGATTTGCAATCTGCACAGGTGTTTCGTTTGCGAGCGGGAAACCAGTGGCCGCTGAAAGGGCAAGGCTCCAAGGTGCGGCTAAAAGGACTTCGATGTAGCGCAGGTTTTGCGAAGAAACGCCGCCCACCCTCAGTGTTGCATTCTGTTTCCCCGTCCTGCCCACGGCACCACCTACCAGCGGTGTAAGAAATTCCGCATAGAAATGAATGCCGGGATCGGTCAGCCGATAGTGGGCAGCGGGAGGTCGGTGATGTCCTAGAAACTCGGCTTCAAATCCGTTCGCAGCGAGCCGCTGGTAAATTTCATCTCCGGCGACTCTGATTCGCCTGGGAAGAGCTACATCCGCATCAAGTGTTGCCAGCGGTTCGTATTGCAGTGGTTGGGCTAAAGGATGCAATCGGTGTAGGCGGTGCGCCCAACCCCCAATGATGACCACCTGGTCTAGCCAGGGCGTCAACGATTCCACGAGCCTCGCGAAGGACGCAAACTCGGGATTCGCATTCATGCATTTGCCTTGTTAAGAATTTTGGAAAATACTCGCCTACGGAGAAGATCGGCCTGATCTTTCCCACGTGCCGGATGGTTGGAGACATCAAGCCACACCTGCAAAATATCGGTGGCCGGTACACCATCGCGTTCTACTGCGGCGCGGAACACTGCCTCAGGATTTTTCGGCACCCTCACGAATACATCTGCCTGATGGTCTGCAACTTCAAGTGACAAGCCGAGTTCTCGGAGAACCTTCGGATCGAGCCGCTCTATATAGAGATGCGGCCCGGTTCCGTGCACGAACTTGAAGCCTAAAGCTTCTGCAGCGGCAAATAGTGCAAGGCAGAGCCGGGGCTTCCCTCTGCGCAGTTGGTCCGTCTTAGAGTGTGGAGCACTGGATCGCATTCTACTTGCATAAGATCGAAGAGCGGCGTGAAACGTATCCTTTTCGCCGCTCAAGATCCAACGGGCCGGAGTTTCTTGCATACGGGAATGACTCGCTCTCAGCCATCGTTCCAGCAGTTCCTCGGTTCGGACTAGCCTCATCCCGCCTACTTCGTCGAGAAACCCTTCCTCGGAAAGCTGACGCACAAACCGGAACGCACTCATCGTGGAAACGCCCGCTGCGTCGGCGAGCTGAGAAACATTTTCATAATGTCCACGCGGAGCAGAGAGCAAGGAATCCGGGATGCTTCTTGATAAGAGAATTTTCAGCATCCACTGATTTAGGTCAGAGAATAGGTTGCCCGGCGAAACCTCTTTGGGAGGGCCTTCGATGACGCGCGACCTCTCCGCATTGAGAACTTCCAATCCATGGCCCGCAAAACGGCGGAAGCCTCCGGCGTCAATGACTCCGACCCCGACACCGGGAGCATTGCGCAAGGCGAAGTCTTTGACGTGTTCCGACAGGGAGTCCGAAACATGGTCGGAGGCGAGCACAGCGACGGGGGTTGCGCTGCCGGTAATCCGGGCAGCTGCTCTTTGGGCTTCCAGAATGGCCTGTGAAATCAAGGGAATAGCTCTGTCTTTCCTTGATTCCGATAACGCCTTGAGCTGGAAGACATAGATATTCTTGCCGTTGCGAGCCACGATGTCGGTGCCGTTGTCTACGGATCGCGGCGACTGCTTTACGTGCCATCCCGCCTTCTGAAGCGTCTTGGTCAGGAGATTGTCAAATTCTTCTACGCGATTTTGCTGATGCAATGGCATAAAGAAGGCCTGTTAACATGGCCGCGATATATATCATGGCCACGGTAATTAACATGGCCATGATAACCCGGAGGCTTCGCGCTGTCAAGTTACGTTCCCCCCTCGACGCGGTCTGGTGCCAGGGCGTTATGGCTCCTATCCGGGAACTGACCTTGGGCGATTCGAAATTGCTTCGCTCATGTAGAAAAGAATCAGGTGGCACGGTGCAACATCTTCTGAAACTTTTTCTGCGTGGAATACTTGCCGTAGAGAGAAACCGCCCGTGAGAGCTTCTTCGGGTCCATCTCTTTGGCTTTTTCGCGAACGCGAGAAAGAACGGCGTCCCGATCCTCCGCAAGGTCGCCTAGTTCATTAACAAGATCAACCAGCAGAAACTCGGGAGAGAGTTGCCTTGGAACATTCATGCGACGTTCGAAGGTGACCATTCGATTGCCGAGCGGAAATGTCCCATGACGTTTCTGATTGTAGACAACCCGTTTGTTGTAGAGCTGCGTTGTCCCAAGTCCCAACTGGTTGTAGGCATTCGGAGAGGTCACGACAAAACGGTCTGTCTTCAAGAACGCTTTCACCACCTCGTGCTCGTCCGCGGGAGCCTCTCCAAATTCAAACTTACGAGGGCTGTAGTACAAGCCGGTACGCAGCTTCTGGAGGGTCCCGTCGACAGTGAGTTCTTTGAGGTGTCGATCAACACTGCGGGACCAAGGCAGAATGTCTTCTCTGCGGTACACACGTCCAGGGCGGAGATGTCGCCTCAATTGTTCTAAAGTGCTAGTTCGCATTTTGCACTGATCCCATAGAGTTTTACTTTGCACGACCTCAAATTGTCAATTATTTTCATAATATTTCATGCATAGCGGAATACAACTACTTCTTTTTCTGTACTTTATGAAGCATCCATGCAAACGTCGGTTCGACGGGATTGATAGGCCTATGAATTCTTCAGACAGTGTCTGTAGAATTTCTGCCTCTGGCGAGACGCTGAAGGATACTCTTCTTATTGCGGCGAGTTTTCATCTCGATGTTGGCAGTGTCAGAGCCCGATCACAGCGCCTCCATGTAGGGGCGAATGACATTACTAACCCGGCAGACTTTGGCGTAGTGGTAGATTCCGTTGACGCTGGCCTTTTTCTGGTGAAGACAATCCTTCAGGGCTTCGATTGCGATATCGAGTCCGATTTTGTTCCGAAATTTGAAACAGTCGGCGACGGTCTTCGCGGCTGAATAGACACGGACTGTGACGCCCTCCACCTGATGTTTGTCGATTCCCTCCGTGAGTGATGGCCCTGACAGCCGAACGATCCTGACTGAAGGCGAAGCGAGAGCGGGCGTTCTTGCCCCTTTGGAGAGAGCGATCCAAACCGAAGCAGGACTCTGCGTCGTGATCTCGTGAAAGACAAGCGCCGAAAGCAGGCAGACAGTAGCTTGCGGGACTCGCTTGGTGACTTCAGCGTAGGAGTGATGTTCCGTCACGTCGGCATCTGGAAGTGTGTAGATTCCACGTGCAGGCCGATTGAGTTTGCCTTGCCGGTGGAGACGAACGAGGTACTGCCGCGGAAAACCAATGGCCTCGATATCGCGGGACCTAACAATCCCGTGTTCGCCGATGTGCTGCATAATCCTCTGAAGAGGCGTTTGCGGGGGATGTTTCAATACGTCATTACTTAATCATAACTAATGACGTATTGCAACACTATCGTAGAACATTCAGCCCACCTAGATGCAGGTTTTTCTTGAAGAAGACCTTGATGCGCGGTATGCGGCAGGTATTTCGGGATTCGCGCGGTGATGTAGGGCCTCAAGACAACATTTTGCAGACACCGTCTGCAAGATTCGTCGCGCCGGGCCGGCGCTTTTGCTGCCCCCAAGAAACAAGTGGTGCGAGCGGAGGGACTTGAACCCTCGTGGGCCGTTTAAACCCTGCGGATTTTCATACCGTCTACGGCTTTCGCCGCCCAGACGTGGAGACCTTTTGGAGGGCTCACGCCAGGTTCGCGGTCCGGACTATCGCTTCACCATCCTCCGGAAATCCGGATCTTAAGTGCTGCCCCGTCTAGTCTCTACACCTTCCTGGATGGTGTCTCTCCGGGCTTGGCTCGGGATTGCCATTTCGGGGTTCCCCGAATTTGAGCAGTTCTGCATCGCCGGTTTCCCAGACGAGCACTCAAGTCTTCCTGTAAGTCCGCTGCGTATGCCACTCCGCCACGCCCGCGTGGAGGTCCGACTACCTTTCCATAATAGGTAAGGATTGCGCGGAAGACACGCCGTTTCCTAGCAGGGTGGGTGCTTCGTTCCCCAGTTTCTCGAACGAATAGAGACTGGTGATCGTCCGGTTCGGTCCCCAGTTTTTTCAGAAGCCAAGACTATGCTTGACCGAACGGGGGAGCAAACGCGCTTAGAATGTTAGCGTAGCCAGTCAAACTTCAGAGATGGGCCAGCTCCCAATCAAACGATGAGCCCCAAAAGGAAATCGAACAAAACCCGTCCGAGCGATCAGCCTGCGGGCATCGAGTATGTTGGCATTGCAGGCATATCGAAAGAGTGTCAAGACGCAGTTCTACGGTTCATACAGTTTGGAACTCGGATAACGGAAGTCCGAATTCTTTCCGCTAAGAGCCGTCATTGTCTTCTTCTCACAAGGGACGGTGGTGATCAAGTAGCGGTGAAGTCGGGCTTTGCAACTGGGTACGGTGGGGAGGGACCTCGTCGCTTCTCGTACGTGCTGCAAATACTCGATAGCCACGGAGCGGAAATTATCGAGAATGATGTCCCGCGCTCATTGCTGGACAAGATTGATGATTCGGCACTGACGAAATCAGATCTTAAGAGAATCAAAAAGATCCGACACGTGCGCCCATCGAGGTGGTACGACTACGTGTCTGAACGTGATTTCGAGAGGGCGCGCGAAGGAACGTTGTGGCGTGAAGAGTTTCCAGCCATCGTCCCGTTCGCCCTAATCGACGCTCGCATTATGGATTTGGCGCGCGACTTTTGGAATAGCCCCGACAATAGTTTGCTCGTGGGCTATCGTCGGCTTGAGGACATAGTCCGCGAGAGGACGGCAATCAAGCATCATGGGAGCAAACTGTTTTCGCAAGCGTTCAATCCAGGCGATGGGGCTCTCACTTGGGAGCACGTCGAGGATGGGGAACGAGCCGGACGGATGCAGCTCTTTATCGGGACTTACGGTGCCCATCGCAACCTGCGGGCGCACAGAGAGATGAAGACACACTCTCGGGAACTACTAGCGGAGTTTCTTCTCTTGAATCATCTCTATTGCCTCGAACGAGATGCTATCGATGGGGGTGAAAATTCAGGCGCGGCCAGCGACGGACAATGATCGAAATCATACAGGCCCGTGAGCAGCGACTACGACAAAACACTGCACGCTGAAAACCGCCTGACGGAAAAAGGATCACTACCGTTTATTCCCCTGGCTGCCCGATCTTTGTTCGAATTCAGAACGTCATTGGGTG
>Ga0209422_1000032_pt1 | contig 32864 bp, 32 predicted proteins | sample BlaSpr_A8_OM2_M3_FD_187983 | JGI IMG/M metagenome (GOLD analysis project Ga0209422, IMG submission 187983) | Forest soil microbial communities from Thunder Bay, Ontario, Canada - Black Spruce, Ontario site 2_A8_OM2_M3 (SPAdes) (version 2) | ecosystem: Environmental > Terrestrial > Soil > Boreal... | reverse complement strand
GAACAAGACCCGTGAAGGCCGCGCCGATAACCGCCGCGTGGATGTGCGTCTGATGACCAACACCGTGGGTGACACCACTCCCGCGACGCCGGCAGCGACTGGACAGAGCAACCCTTCTTCCATGTGATCGAATAAGTTTTCCTCCCTCCCCCGGAGGATTTCGATAACAGGCCGCTCAATGCCTCCCCCCGAGCGGCCTGTATTTTTTGCCTGGGCTGCAAGATCCGGGTTTCATGCTGCCCAGTCCAACGGTAAAATGGTGTCTATGCGACGTTGTCTGTTCTCTTGCTTATTGCTGGCATTCAGTGCTGTGCTGTGGGCGCAACAGGATTCCTCCAAGCCTTCCCCGCCGCCATCTTCTGCTCCAGCAACTCATGAGCCGTCCGCAGCGGAGCGCAATCCTTTTCCAGAGGACGATGCAAAATCACCTGCCCCAAAGTCATCTTCCTCTACTTCGCCGCACGAGCCTTCCGGCGCCGAACGTAATCCTTTTCCTGAGGATGACCCTGCCGACACTGCGGCGCCAGCGTCCGCATCCCGCACCTCGACGATGGAGCCGCCGCGCTCGGATCGCGTCCGAGTCGAAGACCTGGGAACGGGACAGGGCGATAGCTCGAGCAAAGACACCCAAATTGATTTGAGTCCGCCTGGTGACGATGCCAAGGCGCATCCCCAGAGTTCCACCGCAGTGGCGGATGCAGAGGCCTCGGCCCTCAGCGGAAACGGTGTGGGCGAGTTCCACACCTGGGATCCGCACAAGGCGGCTAAGGACGTTGAGGTGGGCGATTTTTATTTCAGGCGCAGGAACTACCGCGCCGCTGAGGAACGCTATCGCGAAGCTCTGCGCTATAAGGACAATGACGCCGTGGCGACCATCCGTCTGGCGGTGTGTCTGGAAAAGCTGGGAATCATGGATGATGCCCGTGCCGAGTACGAGAGCTATCTGAAGATTCTTCCCCATGGACCGCAGGCGGGCGAGGCGCAGAAAGCTATTGCACGCTTGAAGGTCGAAACAGCAGGGCCGAAATAGCCGCGGTGCTCTAGGTTGGTGAAACGGGCGTCGCGGAAATCAGTGGAAGGGACTCATTATCTTCGTTTCGTCGATTTCGGTTTTTTGGGAGGACCGGGCTTTCTGATCGTTACTTTGCTTTGAGCTGCTTCCCCAAGTATGAGTCCCGAAGGCCATCTTGGCCCGGAATAAGCCTTCCCTTTCGATCGTGCGTTTTCGCCCACGATCGCTTCCAGCGCGTCCAGGCACGCATGAATCATTTGCGTGCGCAAAGGGCCGGAAACGCCTCCCCGAATCATAAGCATCGCCGTACCGTGCATCAAAGACCATAGCGAGAGCATCAGCCGGGTATGTTTGCGCGGACCGCCTCCCAGACGCTGCGCCAAGCGCATCCGCATGAGATTGAAAGAAGGCCAGGGCTCGTAAAGCGACGGCGGCTGGGCGAAACCGTCGAAAAGCACTTCATACGCGTGAGGATGCTCCAGCGCGTACTCGAGGTAGCGCTGGCAGGCCTGGGTTAAGGAGCGGGTGTGGGTCAGCGCCGAGAAAAGCTCGACCCGCGTCTGGATGCGCAGAGCGCCAAGAATGTCATCCCGGTCCTGATAACGCTCATAGACGGTGGGAGTAGTGGTGCCGGCAGCCTTGGCCACTCCTCGCATGGTCAACGCCTTTTCGCCGCCCCGGGACCACAACCGGCAGGCTGCGTCCAGTATCCGCTGTTCGAGTTGAGGATCTGCTTGTCTGGGCAAGGGCCCGCCTCCATACACTTCTGAGTATCACTGCTGGGCCCGACTGCTTTGACTTTGACGCTGTATAAGTAACATCGTACAATTTATCCACGCGGCAAAAGCTCGTAACCGAGGGATTGCAGATGTTAAACGATGAACCAACAAGACAGGCCGGAATTGCCCGCCTGATTTCCGATATTCGTTCCGCAAAAGTAGAGCTACTGAGTGCGCAGTGCGCCGCCGACCGGCTGCGCATGCAGTATTCGGTCGAAGAGATTGTCTGTTTTGGAGAACGCCAGGCGCTGATAACTGCGATGGCTTCTGCCGACGCGGTGTGCCGGTTCTTTGCCTCCATAGGCGCGGAAATGAAGAAGCTCGAACGGCAGCAATGAAATCCGCGTGCGCTCTTGCCGTTCCCTGGGTTGCCATTCCAAACCGCCAGCCTTCAATTTTACTTCTCCACTCGTATAAACGCGCCAGTCGAGGCATTGATCGCTACCGTCAGCTTGGAGTCTTCGCGAGAACTGCCATAGATCACATGCCAGGTAAGTTCGTTGGTATTGTGGTTCCAATCGCAAACAAAAATCACCGGCGTCGTGGGATTCTTTTCCAGCACTTTGTCGCCGCCATGTTTCTGCGCTTCGGCGAACGCCTGGTCGGAATCCACTTTTAAGAACGCCACGTCGAAAACCTGCGTCGATGCGTTATTAGGATTGTACGAGTCTTCATTGCCGGGAGAGACGCCGCGTGATGGCGCGTCCGGGGCATCGGTACCCGACCAGATGAAAGGCTTCACCCCGTGTTGCGCAGCCGAGGCAAAACTGGCTGTCCAAATCGCCGACTTTCCATCGTGCCCATTGCTATCGGTGGAAGGTGTCGATTGGATCCGGAACGGCCTCACATCTGCGGCATAGTTGCGCGCTGCGATAAACACCTTCTGAAACGCGGCCCGTGCCGTAAGCAACTCCGGCGCCTTGGGTTGAGGTTTCTCCTGTGGCTTCGAGCTGTTGGAGTCGCAAGCCGAAAGCAACGCGAGCAGAACCGGGACCACGAAGGCAAAAACAGTGGCCGCTGGAAGCCTGTGGGTCGAAGGATCCCTATCCTCGACCGATTTACCAACCACCATAGACCTAGACGGCACAGAGTCCCGCATTTTCATGGCGACCTTTCCTGTATAAATTAATTTGGTTGATGTCGCGCAACATTCTACCTGAAGCGCGCGGAAACTTGAGAGTAGTGCGATGGATACCCGTCTCGAAGCGTTGAGGTACGCTCTGCAGTCTGCCGTCGAAGGCATGTCTATCGAACAGATGAGCTGGCATCCTCCGGACAAGTGGTGCGCCGCCGAGGTATTGGAGCATCTGTACCTTACCTACACGGGAACGATCAAGGGTTTTCAGCGCCTGCTGGAAGCCGGCAAGCCGATGGCAACGCGGGCTTCCGTCCGGCAACGCTGGAGGAGCTTGGTGGTGGTGGGATTTGGCTACTTGCCTACTGGCAGAAAAGCGCCGCGCGCAACCGAGCCGCGCGGGCTGCCGCCGGAAAAAGTGAGAAGCGAAGTGCTGGAGAAAATCGACGCCATGGATGCAATCATCGTGCAATGCGAATCCCGCTTCGGACGCGGCGTAGCCCTCTTGGATCATCCAATTCTGGGTCCGTTGACTGCTGCACAGTGGAGAAAGTTTCACCTGCTGCATGGAATGCATCATCGGAAACAGCTCCTGCGGCTGCGCAAGCTTGCCGCTGCCTCTTCGAGCGTTACTCCGTCATAGAAGACGGAACGCCCGCTTTGTGAGCCTCTTCCTGCATGTCCTCGAGCTTCTGTTTGGCATCGTCGAGCGCTTTTTGTTTGTCGGCGATTTGCTGCTTATATTTTGCGTCTTCTTTGTCCCATTGCGTTTCGTTGCGCATGCGGTTGCCAGCATCGGCGTACATGGCGGCGGCGCGCAGTTGGTATTCGCGCTGAGTTACATCGAGTTCGCGGCTTGCCAGGCCGATCAGGTCCTTCTGCGCTTTAATCTTGTCTTGCCAGCCCTTCCATTCCGCTTCTTTCTTCGCCTTCTCGTCGGCGGCGGCGTCCGCTTTACCACCCGGAGCCGCTTTCGCGTCCGGCGCCGGTTTAGTTTCAGCGGCCGGCTTTTCGCTGGCTTCCTCCGCCGCACCGGACTTGGCTTCGGCTACAGTTTGCTTGCCAACAATCGAAAGCTTGTCGTCCTTCGGAAGGTTGTCGTTGTCGAATACCTTCGGTTTGGCTTTATCGGAGCCCGTGTCCTTGTGCACTTTTCGGGCGTAGTCGGCGAGCGATTGGTCCGGCCCCTGCGTCGGTGTCTGAGCAAGCGCGTAGGAACTCAACAGGAATGTCGACGTTGCGAACACGAAACCTAATCCCACGTTCATCATTCGTTTCATAAGATCTTTACCCTCAAATTAAAATCTGAATCTGTTAGACATCTTGCCCGGCGGCCCGAGCGCGAGTGCCCCTGTCATTCGTTCCACCTTCGATCGTTCCACTGTGTGACGCCAAAAACCCGCCGATGTGACGGTCGAGCCGCACGGCCTCGCTGGCGATGTCGGCTGCCAACTGAGAGGCCAGTTCCGGATCGCGGTTCTGCTTCAACTGCTGAGCGTATCCGGAGATCGTGGTCAGCGAGCTGCGCAGATCCAGCGCCATCTCCGCTGAAATTTCGTCCTGCAACTCCTGTTGATGGCGAATCCGCTCAAACTCGCTGCGATCGCTGATAAGGCACGCGGCGCCAATCAAACTGCCATCACTGGCCGTTATTGGCGAAATCGTTACCGCGATGCGAACGCTCTTGCCCGCGGGGGTGGGGTAGTCGGCCTCGACGTGCCTGCGCTTGCTTCCTTCGCGTAGCACGGCATGGATTTCTTCGCTAAGCCTTTCATCCGCCCCGCCGGTACCAGAGGCGTTTCCCGCTTCTGCTGGACAAACCGTCGCATCGCGAAAAATATCTTCTGCGCTCATCCCCGATGGAGAATGGAAGCCGAGAATTTCCCGGGCGGCGGGATTGGCTTGCTTTACTAACCCATTGCTCCCGAATACCAGGACGCCAGAAGAAAGGTTCGAAAGCACAGCCTGGCTGAAATTTTCTGTAGTGCGGGCCCGGCGTTGCTCCGCCTGATTCTGCAACTGCAATTCGTGCTTCTGCTGCTTCAGTTGTTGAATGACGGTGTTATACAGATGAAGCGGCAGAGCTTCGAGGCTGGGCGTGGCGCTGGCACCCAATTCTGCCTCTTCAGCAATACTGCGGCGGAAAGCGCGCATTCCCCAAATCGCGACCAGGAAGGCGGCAGTGGCGGCGATAAACGCGAACATCGCCCGCAGCACCAACGGATTGGCGAGCAGCCTTACCACCAAAGCCTCCCGTACCAATTCAAGAATTCATTGCCCACGAAGAACGCCACCAGCGCCATGCTTCCCAGAAACACGCCGAAAGGCATCTGGTAATGCCGGTAAACCATTTGCGCGGATTGCCATCCCCGCCGGCGCGCCGCCTGCATGTTCGCTAACCGTCGCGAGAATCGGTGGGTGCGCTTTATCCACACCACCAGCACCGTGGTCAATCCAAATAACGAACCTGCCAGCGATGCGGAAAAAATTGTGAACACGGTAAGCTTGATGCCCAGAAATGCTCCCGCCATCGCCATCAGCTTCACATCTCCGAATCCCATTCCTTCTGCGCCGCGCCAGCGCAAGTACACGGCGCCCGCGCCATAAATAAATGATGCCCCTAAAGCCGCGCCCAGCAGGGAATCGAGAAGGGAATACAGCCGGTTGGCAATGTCGGCGGAGAATGGCAGGTTCACCAGTGCAGGCAGAAACTGCGAAGCCATGTCGTGAACTGGCACCAGCAGGCTGAAGATCAGCCCCAACGCCAGTCCCGGCAACGTGAGCTTATCCGGAAGCAGCTTCGTTTCCGCGTCGGTGAAAATTAAACCCAGCAACAGAAAACCGAAGACGCAATATTTCACCGTCGCCAGCGTCAGCCCGAAATGGCTGTAACAAGCGACAAAAAGTGCCGCCGTTAACAGCTCCACAAACAAATAGCGAGGTGAAATCTTAGCCTCACAGTTACGGCAGCGGCCGCGAAGAATCAGCCAGCTTAGGACCGGAATGTTGTCGTAGATAGCGATCGGACGCTTGCAGCGCGGGCAAGACGAACGCGGCGTCACCACCGACAAACCCAGCGGCAGACGATACACACACACGTTCAGAAAGCTGCCGCAGGCCAGCCCGAAGATAAAAATCGTCGCTGCAAAAACTGGATCCATGAAATCCCTAGGCGCTCCAAAGCCGCGAATGCAAACGCACGCTGTAAGAACGCAATGAGTCCTGCTTCTTGAGTGGATTATAAGGCGCTACTGCCATGCACTACTAAGGTACTGAAGTCACTGTCCGACCGGACAATGGCGCGCAACCTATTGAAGAAAGGTAGTTTCAGCACTTGAGCAGCTCCGCACCCACCTGATAAGATTCGCTCCGTTTTATAGCCCGGAGGATTCATGCGCATTCGCTTCATCTTTGCCTGCACTGCGGCTCTGGCATCGCTTGCCTGGGCTCAACAACCCACCATGCCGACCCAGTTCGGCGAGGCCAAATCCAAGATCACCGCCGACTCTAGTCTGAGCGATGTATTTCAGGCAAAGATTAAAGATGAATGGGAGGCCTTAAAAAATAAAGACAAGAAGGCCTATGGCGAGTTGTTGGCAGACGATTATCAGGGGGTTGAGGTCGACGGAAAGGGCGAACGCAATAAGCTTCAGGCTATAAACGAGATGGCCGAAACCAACGTCTTCAATTACACCCTCTGGGGTTTTCGCTTGATTCCGCTCGATTCCAACAGCGCTTTCGTGATCTACGAGGTCACCATGCAATTCCCCCCGAAGTCGCAAGTGCGCTACTCCAGGGTTTACATCACCGAACTATGGATGAAGCGTGCCGGACAGTGGAAGGAAGTTCACTATCAGGAAACTCATGTGAAGTAAGTTCTGCCTCCTCAGAGATTTTCGTGCAACCGCGACAACCGCGGCCGCCATCCCATCGTGAGAGGAGAATTTAGATGAAAACAGCGTGGTTCGCGATAGTGCTGCTTGCAGGCAGCTTTCTTCTGGCGCAAGAGAGCTATCCCGCCAACAATAATCGGCAGGAAGTGAAGGACTCCAACGGCCAGGTAACGGTGCGAGGTTGCGTCAGCCGGTCTAGCGGGGATTACACGCTGATTAAGCAGAACCCGCCGATGACTTATGAACTACAAGGCAGTCACGGCGTGAAGCTCCGCAATTATCTAGGACAACGAGTGGAGGTAACCGGGACCGAATCGCCGACCATGAGCAGCAGTTCCGATGCGATGAATAAGACTGGCTCCGCGGCGCCGACAACGATAACCGTGAGTTCGATCCGCACCATCGACAAAGATTGCCCGCAACGCTAGAAGTTTAGGTTCTGGAAGTTCGCGTCGCCGATAGCCTTTGACGAACGATTAAGTCGGCCGCTTAATCGCAGTCCGGCGGCATCGCCATGATTTCCGAGTTGGAGTCGCAGGGCGCCTTCTTCTTCGCAGGCTCCAGGTACGTCGGATGCTTGTAGCGGAGGATCCACAATCCGTCGTTATTCGTGAGGTAGAGCAAGCTGTGTCCGCCATCCGGTAGCAGGCTGGTGACCTTGGTAAAGGTTTCGAGCGTCTTCGGATTATGCGGATCGCTTAAATCAAGCACGCGCACCGTCTCGGTAGGATGGCTGCTGCTGGTCAGAGTCGTCGGCGTCTTCTCCGGAGCTTCCGCAATTGCCACATCAGGAGAAACCATTTCCAAATTTCCCGATGTCGCCTGGTTCGACTCCGCCGTCCGCTTCAATAGATTGGGCTTCTCGGGCTTGGTGACGTCAACCACCATAAAGCCCTGCTTCCCAGCTTGCTGCACGTAGAGATACTGCTTGCCATTTTCTTTCTGCAATAACATCTGATTTCCCGTCGCCTGCGGCAAAGGCAGGTGGGCAATCACGGTGGCAGGGACATCGGTGGGTTTCGGCGCTGGTTGATCGCTCGCGCTCAGCAGCTGGGCAGGCAACAGAAAAAGTGACAACGCGAATACAGTAATTGGCGCTGCGCCCTTACCAAGAGTTTTCATACATTACTTCTCGATTCAAGACGTGAAGCCGAACCAACTTCGCGTCTAAAGCAAATATACCTCATTGTTCCGCGTATACCCCAACACAACCTTGAGTGTTGCTCGTTCCACAGATCCCGCCCGGCTGCAGAGGCACGAAAGCGTGGTTGTTACTGGGGTCCACCGCGATGCTGTGCGAATTTGAGTTAGTGGTGACGTTGACCAACCAGGTGTTCGTCTTCGCATCAATGACGCCCATGACGGGACCCGTGGGCATGTCGCGTGCCGCCAGATAATATCTGTTGTCAGTAGGGTTGTACCAAACCTCGTCCACCCCTCCGACGTTTGTGATTTCAGCGATTTGCGCTCCCGAAGTGCCATCGATCACGTATTCGTTGGGAGGGAACGCCGTGCCGTCGTGGTCCGCGCATCCGACGAGGAAGTTGTTGCCCGGGCCCTGCGCGATGGCGGTCGGCATGCAATTCAGCAGCGGAAAGCTGTTGACCACATACGGGCCACAGGAGACTCCTCCGCAACTGGTGTCAGCCAGGTTGGGGTCGATTTCATCGACGCTGCCCACATTCGTGATGCCAATCGCATTCTCATTGGTCAGCAGCAAATGACCAGTATTGGGATTCCAGACCATTCCACCCAATCCCGCCGGCGCTATGGCGCCCGCGCAACTGGATGCTGGAGCAAATTGGCTGCAGAAGGTTCCTGCCGACTGATCCAGGATTGGACCGTGGTGGCACGGTATCGTGTAGGTAGCGCCGCTCGGACGAGTTCCTATGCCGTTGCCAAGCAGTGCACCGGTCGCCGGTGAGCCGGAAACTCCTCCCAGAGTCTGCGGATTGCTGGGGTCCGGGCAGGCAAAGGTGTTCCCAACCTCATCTACCTGAGTTGTAGGAGTAGGAGGGCCGGTTGCGGCGACGGTGAGCCCGAGGCCGCCGGACGCACCGCCACCCGCGCCGTCGTAATAAATCTGACCGATAATGCAGCTTGGCGGATTGAAAGATGCTGTGCTCGGCGACGTAGAGGAACCCTGGCCGAGCGTTGCCGCTCCAACGGCGGTGGCAGCGGGCCCGTAGGGTGTTGTGGGATCTAGCGGCAGGCAATGCTGCTGTGCCAACGTCCCAGTCTTACTCACAATATGCGACATGTCGATAAATGTGATGAACGGCAGTCCGGGATCGCCGTTGATCACCGCGAGAACCTTGTGGACGTTGTCGAAAGACATTTCGTCAGCGCGGTCGTCCCCACACTCGGCGCTGGATCCGGCTTCGCCATTCCATGATGTGAGGCAGGCCGACAGTTGATCGACGCCGTCATAATCGCCGGAGACGCCAGTAGGTATGGTCGCCAGGACAGTAGGCGCAGTGGGTGGATTCTTAGTAAGGTCCATCGTGGTCAAATCGAAAACCACCACCGAAGCGCTGCCATTTCCAACGAACAACGTGGTGCCGTCCGCGCTAACCTCGAGGCCGTCTGGCCCGGACATGGGATTGATGCCGTTGCCGCGGGAAGCACAGCACTGGGCGCCCGGCCAGCCGCCGAATTTAGAATTCGCGCCAAAACCCGGAAGATGGAATGGCTCCGTGGTTCCGGTTACGGCGGTCCTGCATCCAAAACGCGTGAAATTGCCGAACACGGAAATGATGGGTGGAATCACATCTTGGGCAGGTATGGCGCCAGCTGCGGGAATCTGAGAACACAGGCTGGCTCCATTGCCGGCGTCCGCGACGGAGTTCACTCCTTGAATGGCGTTTACAGCGATGTTGTTGGTCGTGTCGATTACCGCAACGTCCAAACCGATGCGGTCGGAAATGTAGTCCAAGTGCCGATTAGGGTCGATCCAACTGATGTCGAAGGAAGTGAATCCACCGCCGGGTTCGCCGGTCGCATTGTGCTCCGGCACGGGGATGGTGATGATGTTCGCATAGCCGCCGCCAGTGGTGGTGCCGCACACGGGACAGTTGGCCACACCGCCGCAGCCGCTCAGCATTACAAATATCGCTGTGAGAAAAATAGTAAGTAGAATCCTCGGTCTCATCGAATCCCCTCCTGCGATTTCCCTTCAGGACCAGTCTGCGACCAGCCCCGGCGCTCACCAACTTTGGGCGGTTCCATCCGCCCGGACACACTCGCGACTGACACTAGAATCTGAACTGCAAGCGCTGCAAAACCACAAAGAAATTCTGCGGCAGTTGCCCGATAGCGCTGGGCTGGTGAAGCTGATCAATGCCGACGTTCACCATATATTTCACCCAGTAATTCGGATACCAGTTGAGACCAAAGGTGATCTCATCCGTGTGATAGTCGTAGCTGGGGACGAATTCCGGCGTGTAAAAGTTCAAGAAGCTGGAGCCGGGTGCATTCGCTTGAATGCCGGTGTAGCGCACTGCCGCTTCAAACGCTCCCCACCCGCGTCCTTTGCCGCCCGGCGTATCCGGACCAAACAACGGCTTTTTCACGCGCGGAGTTCCGTTTTCTGGCCGCTTTTCACCCGTCAGTAGGTAGGTTGCGCCTATGTTCCACGCCTTGGCTCCGACACCAGGTACGGAGAGAAATCCTAGGCCTCCGGGCGTTTCTGTTCCGATATCCCAGCGTTGCTCCTGCATCTGCACGTACTCGCCGCGCACGGCCGCTGGTCCCTTGATGTAGGTAAATTCGCCCTCGTAGCGCTCGATGGGTCCATTGATCGCCAACTGCGGGAAAAACGTGTAAGCAGCATCTGGGAGGGCGCCGCTGAAACTTACGTCGTTGGAAAGGCCGCGAGAACGCGAATGATCGATCGATCCACCAAAGGCAAGCTGCTTCAGCCAGTCGCCTTTGCTCTTGCGGAAAGGATAGAAACGCAGCCGGCCCACGAAGTCAGCTTCATTCGTGACGTTGTTGGTCACGCCGCCGCGGCCGTTGAACGCCCCCGCCCACCACTGGATGGTGCCCCCGTAAATATCTCCGTGCAAAGTGATGCCTGGGCTGCGAAACGCAGTGACCGTTGAGGGATACAGCAGCGACTGCAACCCGCGCTCTACGAAATCCAGGTTGGTGGCGCCGATTCCGGTTTCTTGCGCGAAAGGCTCTTTGAACTGGCCCGCTTGAAACTGGAATTCCGGTCTGATTCTGACGTTAAGATACGCGTCACGAACGATCGCGCCCGTGGTCGAATTCGCATCGGTCAGGATTGCGAAATCAAAGTGTGACCCGTAATTTCCCTGAAAACCAAAACGAGCCCGGCGAACCAGGAATGTATCGGAAGGCGCTCCATCACCTTTGTACGCGCGGTAATCAGTGTCAAGGTAGCCGTAGGGGCTGATGCTGAATTGTCCGTCAGGACTCCTGATAAAAAAGTGCTCCCCACTCCATCCAGCGGTAAGTGGCACGTCCTTCTTCGGAGGGGCCGCGGCGGGCGGCGCAGCCTGCTCCGCAACCGGCAGCGCATTCGCCTCAACCATGACGGCATTCCTCAAGCGAATTGCGCCGTTGACGGAAACATCACTGGCGATCGAAGGGGCGTCGGCCACGGGCCGGATCTGTGCCGCGCCAGTGTCAGCCACCGGCTGCTTCGCGTTCACCAGCTTCTCGACCAGGGCTTTCAATTCCTCGATCGTCTGCCGTTGGGCCGCGACTTCGCCGCGCAGCTCGTTGACCTCCTCCTTGCTGGCCACCTTGGAAGCCGCTGCGGCGGCTTTGTTGTCAGGCTGTGGGCTCTGGGCAGGGGCGAGTGAACCTGACACCATGAAAATGACAAGCGCGAAGGAAGTCGTTAGCGAACGCATGCTTTCCCCCTCTCGGAGTGACATGTACTGACAACATGGTCAGGTTCGCGCGCAATGTATGAAACGAGACCCACACGTCATGCGCTAACCGATGCGAAAATTCCTGTCTGCTAGCTCAGCAAACAGCCATTTTTCGGTAGAACACGTCTGATAAGTGGACCAATCCAGCCCGCTGGGTTTAGCACAGTCCAAAAGACGCTGTCAAGAAATATTTGTAACCATATTGCAAAACAAGGAGATAAGCGTTTCCAATCACTCGCAACAACTTTTCAAATGTGGCCAGTTTCGTCACGGAGCCTTCTTCCGACGGGGTCAGGTTTCAGTTCGATCACTTCGTCTTAGCCCAAAGCTATAGCGCGCCTGGGTAAGCGTGCACTTTGAGGTCCCAGGTGCCACGCCTTTGCCGGTCGAAGGGGCCACTACGTCATAACGATTCCTCGCACCGGAACTTTGCAAACTTCTTCGCCCGAAATATAGATGGGCCAAGGATCGCTGATTACGATTCCTGATTACGATTCCGCGGAAGGCATACGCTCAATCCCGGACTCCGGCCCCGATCAACGGATTTGGGCCAAGCTCAACGCCGAAGAATCCGGAGCCTCCGGCAAGCGAAAATATGAAGAGTTTTCGTGGGACCCAGCAGCAGTTTAAGACGCAAGCCAGCGAAGAACGCGTTAGCAAAAAACCGCTTTCGCTGGTTTTTAGGAATAGCGGAGGATGGGGCAGCCAAGGGAACAAAGGCACAGGGGCGTTTATAATCTCCAGAGGCCCCGTAGCTCAGATGGATAGAGCATTCGTTTCCTAAACGAAGGGTCGCGTGTTCGACTCACGCCGGGGCCACCATCATTTCTTTTGTATCGTCTCTTTTGTATCGTCCTTCGCTGGCTCATGATCCTCTGACAGGCTGTGGCGTGATCACCGTTTTTCCTGCCTTCAAAAGTGCGCTAGGGTACCGACGGGCGACGCCGCCTTTTACTAAGCTTTTAAATGCCAGCTTCAAATCCCTCCCTCGGATGGTAATTTTTATGGCTCACCTCAGTAACAACCTTCGCGGTGACAGCTCTTCCCCCATGTGGAAGCAACTTTATCAAGCAGCCCTTCTGGAACTCGACCCCGGCAAGTTGTCGGAAAGCATTTTCGCAGCTCGGAATGCGATACACGATAGGGCCGAAGAAATTCGGGCATCTTCGTCCCTCGCTGAACACCGGTCGCTCAACAGCGCGCTTCGCGCTTTGCAGGCACTTGAGCAAGTGACCGCGAGAGAAAAAAAAGCAGCATAGCTGCACCTTTTTTTCTCCTGGGCGCCCCCAATTCGCCGCCCCAAACGCGCAGCACGCACGTTTACGCTCAAGCCGCGCGCGCCCGCACCTGTTCCGGACCGAGGTGAAATCTCTTGGTCGCCAAAATCGTCAACGCGGCAAAAATCACCAGAACGATCAGTTGTGCAATCAGGAAGGGCGGTTCTTTCTGAGTAGGCGCTAATGCTTTCAGCGCCGGCACTTTCATGAACGTCTGTGCGACCAGGACGAAAACATTGAGATAGAGAGCCATGCCGGCGCCGATTACGTAGATCCAGCGCCACGACCCATTCATGTGAAAAACGTAGCGTGCCGGAATCGCCGCAGCCAAGACGATGAGCGAAATAATCCCCAACACGTGCGAGGGCAAAAGATGGTCGAAGGGAAAGGCGAAGCCGGTCACGCTGGTCAACACGGTCGTTACCAGAAACAACCCCGTCCAACCATCCAGCCGCTTGCCGGTGAGGAGCCCAAACATGACGACCAGCCCCGAACCAATGCCAACCAGGCTGATCAGCACATGCAAGAGCGTGTAGGTTGCTAACGTCATGCCGAATACCATGGGTGCGCCTCCCTTAAGGCCAAAATGGTACTCTTTTTCGGCGCAACGCGTATTGACGCCGAGCCCCCCGCATCTGCTAGTGGTCTTACCGATGCTATAATGTAAGACATGAAAGACGCATGTGCTACTTTTACCTCCAAGGGCCAACTTGTAATCCCTGCGGAACTGCGCCGCAAGCACAAGATCGAAGCGGGCACGAAGGTTCACATCCTCGAAGATCAGTTCGGCCGCATCGTCCTCCAGCCCATCACCGACGACTATATCGACCGCGTCCGGGGTCTTCTTGCGCATGGACCAGACTTGCTGGCCATGTGGGAAAAGGAACATCGAGAAGAAGGCAAGCACGATAAATGAAGACCTACGTCTTTGATGCCAGCGTGCTTTTTGCTTTTCTGCGGGAGAGGCCAGGTGCTTCCAAAGTCGACGAACTGCTGAAAGAAGCTAGGCGTGGGCGTGCCAAGCTGCTGATGTCGGCAGCAAATTACGGGGAGGTATATGGACTCATTGTTCGCGGGTTCGGCCCCGAGCAAGCTCTTTCTGCCATATACGCGGTCCGTCCCTTACCAATCGAAGTGCTGGATGTAACGCCGCAGCGCGCGCTCCAGGCTGCAGACGCAAAGGCGAAATACAAGCTCTACTACGTAGACAGCTTCGCCGCCGCGCTGGCAGTCGAGCACAAAGCCACCCTGGTGACCAGCGATTCCGATTTCCGCAAGCTCGGTCACATTTTTCCGGTTGTTTGGTTGAGAAATTGACGAAGGTCGACGTCGTCGCGGTAGATCCCGGCGAATCGCCGGCTGCCCACCAGATGCCCAGGTCCTCTGGCTGTGCGCGACGCGCGTACTGAACTCCAGGCGATCCAGCTCAGCCAGGACTTCTGCAATGACCTTATCTAGCGGGGCCTTCAACTTGGCTCAAATTGCAGCCGATGTCGTAAGTCTCCGCTTTCAGTCATCCTGCACTTCTGTAACCTCGGCGGAGAACCGATGTGAACGCTCACGCGGGTTTAGAGCTATGGTTAGAGCTATTTTTCGAACAGAGATCTCAACACCCTGTTAGACAGGTTGTATTCGTGGCGAACTCAATCGTGATTCCGCATCGCACACCGCCAGCTTCTGCAAGCGCTCCCGTATGTCCTCGCGAAGCAAAGCGACGGCAATGCCGCCGAAGAGTGGCGGATACAACTCCAACCGCCTCAACGCAGCCTGCAATAACAAAACAGTTCCCAGCCGATTGTCCCGCTGCAGGTGGTGAAATGCCGCCGTTACTTGAATCAGACCCTGTAGAAATGTCCTCTCTGGCTCTGGCGATTTCAACCACACTGCTTCCCATTCTTCATGCGCCGTGAAGAATTCCCCCGCTTCGTAGAGCCGCAGCCCTTCCGCCAGCGCTCCCTTGCTCCAATCAAATTTCATTTTCTGGAACCGACCTACAACCTAGCACGATATGGCATTCGTCCAGTTCACCCGTCGAAAACGGGTGTACACTGTTCCGCAGCATTGGGGTCCTGCGCAATTCAGAGTATGCCTGCTCTTTGATTGTGCGGAGTATCTGGAGTGTTATGAGAAGTTCCGCCGAGGCTAGATGTCTTGCTGCGCCAGCCGCCCTGTCGTTCGCCTTGATTCGTAGCAAGTTTTTTTCCTGCACACCTCTGCTCATCATTAGTCTTATCCTTACCTTCGCTGCCGTCCCCTCCCTCGCACAAGACGCTTCACCAAAGGCTCCTCAACCAACCCTGGCCGCGCAATCCAACAGCGCCCAGAATACGGTGGAACTCGCTTCTCACGACGAACCCGCCACTTTCAAGGTAAACGTAAAACTGGTAGTGGTCAGGGCCGTGGTTCGCGACGCCCAGGGACGCGCCGTCGGCAATCTTCATCAAGAGGATTTCGAGATCTTCGATAAGGGCAAGCCGCAGGTGATCAGCCAGTTCGAAGTCGAACAGCCCGGAACGCTGGCCGCGAAGGCCCGCCAAAATGTGGAAGAGAATATCGACAAGCTTCCAGAGAGTCTCCCTTCCAAGTCAGCAAGCGAATCTACAGCACCCGAGCGCTTTGTCGCTTATCTATTCGACGACATACACCTGGAATTCGGCGATCTTGCCCGTGTGCGGGAAGCCGCGCAACGCCACTTCTCCACCTTGAGGCCCACAGATCGTGCCGCCATCTTCACCACCTCGGGCCTCACTGTTCTCGATTTCACCGACGACCGCACCAAACTGCACGACGCTCTGTTCCATTTAAATCCCCACCCCATCTCAAGACACACAAACGACTGTCCGGACATCAGCTATTACCAGGCCGATCAGATCATCAATAAAAACGATCCCGAGGCGTTACAAATCGCTATTCAGGAGGCAACTGGATGCGAACCTCTGAAGATTACGCCTGGAACTACAGGCGTACCACTGGGAAATCCTACGGCTACTGTGAGCGCTGTGAGCGCGAGCGTATTGGCAGCGGGCGATCATGAAAGCAACATTTCTCTAGGGCTGCTGAAACAAACGGTTCAGGTTATTTCCCACATGCCCGGCCAACGAAGTATCGTTCTGGCCTCTCCCGGATTCATTGCTCCGAGAATGGAGTACGAAACCAACGAGATCGTTGATCGAGCGGTTCGATCGCAGGTCATCATCAACACATTGGACGCTCGCGGCTTATTTGTCGTAATGCCCTTCGGGGATGCCAGCCATCAACCTACGAACCCTCTCGGAGGCGATCACGCTCCCCCTCCAGGTAAGGCTCTCATCGAGATTGCCGCCGCGAACGCCAATGACGACCTCCTCGCAACCCTGGCCGATAGCACCGGCGGAGTTTTCTTCCACAACAACAACGACTTCGATGAAGGTTTTCGCCGGGTCGCCCAGACTCCGGAATATTCCTACGTGCTGGCCTTCGCCCCGCAAAACCTCAAACTTGATGGCAGCTATCACATATTGAAGGTCAAGCTGAAGAATCCGCAAAAGCTCACCCTGCAGGCTCGCCGCGGCTATTACGCTCCCAAGCATTTCGCCGACCCCAACGAGCAAGCCAAGCAGGAGATCGAAGACGCCATGTATTCGCAGGAGGAGTTGCACAACCTTCCAGTCAAGCTCCACACCCAATTCTTCAAATCCAGCGACGCCGACGCCAAGCTCGTGGTTTTAGCCCACGTGGATGTCCAGCATCTGCACTTTCGAAAACTCGAAGGCCGCAACAACAATGTTTTAACGTGTGTGTCCGCCGTGTTCAATCGCAATGGCAACTTCGTTCAGGGGATGGAAAAAACCGTAACTATGAATTTGAAAGATGAAACTTTGGAACACAAACTGGCCTCCGGCATTACTCTCAAGACCAGCTTCGACGTAAAACCCGGCAGCTATCTGGTTCGCCTGGTGGTACGCGACGAGCAAGGCCAGGCAATGTCCGCCGAGAACGGCACAGTTGAGATTCGCTAGTCAGCACTCTGGAGGTAGTCATGAGTCGACGAAGATTTTATCTTTTCAGCGCGATGATCTGTCTGCTTGGGTCTTGGATTTACCTCGACTTGAGCTCCGACCATCCGGTAGCCCATGCCCAGCAATCGGCCGCGGCGGCTGACTCCGATGCCAGCGTCATTCGCTCTGAAACAAGACTGGTGCTCGTCGACACGGTCGTCACCGACAAAAAAGGCATTTACATTCGCGACCTTACGCAAAAAGATTTCAAAGTTTGGGAAGACGGCAAAGAGCAGCCCCTCACCAGCTTTTCCTACGAGGAGAGTGCCACTTCTACAGAGCCGCACCCCCGCTACATGGTCTTGTTTTTTGACAATTCCACCATGGACTTTGGCGACCAAGCGAAAGCCCGCGATGCCGCGGCAAAATTTATCGATGCCAATGCCGGTCCCGATCGCCTAATCGCCATCGCGGAATTTGGCGGCGCTGTGCGCATCTCGCAAAACTTCACCGCCGATGCCACTCGCTTGAAGCAGGTCGTCCAGGGAATAAAAGGATCGGCGGTTTCCCCCAACGGCGATCCTTCGCTGACGGTGGCTTCGCTTGCCGCCCCTCCTGCTGCCCCTTCCCTGAGTCACCTCGAATCTGACTTCGGCGTCCGCAGTGTTCTGCTCGCTCTGCGAAGCTTGGCAAAGGGTCTGTCGACCGTGCCCGGCCGCAAAACTGTAGTGATGCTGACTTCCGGTTTCCCGCTGAACTTCGAGGCGCAATCGGAAGTGACTGCCGTCATCGATACCTGTAACAAGGCCAATGTCGCCGTCTATCCCATTGATGTGCGTGGATTAGTGGCTCCGGTACCGACCGGGCCTCAAGGCCGACTTCGCGTTCCTTCGACCTACCATGAAGCAGCAGCACTCGTCTCCGCTGCCTTTCGCTATTCCGGTGCGAGCCCGCAACAACCATTCCTGCGCCTCGCCGCCTTCGCCGAACCGGTTGCCTTCCTGCAACACGGCGGCGGTGGTGGCGGAGTTGGAGGCGGCGGTGGCGGGCACGGTGGCGGCGGGGTTGGTGGTGGAGGCGGTCATAGCGGCGGCGGAACCGGTGGGGGCACGGGCGGCGGTGGCAAGTCGGGCGGTGGCGGAACCACCGGCGGTGGTGGAACCACCGGCAGTGGCGGCAAGGGCGGAGGCACCGTTGGTGCTCCCGGCTACAATCCCAGCCTCGCCAGTCCCTACGCTCAGCCCCGGCAAATCGTTCCGCAATTTCCGCCCAGCGCTTCGGACAATCAGCAAGTGCTTTATCAACTCGCCGACGGAACCGGGGGATTCGTCATTCTCAACACCAACGATTTGTTAGGCGGCATGCAGAGAATCGCCAACGATCAAAATCAGTATTACCTTCTGGGCTACAAGCCCGCCGTTTCCTCCGAAGGAAGTTGTCACACGCTGAAAGTCAAAGTCGAGCGCGGAGGAACCAATGTCCGCGCCCGCAGCGGCTATTGCAACGCCAGGCCCGTCGACCTTCTAGCCGGCAACTCCACCGAAAAGGACCTCGAGGTCCGCGCCGCCGGCGAAATGAAAGGCAACGTGACTGCCTCCATGCGCGCTCCTTTCTTCTACACTTCCCCGAACACCGCACAGATTCACCTCGCCGTCGAAGTTCCTTCCTCGGCGTTTAAATTCGAGAAGGTGAAGGGAAAACAACATGCGGCCATCAACATATTGGGAATCGCATACAAGCCAGACGGCTCCATTGCCGCCCGTTTCAGCGATACCGCCAATCTCGACTTCGATGGCAAGAAAGAAGTGGAGGAATTTCAGAAGCAGCCATTCCGCTACGAAAATCAATTTGGCATCGCCTGCGGCCAATACAATCTCAAAGTGGTATTCAGTTCCGGCAATGACAGTTTTGGCAAACTCGAAACCCCACTTGTGATCGATCCTTACCAGGGCAAGGAGTTCAGCATCAGCGGCGTCGCCCTCAGCAACAGTATTCATCGCGCTGCCGACATCTCCGGCGATCTGGACGGCCAGCTTCTGGAAGACCGTACTCCTTTGCTGGTCCAGGGCATCCAGATTTCGCCTTCCGCCACGAATCATTTCAAGAAGACCGACACCGCCGCCATCTATGCTGAAGTCTATGAACCGCTGTTAAAAAATCCGAATCCGCCCGACGTCGCGTATGAATTGATCGTTGTCGATCTCAAGAGCGGCCAGCAGAAGGTCCACATCGGCGACCGCATTCCCAAGGGAAAAGCCGGCGATCCGGTCATTGCCCTCGGACTGAAGTTGCCCGTGTCTTCGCTCGATCCCGGCGCATATCGCGTGCAGCTGCGGGCCGTAGACTCCGTCGGCAACGAAAGCAAGACTCGCTCGGCTGAGTTTGAAGTGGAATAAGAATTCGACCAGCTCCGCTCGATGATGAGTTAAACCAATCTCGACCGCGAGGGCCTTGTTCAGTTGAGCCGCAGAATAGCCTCAGGTACTCGACCGATTCGAGCCGATTCGCATATCATTTGAGCATGATTTCTGCGTGCGTGCAGCGCCTTCGGCGGCCTGCTCGATGATCATCACCCGAAGTCCGTTGAGAATATGTCTCGGCGGCGGCGGTACCGATCTTCCTTCTTATTACCGGCAGCATACCGGCTTTGTAATTTCCGCCGCCATCAGCCGTTACGTTTACATCACCATCAACGAAGCCTTTCGTCCTCGCATCATTGTGAAGTACTCCAAATTTGAAGACGTCGAACGCGTCGACGAGATCCAGCACCCCATCATCCGCGAAGCCCTGAAGTTGACCAATGTCACCGGGCCATATCTTGAGATTGTCAGCCTCTCCGATATCCCCGCCGGCACCGGCATGGGATCATCAGGCAGTTTCACCACCGCATTATTGTGCGCTTTGCACACGCTGAAACGAGACTACGTTCCCCCTCGCGACCTGGCCGAGCAGGCGTGTCATATTGAATTGACGTTACTCAACGAGCCCATCGGCAAACAGGATCAATACATCGCTGCGTTCGGCGGCATCACCAGCTTTCAATTTCTGCCGGACGATCGCGTCATTGTTGAGCCGCTGAAGATTCCCGCGGAGAGTCTCGCCAATCTCGAAGACAACCTTCTCTTGTTCTTTACCGGAAGCTCGCGCAACGCCTCCGACATTCTTCGCGACCAGGATTCACGCACCAGACAGAATAATTCCGAGATGCTCGACAATCTTCATTTCACCAAGCAGTTGGGCGTGGAGAGTCGCGACGCGCTGCTCGCCGGCGACCTGCGAAAATTTGCGGGCCTGATGAATGTTCACTGGCAGCATAAGAAAAAGCGTTCTCCCGGCATGAGCAGCGGGGAAATCGATAAGCTCTACGATCTTGCCTGCGCCAACGGCGCGCTCGGTGGCAAACTTATCGGTGCGGGCGGCGGCGGGTTTCTCATGTTCTATACCGAAGAAAAAACTCGCCTGCGGGCCGTGATGCGAGCTGCGGGACTTCGGGAAGTCCGCATGCAATTTGATTTTGCCGGAACCACGGTCGTGGCTCATTCTTAGGAGAGTTCATTGTTGACGGTTGCGATTCTCGCGGGCGGACTCGCCACTCGTTTGCGTCCCCTGACGGAAACGATCCCGAAGTCGCTGCTCGAAATAAATGGCGAGCCCTTCGCCGTGCACCAGCTACGCCTGCTCCAATCGAAAGGCGTCCGCCGCGTCGTACTCTGCGTCGCGCACCTCGGCGAACTCATCCAGAGCAGAATCGGCGACGGGCGCGCCCTCGGCCTTGAGGTAGACTACTGCTTCGATGGCCCTGGGTTGCTCGGCACAGCCGGCGCTATCAGGAATGCCTTGCCCAAGCTGGGCGAATCGTTTTTCGTAATGTACGGCGATTCCTATCTGCCGTGCGACTATGCTGCCATCGCCCGGAACTTTGCCTTCGCCGGAGGGTTGGGGATGATGACCGTCTACCGCAACGAAGGTAAGTGGGACACCAGCAACGTCGAATTTGAGGGCGGGAAAATTATCGCGTACAGCAAAACCAATCGCACTTCGCGAATGCACCACATCGATTACGGCCTCGAGGTCTTTCGAGCCGAGGCGTTTCGTAATCTTCCCGCCGGAGAGCCCTGCGATCTCAGCCAGCTGTGCGCCGACCTTTTGCAGCGGAAACAACTCTCAGCTTATGAAGTGAGCGAACGCTTCTACGAGATCGGATCTCCCGAGGGATTGCGGGAAACCGCAGAATTTCTAGCCGCGCAGCAGGCCCATCGCTAAATGACGATCAAGAACACATTCACGCAAAAATTCCTGGCCGAAGCCAAAGAGGTAATCGATCGCCTGGATGCCCCCGCCATCGAAAGGGCCGCTTCCTTGTTAGCTCAAACCCGGACCATCGGCGGCCGCCTCTTCATTCTCGGCGTGGGAGGCAGCGCCGCCAACGCCTCGCATGCGGTCAATGATTTCCGCAAAATCGCCGGCATCGAAGCCTACGCTCCCACCGACAACGTCTCCGAACTCACCGCCCGCGTGAACGACGAGGGTTGGCAAACCGTTTTTGAAAGCTGGCTGCGGATCAGCCGCTTGCGCTCCCAGGACCTCGTGCTCGTATTTTCAGTCGGCGGCGGAAATCTCGAGAAAAATGTCAGCCCCAATCTGGTCGCCGCTTTGCAATACGCAAAAACCGTCGGCGCCAGAATCATCGGCATCGTCGGCCGCGACGGCGGCCACACCGCCAAGGTCGCAGACGTCTGTATCCTTATTCCTACCGTCAATCCCGATCACATCACTCCTCACACTGAAGCCTTTCAAGCCGTCGTGTGGCATCTTCTGGTCTCGCATCCCGCCGTCAAGCAGCAACCAACCAAGTGGGAATCGACCGCGCACGTCCTCCCCCGCGCCCGAGCAGCGGTCTTCCTCGATCGCGATGGTGTCATCAACCGCGCGGTCGTGCGCGATGGCAAGCCGTTTCCTCCCGCAGGAATCGACGATCTCGAACTGCTCCCCGAAGTTGCCTCGGCCATGAACTCTCTCAAGGCCCACGGATTTGCCCTCTACGTCATTACCAACCAGCCCGACGTAACTCGCGGCACGCAAACTCGCGACGCCGTCGAAAGTATCCATCAATCGCTCTCTTCCTCGCTGCCTATCGACGATATCTTCGTCTGTTATCATGACGACAACGACGAGTGCGGGTGCCGAAAGCCGCTTCCCGGGCTTTTGCTTGAGGCTCGCAGCAAACACAACATTGATCTCTCGCGCAGCTTCGTGGTGGGCGATCGTTGGCGCGACATCGATGCCGGCCACAATGCAGGCTGCAAGACTGTGCTGATTGATTACGGCTACCGTGAGCGCGCCCCCGCACGCCCTCCGGAAGCCACCGTGCGATCGCTGCGCGAGGCCGCCGATTGGATTATCTCCTCCGCGTTGAAGGAGTCCACTGATGAACGTGAAGTCCGTGTCTGAGTTGAAGGTTCAGATCTTCGCTGACGGCGCCGACAAGGCCGGCATTCTCGAGCTCTATCGTCAGCCCTACATCAAGGGCTTCACCACCAATCCAACTTTAATGCGGAAGGCGGGCATCACCGACTACGAACGCTTCGCCCATGAAATCCTTCGCAGCATTCCCGATCGCCCCATCTCGTTCGAAGTGTTCGCCGATGACGAAAGAGAAATGGAGCGCCAGGCTCGCAAGATTGCCCGCTGGGCTTCCAATGTCTACGTAAAAATTCCGGTCACCAACACGCGCCGCGAGCCGATGTACAACCTGATCCGCTGCCTGAGCCAGGACGGCATTCAAATCAACGCTACCGCTCTGCTCGCTCTCGATCAGGTTGACCACGTCGCGCAAGCCCTGCGCGGAGGTGCTCCTTCTTACATTTCCGTATTCGCTGGGCGCGTAGCCGATACCGGTCGCGATCCAGTTCCCCTGATGCAATCCGCCCTCAAGTTAATGGCGCCTGAACCTCGCTGCCAGTTGGTTTGGGCCAGCCCGCGCGAACTGCTCAACATCTTTCAGGCCGATGAAATCGGCTGCCACATCATCACGGTCACGTCAGATGTATTAAAGAAGATTAGCCTGGTGGGAAAAGATCTGCACGAGTACTCCCTTGAAACGGTGCAGATGTTTCATAACGATGCCGCTCATTCGAAATTTGCACTGGAGGTCGCGCCGGAAGAACGTCCGGTTGGATCCTTTGCCCGCAAATAGCTATCCCGGATATCTTCCCGTGATATAGCCCTCCAATTCCTCAATGTGCTGTGCTTGACCAGAAATAATCCACTTCACCAGATCACCCAGTGAAACCACGCCGGCCACGCGATCGTCATCCCCCATCACTGGCAGGTGCCGAAAACGATGCTTGGTCATGATCGTCATGCATTCGTCCACCGTCTGTCGCGGCGTTACGAAGACCACCGGAGAAGTCATGATCTCCCGGACCATCGTATCTTTCGATGAATGACCTTTGAGAATTACTTTTCGCGCGTAGTCGCGCTCCGAAAGAATTCCCACCAACCTGTTCTCCGACATGACCAGCAACGCGCCTACACTCTCTACTGCCATTTTCTCGATCGCCTGATAAACAGACTGGTCGGGCCCTATCGATAAAACTCTGCTGTTACTTTTGTTCCTCAACACCAGTGCAATGGTATCCGCAAGTTTCATTAGGCCTCCACGCGCGCCGCTTCGCGTGCAAAGTTCGTTTTCAGAAAGCCAATCCAGCCTAAGCCGGAAGGATTATACGCCTGATGTCGGTATTCAACCGCAATCATTACTCACACCTCGCACCGGCCACAACAGATGACATTCTCCTGCGATACGTTGGCCGGAAAATCGTTGCCGCTTGAGAATCCGCCGCTCGGACGGGTTTCAATTTGCGGAATTAGAACCTGCTCTTGCGTTTTCCCGCTTGCTCTTGTCTATAATGGCCGGGTCGCAGCCTGGCCTCCATCTCCAGGGCAAGTCAGTTTCTCGCTATTCTGATTTTTTCCGCGGCACGGCTGAGGTAGAAATTGTCGGTTGATTGCATACGTGTGAGGCCCGGTGTCGAAGTGGCCAGCCTGAGTGACGTCGGCTGCCAGCGCCAAAACAATGAGGACTCCTATCTCTACTGGGAGCCAGCCGACGATCAGGACTTCCAACGTAAAGGCCGATTATCCGTAATCGCTGATGGCATGGGTGGACACGAGGGTGGCCAGGAAGCCAGCCGCCTGGCGGTGGAAACCGTCCGCGAAGTTTATGATCGCACTTTCGTCGACGCCCCCCAAGCGGCCCTGCTCGAATCTTTTGCCGCAGCCCACACCCGCATTCTGGATTACGCCGAACAGCATCCTGTTTTTCAAGGGATGGGAACCACCTGTACCGCTTTGGTTCTGCTCGGCCAGCAACTCTATTTCGCCCATGTCGGCGATAGCCGCCTCTACCTGATTCGCCAGAACAAGATCCAGCGCCTCACGCGCGATCACTCCTACGTCGGCAGGCTGGTAGAAAGCGGCCTGGTCCGCCCCGAGGAGGCCGAAAGCCATCCCCAGCGCCACATCCTCACCGCTGCCTTGGGCGCGGGAAGCGAAGTCGCAGTCGACGGGCCAGACCGCAGCACTCCTCTGCGCGACGGCGACGCCCTATTGCTTTGCACCGATGGTCTTTGGGGTGTCGTGGCCGAGGCTGACTTGGAGGTTGCGGTCAGCAAATATGTGCCCGCGGAGTGCTGCGCCGCCCTGGTGAAACTCGCCCGTGAGCGCGGCGGCCCCGATAACATTACTCTGCAAGTTCTTCACGTCGGCGCTTGATTGTGTCCTTCGCTCACGGCAGACATAATTTTCCCGCCGAAACTGCAATCCTCTGCACATCTTCCTGACCACCGCAATGTTCCGCAACCACACTAAACCACTCGACAAGCTAGTGTTAAGACTGATGAATGGAATTCGGACAACGGCCTGGCGATTGCTATATCCAGCCTGTCGATAATGTCTATTATTACGATAGACTTTATGGCATAATAGCCAACCATGAAGATCTCGCAAAAGGGACTCTACGCTCTTCAGGCAATGATGATGCTCGCCCGTCATCACCATCAGGGCGCCATCAAGATTCGTGAAATTGCCTATGAAGAGGATCTTCCAGAGAAGTTCCTGGAACTGATCCTGCTGGAACTCAAAAACGCACGCATGGTTGAAAGCGTGCGCGGAGCCAAGGGCGGCTATCAACTGCGTCGCGATCCTTCCGAGATCCGTTTAAGCGAGATCATGCGGCTGATCGATGGCCCGCTGGCGCCCTTCGCCGACGCCGAGCAGTTGCGCGTGCTCATCGACCGCGACCTTCCGCACCGCTCCCTCTACCAGGTCTTTCTCGATGTGCGCGACGCCGCCGCACACATCCTCGATAACACTTCGCTCGCTGACTTAATCTCCGGTATCCCTCGCTCTGCCAAAGGCAAGCGCTCGGCCAAGAAGAAACAGAAGGGCAGTCTGCTGCCTATGGTGGTCGGAGGCAAGAAAGGTGAATAGACGCTTTCTGGTCGCGCTGCTCCTGGCAGCCAACGCCCCAGTCTCCGCTGCTGCGCAAAACGCAATTCGCGTGGGCGCTTTTCCCAACATCACGCACGCCCAAGCCATGGTTGGGAAGGCGAACGGATGGTTCGACAAGGCCATGGGCCCGCAAGTGAAAGTGCAATGGACCAGCTTTAACGCCGGTCCGGCCGCGATTGAGGCCCTGTTTGGCGGTGCGATCGATATGACCTATGTCGGCCCAAATCCGGCGATTAACGGCTACGTCCGGTCTAACGGAGAGGCTGTGCGTGTGATAGCGGGAGCCGCCAGCGGTGGCGCGTCGCTGATCGTGCGCAATGACAGCGGAATTCAGAAGCCCGAGGATTTCCACGGAAAGCGCGTCGCCTCCCCGCAGTTCGGCAACACTCAAGACGTGGCCCTGCGCAATTGGCTGAAGAGTCATGGAATGAAGACCACCGACAAAGGTGGCGACGTTCAGATCATCCCAATGGCGAATCCGGATCAGCTAACGCTGTTCCTGAGGAAGGAACTAGATGCAGCCTGGGCGCCAGAACCGTGGGCGACTCGACTGATCCACGAAGGCAACGGCCGGCTCTTCGTCGATGAGCGCAGCCTCTGGCCGAACGGACAATTCGTCATCGGATTGTTAGTCGTCAACACAAAGTTCCTGAAGAACCATCCAGACTTGGTCAAGAACTGGATTCGAGCCCACGTCGAGCTGACTGATTGGATCAGCGCGCACCCAGCCGACGCGAAAAAGCTCCTGAATCAACAAATCCACAACGAGACCGGTAAAGCTCTTCCTGCAATCGTTCTTGATGAAGCCTTTGCCCGCATACAGGTCACTTACGATCCTCTGCATAGCGCACTTTTAACTGCCGCTCAACAAGCATTTGACGATGGATTTCTCGGCCGGCAAATGCCCAACCTTTCCGGGCTCTACGATGTCACGGTGCTCAATCAGGTGCTGGCCGAGAAGGGAAGAAAGGCCATTCAATGAGCACGAACGCGCATAATTTGTCCGCGCAGTTTCCAATCGCCGTCGACCATCATAGTTCCGTGCGTGCTGATGGTTCGCGCGGCAAGGCAGGTTTGGTCACAGCGCCGCGCCCCATCCGCGGAATCTCCCTCGCGGTTCCCAAAGTTGCCTTAAGCGATATCTGCCTGAGTTACCGCAGCCAGAGCGGCGAGCGGCTGCTCGCGCTCGACCATATCAATCTACAGGTGAAACCGGGTGAGTTTCTCTGCATCGTGGGCCCGTCTGGATGTGGTAAGTCAACCTTGCTTCACTTGATCGCAGGCCTGCACCAACAAACGTCAGGACAAATTCTTGTGGACGGCAAGAACGTGCAAGGGCCGGGCACGGACCGCATTCTGATCTTCCAGGAACTTGGTCTCTTTCCCTGGCTTACGGTTGGCCAAAACGTCGAATTCGGCATGAAGATGAAAGGCATCGGCAAGGCCGAAAGGGAAGAGAAGACTCAGTCCTATCTGCGCCTCGTGCACCTCTCGCAGTTTAAAGACAGCTACACACATCAGCTTTCCGGCGGCATGCGCCAGCGCGTCGCGTTGGCCCGCGCTCTTGCAACTGAACCAGACGTCCTATTAATGGACGAACCTTTCGCCGCGCTCGATGCCCAGACACGCGACCTGCTGCACGACGAACTCGAACGTATCTGGTCAGAGACCGGACGCACCATAATCTTTGTTACGCACAATGTGCGCGAGGCTATCCGCCTCGGCGATCGCGTCGCTCTGTTGACCTTCCGCCCGGGCCGCGTGAAGCGCGAGTTTCCCGTTAATCTGCCGCGGCCCCGCGCACTCGAAGACGTTCACGTCGCGCACGCCGCGCGCGAGATTCTCGATGAACTGCGCGAAGAGATCAACCGCTCCCTCGAAGTGGAATTCAACGTAGGCGTGAAGCCACACGTGGAAATCGGAGCGGAACAATAACCATGAAACGCGCCGCTCGCTTACTCGTCTTCTACGCCGGCCTGCTCGGCGTCTGGACTCTACTGGCTGAATTGAAGATTTGGCCGCCGTATTTGTTTCCCACACCTTGGGGCGTTGGTGAGGCTCTATACGCCGGCTTCCAGGACCACAGTTTCCTAATTGCAATTGCAGTCAGCATGCGGCGCGTTTTGATCGGCTACGCGATTTCTGTCGTGCTCGGTATGTTTCTCGGATTAGGCGTAGCGAGCAGCAAATTTCTCGAAGAAACTATGGGCGGCTTGCTGGTGAGCCTGCAGAGCCTGCCCAGCATTTGCTGGTGGCCGCTGGCGCTGCTCTGGTTCGGTCTCAGCCAGAATACAATTCTCTTCGTGGTTGTGATGGGTTCGCTGCTCTCAGTCACGTTGGCCATGGAGGACGGCCGCAAGCAGATGCCGAAGATTTACGGCATGGCCGGTCGCAACCTCGGGGCCAGCGGATTTCAATTGTTTTGGCATGTGCTCTTGCCTGCCAGCCTTCCTTTCATTGTTTCTGGCCTGAAGCAGGGATGGGCCTTTGCCTGGCGCTCCTTGATCACCGCCGAAATGCTGTACTTGAGCCTGGGGCTCGGGCAAGTCCTGATGATGGGCCGTGATCTGAACGACATGAGCGCAGTGATCGCTGTGATGATTTTGATTATTGCCATCGGCTACGTTGTGGATGGAGTCGTCTTCAAATCAATGGAGCGCCATTTGCAGAACAAGTGGGGTTTGACACCGTCGACTTAAACCGAGGTCAGGAAAAGTTTCCCGCGTTTTCCGGATTTAGTTAAGCAAAAAAGCAAACAAATGATGAACAGCAGCATATTTCACATCAGAATCACTAGTAAGTTTATGGTCATAGTAGTAACGATGGGAAGGCCGCATCATTCGTAACCTCCCAGCAAGTTTTTGTCGTTCCCGATCTATCGCGCAACCGAAATTCAAAAGGAGAGAACTTCACTTCGATGAAACCAACTAGGGATGTACTTCTCATTGCTCTGACGCTGGCCACCCTTTCAGCCGGCTCATGGGCCCAAACCTCGTCGCCCGCTGCACCGCCCCAGCCGCCCGTCACCGCTACCGATATCCAGGCGTTGAAGGATGCCCTTGCCGCTCAACAGCAGCAGATTCAAGCCCTGCAGGAGGAACTGCATCGTAAGAATCAAGTCGCCGAGCAAGCGCAATCCACTGCGGCTGACGCATCTGCAAAAGCGGACGCTGCGCAAGCTCAGACTCGCCAGCAGCAGCAAACCGTCAGTCATCTGGAAACCGACTTCGCCACCTTGAAGTCTGTGAACACTTCCGCGACGAACCAGGCAACCGTGCACAACGCCGTGCTGTCGTTGCAGGACTCACCACAAAAGCCGGGTCCAGATGAACCGCAGACCTACAACCAACAGATGGAGGGCCCGCTGACCATCCACTTCCGAGGCATCAACATCACACCCGGCGGATACGCCGCTGCCGAATTTGTGCGCCGCTCGAAAGCGCTCGGCGCCGATGTGCAAACCCCCTTCAACTCCGTGCCTGTGCCGGGTGCCTCGCAAAGCTCGGTCCCGGAATTTTTCGGATCAGGCCGGCAATCTAAAATCACCACCTTTGTCGATGGCCGTTTGAAGAACGTCACTCTTTCTAGCTACGTCTCCGCCGACTTTCTTTCCTCCGGCGTCACCTCCAACTCCAATTCAACCAACGGTTACACCCTTCGTCTTCGCCAGGCGTGGGGACAAGTCAAGTTTGACAATGGCTGGAGCTTTGTCGGCGGCCAGATGTTTGGCTTGCTAACGGAGAACGGCGCAGGAATCTCTCCTGACGACGATCTCGGCAGAACCAACGACGCGCGTCCAAGAACCATCGACTCGTCGTATAACGTCGGTTTCGTCTACACCCGCCAGTATGGAATCCGCGTAGCCAAAAACTTCGGCGACAAGATTGCATTTGCTGTTGCTATGGAAAATGCGCAGGGTACTCTTACCACCCACGGCAATGGAGATAATTTCCTCCTCGGCCAGCCGGGTGCCAGTAACAGCTACAACACCACTGCGACCTACACCTTTAATCCTTCACCCGACCTGATCGCAAAAGTGGCCTTTGATCCCGGCTTTGGCCACTACGAGATCTTTGGCCTCTACGACCGCTTCACCGATCGGGTATTTCCTTGCGGCGAAGTAGCTAGCGCCACTGCCACTTTTTGCGGTGGCAGCACGGTTGCGGGCCCCAACTCCCTGGGAGTGTACGACGCCTCAAAAAACGGAGGCGGCGCAGGCGCAAGCGCGCGCTGGGCTTTCCTCAACAAGCACATCGTCTTCGGTGTGAAAGGCTTCGGTGGAAGTGGAGTTGGACGCTACGCCACCGGTGGATTGTCCGATCTTGCAATCAATGGCAATGGCACACTTCATTTAATCAAGAACTTCGCTGGCCTGAGCACCCTCGAGTTCCACACCAAGAAATTTGATATCTACAGCTACGCTGGAGTCGAATACGCCGGCCGCGCAGTGAGCTTCGATCCCTTACAGGCAGCGGGCAAAACCGCAGGCGAAGTCGGCTACGGCGCTCCGCTCTTCAACAATTCGGGCTGCTACACCGAATTGCCTCCCGCAGTGAATACCGGTTTCACTCCCACTACTCCCGCCAATTGCACCGCCGACACCCGTGCCCTGATCGAAGGCACTCTCGGCTTCTGGTACCGCTTCTATAGCGGTCCCCGCGGCAGATTCCAGTTCGGTACCCAGTATTCTTACCTTACCCGTCAGACCTGGTCTGGCATCCCAGCGAAAGGAACTTCCGGAACTCCGCAAGGAGTGGACAACATGATCTTCACCTCGTTCCGCTACGTGTTGCCGTAGATCTCAGAGCCGCCGGCCCGGTTTCGGCCACTCTCCTTTTCCAGGCCGGCGGTGTTAACTTAATCTGGGTGAGACTCTGACGCGGTGGTGAGTCGCGAAGCGACGTCATTCATAAGCCCCGGACGTAAGTCCGGGGGTGACGTTGCGACAAGAGGCGAGTCCCCTTCAGGGGACGGTGCCTCCGCGAAACCGATTCTCAAGCCATCGAGGTACAAACATGAACTCCCGACGCAACTTCCTTCAACACATATCCGCCGCCGCACTCGCTGCCGGTGCGACGCCCAAATTATTATCCTGGGCTCTTCCTCAACAACAAACCGTCGACTTCCCCGGCGAAGACGGCATGCTTCTCCGCTCCTACCGTTTCGTCGATCTCGAAAGTCCGGTCGAATATTTCAACACCTGGCTCACCCCGGTCCCGCACTTCTTCGTGCGCAACCACATGCACGAACCCAGCGAACTCGATCCCGCGGATTGGCGCTTCTCAGTCGGCGGCGAAGTCGAGAAACCGTTCGCCCTGACCCTCGCCGAACTTTCCAAACTTGAGACGCACTCAGTCGTCAACACGCTCGAATGCGCTGGCAACGGCCGCAGCCTGTATCGGCCGCCGGCGCCCGGCGTCCAATGGGGAAAAGGTGCTGTCGGCACCGCGCGGTTTACTGGTCCGCGACTGCGTGATGTCCTGCAGCGCGCCGCAGTGAAGCCAACCGGCAAGCATGTCATGTTTCGCGGACTCGACGAAGTTCCCGGCAAAGTCCCGCCCTTTATTCGCAGCATCCCAATTGAAAAAGCGCTCGATGCCGACACCCTCCTCGCCACTCACATGAACGGCGCGCCTCTCACCAAGCATCACGGCTTTCCCGCCCGCGCCCTCGTCCCCGGCTGGATAGGCGCGGCCTCCTGCAAATGGATTACAGAAGTCAGAGTGCTCGACAAAGAATTCGCCGGCAATTTCATGAACCCGGGCTATCGCCTGCCGAACGAACCGGTAAAACCAGGTGAGACGGTGAAGCCGGAAGACACGCATCCAGTCACCGTCCTCGGCGTGAAGTCGGTGATCTCAGGTCCAACCGATGGCGCGAATCTGAAAGCAGGGAAGATCTCAATACACGGCGCCGCATGGTCCGGAGAAGCCGACATTACGAGAGTCGAGATATCGACCGACGCCGGCGCGACCTGGTCTCCCGCCGCACTCGGCCGTGAACAAGCGCACTACGCCTGGCGCTTATGGACCTTCGATTGGAAAACGCCCAAGATCGGCGAGTACACAATTATGTCGCGAGCCACAGACAGCCAAGGCCGCACCCAGCCCGCAACGCCCATCTGGAATCCCAGCGGCTATCTCTACAACGCGGTCGATCAGGTGAACATCCATGTCTCATAAAAATGATTCGTATCAGGCCACGCCTTCAGGCGTGCCACTAACGCCGCAGAGTGAGGGCGCCTTTAGGCGCAGCAATTCCGACACGCCACTGACGGACGCCCCACTTCTCGCTTCCTTTGCGAGAAGTGGGATGTTCCAGCTCCTTCTGGCCATCGCTTTTCTTTTTCTCGCAGTCTCATCTCCATTCCTGGCCCGCGCCCAAAACCCCGCCCCGTCAAAGCCCACAGCCGACCTTCCCCCCGGAGCAATGCAGGCCAAAGCCACCACTGCCTGCACCGAATGCCACGAAGCGCGCATCATCCTGCAGCAGCGCCTGACCAAGGCTGCGTGGACGAAAGAAGTAGATAAGATGACGAAATGGGGCGCGGTAGTGGACGCTGCGGACCGCGATGCTCTGATCGATTACCTGAGCACTAACTTCAGTCCCGACAAGTCCCCGTATGAGCCGTCGAAAACTGCCACGGAAAAAACCGGGTCAGGAAAATCATCAAAGTAGATTTGAAAGGGCGCGCCTTCAGCCGCGCCGCGTAAGATAAACAAAGACGTGGGCTTTAAGCCCTTGCTTTCACTAAACGGCAAAGCGCTACCGACCCAATGTCCATGCTTCCAGAACATTACGGCAGCGCCGCCAATTTCGCACAATTCTCTGATGCTAAAAGATTAGAAAAAGTTGCGGCCCGCTTCTAGTGCATTGTCAGGTTCCGGCAAGTTCTAAGGTTTTCCCTCTGCCTCCCCCGTGCCCTCTGTGGTCAAGCTTTTTTCCGGACGCAACAGCGGAAACAAAATAACATCGCGAATCGTGTGGGAATCCGTCAAAAGCATGCACAGCCGGTCCACTCCCACGCCCACTCCGCCCGCCGGAGGCATCCCGTAAGAGAGCGCCCGAATGTAGTCCTCATCCATCTGGTGCGCTTCCTCGTCGCCGCGCTCGCGCTCTTGTAACTGCGCCTCAAATCGCCGCCGCTGATCTTCGGGATCGTTGAGTTCGCTGAACCCATTGGCAATTTCCATCTGGCCTACGAACATCTCCCAACGCTCCGTCCACTCTGGCTCGTCCGGCTTCTGCTTCGACAACGGCGACACCGCAGTAGGGAACTCGTAGATAATCGTCGGCTGCGTCAGGTGTTCCTCCGCCACCGCTTCGAATAAACCGGCAATCGTTCTCCCCAAAGGCTCATTCGGATCGTAAGCCATATGCGCGTGCGCCCGGTTGAAGCGCTCCACTAATTTGCCGACTCCCTCGTGATTCGCAAA
>Ga0209422_1000029_pt1 | contig 34996 bp, 32 predicted proteins | sample BlaSpr_A8_OM2_M3_FD_187983 | JGI IMG/M metagenome (GOLD analysis project Ga0209422, IMG submission 187983) | Forest soil microbial communities from Thunder Bay, Ontario, Canada - Black Spruce, Ontario site 2_A8_OM2_M3 (SPAdes) (version 2) | ecosystem: Environmental > Terrestrial > Soil > Boreal... | reverse complement strand
TTTCGAGCGGGGCCAAGGTGCTGGTTCTTGGACGGCATGGCTATGAAACGGCCGTGGAGGGGAAGAACGGTTTCGTGTGCCTGGTGGGACGATCATGGGATTTACCGAAAAACAATCCGGCTTTTTGGGATCCAAAGATACACGGTCCGATCTGCCTGAGCGCTCCGGGTGCACGGTCTTTTCTTCCGACCTACCTCAAGAAGACCGAACTGGCGATTGCCGGACGTTCGAACACTCAGATAGAGGACGCCATAATAGACGGCATCGCGAAAGGTGAGTTGCCCACGCCCGAACCCGGTTCGGTGTCCTACATGATGTCAAAGCAAGGGTATTTGAATGCCGGCGTCAAAGGACCCTGGCTTCCCCACGTGATGTTTTTTGTCCCCGAAATCGACCCTAAAGCCTTGGGATCCGACTTGGGGGATGACGTCCCGTTGGACGCGCACGAAGAAAAAATAGGCCGCTATACCACAATTGACGTTCCGGTAAGCAATTGGTCGGACGGAACGCCATCGCCGCTTAATGGCGGCAGCCATTGAAGGAGTGTGCGGTCAAAGGGAGGCAGCGATGTGAACCGACGAGAATTCAGCCAACAGTTATGCGGCGCGGCTTTGAGCGCAGCCTTCGCCGGGGGCATTGCAAAACCACGCAGGGGCCGAGGGAGGAGCAGCGCCTGATTAATGCCCGAACGCCCGCTCAAGTTGCACGAACAGAAAACGATTTGCAACCTCCAAAGGAGAAAATGATGCGCAGCCGAAGATTCCTTGTATTTGCCTCTCTGATCTTTGCCTTCATGTTGGGGCTTTTCGACGCCGTGGCGGATGCAGGCGCAAGACAATTCAGAGCAGTCTACGATGCTCCCCCTCGATCAATACCTTATGGGCCGCGATGCCGAAATTGCCTTGGCGCGAAGCGCGGCTCCGCCATCCGTTGCCCGCGAGGCCACGATTATGGTCCTCGGAAGGCATGGCTATGAAACTGCGGTCGAAGGCAAAAACGGCTTTGTCTGCAACATAGACCGCTCGAGGATGGACCAATTCGAAAACAGTCCCGAGTTTTGGAACCCTAAGAGGCTCGGTCCGGTTTGCTACAACCCGCAAGCTGCCAGAACGGTGCTGCCGATCCTTTTGATTAGGACAAAATTGGCATTGGCTGGAAAATCGAAAGCCGAAATGAACGAGGGTATGAAGGCCGAGATTGAGAAAGGGGAACTGCCGGCCCTCGAGCCTGGCGGGATGGGCCTGTATGCTGTCGAAGCAATGTTCCTTAACAGCAGATGCGGGAACTGCGCTCCCCATCTCATGTTTTACGTTCCCGTGAAAGACGCTCACACGTGGGGTGCAGGCGCGCTGGGCTCTGGCTCTGACTCCCCGGTTCTGCTGAGTCCACACTTTAATGGTGCTCCGGAGCCAGTGACCGAGTTCATCGTTGGGGTGTCCGAGTGGTCGGACGGAACGCCGGCGAACACGGATGCTCACTGACGGTCCGATCCTAACGCGAATTCAAGTCATGACCATGCGAAGAAAATCGGTGAAATCTTAAGGCTCCGGTCCCGAGCGGTCAGGCAAAACGTGTACGCCGGACGGAACAGAGATGGATGAGTGGAAACCATGCGCGTGCTGATCGTGGATGATGAGCGCCTGGCCCAAACGGCTTTGGCAAATGTCCTGTCGGCAAGGAGCGACGTGGAGCACTTCGATTCGGCCAACGATGCGATCGAAGCGCTCGAGAAATTGGCCACGGACTCTTACGATGTTTTGCTTCTCGACATCAATAATGCTGGACTGTCGGGCACTGAACTAGTAGACCAGCTCAGGGAACGAAACCTTCCGTTGCCGTCTATCGTGTTTGTAACGGCACACGTTGAACAAGCGGTCGCAGCGTTCGAGAAGCACACCGTGGACTACGTGCTAAAGCCTTTTTCGAACGAACGCATCGGCGAAGCCTTGGACCGGGCCTCTCGGAGAGCAAAGGGCGAGCAAGCCGCGAAATTGATCGAGGCTTTGCCGCATTTGCAGAAGCTGTCTCGTCCGCAGTACCCGAGGATCGCAATCAAAACTAAAGGAAGGATTCTCTTCATCAATCCTGGAGATGTGGTCGCAGTTCAAGCTGAGGGCAATTATGTGTCACTGCAGCGGGAATCGGACTCCTATCTCCTGCGCGAATCAATCTCGATGGTGGCCGAAAAGCTGAAGCCGTACGGATTCATTCGGATCCATCGATCCGCGCTCGTGAATACCTCGTTTGTGGTAGAGATCAAACCGTACTCGACAGGAAAGTGTGGCGTCCGCGTGAAAGGTGGGAAGGAATACGCAGTTACTAGCAGTTACAAGAAGAATCTCAAACCCCTCACAGAATTTCGGATCGGTAACGGTGCGTTCCTCGCGGAATAGCCTACTCATAGACAGTTTGGACTTCGGCAGCGGACAGATTGAGTTCCTCTAGATTTGTTTGACAATCGGTTGCAGGCACTCAACTTCACTATGCCGACCATCCGCGAACTAGCTTAGTTGGTGATCACGAGGGTTCTCGCTTTCTTTAAGGGACCATACTCGGCTGGCTCTTAAGGTTTGAACGCACGCCATCGTTCCCCTCCGACATTGAGTCGGGATGTTACTCTAACTTTCGGTGCTATGCTTTGGTATCGGTCGCGGGGGCAATCGTGTGGAGCGTCAACAACGAGAATAAACCTCTGTCGGAGTTTGACGTTCACTCTCTCCTGAAATCTCCGACCGTTACCATAAGGGACACGTACTGCCGAGGAACTTGCCGATATCAGAGCCCAGAAGAGTACACCGTTACCACGCAACTTGTGTTTCCTTATCGCGGCGTCTACGTTCGACACGTCGGACAGAACCAGGCCGTCGCCGAAGCGAACCAAGTGCTCTTTTTCAACGCGATGGAAGGTTACCGGGTCAGCCATCCTGTGTCCGGCGGCGATGCCAGCCTAACGTTGGTCATCGAAGAGGCGCAATTGCATGAGCTCGCGCCGCCCTCTCTCCTTGAGGATGGACCGAGAGTGGCATTTCGTCAACCGCGTCACAGAGTTGACGCTCGGACTCAAGCGCTGGTGGCGCTGCTCCGGCACAGCGTGCGCGAGAAAACTGCCGAACCTCTGGAGGCAGAGACCTTGGCGTTGACGCTCGTGCAGCGGTCCCTCGGACCACGTACCACGCGCGCCCCAGGCGCTACCTATGGTCGGCAGCGTCTCGTGGATCGTGTGAAGCTCGTGCTGGCGAGCGATCTGGCGCGGCGTTGGACTTTGGCCGACATTGCCGCTGAAGTTCGCGGGTCCCCGGTTTATCTCACACAGGTTTTTCAGCAAGTAGAAGGCCTTCCCCTATATCGCTATCAATTGCGCCTACGGCTGGCGCGTGCACTCGACCGTCTTGGAGAATACGAAGATCTTACGTCGTTGGGCCTGGATCTCGGGTTCTCAAGCCACAGCCATTTCAGCGCAGCATTTCGGCAGATCTACGGTCGCTCGCCATCCGAGTTCAAGCAGTCGGCGTTCCGTCGCTGATCCAACCTCCAGCAAATTGCTAAAGATTTTGACAGCGGGTTCGCTGCCGGCCATGGCCTACTTGTCTCACCCGGACCTCGGGTAACAGAGGAGAGAGTCATGGCTGAGAAGACTTGTGCGGCTTGTGACTGCAAGCTGGAGGGAGATTCGATCAAGGTGAAGATCGGAGGTAGGACGGTTGAGGTGTGCTGCGACGATTGCGCGCAGAAGTTGAAGGAAGCTAATTCCTCCGCGAGAACGAGGAGACATTGAGCTTTGGAACAAAACGAGGCAGTTGTCATGATTGGTGAGTGTCGGAGCGTTGCCAACGACTATGCGTTATCGATCGTTGTTGTCGTGGCGATGTTGCTTGGAATTTGTGGGACGCCGCAGTTAAGCGCCCAGGCGGAGACATGGATCGTTCGACATAGCGCAGATACGCCCTCAGGACGAATTAGCTATCTGGAGCAGGGCACGGGACCGGTTGCGTTATTCGTGCACGGCGTTTTGTTGAACGGATATCTGTGGCGGCACCAACTCGCGGATTTGTCCGATATCCGACGATGCATTGCTGTGGACCTTCCGGCGCACGGCGACACAGAAATCGCTCCCAATCAGGACGTTTCTGTGACCGCCAACGCGAAGATGCTCAAGGAATTTCTCGATGCTCTCAAGATCGATCAAGTTGATCTCGTCAGCAATGACAGCGGTACGGGTATCGCACAGAGCTTTGCTGCCTTGTATCACGAGCGCGTTCGCGGTCTGACCTTGACCGACGGCGACACGCACGATAACTGGCCGCCCGAGGCCTTCAAGCCATTTCTGGCAATGGCGGCCGCGGGAGGACTGCCGGGAACACTGAAGGCCATGATCGCGGACAAGAATGTGTATCGGTCACCGCAAGCTCTAGGGCCAGCATACGAGCATCCGGAACTGGTCAGTGACGACACCATCGAACACTATCTCTGTCCATTGGTGAGAAACGAGCAGCGCACGCGCGATTTTCAGCGTTTTCTGGCGGCCTTTGACAACAAGCACACGCTAGCCGTTGAAGACCGGCTGAAGACTTTGAAGGCACCCACCCTGATCGTCTGGGGAACTGACGATGTGTATTTCGACGTGAAATGGGGTCGGTGGCTGTCTGAAACCATCCCGGGCACCCGGAAATATGTCGAACTCAAGGGCGCTAGGATCTTCTTTCCCGAAGAACGCTGGCAGGAGTTCGACAAGGAACTCCGCCTGTTTTGGGAATCGATCGATGAGGCCGCAAACGCGAAACTAACCACCGTACCGGCGTTCGCCGCAGTTGTTGGGCAATGGAACGAGATTGGTCGAAAGCTGATTGCGATTGCCGAAGACCTGCCCGAGAACAAATATGGGTACAAGCCGAATCCGCAATCTCGCTCGTTTGTTCAGCAACTCGTTCACGCCGCCGGATCGATGTACTACTTCACTGATGTAGCTCAGGGGAAACAAGCGCGATATGGCGACGACCCGCCACAGAGCGAATGGGTGACGAAGGATGATGTCGTGGCATTTGTCAGCCGGTGTGTGAAAGACGGCGCTGACCTGCTGGCGGCGAAGGGAGATGCTGGTTTAAACGAAGGCGTGGACGACGGATCGCCGCAGCTCGTTCGCTTGGCGGATCTCGCCTATCGAGTAATCGAACATTCGGGCGAAAACTACGGTCAACTGGTGGCCTATTACCGCATCAACGGTATGGTTCCTCCCGAATCGCGGGAGAAATAACCACCTCAACCTTTGGATCTTAGAGACAGACTAGCAACCGAGGGTAAAAACTCATGAATCGCCGAGAGTTCGTTTGCTTGAGTGCGGGCGCAATCACGATGTCGGCCCTAGGCGTGCGCGATCCCGAGTGCTACGCCTCTGGAGCTACATCCGCGCAAGGTCTGCATGAAATGTCGGTCGCGGAATTTCATTCCACACAGAAGTTCACGACCACCGACCAGGGCCGCATTGCATACATCGACAAAGGAAACGGACCGGCCGCACTATTCCTGCCCGGTTTTCCCTTGAATAGCTTCCAATGGCGGGGCGTAATTCCTCAACTTTCAAAAATAAGGCGTTGCATCGCTCCGGATTTCTTGGCGCTTGGCTACACGGAGGTCGCCGACGGACAAAGCGTTGCACCTCAGGCGCAGTTGAAAATGTTGGTGCAGCTTTTGGACAAGCTGTTGATCTCGTCCATCGACATCGTTGCGAACGATAGTGGGGGCGCAATCGCACAACTGTTCGTGGCGCATCATTCTGACCGGGTTCGCTCCTTGCTGCTGACAAACTGTGACACGGAGCCGGACAGTCCGCCTGCAGCAGTTTTGCCAGTGATTGAATTGGCGCGTGCTGGAAGATTTGCCGACGAGTGGCTGGTTCCCTGGCTTTCAGACAAAGCACTCGCAAGGTCAGAAAAGGGCCTCGGGGGACAATGCTATGCAAATCCGGCCCACCCGACTGATGAAGCCATCGAAACGTATCTTAGACCTCTAGTGAGTTCCCCGGAGCGGAAGGCGCTCACAAACGCTTATGCAATCGCTCTCGCTCCGAATCCGTTGGCCGGGATTGAATCCGCGCTCAGGAAAAGTCATGTTGCGACGCGGATTGTGTGGGGAACTGCCGACAAAATCTTCTCCCGGGCAAGCCCAGATTATCTGGCTCGCATGTCTGGCAACTCGCTCGGTATTCGCCGTGTATCCGGAGCGAAACTTTTCTTCCCAGAGGAAATGCCGAACGTGATTTTCGAGGACGCGAGATGGTTATGGAGTCTCTGAAATGAACAGGAAAGGACAGTAGATATGCAAAGATTTCAGCTTCAAGCATGGAATTGGTGGTTTGTTGGAGTGGCGATGGTTGGGATCCTTATCACTATGGGCTTTCGCGTCGCTTCAGCCTCAGACCACTTGGATACCCCCACGGTAATTGCAGATCCTGCGGCTGACATTGGCGACATCTTTACATGGACCTCGTCTGACGGAAAGCGCCTCAATCTGGTGATGGACATCGTTGCCCATCAGTTCTCCGATCACCTGCAATATGTGTTTCACGTGGATAGCGGAAAGAGCTTCGGCAAGACGACGGCAACGACATTGATTGTGTGCCGTTTCGACGTAGCGGGCGTCGCCGAGTGCTGGATCGGAGACGCGGATTACGTTCACGGCGATGCCAGCAACATCACTGGCATCGAGGGGAAAAAACGGCGGTTTCGACTGTTCGCTGGCCTGCGCGACGATCCGTTTTTCAACAACGTCAAGGGCGCGAGAGCCATGTATGGAGTGGCGGGTTCTGCCATCCAGCACGGAACGCGAGTGGACAGCGCCGGCTGCCCGGAGTTCGATGAACAGACATCTCGCTCGATTCTCGACACGTGGCGACACACCGATGGGGGCACGGCAACGAATTTTCTTGCAGGCTGGAAGTCGTCGTCCCTGGTGATCTCAGTCGATCTCGATGTGGTCACAACCGGCGGTGACCTCCTTGCAGTTTGGGGAGTAGTTCACAAGGCTCCGCATGGTGGGCCGTCACACGTGAAAGCTGCAGTGGGCAAGAAGCCCCCGATTCCGACACTCGGCGAGCCCATCGAGCGCACGGCGCGGCCATTGATTAAGAACGCCCTTGTGGGCGGGCCTCTGGCGCCTGATACCGAGAGCGATCAACGCAAGGAGGCGTACAACCGCGTCGCCCGAAACGGCTGGGCGAAATTCTCGTCGGACATTCAGAAAACGCTCGGATTCTATGATGGATTTGATGGCAAGTGCGGCAATCAAAGGCTTGCCGATACCAAAGGGAAACCATCCCAGCGATATGAACGCCTCGCCAAGCTCCTAGCTGATGATCGTGTTTGGGTGAACAGCAAATCGACTCTTTGCACGCAGTTCCTTGCGGTCGAGCTCACCGAATTTCAGACACCCGGCGCGTTGAGCAGCGACTGCGGTGGTCGGACCCCCAACTATGACGCCAGCAACATATTCCGGTCATTGTTGGTGAATGGCACGATGACCGGCGCCGACGACGGTCTCCATCACGACGACAAGGTGCACTCAACTACGGACTTTCCGTTCCTGGCGGCGCCATGAAAACACTCCGACTCTGGAAGGCATTTGTTGCAATCGTGCTCGCATCGACGACCTGTAGCGCTAAGAATGGCTCAAACGTCGCTGATTCCACGATCAACACAACAAATAGTGCGATTGCAATCGCAAACCTCGATCAACAGATTCACCAGGCGGGTAATGAGATCGGCGTGGAGGAATTACTGCTTCTCCGGTCGCGGTTCTTGGGTGACTACGAAGCATTGGACCGTGCGAGCGCGCTTGGTGAGGAACGATACGCGACAGGTCGGGAGCTCTTGTTACGCGCTCGAACTCGTTCCGCAGTGCACCGGTTCGCGGATGCTCTTTCCGACGTTGAAGCAGCGGAGCGCACTGGAGCAAAACCGGACGAGATTTCCGCGCTACGCGCATCCATCCTTGTCGCGATTGGACGTGCACCGGAAGAGATTCCACAGCTTGAAAAGAACCTACTCCGGCACCCAGGATTCTCATCGCGTAGTGCCTTGGCGCTAGCGTACACCGCGGTCGGTCGCCTTGACGATGCGGATCGCTTATATGCAGAAGCTCTCTCCAGTCTCGATACGACGCTTCCGTTTCCATATGCGTGGATTTACTTCGCGCGAGGTCTGATCTGGTCCGAGCAGGGAGGGGATCAAGCGCGCGCCGAGCGCCTGTACACACAAGCACTCATGTATGTACCGGAGTTTGTCACTGCGAACATTCATCTGGCCGAGATCGAGGCGCTGCGCGGCGACAGCGAATCGGCGATCGAACTTCTTGAGAACGTTGTCCGATCGAGTAATGAGCCGGAGGCACGAGCGCTGCTGGGAGTGTTGCATTTGAGGACCGGGGATTCAAAGCGTGGTAGCTCCGAGATCGCAGAAGCCCGGACAAGCTATGAGTTGCTGTTGAGTCGTGATGGTCTGGCGTTCGCAGACCACGGCGCGGAGTTTTATCTCGGACCCGGCGCAGATCCGGAGCGCGCCTGGGTTCTTGCGCAACAGAATCTTGACAATCGCCAGACGCCGCGCGCAGCAGCCCTGGCCATCAAGGCCGCGGAGGCGAGTGGTCACTATTCAGACGCGTGCGCTTTGCTGCGAAAATATCCGGATTCTGTAAAGTCCGTTCAGCTGCAAATCTGGAGTCCAGATCCAAAAATCGGTCCATCAGTCCGGCGATCAGGAGGGGAAGGTGCCTTTGATCCACGTCACACTAATTGAGAATGTGTTCTCGCAAACACAAAAGCAGAAGATGATTCAGAAATTGACAGATGCGCTGGTCTCGATTGAAGGAGAAAAACTGCTTCCTTGGCATGGGTGGTGATCGAAGAGGTTAAGGACGGCAACTTGGGTATTGGCGGGAAGCCGCTATCGAGCGGAGACGCTCGTGAGCTATCAGGCGGCAAGAGGCTACGCACGTAAAGACAACGAACGGGTGTGAATCAAAAGGAAGCCATGACAGCTTGCAAGGATTCTACGCAAAGTACAATTAGCGGCGGGGATGAAACTCGAGCCGAACAAAACCGTAAGGCCGAGACATTCCGCAACTTGCACATTCGAGGAAATCCGATTGTGCTCTTCAATGCCTGGGATGCAGGAAGCGCCAAGGCCGTCGCTGCAGGCGGAGCTGAAGCAATCGCGACCAGCAGTTGGTCAGTTGCCGCCGCCAATGGTTTCGTAGATGGCGAGCGGATTCCGCTAGATCTCGCGATGAACAATCTGCGCAGAATTGTGAGTGCTGTGGAAGTCCCGGTCACAGTCGATCTAGAAAGTGGCTATGGCGATGCACCTGACGCGGTGGGCATGACCATCCGTATGGCCATCGAGGTTGGCGCCGCAGGTTGCAATTTGGAAGACAGCTTTCCGGCCAATGGGGAACTCCGGAAATCATGCGATCAAGTAGATCGCATTTCTTGCGCTCGACAGGTGGCCGACGACGCGAACACCCGGTTCTTCATTAACGCCCGGACAGATGTATTCTTCCAGCGGCCTGCAGAGCACCACGACAATACGATGCTTGAAGAGGCGATCGAGCGAGCACGATTGTATGCTGAAGCCGGTGCGGACGGACTCTTTGTTCCTGGCCTTGTGGATATCCATCTGATCAGGCGCTTAGCGGAAGCATCCCGATTGCCAGTCAATGTCATGGTCGTTGATGAGAGTCCATCTGTCAGCATACTCGCGCAAAATGGCGTCGCAAGGGTAAGCTACGGGCCTCGCCCTTACTTACTAGCGATGAAGGCGCTCAAAGAGGCGGCGCGGGCGGCGATTTGATATCGATGTCCGGAAAGGCGTTCGGATTGTGGTGCGCACGAGAAAGACGCATGCGCAGAAGTTGGATCGCTCTTGTTCCGATGATGATCGTGCCTCTTCTCGCCATCGCGCAAGATGCAGCTATCAGAGGGCGGATTGTCGATCCTGCGGGAAATGCTCTGCCGGGCGCTGCGGTGCAACTCTTACAAGGAAATCAAGTCCTCGCGCAGACGCGATCCGAGGCCGATGGGCGATTCCTGCTCAGCCTACACGCAACCGGTGACTTCACGCTACGCGCTGACGTAGCAGGATTCCGCCCGGTGAGCCGGTCAGTTACCTTGCAGCAGAATAACAATCCTGAGATCACAGTCAGCATGGGTGAGTTGGCGTCGACAACGGAAAGCATTCTGGTGACCGCCGACGTGAGCCAAGAAGATATCGTATCGCCCGATCCCGCGATGAAAGTGTTTGCCACCGAAGATCTGCTCGATGCGAACCCAGGACGTCCCGGCGCCCCGATTTCCATTCCCGGTTACCCGATCGAGACCGCGTCGAGCGGCATCAAAGCGCCGCAATATTTTGCGCCGGGCGTGGCGGGCGATCACGGCGAGCCGATCGCACAGTATATTCAGGTGGGCTCGTACCTGGTGCCGAACAACTTGTCGGCGAATGCGCACGGTAACGGCTATGCCGATCCGAACATATATATCGCCGATGTCATCGAGAGCGTGCAGGTCGACGGCGGCGCGTTCAACGTGCGCGAAGGCAATCACGCACTGAACCTTGCCGCGATTTACGGACTGCGGTCTTATCTGAATCCCTTTATTACGCTGACAGCCGACTACCGGGACGCGACACTGACGGCGGGCATGAGCCCCTCCACAGGTTCCTGGGCCGCGATGGAAGGCTCGTTCGGCAATGGCTTCCTCGATCGGCTGGAACATCGCAAGCAATTCAAATTCAATAGTGGACGCGTCTTTCACGCTGGCGATCACACGCTGACGTTGTTTGGCGTTGCCTATCTGGGCTACGGCTACGTCGCCGGACTGAGGCCCATGTTTGGATTCAACTCCGTCGACGCTGCGGCCGGATGGGTCGACTATCCGGACACGATCGATCCCAGGCAGAAGGATCAAACGCACACGGCGCTCGTGGCGCTGAACGACGTTTGGAAACTGACCGCCAGCCAGGAACTGCAGCTTTCCGGGTTTTTTCGCACCTACAACCTTTCCCTTTTTTCTGATTTTGGGCTGGGGCTGATCCGGCAGAGCGAGTTCCGCACGGTCAGCGGGGGCAATGCTACGTACGTGAACAAGATCTCGAAGAGTTTCTCGCTGCTGGCCGGCGCGGATTACGAGCGCGAGGCGCCGCGCCGCGACGATCTCGACCACTACAACTTCTTCAACCCTGCCGCTCCCGGTTATTACGGGCCATTCGTCTCGATCGACGGCAATAATGTCACGGTTGCGCCTGTGACGCCTTTCATTGCCGGCGAGGGCGACCTGGGGAGCCACTTCCGCTACTACCTTGGATGGCGGCGAGATGAGATCAGCATCCAGAATCAGGATCTGCTCACTCCCGCGAATTCGTGGAATCGATGGGTGGGCCTGAACTTGCCGAAGGCGACCTTCACCATTCTTCCCGGCAACGCGCGGATTGCTCCTTTGATTTCCCTCAGCTTCGGCAAGTCCTTCTTCACCGAAGACCCGCGCCTGGGAACGGACCTGAACAATCCCATCAAGCCCAATCCGGTGGAGACGGCGCGCTCTTATCAACTGGTAGCCAGCAAGAGTTTTCACAGCACCGACCTGAAACTAACTTTGGGCCACGAGACGCAGAGCGCCGAATACGGCAAGATCGATCCGGATCAGGGCCTGCAGTTCGATCTCGGGCCGGGCCGCATCCGTTATCTCGGATTCACGCTAAGACAGAGGATCCCCGGCGGATCGCTACAGGCAACGTTCGAGCAAGCCGATGCGCGACTGGTTAACAAGTCTTACTCCATCGTGCCGGAGGCCCCGCGCCTGATCGGCGATCTCGTGGGGACTTATCAGAGGCTGCCTTTCCGCCTGCAGGCCAAGGGTGAATTCGAATACGTAGGCCGGAAAGTGGTTGGCAACGGCTGCGGCGAAACGGCCTACCTGAGCGGCGACTCGAATGCGCTCAACTACTATTGCCTCGGCGTCGCGAACAAGGAGTTGCGCCTGGCGGTGGTGCGGCCGTTCCTCGAAGGGAGGTTGAACGTCGGCGTGAGCATGATGATTGCCAGCGGCTGGACCGGGGAGAGCACCGAGAACTTTGCCATTGCCCGTGTCTATGGGCCGGGAAAAGTGGGATTGAGAAGCAACGGATCGATCCCGGCAAATCCAGTCAGCGAAGTGGTTGGCGTAAGAATTCCTTCCTACGCCAGCGTGAATATCACCTATCGATTTGGCAGGAATCCTGTCCGATAGGCGGGGCTCCGTTTTTCTCCAATGACTCGGAAGGTATTGGCAATCCAGAAATTGAACCGCGTAGAGCCGGGCGGCCATAAGTCGGCTTTGGGGAGATCTGCCCCGGCGCTGACATTCAGATATGGCATCTCCCCGAAGGCCGTTTATCGCTGGTAACTTGGGTGCGGACTGCTTCTTCAGCGCGGCCTTGACTTTTGTCCAACGTGCTCGCAGTGCCGCGCGGGCTGATGATGTGCGATACGGGCACTCAGGCAGCGATGGTAGGGTTGTACCGCCGATTCGACGTGCATGCCTGGAGAAATTAGGCGTGCCCAGGGTGCCAGGTTGTCTCTTGTCCTATCTCAATCACCATGAGATCTCGTTGCGGGCTTTCAGGAATTGCAAGAGCCGAACCGGACGCTTACGCGCTTCGCCTACACCTTCCTCCAGATTCCACCTCACGATGGACACCCTTGCCGTTCAGCTAACACTCACCCCTCGCCGGGGATGTGTAGAAGTCTTGCACCTCCAAGTGAGTGCGCACTACCGGGCGCACCAAAACGAAGGGGACGAGCAATCCGCCCCTTTTCGTGCGGGGCTCTTCCCTATGGTGCGGGAGGAATAGCGGTCATCTTTTACCGGTTCAACGTTTTCCCGATCGAGATCCCGCCTCTGCGGGAACGCCGCGAAGACATTCTTCCGCTCGTGAATCATTTCGTGTCAAAGTTTGCGCAGCGGATGGGCAAGGACATCAGCTTCATCTCCCGAAATGCCATGGACGCTCTTACGAATGCGCCGTGGAAAGGTAATGTTCGTGAGCTGGGAAATTTCATGGAGCGTTGCGTGATTCTAACTCAAGGGAACGAATTGAATGTGCCGCATCTAGAGGTGAAGGATTCTGCTGCGCGAAAGGTGGTACGAGTCGCATCATCGTTCCGGGAAGCTGAGCGACGCGTGATCATCGATGCTTTGAGCGACGCGTCCGGAAGGATAGCCGGGAAAGGCGGGGCGGCTGAGCGCCTCGGACTTAAGAGAACAACTCTTCTGAACAAGATGCGGCGCCTGAGTATCAGCCGCATTGATTATTTTGACCAGTACACAAATCGGATTGCTGGCCCCCAAGCAACGTCTTGACGACATCCGGTTTGCAAGCAATTGAGTTGGATCGAAGCCGTTGAGGGTTTTGCTCTGAACCTAAGATCGGAAAGTATCCACCACCAAAATGCGAGCGACGCCAAGCCCTGCGGGGCTGCTCTCTACCGCGCCCTATCTTCCTGATGTGTTTGTTGATCGGTCGATGTTCTTGGTCAGCAAAGGCGGAAAAAAGACAGCGTAGACGTTTCGATTTGAACTGCAACAACCTGTAAATAATAAGGATGCGATGGGCAGGGTGGGAGTTGAACCCCCGACGACCAGCCTTTTCAGGGGCTGGGCTCTACCAGCTGAGTGAATCGAATTTAGGCTAGAGGTGTGTTGGTGAACAGTGCGATTTGGCGCGATACTTGTAAGCAGTTGGAATCAGAGGGGATAAACAGAGCCAAAATAGCAGGGCAGCGTTCTAACCAACTGAACTACGTCCCCACGCCTTTATTACTTTAGCAGATGCGGAGATTTTGCGTCACTGCTCCGATCCAAGATCAATTAAAGATTTATTCTTGGAGTGAGGATCATTGTTGTTGCTGCTTTGCGCGTACGCGCCCCGGTGGTCTGGACCTTCGAGTGACACGCTTATTCCCTAATGTTTTGTTGGGCGCTCCTAGTCGTCAATCAAAACGATTTAGTCTGCGTCGTTAATCAAAGCAACTTAGTCTACGGGGTTCACCGAGTCCCTATTGCTACCGTTGTCGATACTCTCTATATTCCTAATGTTCTTGGTCGCGCGGACAACACGCTGAGTACTAGAATTGTCTTGAGCCGTCCTGTGGAAGAAGGTCTCATCATCGGCGTCGATGTTGGCGGGACCAAAGTGGCTGCCGGCCTCGTCGATGCAGCCGGTGAGATCCAACGGCAGGTGCGGAAGCCGATGGTATCTGACCAGGATGCGGAATCCGGGCTCGCGGCCGTGCGAAGAGCCATTGACGCGCTGCTGGGTGGTGAAGGGAAGAGATCTCCAAAAATACGCGGCATTGGGATCTGCGCTCCCGGCCCGCTTGATCCTACGACCGGTACTGTCATCAATCCTCCCAACGTAACTTGCTGGCGGAATTTCCCGTTGTCCCGGAAAGTTGAGAAGATTTACGGCGTGAAAGTTGCGATCGACAATGACGCCAACGCGGCGGCGCTGGCTGAAGCCATGTGGGGATCTGGCAGAGGATATCGCCAGATTTTTTATGCGACGGTGGGAACTGGAATCGGCACTGGAATTATTTTCGACGGCCGTATTTACCACGGCCGCACGGGCGCTGCGGGAGAAGGCGGGCACAACACGATTGATTACCGCGGTCCACGTTGCGGCTGCGGCAAACCGGGATGCATTGAAGCTTTTGCCTGCGGCCCAGCGATCGCCAGTCGAGCTCGAACAAAATTGGCGGAGAACCCGGCTCGCGGGAAGGCGCTGCTGGAATTAGCAGGAGGGGATATCAGTAAGGTAACGACTGCCATGGTAGGCCAAGTCTGCGCCGCCGATCCAGTCGCGAAAGAAACCATGGAAGAGATAATCGAATATCTATCGATCTGGCTGGGCAACATGGTTGATTTGCTCGACCCCGATGTAATCATAATCGGCGGCGGAGTGTCTGGAATGTTGAGTTCCTACTTCTGCGAGATTCGCAAGCGGCTGCCGAAGTGGTGCATCAATTCGCGCGCGCATGAAATCCCACTCTTGAAAGCCCGTTACGGCGCCGACGCCGGAATCGCCGGCGGCGCCGCTCTGTGTGCCGGGAGCCAGTAGAACCGCGCAATCCATGTCATTAATGTTTTGACTCTTGCGCTTCGGGCGCGGCGTGATCCTGACTGTTCTGCAAGTTCTGGAACTCCCTCATTTCGCGTTGCACCTCAGTGGTTTTGCCTTGTTTGCGATAAAGACCCGCGAGCGCGAAATGAGCTTGTGCCGCCAGAGCAGTTTGTTTCTCGATGGAGAGAAGTTTGGTCCACGCTTTTTCTGCGCTGGCGGCGTCGCCCCCGAGCGACTCCGCTTTCCCGAGTGAATAAAGCGTCTCCGGCATGTCTGGCATCAGTTTGTCTGCGCGTACGAGTTCCGCCCGGGCCTCACGGGCTTTGCCCTCTTCGAGCAGCGCGTTGCCAAGACGGTAAGCGGCTTCGGCGTTACCCGGCTGTAGCTTTGTCTGCATGCGAAATTGTTCTTCCGCTTTGTCCCATTGGAAAGCTCCGGCATACACTTCGCCTAAGGCAAGATGAGCCTCGGGCAGGCCCGGCCGAAGCCGCAATGCTTCGCGGTATTCCTTTTCCGCATCCGGCATGCGGCGAAGCACGAAATAGTTTTCGGCCATTGCCTGGTGGGCGCGGGCGGAGTCCGGATAAGTGGCGAGCAACGTGTCAATGGATTGTTTGGCGAGCAGGCCGCTGGCGCGGCCAAGATAATAAAGGAGGTCGGCATCGTTTGGATGTGCAGCGAGCGCTGCCTGGAGATTTGCCACTGCTTCGGTTAGCTGTCCGGTTTGAATTTCCGCAATGCCCAGTGCAGTTTTATCGGGAGAGCGCTGGAGATGCGGAATCGCTTCTGCAGCATAACCTTCAGCCAGCAGTGCGTATCCTATCAATTGGTGGGCCGGGAGCGAATCTGGGTTCAGTTCAAGGGCATGTTTGAGGGGCGCAATTGCGGAAGCATAATCGCCGTTCTCCATATAGGCTTGGCCTAAACTAATGAAGCCGTCGGCGAAGGTCGGATCGAGTTCTGTTGCTTCTTTAAATTCGTGAATGGCGACGTCGAATTGTCGCTTCTTTTCACCTGCAATTCCGGCTTGCATGTGCTCGGCAACCTGTGGCGAGGCACTCTGCAGGGCGAGCCACAATAATATGACTGCGCGGATCATTTAATTCTGCTTCTCCGGTTCACGCACTTCGAGGAACTGATCGGCGTGAACGTTATTCAACGTTTGGTGAGCGCCGGACGGCCAAACAATGTCCACCTTTGCAGTGTCGGCGGTGCCGAGTCCGAAGTGAAGTCGCTTGTCGCTGGCGGATAAATAACTTCCTGCCGAAGTTGCGAAGCGTGTCTGACCGTTGACTTGGACGCGCGCGCCAAATCCGTCGCGATTGCTGCGCGTGCCATGGAGCGTAATCGCCAGCCAGTGAAGTTTGCCACCGCGGTTGAGAAATACTTGAGGATGTCCGCCAAGGGTAGTCATTACCACATCCTGCCAACCGTCATTATTCAAATCGCCGAAAGCGACTCCACGCGCGGCCACCGGCGTGGTGCTCCCGGAGTCGACCCGTTCAAAACGCCCGTTGTGGTTCATCGCCAATAACGGCTGTTCCAGATAGTGAAGCGAGGGGTCGATGCGTTCCACATTATCCAACACATGACCTTGAGCAACGAATAAATCCTTCCATCCATCGTTGTCGAAATCTTCTAACCCCACGCCCCATCCCGAACTACCGCTCGACAGGGCTCCGAGCCCGGTCTCGAGACTGCGGTAACTGAACTGGCCATCGCCATCGTTGTGGTAAACCCCATAGATTTCGCGCGGCAACTCGGTGACAATAACGTCGGGACGGCCATCGTTGTCGTAGTCCTGAAATACTACCCCCATGCCTGAAAGGCGTCGGCCGTCCTGAGAGAGAGCAGCCCCTGATTCAAGACCAAGTTCGGTGAAGGTCCCGTTGCCATTATTATGAAAAAGATATTGCTGCATGCCGTCGTTGGCGACAAAGATGTCGGTGAATCCGTCACCATCGTAGTCGGCGAAGGCGACTCCTAAAGCGCGCCCTTTCTTGGCGGCGATGCCCGATCGCTGGCTCACGTCGGTAAAAGTTCCATCTCCATTGTTGTGATAAAGAATGCTGGTGGTAGCAGGGAATTCTTCCGGCGGGCAATAGGTATGATAATTACCGCCGCAATCTTTGCTGTGTTTCGTATCCCAATCCATATAACGGGTCACAAAAAGGTCCAGCTTGCCGTCGTTATCGTAATCGAAAAATCCTGCTGACACCGACCAACCACCGGCAGCGACGCCAGCTTTGGCGGTGACATCGGTGAAGGTTCCGTCGCCGTTATTGTGGTAGAGAATATTTTTTCCATAATTGGTGACGTAGAGGTCGGGATAGCCGTCGTTGTCATAATCTCCTACAGCCACGCCCATGCCGTAGTTCCCGTCGCCGGCGTTCGCCAGGCCGGCTTGCTGAGTAACGTCGGTAAAGCTTCCATCTTTGTTTTGACGGTAAAGGCGATTCCAGTAACGCGGATCGCGACGGTCGAAGTTCTCGGGTATCTGCATAGGGCTGGTGACGCGTCCGCCGTTCACAAAAAAAACGTCGAGCAACCCGTCGTTGTTGTAATCAAGGAGTGCAACGCCGCCGGGCATGGCTTCGATCAGGTATTTTTGCGGCGTCGGAGAATTCTGCAGTGTGAAATCGAAGCCAGGCGGGGGGGCTACATCGAAAACCGGCGCAGAGAGAACCGTGGCCAATGTTGCCAAAACTAAAACACAGCACGCCCGCAGCAAAATATTCACCAAGCCTGTTCCTTAGCAAGCTAGCATAACTCGCGGGCGGCGTTCTTGCAGCTTTTGCTCTTGCGTGCAGCGGATCGCAAAAGCGGACCGGCAAGTGCTACAGTTGCCGTCGAGTGGATTCTCGCTCGACAAGTGTCGGAGGAATCAGTATTTTTTCCGGCTTAATCGAGTGTTTAGAAGCGATCCGTGCCAGCAGGAGTTCAGCCGCAAGAGCTCCAATGCGGCACGTGCCCTGATCAACTGTAGTGAGCGGGACCGCCAGCACGTCCGAGTAATGAACATTGCCGGCGCCGACCATACAAACATCATCGGGCAATCTGAGACCGGCTTCCAGAATCGCCTTCATCGCGCCAATGGCAACGGGGTCGTTGTAACAGAAAACGCCATCGGGCACGGGGCGCAATTTCAGAAGATTCAGCATGCCCTCGTATCCGCTTTGATCTCCATGCCCTCCCGCCACAATAAGATCTGAGTCGCGATGAAGGCCCGCACTGTTTAAGGCGCGGCGATAACCCTCCAGTCGTTCTTCGGCGATGTCGATCTCAGGTCCACGCAGGTGAGCAATGCGGCGGCAGCCTCGCGAAATTAAATGCTCGGTCGCCAGGATGCCGATGGCACGATTGTCGACGCCCACAAAGCAAGCGTTGAGGCGAGCGACCGGACGGTCAATCAAAATGTAGGGCACATTGCGCTGTTGAATGCGCTTGAACATACCGCGGCACCCTGCGCGCTGGGACGACGCGATAATAAGTCCATCAACCTGCCGAGCCAGCAGCGCGTCGACTTCACTGGCTTCTAATTCAGGATCTTCTTCGAAACTGGAAAGGACCACATGATAGCCTTGCGGTCGAACCGTCTGGGCCACGGCTCGGGCAATTTCGCCAAAGAATGGATGAGTAAATTCCGGCAGGAGCAGGCCAATCGCGTAAGTGCGCCGCGTTACCAGACTCCGCGCCACCCAGTTCATCTGATAATTCAGCTCTTTTGCGCGGCGCAGCACGCGCTTGCGTGTAGCATCGCTGATGCGGCCCTGATGTCGCAACGCTTTCGATACGGTTACCACGGACACCTTCAGGTCTTTCGCGATGTCCATCATGGTAACGGTCATGCGCCGGGAAGCATAACACCGTTTCTGGGTTAACGATTACCCATTGAGAAAAAACAATTTTGTTCTTGACAATCGCCGTGGTTGTGAACAAGAATCCCGCCACCATTATTTGGGGACCTTTGGGGATTCCTGTAACAGAAAGAGACATCTATGCCACGTCGCATACTGTGGGTTCTGCTTGCCTCGGTCAGCCTGTTAGCTTTCTCACTTTCTCTTTACGGCCAAAGTACCTATGGCTCGATCGTCGGATCTGTCACCGATAGTTCCGGTGCCGTGCTTCCCGACGCCAAGGTCACACTGACGAATGCAGGTACGGGGGAAAAGCGCGCCCAATCGACGGGCAGCGACGGCCTTTTCACCTTCGTAAACCTATTTCCGGGACAGTATCGAATTGACGTGGAAAAGCAAGGGTTTAAGCACTTCGTCCGCCCGGAAGTGACGGTCGAGGTCCAGCAGAACACCCGCGTCGATGCGGCCATGCAGGTGGGCGAGGTCAGCCAAGTAGTGGAAGTAACGTCAGAAACTCCGCTGCTGCAAACGGAATCTTCGTCTCTCGGACAGGTGGTGGAACAGCGTAAAGCGGACGAGTTGCCGTTGAACGGTCGGAATATCTTCAACCTGATCATAATTTCGCCGGCAGCTGTTGCCCAGGGTGGTTCGGGCGGATCGCCGGTGGGACAGAATCCGTTCAGCTGGGGTAACTATCAGGTTGGTGGTTCGTTCGCCAACCAAGGCGCGGAGTACCTGGATGGTCAACCGCTGAACATTGGCTACATCAATTTACCGATCATCATTCCGACACAGGACTCAGTTGGGGAATTCAAGGTCCAATATAGCAATCTCGGGGCCGAGTGGGGCAAGTTCTCCGGCGGCGTTACGAACCTTAGCACCAAGTCCGGTACCAACTCATGGCATGGGTCCGGTTATGAGTACTTCCGCAACAGGGTGCTGAACGCCAATGAATATTTCAATAAGCAGACCGAGTTGTTGAGCGGCGCCAAGAATGAGGCTCCCCCTTGGACCCAGAACCAGTATGGATTCCAGGTTGGTGGGCCAGTAATCAAGGATAAAACGTTCTTCTACGTGAGCTGGGAGCAATACCGTCAGCGCACGGGTTCTCCGTTTACGACCACCGTTCCTCAGACCGCCATGCTGACGGGAGATTTTTCCTCTCTGTGTACGCTGCCGGTTGCCCAAGGTGGGGCGGGCGGCACTTTCAGCGGTGCCGGTGTGTGCAGCAACCCCGCCGGGCAGCTCTACGACCCATACAGCGCGAACACAACCGGGACGCGCACGACGGCTTACGCGAACAATCAAATCCCAGCTTCGGAATTCAGTACTGCCACCCAGGTGCTGTGGAAGAAATATTTTCCGGCTCCGAACCTTGCCGGCAACGTTAATAATTTTTTGAGCGCGGCGCCTTCCGGCGGAAATACCAATGAGTTCGTGGCGCGAGGGGATCAGAACATTGGCAGCAACACGCGCCTGTTCGGAAGGTTTGCCTACTATGGACTAACCGACTTGCCGTCGAATCCCCTGGGAACCGGCCTGTGCCTCGACCGCTGCGCTGAAAAATATCACACGAAGATGGTCGTGATTGGGGTAAATCATACTTTTACCCCGAACACGATTCTCGATGTGAATCTGTCGGGCAGCCGTTTCGTCTACGGCCGTCAGCCACTTCTCTCGGGATTTGATCTCACGACTCTGGGCTGGCCCGCGACCTACAACAGTCCACCGAGCACGATGCGAACCCCTCCTACCCCCGCGTTTCCTTTCCCCAACGATGTTGGAAAGACGCAGGGCAACAGCGCCATTGGCGATCACAACAGTCAGTACAACATCACGCCAGCGTTGACCTTGATCCGGGGCAAGCACACGATCCAAACCGGTGCCCAGTTCGAATACGGATACGATAACTACTTCCAGACCAACATTGCCAGCGGCGCCTTTGCCTTCGGCGGAAACTGGACAACAGCGGCTGGAGGGGCAGCTCTCATCACTAATCCTAATTTTGCGTTCGCTGATTTCCTGCTCGGCTTGTCGCAAAATGAAGGAAGTTTCGTTAATCAGACCGAAGGCGTTGCTCAGGTTCCCGCCCAGACCAAAGGCTTGCAGGTGTACCGCGCTTTATACGCGGATGACACCTGGCACCTGACCCCTAAGTTGACCGTCAATTTAGGTCTTCGCTATGAATTGCAGGGTACTTGGTCTGACGCTTTTGGACGGCTGTCCTATTGGGATCCGACGGCAACCAACGCCACGGTCACTGGCTGCGGCGGAACAGCCGGAACTTCTTGCCCGGGCGATGCATTCCTGGTAGGAACCGGCCGCAACACCAGCAACAACAATATCCCGATGGATAAGAAGGCTTTTTCGCCGAGGCTGGGCTTCGCCTACGCTTTGGATCAGAAAACCGTGATCCGAGGAGGCTTCGGTACTTTCTATATTCCGAACTATGTCTCATTCGGGCTCAATCCTGACAACGATGTGGTGAATCTCGCGAGTACCCCTCTCCACGCTACGAACGACTCATTTATCACTCCGAGCGCAATGTTGGATGGGGCCACTTGCTCCTTTGGAGCGCCCGCTTCGGTATTCCCGGTAAGGGGACCCAACAGCTTCGGCTGCGCACAGTCCGGTCCTTTTGGCAATTCAGGCATTCTCCCCCCACCGGGACGCAACTTTGCGCCCTTGGCTGGCACTTTGGCTCCTTTTCCTGCTGATATCTCAAGTTTCACGGCCTTTAGCGGCGGTCCGACCTTGGCTCCGTATTACGGGATCAGCGGGCACAGCAATCCGAAATGGGGATACGTCGAGCAATGGAACTTCGACATCCAACGTCAGCTTCCCGCTGGTTTCTTTGCGGATGTGGCCTATGCTGGATCTCACGGCGTTCATCTGCAGCAATACTCGACCCACGTAGACCAGCTTCCTGATACTCTTTGGTCCCAGGGTGCTGCGCTGACGGCACAGGTTACGAACCCGATGGCCGGCGCGAATCCTAACACCTCGCTGAGTGGACCGACCGTCGCAGCGGGTCAGTTGGAACGCCCCTATCCTCAATACAACGACTTGAACCTGGCTGGCTATGGTTGCTGTGAGAGCAGCTACAACTCTCTGCAAGCAAGTGTGACCCGCCGCTTCCAAGGTGGTGGAACACTGTTGGTTGCGTATACCAATGCGAAGCTCCTGAGCAACACTGACACCCTAACCAGTTGGCTTGAAGGGCCGACCGGTGGAGTCGGGGGTGTGCAGGATTGGAACAACTTGAAGGGAGAACGGTCGCTATCTTCGCAGGACGTTTCGCAGCGCCTTGTGATCAGCTACGTTCTTGACCTTCCCTTTGGACACGGCAAGGCGTATGCGTCCAACTTGACGGGAATAGCGAACGGTTTGGTTTCCGGATGGGGCATTGATGGCATCACCACTTTCCAACGCGGCTTCCCGCTGAAGATTACTTTCGCGGGCTCGACCCCCTTGGAAGCGGCCAACCTTGGAGTCAGCAACATCCGGCCTGATGTTGTTTCGGGGTGCGACAAGCAAGCCGGCGGAGGGCATATCACGAATTGGTTTAACACTAGTTGCTTTGCGAATCCTCCAGATTTTGGTCCCGGCACCGAATCGCGTGTTGATTCCGTACTTCGAGGTCCTGGAATCGACAACTTTGACTTCGCCATCTTCAAGAAAACGAACATAGGCGAAAGGATGGGTGTTGAGTTCAGGACCGAGTTCTTCAACCTATTCAACCATCCCTACTTCTCCATACCAGCCACCGGTTTTGGCGCTGCCGGATTCGGCGTGATCAATTCAACCGTCCAGGGTGGGGTGGCTTCGCCCGAACGTCTGATTCAGTTTGCTCTGAAGTTCGTGTTCTAAGCATCACACTGTCCGGGCCAGATGATTGCCCCTGGCCCGGATTTGTTTCTTCTGAAGTTCGTCTGCGTTCTAGCTACCGGTGCCTCGGGTTGACCCTTCCTAACGCCAATTGTCGACCGTCGTTTCCTTCCTGCCAATGAGGACACTTCAGACCATCGACTACTCTGAGGCAAGGCGTGCCGTCGAGTTAATCGTTGAAAAAGCTTTGCAGATGCAGAAGGCCGCTGCGGTAGCAGTTGCCGACGCGCATGGCGACCTCGTTGCTTTCGCTCGAATGGATGGTGCTCCGGTTTCTTCCATCCATATCGCGATGAATAAGGCTTGGACTGCCGCGCGCGAGCGCAAACCCACGCGGGAAATTGGAGACAAGGTCAAGCATACCGAGAAAGGACACGACATTGCTTACTATGGCGACGCCAAATACGTCGGCTGGGGTGGCGGCATTCCGGTGTGGAAGAACGGCGAAGTGGTGGGGGCGGTCGCCGTCAGCGGACTATCTTCGAATGAAGACATCGCCCTGGCTACGCTCGGAGTAGAGTTACTTGGCAGGTAAATGATCGTTTTGAATGGGCGCGGATTCAGTTGCGCCGCAAGTCTTATAAGAATAGATAGACTGGCTCTCGTCCGCGAGGCGACAATTTCTTCAACGTCCTACGACATCTAAGTTGGAGGTCAGCAATGCTGCGCAAGCTGCAATCCCTTTCTTTCGCCGTTGTCTTTCTCATTCTTCCAGCGGTTTGCCAGCAGTCTCCGTCCGCGCCGTCCGATGCCGAAGGGCGAATCGACTCAATGCTCAAGCAACTCACGCTGGAAGAAAAAATCGATCTCATTGGGGGGGTTGACGATTTCTATATCCGGGCGAATCAGAAGATTGGGCTGCCACGCCTGAAGATGGCAGATGGGCCGGTCGGAGTACGGAACTATGGGCCGTCGACCGTTTTTGGCGGAATCGGACTGGCCGCTTCTTGGGATCCGGAACTCGCGGAGCGCATCGGGGCGGTAATCGGCGAAGACGCTCGCGCTCGCGGCGTGCATTTCATGCTCGGCCCCGGCGTCAATATTTATCGCGCTCCCATGTGCGGCAGAAATTTCGAATACTTTGGAGAAGATCCGTTTCTCTCGTCGCGCACCGCGGTCGGCTACATCAAGGGCATGCAGAGCAAGGGGGTGAGCGCCACTGTCAAGCACTACATGGGCAACAATCAGGAATACGACCGGCACAACATGGATTCGGTTATCGACGAGCGAACGATGCGCGAGATCTATCTGCCGACGTTCGAAGCAGCAGTGAAAGAAGGGCACGTAGGCGCGATCATGGATTCCTACAACCTGACCAATGGCGAACACATGACCCAGAACGGTTACCTTAATACCGATGTGGCCAAGAAAGAGTGGGGCTTTAGCGGAATCATGATGTCGGACTGGACCTCCGTTTACGACGGAGTAGCGGCAGCCAACGGCGGCCTCGACCTCGAGATGCCCTACGGTAAGTTCATGAACCGCGCGACGTTGCTGCCTGCGGTTCATGCGGGAAAAGTGAGCGAGGCCACTATCGACGACAAGGTGCGCAGAGTCCTGCGCACGGCGATTCAGTTCGGCTGGCTCGATCGTGACCAGACCGACTTCTCGATTCCGCGTCTTAATCCTGAGGGCAGGGAAGTGACACTAGCGGTCGCCCGCGCCGGAATGGTTCTTCTGAAAAACGATGGTGATCTCTTGCCGCTCGACAAGGCCAAGGTGCACACCATTGCTGTGATCGGTCCGGGCGCATACCCGGCGCAACCGGGCGGCGGCGGCAGCGCTGAAGCTAAGCCGTTCACGTCCGTGAGTTATCTGGAAGGAATTTCGAAATCCCTGGGTGCGGGCGCAAAAGTCTATTACGCCTCCGGAATTCCAAACTTCGAGGAAATGGCCAAGAACACTGACTTTACTACCGAAGCGAACGGTGGAGAGCCCGGCCTCAGAACTGAATTCTTCAATGACCTCACTTTAAGCGGTAAACCCTCACTCAGCCGAGTGGACAAACACGTAAATTACCAGCCCGCTCACGGTGACGACGGCGCCGGTACCGATATCTCGATCCGCTGGACTGGATACTTCACTCCAGCCAGTCCAGGTCGATATCTTGTATTCGTGCAAGGTCCGGGAGAAAACGGGGGCTACAGACTTTATATCGACAAGAAGCTCGTATTTGATAACTGGACTGCATGGTACGCATTCGTGAATGAGGCTTCAGTGACGCTGGCGTCGGGCCGGCACCAGGTTGAGCTGGATTATTGCGTCAAGAAGGGTTGGGGGAAAAATACCGCGAGCCTGGGCATTGTTCGGCCAGAGACGCTGGTCAGCGCCGAGGCGAAGTCACTGGCATCGCACTCGGATGCCGTGATCGTGGCCGTGGGCTTCGATCCTGCAAGTGAAGGCGAAAGCGGCGACCGAACTTTCCAATTGCCGCCGGGACAAGACGAACTGATCAGTGAAATCGCCGCGGTAAACAAGAACTCAGTAGTAGTCGTAACTTCCGGGGGCGGCGTTGATATGGCCACATGGGTTGACCATGTCCCCGCGCTGCTCGAAGCTTGGTATCCCGGTCAGGAGGGCGGCACGGCGCTGGCACAATTGTTATTTGGCGAGTTCAATCCTTCCGGCAAACTGCCCATTTCCATCGAGCGACGATGGGGGGACAATGCCACCCACAATAGTTACTATCCGAAAAATGGAGAGAAGAAGGTCGAGTACACCGAGGGCTTATTTGTCGGATACCGCCACTTCGACAAGTCCGGAATCAAGCCGTTATTCCCGTTCGGGTACGGTTTGTCGTACAGCAAGTTTGCTTACAAGAATTTAACGGTTGCGCCGAAAGGCCGGCAGGTTCAGGTGGAGTTCGATATCACGAATACCGGCACTCGCGCGGGCGCGGAGGTCGCGGAGGTATATGTTGGGGACCAACATGCCAGTGTCCCGCGACCCATAAAGGAATTGAAGGGGTTTGCAAGAGTGGAACTGAACGGCGGAGAAACCAAGCACGTTCAGATCACACTGGATCGACGAGCTTTCGCTTATTACGACGTGAAAGCTCACCAGTGGACGGTCGCACCGGGTGATTTTGACATTTATGTTGCACATTCGTCGGCAGGAATCGACCTTACGGGAAGAGTAACGATGCAGTAGGGTCCCGTTTGCAATTCCATGCTTGCCGCAGGGAGTTGGCGAGCAAGAACATTCTCAACACTGAACTGGCTCGCCGCTGAGGCGAGCAAAGAACTGTAGGTTTTTTGAAGCGATAATCCTGCTTTCACTCCGCTATTCTTTGCGCCAAATTCCATCCCGTATCTGATCATTGAAGTCGGGAACTAAAGAAAAATCCCTGTACGGACGATAAAGAGTGGAGGGATTCAACCGACCATAAGCGGGGAAGGGCTTCGCTGTGGTTGCCAACGAAGTGAAAGAACTCGCAAAGGAAACGGCCAAGGCTACGGAAGATATCAGCCGCAGGATCGAAGCGATCCAGTGCGACACGCGATTGCGTCCATAAGCGGCGTCATCAACCAGATCAGCGATATCTCGAGCACGATCGCCACCGCGGTGGAAGAGCAGAACGCAACCACCAATGAGATGTCGCGCAACGTGAGTCAAGCTGCGCACAGCAGCGGCGAGATTACGAGCAACATTGCGGGGGCGGCGCAGGCGGCCGAGAGCACCTCGCGCGGCGCTAACGACACGCAGAAGGCAGCACAGCAGCTGGTGGAAAACTCCAATGAGCACCGGAGGCTGGTCGAGCAATTCAGTGTCGAGGCCAAAGAGAATTGCCAGAGCAAAGGCCCAGAGTCGGCTCCTGCGCGGCGACTGGCAGCCAGCGCTTCTGCTTAAAGCAAATCATACCTTACGAGTGCCTGGGGCCTGGTTGGAGGTGCGCCTTATTTTCCCGCACTTACCTGCCGCGCCCACTGCATCGCATTCCAATACGCATCCGCAATGTCGGCTTCGCTCAGACGTAATTGGGCGGCGAGTGCGCTCGCCGCTTTCCAGTTCCCAGATTCCTGCGCCAGCATAAGTTGATAAAAAGGTTGAAGAGGACTCGCTGCGCCTAGCAGCACGGACTTGCTTGCATGATCGAGGGGAATATTGTCGAGCACCTGACGCATGGGAATCTCAAGAATTGTGTCCATGAGCGAGAGCATGCCCATGAGAAACAGGTCAGAGTCCCCGCTCTGAAGTTTGGGGGAGAGCAGTTCGCAGAAGCGGGCACGGACCAGCGCAGCCAGCACGAGGTCGCTTGACTTCCCTTGGCCGGCGCCCAAGGCCGCCACCAGCCGAATCCAGCGGCGAACTTCGCGTTCGCCCAGAATGGAGAGAGCGTGCCGCACGGTATGAATCTCGGCCGCGAAACCGAAGACCGCAGAGTTCAAATAACATAGCAGGCGATAGCAGAGCGAGGCTTCGCCCTTCACCAGGTTTTCGATCTCGCGCACGTCCAGTTCGGGCTGCGAAACCGCCCGCAGCATGCGCAAATAGTTCAGTTGGTTCGCCGGAATCTCGTGCGCCGTCAGGATTTCCGGGCGGCGAAAGAAATATCCCTGAAAATAAAGGAAGCCATCTTTCTTAGCGGAGCTGAATTCTTCACGAGTTTCCACCTTCTCCGCCAGCATGCGGCAGCGCCAGGGGCCGTACCGTTTCACCATGGCGGCAGCGTCGGCGGGCGAAGTTGCCCGCAGATCGACTTTGATGATGTCGGCAAGATCGGTCAGGACTTCCCGCGGATCATTCACCCCAAAGTCATCCAGCGCAATGGTGTAGCCGGATTCTTTCAGGCGGCGACACGCTTCGACCACAAGATCATCGGCGGGAACTGTCTCGAGCACTTCGACGATAGTCTGTCCCGACGGCAGTAACGTTACGTATTCATTCAGTAGAACGTCGCGAGTGCAATTGACAAAGGCACGGCGCCCGTCGCAAAGCACGTCGAGACCGATGAGCATGGAAGTGTTCAAGGCGCTGCGCGAGGCCGCGTCGGCGTCCGTGCTGCGAAAGAAATTTTCGATGCCGTCGCGAAACAGGAGTTCGTAGCCGAAAACCTTCTCGTCCGCAGTGAGGATAGGCTGGCGGGCGACGAAACGGGTTCCGGGCTTAGGCGCGGGTTTGTCCTCACCCGGGCTGAGTGCGGAGGAAGGAGTGCTCACCCTTTCTCCATCGGCACTACTGCACCAGCAGATTAGCCTGCGCCTAAGAGAGGTAAGAGCGGCCTCATGCGGCGACGCTCGGCAAAACCTGTATTTCCTCGCCGTTCGCCGAGCTGCCCCATCTAAAGTCTGCGGCTTCTACGCCGATAAAAACCTGAGAGCTATGGGTGTTTCTCGGATCGGTTGCTTCTCATCATGCCGGCTTTTGGAAGTCACCGTGCAAGCGCGCCGGTCGCGCACGGACCGCTGATAATGCGTCGCCCATGAATCGTGCTCCGGGAGAGAAAACATGTTGAGCAGGATGAGTCTAGGAACGAAGGGAGCCTTGGGCTTTGCCCTGATTTTGGCGACTTCGAGTGGGGTTACTTATTACTCGGTCGGGCAGGTTGCGGCGATTTCCGCAACCGCCGACAGGACCGCCAAGAACACCCTAACGCCAAAAGGGTAGACCTACTCTCGGACCCGGCGTGGGCCATTCTCTTGAAGGAACACCGCGATCTCGAAGCGGTGGATCTGGTTCGGTTCACTTTCGAACTTGATGAAGCGGTCGAGGAGATTCACACTCTGGCGTCTGCAGTGTTTGGCTCGAAGGTGGGACAGGGTTAAACGAGCGCGGCAGTTTGAAAGTCTTGAGAAGATACAGAAGAAAAATTGTTAGCTGTGGATCTGCAGGGAGATGACGATGGGCATCTTCTCAAACAGCATGCGGATCTCAACCGCAGGAGAATCGGCCATGGAGTGCAGATTATAGTCACTGCCGGTAATGACGGTTGGCGGAGAAAGCATGCAGCCTTCCGCTAGGCCAGAAATTTTGTTCTTGAAGTTTCCGGCAACCATATTGCAGACCTCGCCCATGGCGTCGGAGACCTCCGAACCGACTTTGTCTAGAGGTACCCCCAGCATTTTTGAGGTCATGACTGCGGCCGCTTTGCCGTCGCAGCGAACGCTAAGTACGCCGCACAGTTGGCCGGCCAACCCCACCATAGCGGTAACGTCCAGCTTTGAGTCATCCACAGTCGGCGATTCAGTCAGTTGGCAGCTCAGCATCAGCTCGAAGACTTCCCGCGCCGCCATATCCATTAAGGGAATCCAGTTCTGATGGCCGCCGTCGGCGGCGAGCAATTCGGTCACGGATTTCATGATTTACCTGCCAGGACGGGGACGACATGCTCCTTCACCTGCTCCGGGGTGAATGGCTTACGGATATAGCCACGCGCTCCCGCAGAGAGCGCCTGCACCACGTGAGCCTCGCTGCCTTCGGTCGTAATCATGACCACGGGAACGCCTTTCGCGTTTTCAACCCCGGGTAGCTGTTTGATGAATTCCAACCCATCCATCACCGGCATGTTGATGTCGCAGAGGATTAGATCCACCTTAGTATCCTTCAGAACGCCGAGCGCCTCGGCTCCGTTCCCGGCCTGAAAAACATCACTCAAGTCGATTCCTGCCTGTCGGAGGGAGCGCTCCACGATCTTTCGCATCACGGAGGAGTCGTCAACGATGAGAGCACGTATGGACATAGGGCTGGTTGATGCTTGGGTTTAAAGCAGACGGTGGACCGTCTCTTTCAACCTTCACTTTCATATATCGGCACGGGAGAACGGGACTTTAGAGAGAATGCTTTGCGTTCTTTCACCGCATTGCACTTTAAGCCGGTTGTTTAGATTACTTCCGTGCATCTCCGCAAACGCGCTGCCCCAAACCTTGTGCTATAATGACAATCGACGCTACTGCCACGGTTTGCTCGTGACGCGGTGATCCTGTTGGATCAGATTCATCTCCGCTTTTCCTGCCCGCCGTTTATTCAGCGTAAATTCAAGACATATAAGAGCGGCATGGGAACTCACGACACGTGTCTGAGCCTCTGATTCAGGCCCCTCCAGAAAGAACAATAAGAATGACAAGTTTTACCGAACTACCGCTTTCTTCTGCTTTGCAGCAGAGGCTGGCGAAAGCTGAATTTATTACCCCTACGCCCATCCAGGCGCAGGCTATTCCGTGCGCCCTTGAGGGCAAAGATGTGCTGGCGACGGCGCAGACTGGAACCGGCAAGACGCTGGCGTTTCTGATCCCCGTGATCGAGATGCTGCAGCGCGAACCTTCGCAGAAAGTCCGCGTGCTGGTTTTGTTGCCCACGCGGGAGTTGGCAATACAAGTTAATGAAGAATACGAGAAACTGCGTGGCAGAGGCCTCTTGAAAGCCGCTCTGGTGATTGGCGGTGTCTCTGAGAAGTCGCAGATCCAGTCGGTGCGCTCTGGGTCAAACCTGGTTATCGCGACCCCGGGCCGTTTGCAGGATTTCATTTCCCGCAGGCTGGTTGATCTGAGGGATGTCAAAATCCTTGTGCTCGACGAGGCCGACCGCATGCTCGACATGGGGTTCCTGCCCGCCATACGCCGTATTCTGGCGGTGCTTCCGCAACGCCGGCAGACGCTTTGTTTCTCGGCAACATTGGAGCAATCCGTGGCCGGTCTGGTGAACGATTCCATGAACGACCCTGTGCGCGTGGCGGTTGGCTCGGTGCTAAAGCCGGTCGAGAGTGTCCGCTTGCAGGCTTATGAAGTCCGTCCGGCGGAGAAGCCTGATGTGTTGCGACAGTTGCTTTACGCCGAGAAAGGACAAACGCTGATCTTCGCCCGCACCAAGCGGGGCACGGAGCGCTTGGCCAAGGAACTGGTTCGCGAAGGTTTTTCGGCGGCCATGATTCATGGCGACCGTTCGCAATCGCAGCGCAACGGCGCGCTCAGTGGATTCCAGCAGGGAAAATTTAATATTCTCGTTGCCACTGACGTGGCCGCTCGCGGTTTGCACGTGGATGATGTCGCCCATGTAATTAACTATGATTTGCCCAAGATGGCGGAGGACTTCATCCACCGCGTTGGCAGAACAGGGCGGGCGGGTTCGCAAGGGCTGGCCTCCAGCTTAGTAGCTGGAGCCGAGGTCATCGAACTCCGGCATATCGAGCGCGCACTAAAGTTGAAGATCGAACGCAAGCAAATCGATTGGAACAATGCAGGCCGGTCGGAGCACGTTGTCCAGAATACGCTGGCCAGTCGGACATTGACCAGGTTGCCGGGCGAGATATTCGCATAAGCACAGAAGACTTGAAAGCAGCAACAGGGGTGCGTCGTGAGGACGCGCCCCTGTTGTTTGACTCCCGCAATGAACTGAAGTTTAGTTTACGATTCCGTTTCTCCCCGGCTAGGTTCACGGGGAATACTGGAAATATCGCCGTCATCATCCCCCATTTGGAACAGAGCGGCTTGTTCGGCGGCGTGTCTTTGCAGTTCGTCCAAATCGAGTTCGCCAGCATCGGTGGCCGTTCCTAAAGGCTCTTCGGTCTTCCGCTGGCTACGACGTTCGGCCTTATCTCGCTGTTTTTGCTGGCGTGTGTGTTCTTTCTGGCGTTTGGTAAAGCTCGATCGACCTCGTCCTGGCATCCCAATCTCCAATCGTCAAAGTGTGGCAATAGCGGGCTGGCGCTTTGCTTCGGTGATTCACGGATCAAGCAGCGGGCCTAAGTCCTGCTGCTCAACCTCACCATTTAGTTTGATGCTACCAGCGCGGTTCGCGTGGCTGGCGTGCATGACCCTGATAGTCGTCACGACCGCCGCCTCCACCGCCAAAGCGCTTTCCTCCGCCCCCTCCGCCACGCGGGGAGTCGGTTTTAGGTTTTGCTTCGTTGATCTTGAGCGCGCGCCCTCCAAGGTCGGTTCCATTCAATGCAACGACCGCTTTATCGGCCTCACCGGCATTGGTCATCTCGACAAAAGCGAAGCCGCGGGCGCGGCCAGTTTCGCGGTCGGTAACAATGCTGACGCGTTCGACCGCGCCATGCGCCTCAAACAGTCCGCGAAGCTCTGGCTCGGTGGTGCTGTGGGGTAAGTTGCCAACGTACAGGTTCTTCATAGTTGTGCTCTTTCTATTTCAAAACAGACGTTTCGTGGCGGATGGCGTCGGTGGTCCGCGTCGTTATGCTTTTTCTTTCGAGCTGGTCTGCAGTGCAGGAGCCACCAGGTTTTTCTCTGCCAAGGCCTTCAACATCTTTTGCGTGCTTTGCCGGCGGCTGATCTTTTGCCGGCGCCTTCGGTTAAACCGGGCTTTGTCGCCGTTGATTCCAGACATATTCATCTCCTGCTTCAAGCGGTGAAGTAAAACAATTAAAGATGTGTGCTGAGGAACAGTCGAACGCCTTTCCGGCGAATTTCTCAATCGCGAAGGCGCAACGTGCTGATCAGGGAGTCTTCGAGGTCAAGGAATCCAGTATACGCCGCCGCAGAAAATTGTGCTTAGATTTCGCGAAACAAGCGTCTAAAACCCCAGCCTTTAGGTCGAATATCAACTGGCTCACAAAAGTTGCAAACTCCGGTATGCTGGCCGGATCAAGTAAGGGACCAGGGTTCGCAAGATCTGGCTTCGAAAGACATGGGAACAAATTCCGACGGACGACCGGTAATTGAGTTTCGCGACGTCGCATACGTATTGCCGAATGGCCAGCCGCTGCTCGCGGGGCTAACCCTTCAAGTGCAACCCGGCGAGACGCTGGTTTTGCTAGGCCGCAGTGGATCGGGAAAAACCACCACACTGAAGCTGATTAACCGATTGCTCACTCCTGCCAGCGGAGAGGTACTTGTAAATGGAGCGCTCACGCGTGACAGTGACGTGATCCAACTCCGTCGCGGGATTGGATATGTCATTCAGGAAGTCGGATTATTTCCGCATTACACGGTAGAGAAAAATATCGGATTGGTCCCGCGAATCGAGGGCTGGCCTACTGGGCGCGTGCATCAACGCGTCGAGGAACTACTCCAGATGGTCGGGCTGGACTTGCAAATCGCAGCTCGCTACCCTCATCAGCTTTCGGGAGGGCAGAGGCAGCGAGTGGGCGTGGCTCGCGCGCTCGCTGCTGACCCCGCAATTCTGTTAATGGATGAGCCGTTTGGTGCGCTCGACGCAATCACGCGAGACGAACTGCAGCGCGAATTCCTACACCTTCAGCAACGGCTTAACAAAACCGTCGTGTTCGTCACGCACGATCTGCGTGAAGCGTTGCGGCTCGGATCGCGTATTGCGCTGATGGAGTCTGGGCGGCTGGTCGCGGTTCTTTCCCCGGCGGAATTCTTGCGATCAGAAGATCCGCTCCCCGCGGCCTATGTGCGGGCGTTCGGAGATGGACTGGATTCGGTGGCAAATCGAGGCGACTCATGAACCTTCTTCATTTCCTGTCGCAAAATCACGAACAAGTTTTGGAACTTACAGCGGAACATCTGTGGCTTGTCGGAAGTTCCACGCTGCTCGCTGTACTGGTGGGTATTCCGCTGGGCATCGTCAGCGCCCACTGGCCGGTATGGAATAGGCCGGTGCTGGGTACGGCGAACGTCATTCAGACGATCCCAAGTCTTGCGCTTTTCGGTTTTTTGCTGCCCGTGCCCTGGATCGGCGAGCGCGCGGATCGCCTCGCGATCCTGGCGCTGACTCTCTACGCCCTGCTGCCGGTGATTCGCAACACCTATACAGGAATCCGCAGCGTCGATCCGTCTGTAGTTGAGGCGGGCCGCGGCATGGGTCTCACCGACGGCCAACTTTTGTTTCAGGTGGAATTGCCCTTGGCGTTGAGCGTGATTCTTTCGGGAGTAAGAGTGGCGGTCGTCGTTTCGGTAGGACTGGCGACGATCGCAGCCGCAATCGGAGCGGGAGGGCTGGGTGAATTTATTTTTCGCGGCCTGGCGATGGTAAACAATCAGCTCATCCTGGCAGGTGCGATTCCAGCCGCGATGCTGGCTTTAGCCGCCGACTTCGGCCTGGGATGGTTAGAAAGGCGTCTCCGGCCGCGATGAAACCGAATCGGCAGCATGAGAGTCGGGGCCTACTGCAATTCCGATGGTGGAGTGCGAGCTGTGTGATTCTGATTTTATTGTTCTTTGTTTCATGTGCGCCGCCGCGCTCTGAGCGCATCGTCATTGGATCTAAGAATTTCACCGAGTCACTGATGCTCGGCGAATTGTTGGCCCAGCAGATTGAAGCCCACACGCAGACGAGAGTGGAACGCCGCTTCTATCTGGCCGGAACCTATATTTGCCAGCAAGCGCTTCTCGCAGGACGGATCGACCTTTATCCCGAATACACAGGCACCTCTTTGACCGCGATTCTGAAACAGAACGTTGGCGGCGATAAGGCCAATGTCTACCAGCGGGTCAAAAACGAATACGAGTCCCGCCTCGGACTGACGCTAGGTCCTCCGTTCGGCTTCAACGATACTTTCGCCATGGAAATTCGTGGGGTCGATGCGCGCCGCTTAAGTTTAAAAACGTTGTCGCAGGCGGCGGCCTATGCTCCCCAGTGGCGCGCCGGCTTTGGCTACGAGTTCATCGAGCGCCCAGATGGCTACAAAGGACTTGCTGCGGCGTACGGATTGCATTTCGCCGCACCGCCGCGAGTCATGGATCTGGGCTTGCTGGCTCCTGCGTTGAAAGATCATCAGATTGATATTGCCGCCGGCAACGCAACCGACGGGCTCATTCCGGCGCTCGATTTATTTGTGCTCGAAGATGACCGCCACTATTTTCCGCCCTACGAAGCGGTGGCGGTGATTCGCCAACAGACCTGGCGCGACCATCCCGAGGTGGCGCAGGCTGTCGCCGAGTTGGGCGGCAAAATCTCCGACCAGGAAATGCAACAGTTGAATTACGCTCTCGACGGACAGCATCGCGACGTGAAGGATGTGGCTCACGAGTTCTTGCGAAGCAAGGGATTGGTTCATTGAGCGTCGGCTGCTCGCACTAAGTCAGAGGGACAGCTCACCACGCAAGGTCAGCACCGCGTTCCCTTGGATAATTACTCGATCGTCTTGCACTTCGCACCATAGCTCGCCACCTCGTTCTGAAAGCTGGAGGGCGTGCAAGCTGGTCTTGGCCAGACGCTTGCTCCAATACGGAGCCAGCGAGCAGT
>Ga0209422_1000028_pt1 | contig 36128 bp, 27 predicted proteins | sample BlaSpr_A8_OM2_M3_FD_187983 | JGI IMG/M metagenome (GOLD analysis project Ga0209422, IMG submission 187983) | Forest soil microbial communities from Thunder Bay, Ontario, Canada - Black Spruce, Ontario site 2_A8_OM2_M3 (SPAdes) (version 2) | ecosystem: Environmental > Terrestrial > Soil > Boreal... | reverse complement strand
CACTGGCACGCGGTCAGATTGGCAAGCATCTTGGCGAGCAAATCCTGAATCAGCTGGAACGAAGCGATCGGCTTGCCGAATTGCAGTCGCTCCTGGGCGTATTTGAGGGCTGCTTCGAATGCGCCCATCTGGATGCCGGTTGACGCCCACCCCACCATGTACCGCGTCATCCGCAGCACGCGCGCGGTGTCGCGGAACGAATTGCCGCCCTGCAGGCGGTTCGCTTCGGGCACCCGTACATCCTTCAGCATGATCTGGCCGTTCTGGACCACCTTGAGCGCAATCTTGTGCTCGATCTTCTCGACGCTGAAACCGGGCGTCGACTTGTTCTCGATGATGAAACCCTTGACCTGGTTGTCCGCGAGATCGCGCGCCCAGATGATCGAGAGGTCGCACCAAGTCGAGTTACCGATCCACCGCTTCTGTCCATTGAGAATCCAGGTATCGCCTTCGCGCTTGGCCGTCGTGGTCAAACCGCCGCTGGCTCCCGAACCGACCAGCGGCTCGGTCAACCCGAAACACCCGATCTTCTCGTAACGGGCCATTTGCGGCAGCCATTTCTGCTTCTGCTCCTCGGATCCATCGAGATAGATCGAGCCCATCGCCAAGCCGCTGTGGACGCCCCAGAACGTGCAGATCGACGCGTCGACGCGCGCGATCTCCATCGTGACGAAGCCGTACAGCTTTTGGCTGCCGCCCGCGCAGCCGTAACCCTCGTAGCCGAGCCCGCCGATGCCGATTTCCTTGAACGAAGGCAGCAGTTCGAACGGAAACGCGTCGTCGGACCAGTACTTGTTGATGATCGGCTGGACCTTGGTCTCCATATATGTCCGCACCTTTTTGACGACCGCCTTCTCCTCGGGAGTGAGAAGTTCGATCAACTGATAGAAGTCGCTGTTCGGTACAGGCACCGGCTTCGGCGCGGCGGCGCTCTTGCTTGCTACGTTGGCAGTGGGCATTTGGTACTCCTTTAGTTGCGGCTTAAAAGCCGGAAAAGATTGAAAGACTTGGGATGTATGATCGATCTCGCCGGTGGCGCCTGATCTCAGGCGACCGGCTCCTTCGATTTCGTTCGGTTCGACTTGGCGACCTTGTTGCGTAGCTCAATCAGGCCGAGCAGGACTTCGTCGCGTTCCGACGCGAGTTCATTGATCGAGCGCGATCCGGCTTCGGCATGGACGCTGTCGACAAGCTTCTTTTGCACTTCCGGGGTCAGCACCGGCGAGCCGAGGGTCTTCCACCAGGCCGTCATGGGGCCGGTGAACTGTTTGAAGAAATGCTCGATGCCGCCCGGGCCGCCGCCAAGATGGTTGAGCATCATGTTGCCCATGATGCCCCAGCGCAGGCCCGGCCCCCAGGAGAGAGCCGTGTCGACATCGGCGGCGCTCACGACGCCCTCGGCAACGAGGTAGTAGACCTCGCGCGCCAATGCAGCCTGCAAACGGTTAGCGACATGCCCCGGCATTTCCTTGTTGAGGCGCACCGTCCGTTGGCCGATCGAGGTATAAAACTCGGCTGCGCGCTGGATTGTTGCTTCCGAGGTCTTTGCCCCGCCGACGATCTCGACCAGCGGGATCAAGTGCGGCGGATTGAACGGATGGGCGATGACGCAGCGCTCCGGATGGATCGCGGCGCCCGACTGGATATCGCTCATGGTCAAGCCCGACGAGCTTGAAGCGATGATAACGCTGGGATGCAGCAACTCGTCCAGTTGGCGATAGAGCGTCTTCTTGAAATCAATCTTTTCGGGTCCGTTTTCCTGCACCAGATCGGCATCCTTGACGGCGTCTGTCAGCGCCGCGGTGAATGACAGCCTGTTTTGGGAGGCGCCGGATGCGAGGCCAAGCCGTTGCAGCGCGGGCCAGGCCGTTGCAACAAAGCGCTTCAATGCCGCTTCCGCGCCGGGCGCAACGTCTGTCGCCACCACATCAAGGCCGTTGGCGAGGAAGAGTGCGGTCCAGCTGGCGCCGATCACACCCGTGCCAATAATGGCAACTCGGCGAATGGGTTTGTTTTTCAACATGTCACTTGTCCTTCGGAATTTCGGCGTAGGCGATGCCGGTGAGGTTACCCTGTGCTTCGAGGACATCTCGTTCACCGGATCCATCGAGCCGTGTGGAGTAGACCGAGCCGGCGAAATCGGTCACGAACATGCGATCGTTCGGAACGTCGAGCGCGATACCGATCCCCTCCATCAGGTGGGTCACCACGATCTCCGGCTCGGCGGGCTTGTTGTCGATCGAGGCCCGGTTCACCGTGTTGCCGCGCGGAGGGTCGCCGCGGTCGGTCCAGTAGAGAACACGGTTCTTGTGGTCGAGCTCGATATCGATCGGCTCCGGCAAGCGATCGAAGAAGATCTCGATGTCGGACCTGGTCGCTGCGGTCTGGCCGGCAGGTATTTCGACATTGGCGCGGAAGAGGCGGCCGAGCCCGGCATTATCAGGGCCTTTTTGCGTCCAGTAAATCTTTTGGAATTTCGGGTCGATCGTCAGCCCGACGCACCATCGTGTCGCGTCGCGGCTATCGGCTTCGCCGCGCCCGGCCTCGATGAGCGTCTCCAGCTTCGAGCCGTCGAGGTTGCAGCGCATGACACGCATACCCTCGCGGTCGCACCAATAGAGCTTGCCGCCCTTCTTATCGAGGATGATCTGCTTCGGAGAGTGGGTGACGCCCTTTGCGACGATTGTCTTGCGGTTCTTGCCGTCGATGTCGGCGCGCTCGACGGACCCGTCATTCAGGTTCGGGATGCCCATGTTGGTCCAGTAGATATGGCCGGCCTCCACATCGACGACGATGCCGTCGGGCAAATGGCAATCCGACACGATGGTCTTGCGGTCCGAACCGTCCGTATTCATGGAGTGAATGCGGCCGGCGTTCAGCTCAAGAACAAACAGGCGTCGGATAGCCGCCTTCGCAACAGCGCCTTGAGAAGATTTCAATGACGGCCTCGACATGTCGTACCTCTTTCCTCGGTTGCGATCTGGAGCGTGTTAACTCAGGCTCGAACGTGATTATGGCGCGCGGGCCGACAATCATCTTTGATGAGACTGCCGTCTCTGGAACGGTTCTGTTTCTAACTCCACTTCTGCAAAGCACGACGCTTTCGCCCCCTTGAGAACAATCGCGAACTAGGTCGAGCGCAGCGGTTGAAAAGTTCGGTTCAACCGCTGGAGGAATTCTAACGCCACGGTCTAGCAATCCCGAACTGTCGTTCAGCGTTGATTGGGGGGCGCGCCAATCGGCCTGATTTGCCGGTCAGAGCTGCGTCGCGAGCAGAGTCCTCTCGCGGCTCTGGAGATCTTTTCCGACGTCATGCTCGTCGATATAGCGGACTGGTTCGAACCGTCGCGAAGGCCCCGGCAGGGTCGTATCCAGGTCGATGAGGCGCCCGGCGTATGCGCGAGGAACTACGGTGAGTACCTTCGGACCGCTAGATTTGCACTCGATGTTACCCGATCCGCTTGTTTTTACGGTTCTGATAATCGCGATGCTCACTTGCTATCGCTTGAAAGCTCGACGCCACGCGCCCGGACTTACGCCGACCGTCTGTCTGAAAACTCGCGTGAGGTGACTCTGGTCGCTGAAGCCGCACTCCATGGCCACATCCGATAACGACAGCCCGTCATCGCGCAGCTTTTCTTTGGATAGCACGACGCGCTGCTCAATTAGCCACTTGTGCGGCGCCACTCCCAGCGTGCGACGGAAGGCGTGCGAGAAATAACCTACTGACAGGCCGCACTCTCGCGCCACCTCCTTGAGCGTCACACCGCGCTTGATGTTGGCGCGAAGAATTTCCGTCGCGCGTCGCTCCTGCCATGGCGCGAGTCCACCCCGGGCCGGTGGCGACATTGGCCGCATGCCTCCATAGGTCTGAGCGACATGCACCCCGACCGCCAGCAGGACGTGGTCGACAAACAACGGGTTAGCTTGGTCTGGATGGCTGAGGGCAGGTAGCAGCAAGCTCCCCAGGCCGAAAATCGTGAGGTCGTTGACGCCCGCGCCGGGCTCATAGCTCAAATCGCGAATTCGCGGGGCGTTGGCGTCGTCTGCGATCGCGTCCATCACCGCACGCGGCAGATAGAAAACCAGAGAGTGATAGGGCTTGTCGTATAGAGCGGTGGGAACTCGCTTCAGGTCATGGAGACAACTCTCGCCAGCCCGTAAGTCGCACACCGAAGCTCGTCGGCCATCCTCCCAATATTCGCGATTGGGAAAATCGCGAAGGTGTAAACCGACGAGAAAAGCATCCTCCTGCTGAATCGGACCGTACATTTCGGGCAACGGACTGTCACATCGAATCTCCGTGACTGCTATATCCGCTGTGCGTAATGCGCGGGTAACGATCGCCGGTGCGTTTTCGACTCGAAATCGCTCACCAAGCCGCCGTCCATAAGCCTCGGTCATCACTCGCTCAATAGCTCAAAGGGCCAAACTGTAGATCCGCATTTCTAGCTCCTTGGATTGGACATCGCGACTGGCACCGGAAACGGTCATCGTCGATGAGGCTGTCCTATCGCATGAGCGTTAACTGTCCGTCCGATGGCGACGATCCCACGGTTGCTCAAGTAATTCTCGAACGGACGCGATCCCAGCCGTCTGATCATCCTTCTTTCACCGTCACACTTCATGGGCCTGTGCGCTTTTTCCAACGCATGCAGCCTAAGACGATCGCGATCACCGGTTCAATTGAACGTAGGTAATCGTCGGGCATCCAAAAGGGGCACGGAACGATACGAAGGTTTAGGGCGCTCGAAAGCCGACCACTTCTCGATATGAGACTTCGACTAGCTCGACGGTGTAGGCGATCGTGCTCCTATCTTGATCTCTAGGGTAAACAAGCAGATCGCAGCCGACCTCGGCGTAAGCGAAAGTCGCTGAAGCCGCACTCGATGGCCACATCCGAGAGCGACAGCCCATCATCGCGCAGCTTTTCCTTGGACAGCACGACACGCTGCATCGGACTTCTTCATATCCTTGACGCTACCATCCTCACCCATGGTTCCAACAGCTGTCCGCGTCATGTCCGCTCCCCCCCATTGCGACCGAACTGCGAACATCGCTTGTGGTCCGTTTTGTGCCCATCAATAAGCGACATCGATCACAGATGGCGGCTCAGTCAGCGGGGATCGTAAACTGAAAGAGAGCACCCCGCGGCTCGCACCCGGTCGCCCACAGCCGCCCACCATGGGCCTCGATGATCGAGCGGCAGATCGAGAGGCCCATTCCCATGCCGTCGGGCTTCGTCGTGTAGAAGGGTTCAAAGAGACGCGGCAGGCTCTCCGGGCGCAGCCCATGGCCGGTATCCCGCACCGCGACGCACACGCCCTCCGGCTCGATACTCGCGGTGCTGATGTGTAATTCGCGGTTGCCGTCCTCAACTCCACTCATCGACTGGATGGCATTGACGATCAAGTTCAACATCACTTGTTGCAGTTGCACCCGATCGCATTGGATGCGTGGCAACTCGCCCGCCAGTTGCGTGCCCACCGTGACGCCGGTCTTGACCGCTTCGCCGCGGGTTAGGGCTGTCACCTCCAGGATCGCCGCATTGAGGTCAACGACCTCCTTCCGGGGTGGTGCTTTTTTGATGAAAGACCCGATCCGGTCGACGATGTCTCCGGCTCGATGGGTTTCGTTCACAATGCAGTTGAGCGCCTCCCTCACCTCCGCCGCATCGGGTGGGCTTTTGTCTAAAAACCGCAGTGCAGCAGCGGCGTATGTGCGAGCCGCCGTAATGGGCTGTTTGGTTTCATGAGCAATCGAGGCAGTGAGTTGGCCCATGGTAGCGACGCGGTTAGCATGGGCCAGTTCGGCCTGCATCTCGCGATATTGCCGCTCGCGACGGGTGCTCTCCAAGGCAATGGTGGCTTCCGCAGCGAAGTCCCTGAATAAGGAAATCTGTCTGTCGGTGAACGGCTGCACCTGTTTGCGGCCCAGAGTAATTAGCCCGACTATCTCATTGTCTTTGAGTAACGGCACAAGCAGGCCCGTTCGAAAACCTGCGTCCACCACCGTGAACCAATCATCCTCGCGATCATCGCCTTCAAGGGCTGCCAAGTCGGGGATGTGGGTGGGTGACCTGCTTGCGGCTATTCGACCCAGAAAGCTCCCCTTTTCTAGCAGCACTGGGGATGATGACTGACTAACCAAAAGGGGGTCCCCACGCAGCGCCACGCGACGAAGGCCGCTTTCTTCGGAGAGACGTAAGCTGCCTATGTCTGCTCGACAGAGACGTGTGGCGCTGTCGAGGATGGCTTCGAAGATGGGCTGCAAGTCGTACGGCGAGTTCGCAATGGCGCGCAGCACTTCCGAGATGGCCGTCTGTTGCTCGATGAGCTCGGTCACCCGAGCTTGCGGCTCAGAAGCGGTCCCTTCTCCGTGGATACTCTCGTTCATGCGGAGCAGTTCCTCGGCTTAACCCATGAGGGCAGTATAACGGCTCCAGCCGCAGTTCGCGATAGCTCTCATGGCCGACACTCTATTTTGGGGAGGCCCCGTGCTGTTGCTGGCAGCCCTCGGGCTCAATCTTTGGGTCAAGTTCTCAAGAAGCTGAGGCCGCTGCCCGATTATCTCAGTCGGCTTACTTAGACTGAATTGTCTGCACGGGTTTGCTCCGGCCCGGGCGAGAGGATCGTCGCTCTCGCCTACAAAAAACAATTTTGATAAAATAGATCGTCACCCAAACGGTCAGTGCGGCTGGGACCAAGAGCCCGCAGGCAATCGCGATGATTTCGCGTTTTGTATATATTACAATCCCAATTCCGAATGAAGAGAATCCGAAGTACCACGCCTCACAATCAACGAGGATCTGCGACAAAGGCTAAAACCGCGTGTTTTTCAGATTTGCTGCCAGCCAGGAGTCCCGCTCGGCATGGCCGTGCGGTTGCGGCAGCGGGAGTCGAATTTCGCTTCGTCCAAGCGCCTATCGCTCTGTGGGATTCTGATCGGCTTCCGGCGATTGATCTGCCGGTTGCCAACGCCATGAATGAAAAGCGGCATGAACGTTCAATGCATCGCAGCCGCATTCAAGATTAGCCGTCGGCCCCGCCTTATCTCACCCACTTGCGCCCGAAATGATGCGCATGAAGCCGGCTGCGAAAGCAAAAAGTCAAACAGGGTAAACGCGGGACGCAAAGCTACCTGCCGCCGGGTGTGAGTATGACTGGTGAGGAGTAACGCTCATGCGTTTGCCGTTCATTCCGCCGGCCGAACTCTCGCCGGAACAGAAGCTACTCTACGACGATATGAAAGCCGGCATTGCCGCGAAATACAGCACCTTTAAGACCATGCGACCTGATGGGGCGATACTCGGGCCATGGAGCGCCTGGCTGCATGATCCCGATCTTGGTCACGCGCTCTGGGGCGCCACAAAAGGAATGACGCGATTCCGGCACTTGCCGGAAATGGTTCGACAGATCGTGATCCTAGCGGTAGGTGCAAGGTTCGGCGCGGCCTATGAGATCTACGCACATGGCACTGTCGCCCTGGCGAATGGAATGAGTACCGAGCGCCTGGCAACCATGGCCGCGGGTCTTCGACCGGCGGACCTGTCGAGCGAGGAGGGAATTGGCTACGACATGGCGACCGCGTTATTGGGCGGCGGCACGCTCGCGCCACCGATCTGGGAGCGCGCCCTCGCCGTCTTCGGTGGGGAGGGGAGCCGCGAGATCGTATACCTTGTCGGACACTATTGCTTCATTTCAATGACACTGAACGGCTTTGCGATTTCCGTCCCTGACGACGAGTAGCGGTGCCGGTAGGAACCTCTTTCGCATTGTTTGAAGAGACTGCCGAAGTTAGCAATTGGCTGAGGTCGGTCTTTGGCCGCATGACCGGCGATAATCTTGATCACGACAGGAGAACCCCGTCGCGGCGATAGGCATCGGCGCAATTGCGTATGACTTTCCGGTGCCTTGTCCCGCTTCGGCCGATTTCGCTAGACAGCTTGCCGATCGCAGGTCACCGGATGATAAAACGCATACGCTTCCGGTTCAGATATTGAAGCCTGCGCAAAATGGGTTGTCCCCCACCAGGCGGCGGCAGGCAGAATCGCTGCAATGATTGCAAGTTTGCCCGACCGGAGCAGGAACACGCACATCGATTCGCAATAAGCCGTGGGCGCAACGCCGGCAGGAGCGCCCCGCGACCTGAGAGGCCGGGTGAACGCGCCGCCGCCGATGGGAGTATCAGCGGCGGCGCGTCGCGGCTCGACCTTGGGGGGAAGAGGCGCTCTCTCCGCGGGGTCGTGCATCACATTGGGTCGATGGGAGGATCGACTCGGTACGTGATGACGTCATTCTTGCTCATTCCGCGGCGTTGCTCTTGTCGAGACCTGCGGCGCCTTGCACAAATCAATCCAAAGCTTCGGACGAGAGGTACTCCGCTTTTGCGTTGACGTGTACGCGCCCCTCACACGACGACGGATGGATCGCGCCACCCGACTGCAACCGAACTGGCCGGCGGCAAAGTTTCAGAGAAAGCTCGTCGCCGAAACTGCCGGAAAACTCCAGAGTTGAGTGCTCGCTGGTTTCGAAATTGAACGTGAACGCTACGCAACCGCGAGCATCACGCTGAGACAAGCAGGATCGTCAAGGCAGGGTTGCTCGCAAGCAGCCTGGTCCAAAACTCAACCGGCACTAGCTAAGCGAGACTTATTTCTTTGAATGAAAAGGCCTGTCCGATGTCCGCTTCCGCCCTAAATCAGTCCGCGATGTGCCGCGGCGAAAGTTTCTGGGCGATTCTTGCGTCGGCGTGGGTGACAGGTCTTTTGCTGGCTGGCCCGGTTTGCACGTTGGAGCCTCCTAGGCTCCCCACCGATTCCGCTCCACCAATGACCTATTTGGCTGCTAACGAATTCGAGGTTGTCTCCTTTATCGAAGGTGGAACGAATGCTGCCACCGCGTCGTCCAAGTTGCCGGCGCGCAATGATGAGCAAGCCGCTCAGTTGTTCGGTATGAAAACCGAGCCTGTCGCGGCGGGCGAGTTGACGGAAAATGGCACCACGTCGAGGCCGCGATGGCTCACGATTTCGCGATGATTGCGCAATGCCATGCAAATGGGACCTGCCCTGTCGTCGCGCAAAGACTGATCGACATGACCGCGAAGGGCGCCGGCCGAATCGGCCGGGCACGTGTGGGCCTGATCAACAGAGCTGCGGACCTCGCCATCAGCCCGGTCAGTGACGAGATACAATGGGGCGTTGCGGATCATTGGAGCGATCCGTTTGAGACGCTCCTATCCAATCGCGGTGACTGTGAGGACTACGCGATCCTCAAATATGCCGCGCTGCTGTTAGCCGGCATTCCCAGGGACGATGTGAAGATCGTTATCTTGAGAAACGTCTTCCCAAACGAAAATCATGCTGCGGTTGCAACTCGCGTCGAAGGTCAGTGGCTGATCCTTGACAATCGCACGCTGACGATGGTGCGCGACACGGATGTCACGCGCGCGATCCCGGAATTTGTGCTCGACCGTGAAGGTGTCAAGCGATTCGACTGGGCGAGTCGGAATCGACGAGTTGGCAGCTGATTCATCCGCACGGTCTTGCGCTCAATTTGCGGCTCCCGAAAAGGCGCTCCATAACCGCTCATTGCGCGAACGGCCGCTTCGCGCCAATAACGGTCACTCACGAACTGATAAGCGTCGTCTTTGTGGAGTCTTATCCGTGAACGACTAATTGCATTTCATGTGTCACCAGAGGGCCGACAATTTTTTAGCCTAGGCTTTTCTATTTTTTAGGATCTATTTCTCAAATTCGGGGGAACGAGCAGAAGCTAGGGCGTATGCTGTTTTCGGAAGTGACCTTCTGTTGCGGGATGACCCCGTATCTCATCTGAGACCACTATCTCCCAGACCTACATCGCGAGGATCAGCAGCAACGATACCGGCTTGATGTTAACCAGGATCTCAGCAAGTTTCGGAGCCGTAACGAGAGAGCTGAGTCAAACTGGGAATTGGTTTCGCGTAATGTGCCTTATGGAATCTTTTCAGCGACCCCCAAGAAACGTGCCAAGCGACAGCTTAACATCGTGTTCGTTCTCCCTCGTGAGCGACTGATAGCGCTCTCGCCTGTCCGAATTCGGCACCGTAAACTGATAAGGTTTCTGCTAAAACCCTATCAGTCGCTAACTGACTCCATTTTATGCCATTCCTTATCAGTAAGTGAACCGACCCCTGGATAGCTTAAAGACAAATGGCTTTAGGAGGTTGCGTTCTTCCTGCGTTGAACACGGCCCGCATAGGTTCCGGCCAGACGATAGGTCTCGAGGATGCATGCCGCGCCAACCGATGGACTTGGCCATACGTCTTTTATAATGCCGCTTCGGCATTCTCGGTGGCATTCCTGGGCACCAGCAGGACTGACAGCGAGCGCACGCCCTGCGCTCCCAGGATGAGTACGCCTTCGATATCTGCAGTCGCCGAGGGACCCGAATGGAAGACGGCGTAACGACGCTCCCGGAACTCCGGTCGTGCATAGGCGCTGTGCATGTTGACGACGATATCCGCCGGATCCAGCAGAACGATCAGGTGCTGCGCGAGATAGGCCAGCGCATTCACCTTCAGATCCAGGTCCGTCAGCAAGACTGATCCAGTTTCGGCGACGCCGCACGAGGCGCGCACCAATGCATGATCGACATCAGCCAGAGCTCGCGGATAGACGACCGTAGCAAGATCGAGTTCGCCCCTCATCTCTGACGTCGCCGAACAGACGAGGCGGCTGTGTTCGAGCAGAGCCCGGACTGGACCCATTGCGTCGCCCGTGAAATCCGGATCAAGAAGTCGCCCGCCCATTCGTGTGAGGGCATTGCCGAATGCCTCAACGAGATTGGCCGGAGAATCGTCCCCAAACTTCGGCACCGCAGGTAGCGGGCGATCCAACTTCGGAAGGTTGGACCGGATCGATGCGAGGATGGCGTCGCGGCTACTCATCGCTTGCCTCCGCGGTTCTTGATGAACCATTGATGAAACGTCTCTGCAGGCGGATGCGGCATCTCGCGGTTTTTGCCCCAGGCGTTCAAGCCGTTGTAGATCGCAAAGCGCGGGAGGCTTGCCAAGGCCTCATTTGTTCGCTCGACCGTCGCCCGATAGACCGCCGGACGAGCCAAAACGGCGCCCGCGGCTTTCATTGCGGCGCGCTTGACGAACGGCGTTTCATGTTTGCGAACCAGAACTTTGCGCCATGCGTAAATCTGCTCGTGAATATTGATCTTCACCGGACAGACGCTGGTGCAACTGCCGTTCAGCGTGGATGCGAAAGGCAAGTTGCTGTATTTCCTCGCGTTGAACGTCGGATCGATGATCAGACCGATCGGTCCCGAATAGGTAGCCCCGTAGCTCAGCCCGCCTGAGCGCCGGTAGACCGGGCAGGTGTTCATGCAGGCCCCGCAGCGAATGCATTTCAGCGATGTCCAGAACTCCTCCATTCCAAGCCGTTCGGAACGGCCGTTATCGACGAGCACCACGTGCATTTCGCCGCCTTGGCGAGGACCGCGGAAATGCGATGTGTACTGGGTAATGGGCGAGCCGAGCGCGCTGCGCGACAACATCCTCACGAAGATCGCCAGATCTTCCGATCTCGGTATCAGCTTCTCGATTCCTACGGAGACGATATGCAGGTCCGGGATATTGGCGCAGAGATCGGCATTGCCTTCATTCGTACAAACGACGACCGCGCCGGTTTCAGCAACCAGGAAATTGGCGCCGGTCATGCCGGCATCGGCGTTCAGAATCAGCGGGCGGGTCGCATCACGCTGGGCTCCGGCGAGGTGATGTGGGTCATCATTATCGGGATCAGAACCGATGGTCGCCGCGAACACTTTCGCCACGTCTGTCCGTAGTTTGTGGACGGCCGGCACGACAACATGGCTCGGATCCTCGCCGTCAAGCTGCTGGATACGCTCACCGAGATCCGTCTCAATCACTTCGACCCCGGCTTTCGCTAGATCGGCGCGCAAGCCGCATTCCTCGGTTAGCATCGACTTGCTCTTGATGAGCGTCCTTGCACCTCGACGCTCCAGCACACGTTGCACGATGCTGTTGTGCTCGGCCGCGTCTTTCGCCCAGTGGACGACAACGCCGTTGGCCTTCGCGTTGGTTTCAAACATCTCCAGATACGTGTCGAGATGGCTGAGCGTATGCTCCTTGATGGCCGATGCGAGAGTACGCATCTGCTCCCATTCAGGCATGGACCACATTTGGTCATCACGTCGCTGTCGCAGCGTCCAGAGCCGCTCATCGTGCTGCTTCTGATGATGAGGAGTGGCAAGGAAACGCTCGGCTGCCTCCGCCTGATCGATCGGTCTGTTGCCCTTGTTGCGTGCGCCGCGTGGCTGCGGCTCGATTTTTGAGTTGCCCGGCCGATCGTCGGATGTGCTCTTTCTCATGCTCCGGCTCCATTCAGGATCTGCGCGATATGGATGAACTTTATGGAGACGTTGTCTCGCTCGGCGCAGCCGCGCTGGTGCATGAGGCAGGAGCTGTCGGCCGAGACGATATATTCGGCTTTGGCCTTCGCAAAGTCTTGGACCTTGTCGGAGCCCATCTTCGCAGACACACTCTCGTTGAAGACGGAAAATAGGCCTCCGAAGCCGCAGCACTCGTCGGGCCGCGACGCCGCCACGAGTTCCAACCCACCGACCTTGGACAACAGCGCCTCCGGCTTCGAAAAATGAGGCTCCCGCAATTCCGAAGCGCTGGCATGACCCAGTCCGCGCAACGTGCCGCAGCTGTTGTGCAGACCGACTTTGTGCGGAAAGCGCGCCCATGGAAAAGCGTCGACTTTTAGTATGTCGTGGAGAAACTCAACCAATTCGTAAGTCCGAGCGCGGACACCTTCGACTGCCGCTGTCTGTTCCACAGCCGTGAAGTGGTGACGAATATGATGGACGCAGCTTCCAGACGGACCCACGACGTAGTCGAAGCCGTCAAAATTGCGGACGAACAACGCTTCGGCGCCGCTTGCGTCGGTCTCGAAACCGCTGTTGGCCATCGGTTGGCCACAGCATGTCTGATCTGGTGGATAGACAACGTTGAGATCGAATCGCTCAAGCAATTGCAGCGTCGCGATTCCAACTTCAGGAAAGAACGCGTCGATAAAGCAGGGAATGAATAGCCCTATTTTCATGACTTCGGCCCTTCTGTTGGCACACGCGCTGCGGACGAACGCGCGTTTCGCTGATGCGCCACGCTGTCAACAAGGTCGGCGACCGAACGGTAGGTCAAGCCGCCATGAACCGACAGACCGATCTCGCAGGTCCGGCTTGTCGAATAGCCGGCCGTACAATCCTTGACGGCCGGTGCGAGCAAACGCAGGGCGTGAGCGTTCATCTCTGGCCGTACAAATCCTTTGTTTCCGGCAAATGCGCAACAGCCGATATCGGCGGGAACAACCACGTGTTCGGCACACGCCTGCGCGACGGCAATCAGCGTCGCATCGAGTCCCATTCGTCGCGTCGAACAGGTAAGGTGCAAGGCGATCGGCGACGTAATCCTGACGGGTATATCGACATTCGGCAAAACGTGATCATGCAGAAACTCCGCGATGTCCAGCATCGTCAGGCGTCCCGCCGCCATTGACTTCAGTCGTTGTGCGCAAGGGCTGGTATCGACGAAAACGGGCCATCGACCATCTTCACTGGCCTCAATGAGGGCACTGATAGTCTCCTCGCCCTTGCGGTTGGCTTCGCTGGTAAGTCCCTTCGACTCGAAAGGTTGACCGCAGCATAGGCTGGCCTGCCGAACTGGCGTGATGATTTCGAAACCAGCCTTTTCCAGGAGACGATACACTGTGGCGGCGACCACTTCGCCGGAGCGATCGTCGCGCGCGGGGCCGAACATGTGACCGGCGCAACTCGCGAAATAGACCACGCGCGGCTTTGTGGTTGCTACGCTTGGTTTGCGCGGTCGGACATTCGCGCCGGCCCTCGGCATGCCGCGATGGGAGACAAGAGGCCCGCGACCCCCCGTTGCGGTTCGTATGAAGGCTCCGAGAGCATCCAGACCATGTTCGCCTGTGGCGGTATCAAATGCCGATGCTACCTTTAAGCCGGTGCGCATCGCAGCCATTGCGACGCCATAGTGACGACCGACCAGGGACGGCGCGGATCGGGCGAGCGGTCCCTGGTTGCGGCTGCGGATCGCTTTCGACATGGCGCCGGTGTTGATGCCGACCGGGCAGGCCATTTCGCACAGTCCGCACGCGGCGCATGTATCGATGCTGAAATCGAAAAAGGCACGCCGAAAATCATCGCACCCGCTCTTCGATTCGCCCGTTTGGACAAGGCGTCCCAATTCGCGTGCGCCAACGATACGCTGCCGCGGAGTTACGGTCAGGCCACGGGTTGGGCACATCGGTTCGCAGAAGCCACACTCAATGCAACGATCGATCAGGGGATCGGTCGCCAGCATAGGTTTGAAATTCTTCAGATGAATGTCCCGGTCCTCGTTGAGAATGACGCCGGGATTGAGCAGGCCTTGCGGGTCGAACAGCCGCTTGATGCGCCACATCAGGTCGGTGGCCTGCTTGCCCCACTCCATCTCGACGAAGGGCGCCATATTGCGCCCAGTGCCGTGTTCGGCCTTGAGCGATCCGTCATAGCGCCCGACAATGATCTCGGCGACCTCCTCCATCAGAGCGGCGTAACGGCGGATCGCTTGATCGTCGGCGAAACCCTGCGCAAAGACGAAGTGCAGGTTTCCGTCGAGCGCATGACCGAAGATAATGGCCTCGGCATAGCCGTGCCTGATGAGAGCGGCCTGCAGGTCGGCGGTTGCCGGAGCAAGGCTTTCGATGGGAACGGCGACATCTTCAATGATAACCGTCGTACCGACCGGCCTTACCGCGCCTACGGCGGGAAACAGCCCCTTGCGAATTTTCCAGTATTTCTCGATCAGATAAGGATCCGTACTGAATTCGACAGGACGGGATGGCGGCGTTTCGGACAGGGCATGGCACACGTTCCCGACGCGTGTGGCGACTTCAGCGCAATCTGCACCCTGGATCTCGACTAGCAGCGCGGTCACGCCCGGCCCGAGGCTCGCCAGAAAATCCGGCATCCCCGGCTTACCCGTAACCGACGCGAGGCTGGCACGATCCATCAACTCGACCGCCGCCACCGGCTCGCGCTTGAGCCGCGTCACCGCGCGGCAGGCCTCCACCAGCGTTTCGAAAAACAGCAGCGCGCAAGCCTTGTGACCATGGTCCGGAACGGTCCGATAAGTGATCTCGGAGATGAAGCCGAGCGTACCCTCCGAGCCGATCATCAGATGTTGAAGGATTTCGAACGGGTCCTGGTAGTCGACAAGCGCGTTCAACGAATAGCCCGTCGTGTTCTTGATCGCGAATTTGCGCCGGATACGATCTGCGAGCTTGCTATCGGTTTGCACCTCGCGGGCAAGCGCCGTCAAATCGGCCAGCAGCGCGGGACGAGCCGCTGCAAACGCCACTCGGCTGTCACTACTGCCGGTATCGAGCACGGTTCCGTCGGCCAGAACGACGCGGAGGGATTGCAGAGTCTGGTATGAATTCTGCGCGGTTCCGCAACACATTCCGGAGGCATTGTTCGCGGCGATCCCCCCGATCATGGCCGCGCCAATCGAAGCGGGATCCGGGCCGATCTTGCGTGCGAAGGGCGCAAGACGACGGTTAGCCTCGGCGCCGATGATGCCCGGCTGCAAGGCTATCAAGCGGCCGTCGTCGGAAATGGTCGATCCCTGCCAACCCTCACCGAGAACAATGAGGACGCTGTCGGTAATAGCTTGGCCCGAGAGCGACGTCCCAGCGGCGCGAAATGTAACCGGCGCGCCGACGTGCGTACAGGCAGCCATTACACCGATTACTTCTGCTTCGCTCTCGACGGTGACGACGATCCTCGGGATTAAACGATAGAAGCTGGCGTCAGTACCGTAGGAAAGTGTGCGCAGGCGGTCGGTTGCGATTCTCGCTTTGGCCGTTATGTCCTGAAGCGAACGAGCCAGGACAACGTAATCGACTGTCGGCATAATGTCCCCTTCCCGTGCAAGCGTTGACCTTTGTTACTGGTCCATTCTTCCCATTCGCGCCGGCCGCAATGGCAGCCGGCGCGGGTACTGCTTATTGGCCGCCCACCACGGGGATCACCCACGGGATGAGGTATTGCTGGATAGCGACGAGCCCGCCGAGCAAAATTGTCAGCACGACGCTGTGAATGAAGGTGCGCGCGAAAACCACGCCCTCCTGGCCCACCATATTCGTCACCGAAACGCCGGTCGCAATGTTCTGCGGTGAGATCATCTTGCCCATCACGCCGCCGGATGAATTGGTCGCGGCGAACAGCACGGGATTGAGATCGAGCTGACGCGCGGCCACGACCTGAAGGTTTCCAAACAAGGCGTTACCCGAGGTGTCGCTTCCAGACAGCATGACCGCGGCCCATCCGAGAAAAGGCGACAGCAGGACAAAGAGCTTGCCGGTGGACGCAACACCCTGCCCGAGCGTGTAGGCGAGGCCAGAGTAGTTCATGAGATAGGCAAGGCCGACAATGAGCATCACGGTGACGACCGCGAGCCAGCACTGGCGAATGGTCTCGCCGATGCAGCTGAAAAACGCCCTGGGCGACAGACCGACAACAAGCGCCGTGATGATGGCCGCCAGAAGAATGGCCGTGCCCGTTCCCAACGGCTGGAAGGCCCAGACCGCGTCATATGGCTTGTCATTGTAGAGCGTGATCGAAATCGCGCGATGCAATCCGGGCCAGGCGATATTTTGTTGAAAGATCGCGAACAGCTTGAACGAGGTCCAGAAGATCACCATGGCCGATACGATGATCCAAGGCAGCCATCCCTGCCAGCTGGGGATTGATGAACTGGAGCGATAACCCGCGACAGCCGCAGCGCTCTTGACCGCAAACTCCGGATCTGGCGCGGGACGCCACACCTGCAGGAAAAGCAGGGTGGCGATCAGGGAGCCGAGCGAGGACAACACGTCGGTCAGCGTGTAATCGATGAAGTTGGACGCCGCGAATTGCGTGATGGCGAAGCTGCCGCCCGCGACCAGCAGAACCGGCCACAGCGCACGAATGGAGCGCCAACCGCCGTAAAGCGCGATCACATAAAATGGCAGGACAATTGCAATGACCGGCAATTGCCGTCCGATCATCGAGGCCAGCGCGGTGGCGGGTAGTCCGGTCACGGCGCCGAGCACGGTCACCGGTGCACCGAGGGCGCCGAAAGCGACCGGGGCGGTATTGAAAATCAACACATAGACCAAGGCTTCGAGCGGTGGATAGCCCACCAGGATCAACAATGAACTGGTGATGGCGACGGGTGTTCCAAACCCCGAGACACCTTCCAACAATGCGCCGAAACAGAAACCGACCACGACCAGAATGACGCGTCGATCATTGGGCAGATGACCAACAATCCAATCCCGGAATGCATCGAACCGGCCCGAGCGCACGGCTATGTTGTAAAGCAGCAGCGCGTTGATCACGATCCACATCACGGGCCAAAGCGCGAAAGTCGCGCCGTTGAGAACGGCGTGGATCGCCAGATCGACCGGCATTTTCCAGGCGAATACCGCGATCACCAACCCGACGACAAGGCCGGCCAGCGCCGCCTGCCACGCCGGCCTGCGCAATATTCCGAGAAGGAGCAGCACCGCGATTATCGGCAGTATCGCCACAACAAAGGATAGACCGAGACTATCTCCGACGGGCGTCAAAAGCTGCTTGAACATCAAGGTACCTCCGCATAAAGCATTTGGTCAGAGTTTTTTGCCAAACCTGATTTGGACTTCTTTTATTACCAATCTATCTGGTGGTATTTGACATAGATCAATCTGAAGATTGGATATAAAGATGAACCACTATCAATCCGCGGAGTGCCTTATGATTCGACCCGAGAAACTTGGAGACGCGATCGCCGAGCACCTCGAGAAACTGATTCTCGAAGGCGTGCTCAGGCCGGGTGAAAGGCTCGCCTCGGAGCGCGACCTGGCGCTGAAGCTCGACGTTTCGCGCCCTTCGCTGCGCGAGGCTCTGGAAAAACTTCAAAACAAGGGGCTGATCGAGACAAGCAAGGGGGGAACAGTCGTGGCGCAATTTCTGGCGCCATTGTCCCGGCCGCTGGCGGAGCTGTTTGCCGACAAGCCGCGCGTCACCTCCGACTATTTCGAGTACCGCAGGATCATTGAGGGGCAGGCGGCGGCGCTGGCGGCAACGCGCGCGACCGATGTGGATCGTGCTGCATTGAAAGAGTGCTGCGAACGGATGGAAAAGGCCCACGAGATTGAGGACCCCAGCCAGGAGGCCGCTGCCGATGCCGACCTTCACCAGCTCGTCTACGAGTCGGCGCACAACGTCGTGCTGCTGCACGTCATGCGCGTGTTCAGCGAGCTGTTAAGAAACGACGTACTTTACAACCGCCACCAACTCTACCGCCGATTTGGGGTTCGCGATCAGTTGTTGAAACAGCACCTTGCTATAGCCAAGGAGATCCTTCGAGGGGACCCCAAAGCAGCAGAGAAAGCAGCCTCCGAACACATCAACTTTACGTTTCAGACGATCGAAGACATCCGTCGCGATGAAGAGCGTGTGGAAGTTTCTCTGCGTCGGGTTTCACGTTCCGATCTGCTGGCGGATTCGTGAACACGTGAAGAGCCAACGGTCACGTAAAGGTGTCCGCTTCGCGCTACGAGCCGCCGTTGTCGGCAAACGGATGCACACGCGCGCGGTCTTTAAGCGATAGCTTAATCAGCCACAATTCCAGATCGGCCCGATCGGCGTCCGCGTCCAGCAAGGGCCGAAGCTGCCGCCATTGTAGCGACCACCGTAAAAGCCAGGCCGGCCGAAATAGTGCCAGTCGCCATCGTACCCGTAATAACTTGGGATTGGATCGATATACCAAGGGCGCCGGTTGCGACGCGCCATGCGCGAAACTGAATCTTTCTGGGCGTAAGCTGGAAGGCTGTTATTCGGTGGCTGATAATAGCCCGGCAGGAAGCCGTAGCCATGCCAGCGTGGCGCCGGCCGGTTATGAGCCGGCGCAGCCGACGCGACGGCCGGCAGTATCGATAAGACGATAGCAATTAACAGAAACACGAGGCGCGACATAAGCACACCATAGACGGCTGGTTGTTGGGAGGCGATTCAAATCCGAGTGCACAGTCCAGCGCATCTGCTTCCGGTTTGCTTGCGAAATGACCGCTTTGCGCCATGAGCCGCCGTTGCCGGCAAACGGATGCACAGGCGCTTAAAGCGCGATCAAAATTGTTCGGTTGGCCGGTCAGACAGCTCCGTGCGGTTCCGTTGCCTTGGCAGACTCGTTGCAAAGGGAGGCTTCCGTATTGACGCCGGAGCAGATGTTCAGTTGTGCGCCTGGGTCGTCAATTCCATGCCCGGCGGAGCTTTCGCCCAGACGTAGTTATGGCTGGCGAGATCATAGCCGCGATCGAAAAGTGCGACCATATATTTCTGGTCGAACGGTTCATCGCTGGTCTCGGTAAAATCGGCTGGAATGCTCGCAAGATTAAAGTCTATTCCGTCGCGCTTCGTCACCGAATAGATCCGGTAGAGATCGCCGATCCCCTGGTTCTTGATCAGCGTCGAAATCGAACGCTGCGTAATCGATAATACATTCTCGCCAACGGATTGCCATTCCGGATCGATTTTTCCATTACGGATAACGTACAGTCGTGGTTTCGGTGCGGGTCTTGCCGCTTTTTGATCGTGGAACGCAAGTGACAGGACTGACGGAGCGATGAACACTTGGCGGGTAACGCCGCCGTCGACATGAAGCTCGTCATAATTCTGACCCCCAACCCGCACCTGAATACGGACCGGCGGAAAAACCCCCGGAAGCGTTGCCGATGCCAACAATATCTTGCGGAAGAGCACCGTCGCCTCGCGATTGTTGCTCATCGCGATCCGCCCCATGTCCCACAATACGGGCCGTTGCGTATCGAGATTGGTGGTGCCGATCAGCAAAATTCGACCTTTGATCCGCTCTCTGGCGACCTCCTGAATGAACGCATCGTCCACGTACGTCTCAATCAATTTCGCCAACGGCGCGTCGTCAGTCAGCGAAGAGCCTTCGAGCAAACCATGCACGTTATAGGTAAAAACGTCCTTCCTTCCGTATTTTGTAAAAATCTCGCGCAGTTGACTGTCATGTTCTCGCCCCAGGAACGCGAAGGGAGCAATCAGCGCGCCCGAGCTGACGCCCGTTACCAGATCGAACGCTGGCCGCGTGCCCGCCTCGCTCCAGCCGACCAAGAGGCCAGCGCCAAAGGCGCCGTCTTCGGCACCGCCGGAGATGGCGAGAAGGTTTGATACCGGGGGATGTCGCTCAGGCCCCAATGACCTTCGCGCGTCCGTTTGGGGCGCATCCGCCATCATGACCGCCTGGATTTCCTTGGCCGAGGCATCACCCCAGAAGCGGATGTTATGAAAGCCTTCGACCTCGATCTGGCTGGCGCTCGCTTGCGGCAAGACGTTGCGCGGGGAGATCGTCGCGCATCCTGCTGTCAACAGGATCGACGAACCGATCAGGATAAGACGTACAGCCGGCCGCAGCGCACGGAAGATATGCGCGCTTGAGGCGAGACCCAGGCTGCCTATCGCTGACTTGCTTTTTCGCATGATCGACCGTACGGGTCCCGCGAACACAGCACCACAGTCGTTTGGGGATATTGCGGCCACCGTAGCCTTAAAGCGCGCCTGCACTTCAGTTATCTCGCAGCGACCGATGAATGCTTACTTTGGGGTATTTTCGCGGCGGCGCCTGCCGCGGAGCCATCATCGCTTCCAGTCTCCCGCCCACAACAGGGAATGAATCAGTGAATTCCTTCCGCTTCAACAGCGGAGTTTTTCAACACAATCCGCCAGAAGCGGTCATCCCCACAGATCGCTCTTCGAGCGGGCATCCGCAAAAGGCTTCATCGAGACAATGCGCGGCGTAGCAAAATGCTAGTGGGCAGATTTCGCACCAGCGCTCCAGTTGACCGTGCGTAACGTCAGGGCCAGCGGCACCATCACCATGGCGATCACGCCCAGCGCAACAAACACGTCGATATAGGCCAGGAGTGTGGCTTGGGTTTGTACCATTTGATTGACGATCGCCATGCTGGTTCCGGAAGAACTCCCAGTGGCCGTGCGTCCATTCAGATATCCCTGTATGCGGTTCAATGTATCATTGTAGAAAGGATTCCAGGAGCCGAGATGTTCGGCCAGACGGCTGTGATGAAACTGCTCACGCCGCGCCAGCACGGTCTGGCTCAGTGCCACGCCCATCGACCCGCCGAAATTTCGCGCAAGGTTGATCAGCGCCGAAGCCTGATCGGTCTTCGACGGCGCAATGCCGTCGTAGGATGCGGTCGTGATCGGAATGAAGATGAGCGGCAAGCCGATTCCGAGATAGACGCGTGACCAGGCGAAGTACCAGTAGTCTGAATCAGGGTTGATGCGAAGCAGGTCGACCATCGCGTAACAAGCGATCGCCGCCCCGACGGCGATCAGATATCGCGGCTGGACGAATCCAAGGCGGCCAACCACCACCATCATCACCATCGTCACCGCGCCGCCCGGCGAGATAGCAAGACCAGCCAGCGTGGCGGTGTAGCCGAATTCCTCCTGCAACAGCTGCGGCATAATCTGCGTCGTCGCGATCAAGAGCGCGCCGGTCACCAGCATGATGAGAAAGCAGGTGCCGAACTGGCGTCCGGTCAGCATCTTGATGTCGATGAGAGGCTGCGGCCGATTGAGTTCCCACGGGATGAACAGTAGCAGCGCGGTGGCGGATATCGCCGCGAACGTCACGATGAAGCCGGAGCCGAACCAGTCGTCGATCTGGCCGCGGTCAAGAACGACCTCGAGGCCACCGAGGAAAGTCGCGATCAGCAGAAAGCCCACCACGTCAAAGTTGACGCCCTTGGCCCAAAGCCGCTCACGCTCTTTTTTCTTCTCCGGCGAACTGGGAACGATCATGTAGATCAGCACGAGCGAGATCAGTCCGACCGGCACGTTGATGAGAAAGCACCAGTGCCAGGACAGATTGTCGCTCAACCAGCCGCCGAGGGTCGGCCCGACGGCCGGCGCGACGACGACGGCAATGCCGTAGAGCGCAAACCCCTGGCTGCGCTTCGCGGGTGGGAAGGCCGCGGCCAGAATCGATTGCGCCACCGGCGTCATGCCGCCGCCCGCCAGCCCCTGGATCAAGCGGAAGACCAGCAAGGCCTGCAGATTCCACGCGAAGCCGCAAAGCAGAGAGCTCGCCGTGAACAGCGCAATGCAGACCAGAAAGAAGTTCTTGCGCCCGAACATCTCGGCAATCCAGCCGCTGGCGCACAGTACGATGGAGTTGGCTACCAAGTAGGTGGTAATGACCCAGGAAGCTTCGTCGCTGCTGACGGCAAGGCCGCCCGATATGTAACGCAGGGCCACGTTGGCGATGGTGGTGTCGAGCACTTCCATGAAGGTCGCGATCGCCACCAGGATAGCAATGATCCAGGGGTTCGCGTCGCCATATTCGCCCTTGGCCGCTGCGTCAGGCATTTGCCACGATCCCCTCAGGGACGGACGGTGACGGTGGGAACGACTGACATGCCCGGTCCCAGTTCAACGTCGGGACGCTGGTTGAAGGTAATCTTCACCGGCACGCGCTGCACCACTTTCACGTAGTTGCCCGTCGCATTTTCGGCCGGCAACAGACTGAATGCGGTTCCGCTGCCCGCCTGAACGCTGTTGACTTGGCCGGGGAAGATGCGGCCACCGAACGCATCAATTTTGATATCCACGGGCTGGCCGACGCGCATGTCGGCCAGTTGCGATTCCTTGAAATTGGCCGTAACCCAGATGTCGAGCGGCACCACGATCATGATCGCCTGCCCGGGTGCTGCCAGTGCGCCGACGGCCGCCGTCAGTTTCGTCACCCGCCCGTCGACGGTTGCGCGCAGCTCCGTTCGCTGCAGATCGGCGTCGGCACGATCTTTCTGTGCCTTGGCCTGATCGAGTTGCGCGGCGGCGCCGATCTTTTGCGCGTTCAGGACATCGATCTGACGTTCGGCCGACACCTTGGCCGCGTTGGCTGCGTCAAGGGCGGCCTGCTTGCCGTTGAAGTCGGATGAGGCCTGTTGCGCGCGCTGAACGGTCCCGGCGCCCTTCTGCACAAGGTCCTGGTAGCGGGTGTTTTCGTCGGTTGCGAATTTGAGTGCCGCCTCCGCCTGTGTCACCTGCTGGGTGGCTTGGTCGACCTGGGCTTTCTGGCCTGCGATCTGGGCTTCGAAGTTTTTTTCGGTCGCTTCGTTTTGACGGATTTGCGCGTCGGCCTGATCGACCGCGGCTTTATAGTTTCGTGCATCGATGGTCGCGAGCAGATCGCCTTTTTTCACGATCTGGTTGTCGGTGACATTGACACTGATAATGCTGCCCGTGACTTGCGGGCTGACCAGCACAGACCGGCCATCGATAAAGGCATCGTCTGTACTCTCGTAGTGACGGGCGTGAAGATACCACGCGATGCCTGCGATGACGCCAACCACGATCAAACCAAGGCATACGACCATTGCGATCGGGTGCTTTTGGAATGCGCCCCGGACTCCCTTGGGACCCTGCTCCTGGGTTGGATCGGTTTCCGGCGGCTTGCGGTCGGTTTTTCGATCCTCCGGATTTGCCTGAGGTTTCTCGGACCTGACGTCGCTATCTTCTTGCAAGGCAGGATCGGACGTATTTGTGGGCCTTTTCTCGGATGAGCGGCCCCTGCGCAAGGTATCCCCTGACGCTAAGTTTGACGGACCTACCTCTGTGGGATCAGCAGAACTCATGCCGCCTCGCTCCATTCCGCCACTGCGAACCGGCCGAAGTAGAACAAACGGAACAGCGCGCAACTTGTTCCCGTTTGATTCTCGACGCCAGAATTGTTGGCCGCATATCAAAATCTCAATCTCTGAATTGTGTTCAATATTGACCAGCAGCACTCACCGAAATACGCGAAATCCCGTTCGCGGCATCGGTGTTGCCTGCCATCGCAGTGCGGCCGGCACCGGGATCAGCGCCCTACATTGCGAAGTTTTTTGGGTTGACTGACTCGCCGCTTGAGGCATCAGCTAAAATGATCAAGCGACGATTGCCGCCGCTTTTCGGGTTCTTGAGAAAAACTACACGCTCCATCCGCATTCGCGCCGTGCGATCTTGGCGGGATGCGCGCGCTAACGTCGCAAGAATCGGCCGTTGCGTGTCCGCGATTTAGACATGTGGAATTTCCCACAAGCCCTCGAACGCTTCACAACGGATATGACAGATCCTGATGGGGGCGAACCTTCGCTGCTTTGGGAGAGGTCCGAGTCCGTTGTTCGACCTGCACCGAGTCCGCTCAGCAGGCAGAACGTTGGCGAGGGTGACGCGGATGAGTTGCTCAGACCGAAAGGAGCTTGTCCAGCGTCAGCGGCAGGTCGCGGACACGTTTTCCAGTAGCATTGAACACAGCATTGGCGATGGCGGCAGCGACTCCGGTGATGCCGATTTCGCCGATGCCGCGCGCGCCCATGGGTGAGCGGGGATCGGGAATGTCGGTCCAGAGGACATCGATCTCAGGCACGTCGAGATGTACCGGTACATGATAGTCGGCCATCGAGGCGCTCATGATCCGCCCGCTGCGCTCGTCGAAAAGGGTCTCTTCGGTCAACGCCATGCCGATTCCCATGATCATGCCGCCCCGAAACTGGCTTGCGGCGGTCTTGGGATTGAGAATGCGACCGCAATCGAAGGAGCCGACAAGACGCTCCAGGCGGACTTCCCCGGTCACTTCGCTCACACGAAGCTCGCAAAAGATTGCCGATCTACTGTGCATCGAGAACTTGAGCATTTCGAGAGGGGCGCTGCTCTCACCCGTGACGCTGATCTCGCTGCGCGCCGCGCGGCCGAGGATCGACACGAAGCTTTCGTGCTGGGACGGCTCGTTAATCTTCCGCAGGCCGCCGTCGGCGAATTCGACCTCGCCCGTCTTGAGACCGGCGAGAGGCGTGTCGTTGCCGGCCAGCCGAAGCAGTTCACCGGCTAATTTCACGCTGGCCGCGCTGATCGCCGCCCCGAGCGAAGCAGTCTGCGACGAACCGCCGGCGATGCTCGCGAAGGGCAGACTGGTATCGCCGATCCTTACTGTGACACTCTCCAGCGCCAGGCCGAGTCGATCTGCCGCGTGCTGCCGCTGCACCGTTGTGGTACCCATGCCCATCTCCTGCGCGGCGCTCGACACCGTCGCATGACCGTCGCCGTCGATCGTGATCCGAGCAGACATGCCGGGCATACGGAGGTACGGAAAGGAGCCGGTCGCACAACCCATGCCGACAAGCCACTCGCCCTCCCCGCGTGATCGCGGTTTTGCCGCGCGGCGCTTCCAGCCGAACCGTTCCGCGCCCAGGTCATAGGCCAGCATCATGTCGCTCTGGGAATGCGGCGCACCGGACACCGGATTGCGGTCTGGGGCGTTCCGGCGCCTGAGCTCGACGGGATCCATCCCAAGTTCGTGTGCCAGTTCGTCCATCGCACACTCGATCGCGAAAGTGCCGACCGCCTCTCCGGGAGCACGCATGAAGGTGTTCGCCAGCACGTCGAGGTCGAGAGTGTGCTGCACGACGTCGAAGCTTTCCGATGCATAGAGCGAACGGCTCGTCAGAGTGAATGTCTCGTCGCAGACACTGTGCGGCGGCTTTACCGAGAAGCCGTGGTGAAGCAGTCCCTTGAGTTTTCCGTCGGCGTCGGCAGCGAGAGCTATGCGTTGTTCAGTCTGCGACCGGCCGCCGATCAGGCGATGCATGCCGGCCCGAGACAGGGCGATCCGCACCGGTCGGCCGGCGAGCTTGGCCGCGGCGGCACCCAGTATCTGGTGATCCCACAACCCTTTCCCGCCGAAGGCCCCGCCCACGAACGGCGAACTGACGAGCACCTGCGATTCCTTGATGCTGAAGACCTTGGCGAGCGAACTGGCCGTGCCGTTCAGCATCTGTGTTGCGTCATGCACAACCAACCGGTCGCCGTCCCAGCAAATCGTCGCGGCGTTGGGCTCGATCGGATTGTGGTTGTGCCAGGGCGTGCGGTACACAGCATCGACGCTGCGTGCCGCCGCCTGGAATGCTGCTTTCACGTCGCCTATTTTCAGCCGGTTCTTCTCGATCATGAGCGAGTCGGGCGTGCGCGCAAGGGCCTTCGCTTCCTCGAACCGCGTGCGCGCGTCGATCGCTTCATAGCGGACCTCGATCAGCGACGCGGCATGGTCGGCCTGCTCCTGCGTTTCGGCGACCACGACCGCGACAGCCTGCCCGTTCCAGCGGATTTCCGGATCCTGCATCACCGGCAGGATGTTGTTTCCCGCGGCCCTGGGGTTGGTCAGGCCGATCGGTGGCGGCAACGCCATCTTCGGCGCGTTGCGATGCGTCATTACTAGCACGACGCCGGGCGCCGCCTCGGCGGCAGAAATCTCAAGCTCCGTGATTCTACCGCGCGCGATCGTGGAATGAACACAAGCGGCATAGAGGAGCCCCTCCATCGGCACCTCGGCGGCGAAACGTGCGGCGCCCCGCACCTTGTCGGGACCATCGATTCGCGACTGCTGCGTGCCGAGGGTCACGCGCCGGTGGATTAGCGGGTCGGGCGTGCCGCCAGGCAGCCAGCTGGAGGGGACGTAGCCCATTGCGGCGCGGACACCGCCGACGATGGCATTCTGCAGCTTGCTCATGCGACGGCTCCATTCAGTTCGCCGAGCACCGCGACTATGGTTCTTTTCGCCAGCTCGGTCTTGAAGCCGTTGCCGTCGAAGGATTTGGCGGCGGAGAGTTCGGCGTCCGCTGCCTCGCGGAAGCGCTCTCTGTTCGGAACCTGGCCACGCAGAACTTCCTCGGCTCGCGCAGCGCGCCACGGCTTCGCAGCGACGCCACCCAGGGCGATCCGCACGTCTTCGATCTTTCCGGCGACGACTTCCAGCCCCGCGGCGACTGAAACCAGCGCGAACGCGTAGCTCGAACGGTCGCGGACCTTGCGATACGCGGAATTGGCCGCAGCAGCGCTCGGAGTGAGTTCGATCGCAGTGATGAGCTCTCCCGGGCGCAGGACGGTCTCGATCTGAGGATTCACACCAGGCAATCGATGGAAATCGATCATCGGCACGCTGCGTTCCCCGTCGGCGCCGGCGAGATGCACCATCGCATCGAGCGCGGCGAGCGCCACGCACATGTCCGACGGATGCGTCGCAATGCAGTGCTCGGACGTGCCGAAAATGGCGTGATGTCGGTTGAAACCGCCAATAGCGTCGCAGCCGGCACCGAGTTCGCGCTTGTTACAGCGCGATCCGGCGACGTCGTAGAAATAGGCGCAGCGCGTCCGCTGGAGGATGTTGCCTCCGACGGTCGCCATGTTGCGGATCTGCGCCGAGGCGCCCGCCAGCAGCGCCCGCGACAGCATCGGATAACGCGTCCGCACGACAGGATGCGTGGCGACCACACTGTTGCGGACGGCCGCGCCGATCAATAGGCCACCATTTGGCGTGTTCTCGATGGTGCCTGGCAAGCGAGAAACGTCCACCAGCGCAGCAGGCGCTTCGATGTTCTGCCTCATCAGGTCCACTAGATTCGTGCCGCCGCCTAGATAGCGAGCCCGCTCCGCTGCGGCGATGGACAGTGCTTCGGTCCGGTCAGCTGCGCGCCGATATTCGAACGACCTCATACTGCTTCTCCGGCCAGCATTTCCTCGATTGCTTCGACAATTCCGTTATGAGCGCCGCACCGGCACAGGTTGCCGCTCATGCGTTCGCGGATTTCCTGGCGCGTCGCGCCCTTTGGTCCTTCGGCGAGATCGGCGGTTACGTAACTGGGTTCCCCCCTTCGCAACTCTTCGACCATCGCGAGGGCGGAGCAGATCTGGCCGGGTGTGCAGTAGCCGCACTGCAAACCGTCATGTTCGATGAAGGCATGTTGCAACCGGTGAAGTCGCCCATCTTCCGAGGCCAGACCTTCGATCGTCCGCACCTCGCGCCCCTCCGCTTGGACAGCCAGCGTCAGGCAGGACAACACCCGCGCCCCGTCGACGATGACGGTGCAAGCTCCGCAAGCGCCCTGATTGCAGCCCAGCTTCGTGCCGGTCAGACCAAGCCGCTCTCGCAGCAGGTCGAGCAACGAGACCCGAAAGTCGTCTGGCAAAGGATATTCCATTCCGTTGATGACGATTGCCATGGGCGGCTCCGCTCTTCGCCTGACCTCAAAGTGAAGCCTGGGCACACTCTGTAAGCCGGGTCAGCTCGCTTTGTTCCGCGGGTTCCAGCGAACGGAGCATCACGCGACATGCATCGCGATAGCTGGCAATGTGACCTTCGACGACCTGCCGTCCTTGATCGGTCGCGGTTAGCGCCACTGCCCGGCGATTGTCCTCGGGCCGGCGACGCTCGACCAACGCTTTCCAAGCCGGTCGATGGCCGAGGACATGGTCGTCATGGCAACATTGAGATAGCGGGCAACATCGCCCATGCCGCAACCAGGGTTGTCGTCGACAAACACCAACGTCTGAGCGTCGAGTGCGTTAAGCGCATTACCGGCCTTTTAGGCGGACCTTACTCGGCCCTTGCCGAGACACCATTTGCAGGGCGGCGGGTAGATCTTGCGTCCCGGCTGGGCCGGCTGGGCGACCTTGGGGAATCCGGTGCCGTTGCAGGCGGAGCATTTGAGTTCGGTCGACGCGTCTTCCGATTTTAATTTGTTCAAGGCGGTCATTTCTTCGATACCATGCCGACGCAGGCCATATCGTTATGCAATACGGATTGCAGGCTGCGGTTGTCCCATTTGACGGTGACGCCTGCCCAATTCTTTTCGGTGACGGTGCCGAGGTCGTTCTTGTCGTCGCGCCAGCAAACGCGGGCGCCGACGTTCAACAATCTGGACTGGGAGCCGGTCATTGGTTCTGCCGTTTCCTCGCGATTCTATTGGGCGGCATCATCCTAGCGGCTTAGTGGGCCGATTGTCACGATACCCTTGACGCCTCTCCAGCGTGACTGGCTACTGCTCTATCGGAAGCCGAAACGTCTCCAGTTGAACCTGGCCGGATGACGTCGGTGTTAGTTTGATCTCAAACTTGGGGAAGAAGACGGCGAAACCGGCCTCGGTCGCCAGAAGTCTTGCTTCTATTTCCGGTTCACCAGCGTAGCCGCATGTAGCGAGGGTCGGAAGAATGTCGGCCAAGACCTGGGAGGCGAACGTCTGAAGTCCTCTGATTTCGAAGATTTTACCGTCGGCCTGAACCATGGAAGAAATTCGTTTTCCCGACGACACAACGCCACTACTGATCGGCATGTAAACGGCGCCGTCGCGGGTTGCTATCAAGACGTTGCCGTTCTTGCTTCGCAATACCCGCCGTTCTGCTTTCTCAAGCGGCGATCCGGTAACGCCGAAAACCCGATATCGGCTGATCGTATCGGGCGAGTTCTGATGGAGGATCTCAAGAATACCGGTATTCTCAAAGTTACCATTGTGATCGTAGATGCCTATGACGTATGCCGCTTCGTCATCGATGCGGGCAAACACCAACGGACCGGTTCTTTTGACAAACGATGGATTCTTTGGGTGAGGCTGGGTCCCGAGATGGAAGTGGTGGACGTCCCATTCGGCCAACATACCGTCTGGATTTGATATCGAAGTGTGCCGCGTGCTGAGGTGGGGATTGAGGTCGCCACCGTTTTCGATTTTGTTCTTGAGAGCCTGCCATTGGATTTCCAAGGCTGGAGGGCATTGAAACTCAGCGGATAGCTTCGCCGATCGCGGTCTTATTTTGAGCTTGCGAGGAAGCGTGTCGAAGAAGGCATAGGGAATGTCCATGTCATCTATCGATTCGACTTCGTCAGTTCCCCAGCACTCCGTTAGCTGCTTGCGCAGGTCGAAGACCCAGTCTGACAAAAAGTCAGCTTTTAGGCCGACGATTGCATTCGACATCGCTGGACACTCCCATCAAGGTACGCGGTGGCTTTGCTGGAAAAATGGTGATTTACGCCCGATGTGCAATCTCTACTCGATGACCCGTAACGTCGACGCGATCCGGCGGCTGTTCAAGGTCGATCCGGAGCAAGATCGCACCGGCAACATGCCGCCGCTGCCCGGCATCTATCCCGACTATCCGGCGCCGATCGTGCGCAACAGCAGCGGTGGACGTGAGCTCGCTATGGCGCGCTGGGGCATGCCGTGGTCGCAACGGGCCTTGATGGATGCTACGAAGAGCAATCCATTGACCTCGCCGTCGCCGCCGAGGAATTGGGCGCGGACGGAGCCTATTTTTTCGAGTCCATCACTTCGCCCGCCAGCTTGCCTCGCCTTTCCCGCTGCTGGCTACCGTCACTCGGCGGACTCTATCACCACGATGTCCAGGTTTAGTGTTTTCGATACACAAGCTGATTCTTGCGCCAGCCAGCGCATCGTGACCAGAACGGCTCCCGCTCAATCGGTCAGCGGCACGCCTTTGGTTTCGGGGCCGAACCAGATCGCAACCAGGCCAAAGACAAAAAAAGCGGATGTCGAGGCCGCCGCCGCAGGGACCGATCCGATGGTACCGACCAGCGTGCCTGCCACCAGCGGGCCGATCGCGGTCGCACTTCGCGCCGCATTCCAGCAGAAGCCCTGAGCGGATGCGCGCACGCGCGTCGGGAACAGCTCGGGAAGATAGGCGGCGAAGGTCCCAAATCCGCCGATGACGAAATAACCCAGCACGGGCATGAACCACATCACCGCATTGAGGTCCTTGACAGTCAGGAAAAGGAACAACGACGAGATCAGGCTGCCCAGGCAGAACAGGAAGTAGCAGGCGCGCCGGCCGATGCTATCGGTCAGGAACATCAACGTGAGGTAGCCGAGGATCGCGCCGATCATCATCAGCATGAAGGCGTAACTGATGGTCTGCACCGCGACGACGGGCGGCGCGCCGGCCGCGCGACTGAGCTGCTGAATCCAGCTCGGCAACAGGGTGAGACCGCCCCAGCTTCCGATCATCATGGCTGACGACACTAGAACGCCGACGATGGTCCGGCGCCTCAGCGCTGGCTCAAACATGGTGGTGAATGTCCGCAGCAGCGTGGTGCCTGCGGCCTTCTCCTTACTGCGGGCCCGCTGCCAGCGTTCCGATTCCGGCACGAACCAGCGAATGCAAAGTGCGATGATCGCCGGCAGCGCTCCGGCGGCGAGCACCCATCGCCAGCTGATCGGCCCAAGTATTAGATTGTCGAGGGCGGCGACAAAGAATCCGAAGGCGAATGCCATCTGCATCACCTGCATGGCCCGCGCCCGGCTTTTTTCCGGCCAGCTTTCCGCGATCAAGGCCGCGCCCGCGGACCATTCACCGCCGATGCCGAATCCCGCGATCGCCTGCATGACCGCAAGCTGCTGCCATGATTGCGCGAGGCCGCTCAAGCCTGTGAAAAGCGCATAGATGATGATAGTAATCACCATGGTCCGGGTGCGGCCGATGCGATCGGCGACGACGCCGAACGCAATGCCGCCAAGCCCCCAGCAAAACAGTTTTATGGCAAGGATGTAGCCGCCGATTTGCGTGACCTCGGCTGGATTGGAAGATTTAATGAGCCCTGCCGCGCTCGGAAACAGGACGAGCGTGAATAAATTGAGGTCCATCGAGTCGAACAGCCAGCCCAGAAACCCGGATCCCAACACCAACCATTGCGCTCGCGTAATATCCGGCCGCGCAGGCGCGATGGCGGTCTCCTGGATGGCTGTCATCTGTTCCGTCCCTCGATGATTTCGTGATTGCGTCGCCTTCAAAGCGCTCGCACAAAGTCCCCATAACATCGGGTCTAAATACGGACGCGGAAGCCAGTTAACGCCTCCGCAACAGCGCCGGGCTGTTCGAGCGCCATAAGGTGGGAGCCGGGATTGATCGACACAAACCGTGCGTGCGGCAATGTCTCGGCGATAGGCCGCATGACCTCGGGCGGCGTGGACAAGTCCTGCACGCCGGAGAGTACAAGCGTCGGCGTATCCAGTTCGCGAAGTCGATCGAGGATGTCTAACTTGGACATCGCACGCCAAGCGGCGGACCATTCCGCCACCTGCGAACGCCGAACGCAGGTCCGCGCATATCGCACGGGCCAACGATCTTCGGCAATCGTCTCCGGCAAGAACCAACGGGTCAGCGAGGGCGCGACCTGGGCATCCATCCCTTGCGCCTCCGCCGCAGCCGCCCGGGCTTCGAGAGGCTCGCGCGGCGAGCGCGCCGCGGTCCCGATCAGGGCCAACGAGCGCACTCGATCCGGGTGGGCGAGCGCAAGATGCTGGGCGATCGCCCCTCCGTAGGAGGAACCGTAGACGTCGGCGACTTTCACACCAAGCCCGTCGAGGATATTTTGCGCGTCCTTGGCAAGCTGTTCGAGAGATGTGGTCAAGGGCGCGCCGCGTGCACGACCGTGTCCTCGAAGATCATAAGCGATGATGCGACCGTGCTGCGCCAACTCAGGGATTATAGCGCGCCAGAATCGATGATCGAGTCCCAAGACGTGGATCAGCAGCATGGGAACACCCTCTCCGCCGGTGTCTAGGACCATGGTCTCGTGATCGCTTGCATCAACGATCGCCTCACCCCGAAAAGGCAAGCTTCCCCGATTGGCTGAGAGGCGGTTGGCGAGCTTTCGGGCCGCGTTTACAGCGCGGGGGGCCCCGATGTAGCCGCAGGCGAGATTGACCACGTCTAACACCTCGTCCTCGGTGGCCCCGTGCCGCAACGCGGCCTGGACGTAAACGTCGAGTTGATCGCTCGCATCGCCTATTGCAACCAGCACCGCCAAGGTGAACATTGCCCAGTCGCGATAACCAAGCACAGTATTTCCCATCACCTCGCCAACACCGTCATCAAGGATGAAGCGGGCGAGTTGAGGGTTCTGATCACCGAGATGCCCGAGTGCGTCCAGCAATTGTGGGGCGAGCGTAGCGGCCTCGTGCCGCGCAATTGCCTGACGGATCGTACCTTTCATGGGCTCAATCCGCTCCTTCTACCTGCCGGAGGAAACGTCCATCCTCTATGCGCATCTCGTCGTCGACATAAAGCGTCGACTCTAGTATCACCCCGTCCATGTGGATGTTCGACAAGATCGAACCGCCAACATCGACGTTCGTACCCAGTCCGAAATGCATGGTGCCAAGGATGTTCTTGTCCTCACGTTGAACTCCTCGGATCAGGGCCTTCGAGTTGATGCCTACCGAGGCTCCGCCGGAAACATTAGAGCGTTCTCATCCCCGTACCGGGCCAGGTAGGTACGCAATGTGTAGGCGTCCGCACCTCCCTCGATCTTGCGGATGCGGCCATTCTCGATGGTCAGCTCGATAGGACTGTTCAAACGTCCCAGTTGGTGCATGCACAGGTCGACTACCAGTTTCCCATTGGCTGAACCCTCCACCGGCGGTACGTTGAGCTCGCCGCCAGGGTAAAGGCACATGAGAAGAGGGAACTCTTTGTTCCGGTCAATACGCTGGATTTTATACGGCACGAAATCTTCGCCCGGCAGCTTGGGTACAAAGATGCGCCCGTCGACCCGATAGGTTAAATCGGAACCGAACTTGGAGGTCACCCTGCAGACCCTCGCGTCTTTGCCAAAGATCCTGGTGGCAACATAATGTTGCCTTACCTCCAGCTGCCGCAGATCTTCGGTCGCCGCTCCGGATTGGAACATCTCCAGCGTCATCCCGCCGTCCATGCAAATCACCGGCACGCCAGCTTTCATCGCATGGTGATTAGCCTGGCAGTGCAGCATTCCCGTGGATGTGAGAAGGATGTTCAAGTCCACCTTGGTCATCGCCTCGCACACCGCTTGAGGAGGGTCATAATAGTCGGCCGGCCGCGGATCAAAGAGCGAGAGAACGGCATCGGCCCCAATTTCCGTCAGCGTGCTCATGACGACTTGCCACACACGGGGATCATGGGCAGTGTCGGTCAAGACCTGTACTTTCATGCCGGCGCGTACGTTAGCCAGCACGGGGGCGCGCAAGTATTTGAACGTCCCCATCATCAATCCGGAGTTTTGCATGAGTCTCTCCTGTTTATGAGTTGAATGACCGGTAAGGCCTCCATGGGCCGATTGGTGTCCCTTCGGACCCAATCGACCGAAAACTCAGACCGTTTCGTTGAGGCGAAGGTAGGTTTCGACACGATGCGTCGAGCCTTGCGCTCCTAAATTGGCCGCCCATCGCGCACATTTGCGCGACGGAGCTGCCGGCTCACTCCGCCGTACTTACCAGGGCGAGCAAAGTGCCCGCATACTCCGAAGCCATTTCTGGGCTCAGCGCGGACGCATTGGTTTGGTAGCGTTTGATCGTCTCGAGCACGAGCCGCGGCCGCCCTGCCAGAGTTTCCAGAAATGCCTTCGACTCTTGTTCAAAGCGCTCGCGCGGCAGCACCTTGCTGGCTAGACCGAAGCTGACCGCCTGTTCCGCTCTGACCTTCTCGGCAGAGTAGGTCAGCCAGGTCAACAGTTTGGACGGCACCTTGCCAAGCACCGCCGCCATCGCCAGCGCCGGCGGAATGTTGTGCTCGATCTCGGTAAAGCCGAGCAAAGCATGATCCGATACCAGGGTGATGTCGGCGGCGGCGGCCATAGCTGCGCCGAAGCCAAGCGCATCACCTTGAACGCAAGCGACCGTCGGCACCGGACAGGCGGCGAAGGCGTCGTAGACCCCGAGCACGGCCGCCATGACAACCGTACGGAGGTGGTAGGCCGAGGGCTTCGCGCCGCCCGATGGAGCTCCACCGACATCGCGGCCACGGCAGAACTGCTCGCCCCGGGGAGCGATGGCGATGACACGGGTATCGGGATTCGCCCCATACTCCCGGACGGTTTTGGCAAGCTCGCGCATCATGTCCAGCGTCATGGCGTTGCCCTCGTCGGGACGAGCCAGGTCGATACGGACAACCGGTCCGGTAGTCTTGATTAAAAGGGACATCTCACATCTCCATTGGTTCGTGGACAACCGGCGCCCTTCCGGGGCCTCCGGCCTTCTTGGCGTCGGCGATGAAGCCGAGGACTTGCTGGGCAGAGATCGGCTGCTGCGCAATCCGAACGCCGAAAGGTCCAAGCGCATTCTCGACCGCTGCGATGATGGCCGCCGCCGCAGGGATCGTGCCCGCTTCCCCCGCCCCCTTCACGCCAATGGGATTCAGGGGCGACGGACTTTCCATCTGGACGATCTCGACCTCCGGAACGTCGAGAATCCCCGGCAGCAGGTACTCCTCCAGCGTGTGGGTCTGCGGCTGACCATTCTCGTCGTAATCCATGAATTCGTAGAAGGCGTTGCCAATGCCGTGGGCGACGCCACCCTGGATCTGGCCGTCCACGACCATTGGATTGATCACCTTTCCGCAATCGTGACCAACGACGTAGCGAAGGATCTCCACGTTTCCGATCTCGGGATCGACCTCCACCTCCACGACGTGGGTGGCATTGGAATAGGTGGACTGGGGCGGGCTGAAGAAGGCGGTTTCAGTCAGTCCCGGCTCGCCCTTATCTTCGGACGTGAAACCGGGCACGCCGGCGGAGAGGGTCAGCAGCCGCGTCAGTGCGATCTCACGCGGCCTGTTTCTGGTGGGCTTCACCCCATCTTTCAGAACAACCTTGCGGGGAACGATGTCCAGATCTTCCTCACGGACCCCGAGCTCCTTTGCGGCAAGCTTGAGCACACGTCCGCGCAATTTAGTCGCCGCCTCGTGGACCGACGAGCCGGTGTTGACGGCAACGCGACTGGCGAAGGTGCCGACCCCGATCGGAAACTTGGACGTATCGGCCGTCGTCACCTCGATCTCCTGCAATTCGGTGCCGAAGCGATCGGCGGCGATTTGGGAGAAGACGGTCTTGTGGCTTTGCCCCTGCGATGCAGCGCTAGTGAACACGCCGATCTTGCCTGAAGTCAAAACACGGACGGAGGCGCCTTCGTAAGGCCCAAGGCCAGTCGCCTCTACGAGATTGGCGATGCCAATCCCAATGTAGCGTCCTTTTTCCAAAGCCGTCCGCTGGCGCGCCGAGAAGCCGGCATAATCAATCTTGTCTAACGCCATCCTCTGACACTTGGGATAGTCGCCGCTATCGTAGGTGACGGGGCTGCCGTCGCGTCCCACGATGCCGACTTCATAGGGAAGCTG
>Ga0209422_1000027_pt1 | contig 38006 bp, 37 predicted proteins | sample BlaSpr_A8_OM2_M3_FD_187983 | JGI IMG/M metagenome (GOLD analysis project Ga0209422, IMG submission 187983) | Forest soil microbial communities from Thunder Bay, Ontario, Canada - Black Spruce, Ontario site 2_A8_OM2_M3 (SPAdes) (version 2) | ecosystem: Environmental > Terrestrial > Soil > Boreal... | reverse complement strand
TGCCGGAATCGTTCGGGTTCTTCCGGCGTCGTTTGCCCGCATCGCTCTCTTATGCGATGACGGAAGTTGCGGCGACCGGAGCGGTGGCCGCCAAATCCGCCGAAGAGGATCCGGCATAGGACTAGAAGTCCAAGCGCTTGCCAGAAGCTGAGTCGGCGCCAGTCGAACAGCGGCGGCAGCAGCCAATTCCACAGGTGCATCACGATTTCGCCCCCGACGAAGGCAAATAGCACCATAGCCAGGATCGCCAGCGGGGGAATGAAAATCCATTTCCATCTCATATTCAGTTCCTCACGATCAGGACCTAACTACGGTTCCCTTTGCCGGCGCAAGCGCGAGCACTGCGACGCCGATGACAGCGAAGGCAAGTGAGCCGATCAGCAGATGCATTCGTTCGTTCACGTTATGCAGTGACTGCACCGTCATAACTGCGGCATGAGCAATACTCGACCATGCCGCGAAGGCGATGAGTGTGCGATTCGCGGACGGATTACGTGACGCTAGGAGCAGGAAGACGCCGAGTGTGACGTAAATGCTGAGCATCATCTGCAGTGTTTCTTCCTCCTGTAGTTGTATCACCCCGTAAACCGTAGCGACGAACAGCAATCCCACGATCACCAAGACGACCTTTAGCGCACGTTCTCGAATCATGGTGTTTCCCTCACAGACCGATCTGTCACTACAGCAGTCTCACAGCCCTGCTCCTTATACGGGCGATTAAATCACGCATGCGCGTGACCGATTACTTTCTTATGGTACGCATTTGCATCCCGACCTCGGACCAGCAAGAAAATCATCAATATCAATGGCAGGAAACTAAATAGAAAAAGCATGCCGGTCTTTAGTAATAACGAGTAATAACGCGGGAAATATTTGTTGTCTCGCCAGGAATATGGAAGACGCTGCAATGAACAGAGCGAAGCACATGCGCCAAAGGTGCCGCGCCAGACGCTGTGTGCCAGAAGTCCCTCCGCGCACCAGCATGCGCACGTCGCCCATCGTAGCTAGCACCGCCACGGAACCCAGGAAAAAGTAAGGCCCGGGAGGATACTCATGCTTTAACCCCGTCGGACTCATCGCTGCTTCTAAGCCGTAGGTGAGGTTGACAGCTGCGACCGCCAAAACAATCACCAGCGCAACCCAATCGAAAGTGCGCGTCGGCCCGTCCTTTCGCCTGGCGGTCATCCACTCCGTTATCACCAGATAGAACATAAGAGTGCCTCCCAGGACGTTGCCACGTTGGGATTTCATCAACGCCAGATACGCCCCGGTTGCAGATAGAGTCAGCATTGATACGACGAATACGTTTCCCGCAAGAGTATGCTGGCGCGAACCTTTGCGGAGAAACACAGCAACGAATCCAGATAGCATTCCTAACGTGCCAGACACAATGTGAAGAAGCAGTACCGGAGAGTACGACATTTTCTCTTCCTTTCTTCATAGTTACCAGGCAATCCGACCAACAGACTGTCTTCACCTGCTCAATTCATGGAAGAGAACCATCGCAGCGATATAGCAAGCGGCCACGATTAGGTCGAAGCCAAAACCCAATCTGCCCTGAACGAAGAGGACGACTCCTCCGGTCAGTATGGTGACCAAATAGAAGAGACCCGTAACTCTGGACTTGAAGCGCGGCGACGCTGCTCCAATCCGTTCTTTCATTTCAGCGGTGCTCATAATTTCCTCCTTACCGGCGAACGAAACGAATCCATCTCATGCGAATCATAGGGGGCCTTGATAGCGGCGCAATCGTACCGCTGCCGCGAGAAATATTGCAGCGAGGATCAATCCCAACCACAGACTCGGGCTGCCCAGAAATCGTGTGGGAGCAAGTTGCGTCAGCGGAATAAAATGCGGATCGATCGGGACGCCGGCCTTGTCCTTGAGGTCAAAAGCGGCCCCCGCGAATCCAAACAGGCGATCTTGCAGCACGTGGCCCAAATAAGAAGTCTTGAAGGCAATATATTCAACGACGCAGAGGGCCAGCGGCGGAAACACCGCCCACAAAAATGTCGCGCGCCGCGCCCAACCTGAGACCAGCAGCAACCACATGTAAATAGGTGCATGCCACAGCGCCAGCACGATCAGGCTGTAGAGCAGCACCAATTCCATCTGAAACAGCGGCAACTGGGTCCACAGCGGAGCGGCACTATGGCCACTCATTAGCAGCGCTGCAGTGTTCACCAGCCGGACGACAATTTGCAGAGGCACAGCAATCGCGAAAACAAGTAACGGCATAACCAAAAGAGGAATGCTCGCTTTCGAGAGCACGGTCGTAAGATCCGAAACCGGCAGCGACTTCCAAAACAGTATGCTGCGATCGCGGCGCTCAGCATGCAGCGCGTCCAGGCAGTAGAAAATGCTGACAAGAAATCCAGTCACCATCACCAGCATTCCAGCATGGGCATACGGCATGGCGAGGACGATGCGCTGAGGTGTCGAATGGGTTTCAACCAGTTCGTGCATGCTATGCGGCAGCCAAACCAGGCTGAGCAAGTCGCCAAACAAAAAGACCGCGGCGGCCGCCAGCGGCCCGATGTAGATGGAACGGTTCTCCCACAATTCACGGCGCACCGACCAGTAAAGCGGCCGCGTCGCCGCTAGGGGCGCGACCGCGATTCCCTGCGAGCCGACAACAGAACCGGGCACGGCATTCGATTGAGTGTTCATTACGCTGCTCCTTGTACCGCAGCTGGGTTATTGCCCATCAAAGCAATGAATAAGTCAGCGATGCCAGGCGTGTGCACCTCTCCGAGCGCGGCAAGTTGTTGGCGGTCGACGTGGTTCATTTTCAGATCGAACAGCAAAATGCTGCGGCCGATAACTTGGTGCTCATGAATCGGCTTGAGCACCCGCGCTTCGGACACCTTCTCAGGACGCACCGTGACTTCCAGATAGCGGGATTCAAACTCTTCCATGCTGCAACTGAGTGCGATGCGCCCGCGGTTGATAAACATCAGATCGGTGATGACGTTCTGGACGTCCTCCACCTGGTGGGTGGTCACGACGATGGTGCGGCTGCGATCGAAGTAATCGTTCAGCAGGGAATCGTAAAACTGTTTGCGGTAGAGGATGTCGAGGCCGAGGGTGGGCTCGTCCAGCACCAGCAATTTCGCATCAATGGACATGACCAGAGCGAGATGCAGCTGGGTCACCATGCCTTTCGATAGTTCCCGTATCTTGCTGGCCCGGCGGATATCGGTCTTACCAAGGAAAACGTCTGCCTTGGTGCGATCGAATCGCGGATGCACGCCGGCCACGTAGTCGAGCGCCTGGGAAACCCGCATCCAGCGCGGCAGCACCGCCACGTCGGCAATAAAGCACACATCGCGCATCAGTTGCTCGCGCTCATTCCAAGGGTCGCGCCCCAGCACTTTCATCTCTCCCTGATACGGGGTGAGGCCAAGAATCGCATTGAGCGCGGTGCTCTTACCCGCTCCATTGGGACCGATCAGCCCGAGGATGCGGCCCTCCTCCACGTGCAAATCGAGACTTTCCACCGCGATGGTTGTGCCGAAAGCCTTGCGTAGGCCGTGCGCTTCGATCACTGTCATTTCTTCGGCTCCTTCTTCTCCGCAGTATTCTTCTCTGCAACATTCGACGACCGGCCATTTCCGGAAGCGTCCCACAGTTCGTTCGGCGTCAAGCCGAGCCGCTGAATGGTTGCGTACACCCTGGGCCATTCTTCACCCAGAAACTTCTGCCGCTCGCCCTGCAGCAGCAGATTGCGCGCCCCCGCATTGATGAACATGCCGAGTCCCCGCTTACTCTCGACCAGACCCTCATCAACCAATTGTTGATAGCCCTTCAGAACCGTGAGCGGATTGACCCGATACTCGGCCGCCACATTGCGCACCGAGGGCAGCGGATCGCCCTCTTTGAGCACGCCATCAAGTATCATCGCGACGACCCGGTCGCGAAGCTGGCGGTAAATCGGCTGACTGTCGTTCCACTCACGGTCCATGATGTTTTCCCTGTTAGCCCTTACCAGTGATCACTGATTCTCCTGTCAATTCTTCCGCTGCAGGTCGAGGCGCGCGTGCATCGGCTTGTCCCCCGGCATCATGTAGGTCCAGTCCTCGATGTGATGGTTGGCGTCGATGATGGTGAAAACGGAATGATACATATGTCCTTGCTCGTTGCTGCCGGACAGATCGGCAAAGTCGAATTCCACCTTTTTCCCGTCAGCCGCGGTCCGCGCCACCATCCGCGGCCGATTGCCGGCGTCGCAATAGTGAACCAACGTCAGGTGATCGCCGTCCAGGTACAGCATCGTGGTGGGATGGTCGTACTTTGTCGCATCCAGCGGCGTTCCGGCCTCCTGCATCTCGTGCACCAGCGCGTTGCCCCGTGAGGTTATGCGCATGGTGACCTTCACGGGTTTGTCGGTCGACATCTCGGGTGTCGGCGGATCGATGGTCACCGGGCCTTCCCAGTTTCCCGCCAGGGTTTTCAGTGTGTCGAAGGACTTCTGCGCCTCCGACGGCAGAGGAGCTGGGGAGGACTTTTGCGCTTCAGACTGCGCAACAGGCTTTTGCGTGTCGGACTGGGCAAACGCCATGGTGCAGAGCGACATCAGAACAGCGAACAGCATAAAACGATGAGATTTCATTTTCATTCTCCTTAAGGCTTGTTTACTTTTCGAGGAGCGGTCGGCTTTGGCTTGACCAATTACTGTTATAGTTAACTATAACACTAGTTAACATGCAAGCTTTTTCTTTGTTTTTTTTGCAGTTCCCCGCTATGAAGCTATCCCCTTCGGAAACAAATGCTTGCGAGGATCCTGACCAAGAACCGCTGTGGTTGGATTGGGATAATCGCGACTAGTAGCGAACGCTAGGGTGGGCGCAATGCGGATTCCGGTCGCTCGCTGGACTTCACGAGGCCGATGGTCGTGTGCCAGGCGTTAGCGAAAACGTCGAACGAAAAAGAGTGTGACGCTCATCGATCGCTACATATCGATCGGTACATTACGTTGTGAGAGCGTGAAGCGGACTTTCGAGAAATAGTCGCGGAGGATCGGTGCAATTTAGTGCGCACCGGCTCATTCGATCTACTTAGCTTTCAAAGGTCTGACCAAGTGGTCTCTGACTCAGGTCGCGAGCCCTCCGAAGCAAGTCCGATATGGTACGGAAGGGCGATCCGGCCAGTGCGGCCATTCCTTTGCCGATAGTAGCCTGGGCGGAACGGTTTACTGTACGGCGTTCAGTCCTTGATAGATGAACATGCCGGCCAGCACCAGCAACAGCACTCCGGAGCCAGCGCCGAAAACCCAAACCGGAACCGTCAGTCGATTGACTTTCACCAGCAGTTCAGTCTGCTCCTGCTGCATGTGCGAGTTTGCGTCGTCCAGATAAAGCTGCTCATCTTCGTGCATGGTGAGGGTACTGCGATAGATGAGAAGGATGATCAAGCCGACTGTGAAGACGCCCCATACGATCGCAAGCCCCAGCATCAACGGAGTCCACGTCCACGTCATAGGCCACCTCGCCAGAATTGGGTTGGGCAACCCTCGAATTCCGGATGTGGCAGGACCAAATGGCCGGATCTTCGGGGACGGCCTAACGCAAGCATTATAGACCCGTTGGCAAGTTTCAACAGAGGAATCGTGCGGCGGAGGGCTCGCATCTAAACGGGGGAGAGAGTGGTGCCGGAGGAACTCTTGTAGCGTCTGGCGCCGCTTGCCAGCTCTGTTATAATTTAGATACTTTAGAGCCAAGGAGATGCGAATGGCTACGACGACTGTCCCCGAAGTGAAGACCAATATTTCTGAACCTGAAGTGAAGAAGACGCCGCCGGTTTCGTTGACTGGCAACGCGGTCACCAAAGTAAAAGAGATTATGGGTCAGCAAACTCCCGTGCCCGCCGGACTGCGGATTGGCGTGGTCGGAGGCGGCTGCTCCGGTTTTTCTTATTCCATGCAGTTCGAGAACGCTGCTGGCATGATGGACAAGACTTTCGACATGGAAGGTCTGAAGGTATTTGTTGACGCAACCTCGGTCATGTACCTGAATGGCTGCATCGTCGATTATGTCGAGACTCTGGAGGGCGCCGGCTTCAAGTTTGAGAATCCGAATGTGAAGAGCACTTGCGGCTGCGGCTCATCGTTTAGCGTTTAGTCCGAAAGCCCGTGCGAGCGAATTAAGAGATGGCCTCATCTTTCGATGAGGCCATCTTTGTTTTTTCTGTATTAATCCAAATTTAACCACGAAGGGCGCCAAAGAAATCCATACAACGATGGGATTGGGATTCCCTCTGCGAACCTTTGTGTTCGATGCGGGTTCGCTATTGCTGTTGGGGTGGTGGGTTCGAGGGCGGCTGCGCGGGTGTGCTGCCGAAGGAGGACGGCTGGTTGCCAAAGCCCGATGGCTGACTGCCAAAGCCGGAGGGTGATCCGAACGGACTGGTGGTAGAGCCTCCCGGTTGGCCATTCTGTCCCGGCTGCAGGCTCTGTGCGCCCTGGATTCCAAAGCTTTGCAGATTAGGTTGATTGGGCGTCGTGATTATTCCGCCGCGGTCGCTCGTGGGATCGTATACAAATTGCCATTCGTTGTATTTTTTCTTCTTGTTGAACTCTCGAATCGTGGTTTTCTTACTCACGCTGGCTACGCCCACGATGGGTCCGCTCGCCACCAACTGGTTTGAAGAGGACTGACCACTGGAGTCGGAGGAACTAACCTTCACCGAGCCCGAATCTTGCGAGTTTGAAGATGAAGATTGAGAAGGATCCGTGCTAGCCGCATTCGTGGCAGAGGAATTTGAGCCTGTTCCGGAATTAGAGCCCGCTCCGAAGCCGCCGTTCGAGTTTCCGCCGAACGCGCTGTTCGCGTTGCCGCCAAATGCGGAGGGCTGTGACATTCCGCCTGAGCTATTTAATCCCCCCGGTGACCCCGGTGAGCCAATTGCGCTGGCTCCCGGGATTGAGCTGCCCCCGATGCCTCCTGCGAGGCCACCGGCCAGGGTGACGCCCGGTTCGCCATAGTGAAGCAGTCTAAAATCCTGTCCGTTGATGGGATCTTTGTAGCGCTTGCGGAGAAAACGAAGATTTTGGGTGTTCTCGAGATCCTCAAGACGGGTGGGGTACCGCCCAAATTTTTTGAAGTAGCCCCGGATGGCGCGGGAGTACTGAACACCCCGGTGAATCATTTCCTGTTCCTGATCACGCCGAATCTCAAAAGAAATCGCAGGATACGCAACCGCGGCCGTTATGGCCAGCAAAGAAACAACCAGGAGCATGGTCAGCAGCACATAGCCCTTTTCCCGCCGGCGCGGGCCACGGGATGAGGAGTTGCGCGTTCGTGATGCTAAAGTGATCATCGGAATTTCAAACCTCTTGCACCCTTTACCCCAGCGTCAAGGGGATGCTCTGCGGCGGACCGCTGCCCACGACATCCTGAATTTCCACTGACGTTGGAGAAATGCGCACTACCTTATAGCGGCGGTCGACGATCTCGCCCTCACCTGCGATGAAAACATCATCCCCCTTGGAGAGAAAAATTTTCTTGGGTTCTCCGGGCTTGCTGGCGAAGCCGAAGAACTTTAAAGGAATTGGCGGAGCTGCCGCAACGGGAGGTATCTGGAACAATTTCGGATCATTTTGCCCCGTGGTACCCGAAGCCACCGGCGTTGGAATGACCGGATCCGGTTGCGATACAAAAATATTTCTGCCGGAACCTTCGTACTTGATCTGCTCGGTCGAGGCAAGTTGCGCGAGGTGAAGAGTAGGGTCGAGACTCTGCGGCACGCGTTCTTTTTTTGCCGAGGCCGCGGAACTATGCCGCCCCGGGACGCGCGGTGCTTTGGCGACTGATCCCACGGGACCGCTTCCTGTCGTGGGTGCAGTCGAAGTCGATGCAATCGTTGACGACGAGGGCATGAACTCGTAGACCACGACCAGCAGAAGAATCGCCACCAGCACGGCTGCGACGATCATCTCCCTACGGTTTTCGATTCCCAGCTTCACTACGTTCCCGCCTTCAAATAGGTTTCAAGCTTCATCTGTAATTTGATCGGACCCTTGGCTTCACCCGCCAATGCAATGTCGCTGATCAGGAAGAACATATCATCACGTTCCAGCGAATTAATGAATTTCGCCAATGACACATAACTCCCCGAAAGGTCTGCATTCATCTCAACCGGTTCGAGACGGTCGATCTCCATATCTTTCATTTTGTAATGGACCTGGCCGATCGCAATCCCATTGGCGGCGGCCAGTTTTCCGAATTGAGTTAGAATCTGCGACTCCTGAGTAGGGAAGCGTTTCTTGTAGAACTCCGCAACCTGCCGGTTCGCAATGATCACTTTTTTGTCCAGATTTTTTAGCGGCTCCACCTGGCGTGTTTTGCTTTGCAACTCACTCCACAGCTGATTCAATTCTTGGCGCCGCGAATCGGTGGAACCCACCAGCGGTGAGAACAGAACCAGCGCCGCAATTACGTCGACGGCCAAAAGAATTCCTAATGCCGTCTTGATCTTTTTACGCGTCTGGCGCAAATCAGGCATCAGGGTCTGCTCCCTTTCGAAATTTCTGTCTTCTTCGGTTCCGGCGCTGGCTCGGCGTCAGGAATGTAGACTCCATTGATGTCGAATTGAATGGCGTCGCCAGTGCCGGGTTGCCCCGAATGTTCAGTCTCAATATAAGTCTGTGAGAAGTGTCGCGATTCTTCCATGCGCCTGGCCAGTTCCAGGGCCCGGTCGCGAGAATCGCCTCCCACCACCATCTTCAGCTTGAGTTGGTTCCCTTCATCGAGTTCGGGATGAATCGAGACCAGGTGCACCCGCGTAGGCATCACCTTTTCCAGATCTTCGAGCACCTGTGTCCAGGAGAGCGATTTGCGCTCAATCAGTTCATTTAGAAATTGGCATTGGTCTCGCGTGGTACGATTCTCCGGGCGGTTGAGAAACTGCTCCGCTTGTTGACGGGTCCGGTCCCGCTGCGCGATCTGGGCGCGGTAAGTGGCGATCGTCGCGTGGTCGCGACGGGCCGTAAACCAGTTCATGGTAGTGAAAGCTAGCAGGCCTAGCGTCAGCATCGCTGTCGCCACGAGAGCCGTTCCCCAGCGTAGCCAGAACTGCCGCGAATCTTCGTAGGCCTGAGTTGCGAGATTAATGTCGAGATGCATAAGTTACAATCGCATTCAGAACGGCAAACCGAGGTCGGATATTATGAAACCAGAGCCCCCACTACGCCGGCCATTCTCCACCGCGGAACTGAACCTCCAGCGCTGATTCCGAGCTGCGACGGCGTTATCAATTCTTGCACCTCCGCGTCAGTTTGCGCGCGCAACGCAGGCGCCGCACTGCCTAGGTCGGATATTCCTGCGACAAATATCTTCTCAATATTCAGATGGTACGTGTCCTGGAAAAAAACGACCGAGGGATAGACTTCTTCGGCCAGTTGCTCTCCCGTAATCGTAACCCCGCGGGTATTTTCCAAAGTACGAAAAAGCTGAAGCTGTTCTCCGTTAAGAATCGCAATACTGGTCGTTCGGGCATCCACCTTTACCACCAAGGTAGGACTTTGCCCAGCCGCCGCCCCCAGTGCCGCCAGCATGGAAGGCATCACCACTCCCGGACTGAATCCGGCTTCTCGGAAAGCGGTTTCATAATCTTCCACTACGCTGGAGAGGGCGACTGCGGCAACGACGCGGACGCCTGTGCTCGATTTTTGCGCGTGGTAGGAGACCCTCGCTTTATCCACGTCGAAGGGCAAGGATTTTTTCATGCGAAAGCGCACGACACCAGCGGCTTCTTCCGCGTCGCTGGGCAGTGTATCGAATTCCAGCAGCATCACTCGCACGGCAGCGTCAGGGATGATGGCGATCACATCGTGCGATCGGCCGGCGACATTACCAAGCGTTTCTTCGATGGCCTCTCTTACGGCATCGCGTTGCCGCAGGTTGCCCTCAACCAGATCGGCGACCACACTGCCCGGAGCTAGCTCACGCGCGGAGCAGGCCTCCAGACTCAAGCCACTTTCCCCCAGTCGCCCTACCAGCACGCGGTCGGCAGCGATTTCGCAGGCCAGTTTGGGTTTCGCCATGTTGGAACCAGAACTCATATGATCATCCGGGTCACTGTTGATACGAAAACATAATCAATGGATCGCCAAATATACGAAGTTGCACAAGGGGTGAGTTCCCAAAATTCTTTTGCGCATCTTCGCGCCCTTTGTGGTTAATCTCGATCTCGTCAATCCGCTCTACCTATAATTCAAACGCCGTGCCCCGCGAAATACAATAGCTGGAAGGGCACTGACTCTAGTCAGTGCCTGTGGTCACGGGCCAGCAAATTCGGAACTCAAGGACTGGCCTCTGATCACCAGCCACTGGCCATTGACTATCGCATGGCCTCGATGAAAGTGACCTTGTTAATCTCTTTGAGGGTCGTAAGCCCCAGCCGGACCTTATCCAGGGCCGATTCGCGCAGAAAGCGCATCCCTTCTTCGCGTGCGGCGCGGCGGATTTCCGAGGTCGGCTTCTTGGCCAGAATCATCTCGCGCACGCGGTCGCTCAAATCCAGCAATTCGTGAATCGCGGTTCGGCCGCGGAAGCCAGTGCCCGCGCACTCGATGCAGCCCGGCCCTTCATACAACGCCACCTTCGACCATTGCGCGGGATCCAATCCGCTCGCCTCCAGCACGTCCGGCGGATAGTTCACCTGCATGCGGCATGATTCGCAAATCAAGCGCACCAGTCGCTGCGCCAGAATGCAGTTCAGGGCCGAGACAAAGTTATAGGGTTCGACACCCATGTTCAGGAACCGGCCGATCACGTCAACCACGTTGTTGGCGTGCACCGTTGTAAAAACCAGGTGACCGGTTAGAGCGGACTGAATGGCGATCTGCGCCGTCTCCGTATCGCGGATTTCGCCAACCATGATTTTGTCTGGGTCATGACGCAAGATCGAGCGCAAGCCGCGGGCAAATGTGAGTCCTTTTTTCTCATTGACCGGAATCTGGGTAATACCGCGAAGCTGGTACTCAACCGGATCTTCAATGGTGATGATCTTGTCTTCGTCGGTCTTGATTTCATTCACGGCAGCATACAAGGTAGTGGTCTTACCGCTGCCCGTCGGCCCTGTGACCAGCACCATGCCGTAAGGCTCTTTGATGTATCGCCGGAATTTCCGCAGGTCGTCTTCATCAAACCCCACCACGTCAAGCGTGAGGGTGCGGAACTTCTCGCTCATCGATTCTTTATCCAGCACACGAAGCACAGCGTCTTCACCGTGGATCGACGGCATGATGGAGACACGGAAATCGATGGCGCGCCCGTTATATTTAACTCGGAAGCGACCGTCCTGCGGCACGCGGCGCTCGGAAATGTCCAGTTCACTCATCACCTTGATACGCGAAATCACGGTGGAGTGATGTTCTTTGCCAATCGGTGGCATGGCCTGCGTGAGCACGCCATCGATGCGGAACTTGATCACGACCGAGTCATCGCGGGTCTCGATGTGAATGTCGGAAGCCCGCCGCTGCAGCGCGGTGAAAATAGTCGTATCGACCAGGCGGATGATCGGGCTGGTATCGCCCGCCGCCGTCAGTTTGTCGATGGTCAGGGTTTCTTCGGCGCCCGTAGCCTCATCTTCGCGAATGATTTGAAAGCCTTCGCTGGCCTCTTCCAGAACGCGCTGCGACTGCTCCGTTTTCTTCAGAATGTCGCTGATCTGTTTCAGCGTCGCGACCTTGGTGACGATCCGCTTTTGTAGTAGCAAGCTGATCTCGTCGATCATCATCAACTGGCTGGGATCGGCAATCGCTATCGCAAGCTTGCCGTCGGCAGTCTCTTCCAAGGGCACGAAGTTATAGCGGAACATTAGTTCGGGAGAAAACTTCTTGAACAGCTCATGGTGAAGCTGAAAGTCGGTGAGATCCACAAACTCGCAGCGGTAGCGGCGCGCCACGTCCTGCGCGCGCTCCAGATCGGTGATCGGATTGCCCGTAGTCACCACCTGGCCGCCGTTCTCGCCGTTCACGAAAAGTGATTTCTTTTCAGCCATCGCCATTCTCAAATCCCCGCGATATTCCTGATCTCGCTTACCGGCCGCCCTGCATTCCTAAGCTGAAGATCGGCAAATAGAGCGAAATCATAACGCCCCCTACAAAAACTGCCATCACAATAAGAATCAGCGGCTCAATCAGCGCCATAGAGGCGGCCAATGCCGTCTGTACGTCCTCTTCATAGAACTCGGCAACGGAGTTGAGCATCGCGGGCAGGGCACCCGTAGACTCTCCAACTTCCAGCATTTCTACCGCCAAGTCCGGGAAAATCTGTTGCTCCTCCAGACTAGCGGCTAGCCCCTGCCCTTCGCGAACCCGCATGCTTGCCCGCATGATTCCCTTTAATATTCGACGGCTGGTCATCGAACTGCCGGCGGTTTCCATGGAGGGCACCAACGGCAGCCCACCTTGCAATAGGGTCGCCAGCATTCGCGAAAAAGTTGCCACCTGATGTTTCAATCGTATGTCACCCAGCAACGGCATGCTTAAAATGAAACGGTCAATCTGGTCGCCGCCACGGTCGCTCTTCCGCCATTGCCAAAAAACAAAAAATGCCAAAATGAACCCGCCTGCGATAAACGGAAAATATTTCTGGGTGTTGAGTCCTACCGCCAGCATGAACACGGTGATCGCCGGCAGTTTTGCATCCATGCTATTAAACAGGTCCGCAAATTTCGGCACTACATAAGTGAAAAGAAACATCACCATCACTGTCACCACTGTCACCAGCAGCGTGGGGTAGATCAGACTCACGAAAAGTTTCTTGCGGAAGGTCATCGCCAGCCGTTGGAAATTAATGTAGCGGTTCAGGACTTCGTCAATGTTGCCGCTCTTCTCTCCCGCCATCAGCGTCGTGGTGTAGATTTTCGGAACCATCTGATGCGAAGCGAAAGCGTCGGAAAGCAGTTCTCCGCCTTTCACTCGCTCCCTTACATTCTCGAGAACCTGGCGCAAAATGCCATCCTTCTGCCGCTTGATAAGCAGATCCAGAGAGTTCAAAATCGGCAGACCGGCTTTGATCAGCGTGAGGAACTGCTGGTTGAACACCAGAAAGGAACTCTGCTTTATCTTGCGTCCGCGGCTCATCGAGAAGCCGCCAGAGAACAAGCCCTGGGGCTTTACCCAGTGCACCAGGTAGCCTTGCGACGCGAAGCGGTCCCGTACCTCCGCCACCGAGTAACCTTGCTCGATCTGCTGATGGGTGTGGCCGCGCTCGTCCGCGAGTTTTACAACAAATTCCGCCATTTTCCCGCGCTTTTTCTATCTCTCTGCTCGAATACTCTCGGCCCAGTTTAACATTTCTGCCACTGAACCCAAGGACAGATCAACAGAAGTCGCTGCTTTTCAACTATCGTAAGTAACCATCCGCTAATGTTCTTGATAGGCAGGGTGCCAACTACTATTTAGAGCCTTGAATTCTACTTAAAGGACGCCACAATTCCTGTAACGGTTGCCACACAGGTTCTGTTTCGATGCTACAAATCACGCTACCCGAGTAACCTGGTAAGTCATGCAATATCAGTAAAATAAATGAATACTAAAATCTTAAACATTATGGATTCAGGTCGGTGTCAATTGTTTCCGTCCCCGGAGGTGGCCTAAATCGGAACAGGCCTTCGGAGATCGTCTGATTTTCCTTCTGATCCGCGAAACGGTATTCCGTCACGGAGCCGTCGACCGCGTTAATCATAATTCGCACAATCCGATGCTCGGGATTTACCTCCAGTAGAATCTCGCTAATTCTTTCCACCATGACCTGCGGCACTCCCCGCAGCACCACATCTCCAGGGGCTATCGGAGCGACATCCGGAGCTAACGATAATCCCTGTAACTCCTTTTCAAGCTTGCTCTTACCTAAAAGGAACGCAATCGGTGAACGAATATCGTCCAGCTTCCGGGCTTCGGTTCGCCGGGCCTGCTGTTCATCCGGGAGGTAAAGCCATGCGTCTTTCCCATCACTCACAAACACTTTCTCTCTGGGAGAACGGTACTCCCATCGCATCTTGCCGGGTTTTTTAAATCCGCCCTTGGCCAGCCAAAGCGTTCCGGTCTCCGTCCGGTCCATTCCTGAACCGTGATAAATCTCGGTGAACTCCGCCTGCAGGGTGTTCAAGTGGTTATAGTGTTCGTCTACAGCCGAGGCCACAGTATGGACGTCGAGTGTCGGCGGATGGATCGATACCCCCGCGGTCAGCAGAAGTAAGGAGGCAACAAACCTGATCATTGGCTAGATTCTACGCCCTTATGAAGAAGGGTCCGCGGCGCATTTCGCAGGCCCTGACTCGCGGGCGGAATCCGAAGGGCTGACTAAACTCAAACGCTTACCAATCGTGCAGTACAACTCGATCGCCTCCGCGAGTTGCTCCTTTTCGATGAACTCACCCTCCGTATGCGCCACTTGAATCGATCCTGGCCCAATCAACAAGGGCTCGCCCCAGTTCGTCAGCTTAGGAATGTCGGTGGTGAATGACGCAATCATTGTGGGCAAACCGTCAACCGTGCGTAATCGAACGAAAGGCAGTTCGAGGGGAAACTCCACCTTAACTTCAGTTCCGGCCACCTCGAGAATCTCGTGACGCAGATGTTGTGAGGGTCCGATCAGGCGATAGAGCAAGTCCGCATGGGCGTAATCAGGAATCACGTTGGGTGCGCGACCGCCTTCGATCAATCCGATGTTCAGCGTGCACGGGCCGATCTCAGGGTCGGATGGCAATGGCATCGCCCGCAGGCGGGTGAGAGCTGGAATGAGCCTGTCGATCGCCGATTCGCCAAGTTCCGGATAAGCCGAATGCGCCATTCGACCTGTAGCGGTGACTTCGACGCGTAGCGTTCCCTTCGACGCTAGCGCAATTTGGTTCTCGGTGGGCTCTCCGTTGATCAAATACCTTCGCGCATGCGTTTGACTGGCCGGCTGACTCGCGGCGTATTCGTTCGCCACCGTCGCACCCAAGCTATCGCGTTCTTCTCCCACCACGAATAGCAGGCCCACATAGATTCCTTGCTCGCGCAGCCGCTGCACCGCAGCGATCTGCGCCGCAATAATGCCCTTGGCATCGCACGAGCCCCGTCCGTAGATTCGCGTGGCGTCTTCCGAAGAGCGAATAAATGGCGGAACGGTATCCATATGGGTAGAGAAAACAATCGATGGATGCAACTCTTCGGCGCAAGTGGCGAAAACGTTGGCGCGCTCGCCTTCTACCGGCATCTTCTTGGTCTGATAACCAAGGCGGCAAAGTTCGCGGAACAGAAACTCCGCTACAGCCGCCTCGTTGCCTGTGATGGATTCGATATCAACTAATTCCCTCGTGAGCGCGAATGCGTCCATAGGGGAAGAGGATAGCAGACACAAATGCCAGTGAAGTCAGAAGGCTGAGCTCAAAATGCAGAAGTGATCATTCCTCCAGGTCACGGCAAGGTTTGCACGCTTGCATTCTGCCCTCTTACTTCTGACTTCATGTAATCTGGATTTTGTGATTACGCAGAATCCCACTATCAGGTCGCTCTTTCTTGAAGGTCCTGCGGGACGACTTGAAGCGCTGCTGAACGCGGGCGGCGAAACGCCGACACACGCCGCGATAGTTTGTCATCCCCATCCGCTGTTCGGCGGAACCCTGCACAACAAAGTTGTTTTTCACACGATGAAAGCACTGAACAGTTTTGGATTTCCTGTTCTGCGTTTCAACTTCCGCGGAGCTGGACTCAGCCAGGGCGAGCACAACCAGGGCGTGGGCGAGGTCGAAGATGTTCAGACGGCCCTAAACTGGCTCGACGCCGAGTTTCACTTGCCTTTGATTTTTGCAGGGTTTTCTTTTGGCGCGGCGGTCGGCTTGCGGGCGACGTGTCCGGATGCGCGCGTGCAGGCCTTGATAGGCTTGGGCGTTCCAGCGATCCCGGTAGCCGCCGACACCGAACAGGCGCGCACCTACACATTTGAATTCCTGGGCGATTGTGGCAAGCCGAAATTGTTTGTCAGCGGCGGGCGCGATCAGTTCGGCCCGCGCGCACAGTTGGAGGCTTTGGTGGCGATGGCGGCAGAGCCGAAGAAGCTTGTTCTGATCGAAGGCGCCGACCATTTCTTCGAGGGACGCCTGCGTGAACTGCGGGAAACGATTGAAGGTTGGGTGCGGCAAACCGTGGTCGCAGAACAGTCTTTATAATCCTGCTCATGTCTGACGCCGATCGCGATTCGCAGTTTCGCCAAATGCGTGACACCGCGCGAGGGATTTTTGCGCATTCGCTTGCTGAGGCGTCGATCTCCAACGCGTTTGCCCGGCATGTGCATTGCGAGCGCGGCGTGCTGCGGCTCGGGGACGATCTTTATCAGTTAGACTCATTTTCGCGCGTGCTGGTGATCTCTATCGGCAAGGCCGCACATACGATGGTCGAGGCGCTGGCGCAGCAAGTTGGCGAATCGAGGCTCGAAGGCATCGTTGCCAGTTCGATAGTGCCGTCCACGCAAGTTCGCGGCTTTCGCTATTTTCATGGCGGGCATCCCACGCCTACATCTGAATCAATCCGCGGCGCCAACGCTATCCTCAAAGCTCTGGATGCGCACACGGCGGCATCTTTGGTGATTTTTATGATTAGCGGCGGGGGATCGTCGATCGTCGAGAGGCCAATCGACGACGAGATTTCGCTTGACAATCTAATTGCGACCTACCGTGCACTTGTACTTTCTGGCGCTCCGATCGCCGAAATCAATGCCATCCGCAAACATCTTTCCGCGGTAAAAGGCGGACGGCTGGCGCGCGCCGCATTCCCAGCGCAGCAGGTTTCGTTGCTGGTCTCCGATGTCCCCAGCGATACCCCGGATGCACTGGCGTCCGGCCCGACCATGCCGGACTCGACGAGTGTGGAAGATTGTTACCGCATCGCGGAAAAGCATGTCTTGCTCCCGCAATTTCCGCTTTCCACGCGCGAATTGTTTGAGCGGCACGCATTGGAGGAGACGCCGAAGTCCGATGACCAGGCGTTTTATCGTTCGCGCTGGTGGACGATCCTCTCGAATCAAACTGCGGTCGAGCAGGCGAGCGCAGCCGCCGAACGCGCTGGATTTGCCGTGCACGTCGACAATTCTTGCGACGATTGGGATTATGAACGCGCGGCTGAACATCTCTTACGGCGTTTGCGTGAGCTAAGAAAAGAGTGCGCTCGCGTCTGCCTGATTTCCGGTGGAGAAGTCACGGTGAAGGTCACCAACGGTGGAGTTGGCGGTCGCAACCAGCAGTTTGCGCTGGCTTGTGCTGAGAAGATTGCTGGTGAGAACGTCGCAGTGCTGAGCGCGGGAACTGATGGAATCGATGGGAACAGTCCGGCTGCAGGGGCGGTCGTGGATGGAACTACGTTGACGCGTGCACAAGCACCCGGACTGGACGTCCGCGCGGCTCTTGAAAAGTTCGATGCCTATCCGTTTTTTAGAGCACTGGGCGATGAAATTGAAACTGGACCAACGGGAAATAATTTGCGCGACCTGAGGATACTGCTCGCTTGCTAGGTCAGGGCAGGCTATTCCGCCGGGCTTCGCCCAGGAGGTACAGCCGAGGCGGCTGTCTCCACACAGGTCGTAAGTGATAGCTATGCCGCTTCGCCTTTCACCTGTACTCCGGCCCACTTCTCAAGCAAAGTCAGCGTCGCTGCATAGTCGAGGTCCTGATGGCCTTCTTCGGTTGCCAGGTCGTAAATCTCTTCCACGGTTTCGAGGGCGGGCAACTTCACGCGGGCTTCCTTTGCCGCTTCGAGCGCCAGCCGAATGTCTTTGTGCATCAGGCGCAAGGGGAAGTTCGGGGTGAAGTCTCGCTGCAGAACGAAGGGCGCTTTGTACTCTACAACGCCGGAGCGCACCATGGTGGCTTCGATCAGCGAAACCAATTGCCGCGGGTCTATGCCGAGTTTGGTAGCGAGAGTGAGCGCTTCGGCGAAACCCTCGAAGATGAGGGCAATCTGCAGATTCATCGCCAGCTTTGTGGCTTGGCCCTTGCCTGTCTCGCCCATTCGGAAAATCTTCTTGCCCATAGCTGCAAACAGAGGATTCAATCGCTCAATGATGGCTTCGTCGCCCCCGACCATGAAAATCAGCGTGCCGTTTGCCGCGCCGATCTTTGACCCAGTCATGGGAGCGTCCACGTAAGCCACGCCCTTTTCCCGTACGCGCTCGGCAAAATTCACGGTAGCGGAGGGGGAGATAGTGCTGGAATCTGCAATGATCATGCCCTCGGTCAACGACTGCTCCACACCGTCCGGGCCAAACAAAATCTTTTCAACCGCCGCCGTATCAGATAAGCACATCCAGATAACTTCAGCACCCTGCGCCGCGGCGGCTGGATTAGGAGCGATCCCCGCACCTTCCACTATTTTCCCAGGAGTCCGGTTCCATACCATGACTTCGTGGCCAGCCTTGACCAAATTTGTGGCCATGGCCTGTCCCATAATTCCCAAACCTAAGAAAGCGACGCGCATCTAGGACTTCTCCTGTTTGAAAGCACTTAGGGATTAGAAATGAGGCAAAGTATCAAGGTCAAGCAAGTTCATGGCTTACCGCGCAATTCTTGTTCACGTTTAACCTTGCGAGGTTGCTCCCCGTTCGAAGTTACAGTATCGGCAGGGAATCGAAGGAATTATCGGCCACCAGCATCGTGGTGAACTAGAATAAAGCCAGTTGATCGGCAATCACCATCCAAGCAGCAGAGCCTCTCAGATGATCAAGGCAACGCTTCGCAATCGAGCGTTACGCAAACGCGCCTCCCAGTTCGGGCGGTTGGTGCGCCATTCCGCTGTTACGCGACTTTCCGGCGAAACCCACAAACCGCGGCTCGTCACGAACGGCGAACTGGGGGTGACTTTCATCGGGCACTCCAGCTTCTTTGTGCAGATCGGCGGGCAGAGCGTGATGATCGATCCTAATTTCGCGCGCTGGCTGTTTGTGCTGAAGCGCTTGCGGCGTCCCGGATTACGTGTGCGTGACTTGCCGGCGATCGACCTTGTGCTGGTTACGCATGCACACTTTGATCATCTGCACCGGCCATCGCTGCGCGCTATCGTTCAGAACAATTTGCGCACGCGCGGAACTGCCCCCGCTATTATCCTTCCCAGCCATGTGACCGATCTCGTCTCCGACTTGGGTTTCTCGGAAATTATCGAACTCGACTGGTGGGATAGTTCGCGGCACGGCAGCGTACAAGTAACGCATGTTCCTTCTCGGCACTGGGGAGCGCGCATTCTGAAAGATTCGCATCGCGGTTATGGAGGCTATGTTTTAAAGGCGGGCAAGCATTCTGTCTATCACGCTGGCGACACCGCCTATTTCGCAGGCTTCCGCGAAATCGGTAAGCGGCTGTCTCCGGAACTGGCCTTGCTTCCTATTGGTGCTTACAATCCCCCGACCTTCCGCAACGTGCATACCAACCCGGCCGATGCCACCCGTGCATTCCTTGATCTGAAAGCCCGCTGGATGGTCCCTATGCATTACGGAACCTTCAGGCTTTCTCACGAGCCCGTCGATGAGCCGCTACAACTCCTGGAGCAGGAGGCAAAGTCCGCTGGGATCGAGCAACGCGTGGTTGTGCTGGAAGAGGGCATCACGCGCTTCTTTTGAACAAAGAGTCTTTGGGAATAAGGTCGTCTCCTCGTTGTTTTCCTGCCGCATTACCCTAATTAGTACCTCCGTAATGGCCGTAAACCCGCTATTACACAAGTATTACAGTTGCCTTCCCCGTCTCTTGATACGTTAGAGAAGGCGGTAAACGAATTCAAAACCAGCCGAAAATGGGGACCCTCGTGGAAATGCAACTGGAAAGTCTGGAAAAACGGCAAGCCGCAAATGGCGAAATCAATAGGGTGACAGCGGTGTTCATGGGGCTGTTTCACGTAGGTGCGGTCGCGGCGCTCTTCTTCTTCACCTGGAAGGCATTGTTCGTCGCGATGTTCCTGTGGTGGGTTTCCGGCAGCTTGGGCATTGGCATGGCTTACCACCGCCTGCTCACGCACCGCGGCTTTAAAACGCCGAAATGGGTTGAGTATTTCCTGACCGTCTGCGCTACGCTTGCACTTGAAGGCGGTCCGATTTTCTGGGTGGCCACGCATCGCATTCATCATCAATATTCCGACCAGGATGGCGATCCGCATTCGCCCATCGAGGGGAAGTGGTGGGCCCACATGGGCTGGATACTCATGGGCAAGTCGATGCACCATGACACTACCACGCTGGCCCGCTACGTTCCCGACCTCGCCAAAGACAAATTCCATGTTTGGATCACCAAGTATCACTATGTACCCATGATTGTGCTGGGCGTTATTCTCCTCGCGATCGGCGGACTGCCGTTTCTGATGTGGGGGATATTCATGCGCACCGTCGTGGGCCTGCATGCTACCTGGCTGGTGAACTCGGCCACGCACTCCTGGGGCACGCGCCGTTTCACCACCCGCGATCTTTCTACCAATAGTTGGTGGGTGGCTTTGCTGACGTTCGGCGAAGGGTGGCACAATAATCATCACGCGCATCCGACGGCAGCGCAGCACGGATTCACATGGTACGAGGTCGACGTGAACTGGTACGGCATCTGGGCGCTGAAGCAGCTCGGGCTGGCTTGGGACATTAAGCGGGTGAAGCTGGCTGATTTGGAAAAAGGATTGGTGGCTACGCCGAATGGACGGCTGGTTACGGCTTCTCTCGCGGAGGTCGCGGCGGCGGGCGACTAAGCGCTAGTCGACTGCACTGTAGGTTATTTGGACAAGAACCCGCCTTTCCGGCGGGTTTTTCGTTTTCGAGGGAAATTCGCTCGTCCCTAGTCATCGTCGTCACTTTGGTCTTGCACAGAGGGACTGATTCCAAGCTGTGTAACATGGCCCCGGCGAAATGCAGATCGAAAAATTATGGCGAGAGGAAAAAGACAAACCGCGCCAATGAAGCTGTTGGCGAGGATAATCTCAGATATGCCAATGATCGTGGTCTTGATCCTGGCGACAAACGCCGGTTCGAGCAAACCAAACAGGCCTGAGGGATACGCAGGGCTGTCCCCCATACTGTCCGTTAGGACCAAAAAAAGTAGGGTCCATATCCAATAGAACCAGAGCGAAATGAACAGCTCGACGTTACGGCGAAGCGTGCCACTGCGTGTTACCGAGTCCGCGTCTTCCAGCTTCGGAGGCACAGCGACCTTCGCGAGTTTGGAAACGAGCCCCATGCTGAGCAGCCAGAACGGGAACCAAGCCACACCAATAAGGGCTCTGAGGCCAATAACGTAGGGAATCAGCCAGCCAAGCGCAAAGCCTATCAGGGTAATCGATCGCCGATAGGCAGGGGACACTCGAATCGAGGTTCCGCATGATGGGCACTTCGGATAGGTGTCGTTTGGCTTTACGAATACCCTTATATCTTCGAGCTTAATCCTATCGCCGCAATGCGGGCATGTCGTGCGTTCCGAGTAGCTCCCGATTAAGGATGAATGCGGCATAGCGGACCATCAGAAAAGCTACTAGCAGGGTAAACCATACCTATAATCCGAATCGTTATTGGCGAGACCTTGCACCAGTTGCGATCAATTGCGGCCTTCCCATCCGAACTCTAGTCCCCCGGCTCGCCGTTCGTTTTCGGTGTTTTGGTAACCCTCGCCCCCGAACGCGCTAAAATCTCTCTGAGCTGCCATGCGCATCACGAGCCGCCGCGGAACCATCGTCTTCTTCCTCTTCCTAGGCATAACCCTGGTGGCGCTGGCGGTTGCCCTCAATGTTGGATGGATCATCCTCAACTGGCGGCAGGGCGTGCTGCTGTTCTTCGGTATCATCTTTTTTGCCCTGATCATCGCCGGGATGATCGTCAATACCAGCTTTCTGGTGCGCGAGCTTCGCCGCAGCGAGCAGCACGACAGCTTCATCAACGCCGTCACCCACGAACTGAAGACCCCGGTCGCTTCCATTCGCCTGCACCTGGAAACCTTGCAGCGCCACGATCTGCCAGAAACCCAAAAACAGGAGTTTTACCGGTTGATGCTGAGCGACACCGACCGCCTGACAGAGACGGTGGAGCAGGTGCTGCGGGCCGGCCGCGCCGGAGACAAAAAAGCTGGACGGCAGAAATCGGCAGTCGATTTCCGCCAACTGGTGCGCGAGTGCATGGATGCCGCCCGAACCCGCCATCATCTGCCGCCGGAATCGCTTCACTATGAAGAAACTCCGGACAATGGCGGGCTGCGCGTGCTGGGTAGCGACGAGGACCTGCGAACCGCGGTTTTCAACGTCCTCGACAATGCCATCAAGTATTCCGGTGAGCACGTGGATGTGCGCGTGCGCCTGAATGTGCCCGATGAAAAGCGCATCGTGCTCAGTGTGCGGGACCACGGAGTCGGCATTCCCCCCGATGACATGAAAAGCATCTTCAAGCGTTTTTACCGCGTGAGTCATCGCTCTCTGGCGCACGTGAAGGGAACCGGGCTGGGACTTTTCATTGTGAAGTCGATCGCCCAGAAACACGGCGGCAAAGTTTTTGCCGAAAGCGAAGGTGAAGGCAAGGGAACGACCGTCACCATGGAACTGCCGAGGTCGATGGCATGAGCCGTGTGCTCGTGGTGGAAGATGAGGCCCATCTCGCCCAGGGACTACGCTTCAACTTGCAGGCGGAAGGTTATTCAGCCGAGGTTGTCGGTGACGGCGAATCTGCCACCGAACGTCTGCTCGAGAAGAAGGAGAACTTCGACGCCATCGTGCTCGACATAATGCTGCCCGGAAAGGACGGATTCACTGTGGTCTCGGAATTGCGCGCGGCGCGGAATTATGTGCCAGTATTGATGTTGACGGCTCGGGGCAGTCCCGAAGATGTGCTGAAGGGTTTTGCGGCAGGCGCGGACGACTATCTGCCCAAGCCGTTCGATCTGTCGATTCTGCTGGCGCGCCTGCAGGGACTATTGCGGCGCAGCCAGTGGATGCGTACTCCGCATGCGCAGGGAAAATCGGGCGTGAGCTCTGATTCCTCTCAGCCAGCATCCGATCCGGGCAACGTCGGCGATTTCGGGACATTCTCTTTCAGCGGCAAGACCATCGATTTCGGAACGCTGGAGTTGAGTGCCGGTGGCGATGTCATTCACCTGACGCTGATGGAGTCGGAATTGCTTCGTCATCTGGTTCGCAACGATGGCCGCGTTGTTTCCCGCAAGCAAATTCTCGAAGAAGTCTGGGGTCTCCACGAAGACACCGACACGCGCGCCATCGACAACTTCATGGTGCGATTGCGCCGCTACATCGAAGATGATCCCGCTGAACCTCGCCACTTGTTGACGGTGCGCGGGGTTGGATACCGCTTCCTGGCGAATCCAGAGAAGAAGTGAGTCAGTAGCAACTGCAGATCTGATTCTCTTTCCTAAACAGAGGAGCCCTTCCCCGAAAGCTGCCAGAGGAAGGGCATCTAGGCCAATTTGAAATCCAGGCCAATGCTCAAGGAAACCTTTATTGCTTTTCGTAAACGGAAGTGCTCGTGATCTTCTTCCCCTCGGCATTCGTTCCGCTCACGGTGACGGTGCGAGTTTTGCCGTCAGCGGATATGACCGCTTGACCGGTGATCCTGACTTTGCCATCTTTCTTGATGGTCAACTCGTAATGACGGTCGTCGATCTGCTTGATCGCCCGCGTGTCTGACGTGGGATCGCCGGTGACCGGATAGTCTTTGCCATCGAACTTCCCCGTCCACTCGTTGTGTAGGGGCTTCCCTTGAGCGTCCACACCGTCGATCGTGCCTTTAATTTTATCGCCGGCTGCCTCATACACTACCGTTTGATTTTTCGGCGTTCCGGCGGCCAATTTCGATTTCGCTTCGTTGAGCTTCCATGTTCCCAGGGTTGGATTCGCAGCGAAGCAGGTTGTCAGTCCTGCAAACAACATCACGAGGGTGAATAGGTTTGTTCTTAATTTCATTTTGCCTCCAGGGTGAGTAGCGGATGGCTCGCGAACGAGCAAGGCATTCTAGGTCGCGAATGGACTTTGCGCAACTCCCGGGCTCTTAGATGAGAAATAAATTGTGCGCGCTACGCTCGGCAGAGTTCCGCGACCAGAGTTTCCCGTCGCGCCAGCGCCAGACGATCAATGTGGTTGAGAATGATTGCGTAGGTCGAAAGCGAAATCAGCGCGAGCATCAGCAAGATGCCGCTGGCAATCCAAACCTCGCCGTAATGCCGCGCGATCCAGAAGGCTGCAACTCCTACGCCCACGACAACGATCTGCACTCCGAAGCTGATGAGCACGGTGGCTTGAGCGGCGCGCTGCCGACCGAATGTCGAGTAGTCCAGCTTCTTGGGTGAATAAAGCGATAAGAGGTTGCCGGCAGAAAAATTCACCGGCGCCGCAAATAACAGTCCCGCGAGCGCTGCGATGGTTATGTCGAGTGCGGGCGGACGGTACAGCAAGCTGACGGCGATCCATGCCAGAACGGTCTCTAGTGCCAAAATACCGGCGTGGGTAAGGTTCTTGGCTAGCACAATTTCGCGGAAGCTCACCGGAGAGGCGTAGAAGAATTGAATGCCGCCGGCATCGCCGCCGAAGTTGTTATACGCAAGATTAGTCAGCATCAGCAGCGTATATGCCACCGCTGACGGAAACGCCATATCGGGCGCGCGTGCAAAGAAAATCCCGGTGTTGCGGGCGGAGTTCATCGGTCCCAGGCGGAACACAACCAGCACAAAAATCGGCATGACCAAAGTGAGGAGCATGGGCCCACTCCGCAGAAGATAACGGATTTCTTTTTCGAAGACTGCGGCCACAGGAGCGGAAAATCCCGGCAGGTTCCAGCCCAGGCGCAGCGATCGATCTCTCGGCAAGCTGGAAGCAGCAGCCACCTCGCTCAAGTTCTCGCCACGATACTGCGCCAGCAAACGCAAGTGCAGAAAGTATCCGATAACCACCACAAAGGCGCACAGCAAACCCAGCGAACTCAACCCCACCAGGAATCTCGACAGGACCGCCTGTGCAATGGCATCTGCGGCCAAGCCAGGCGGAAGAACGCCCTGCACCGGCGCAACAATGGCTACGAATATCTGCACGTCCGGGCGCGCCCGGTTGAAATGTCTCGCGAGAGGTCCGATCAGCTGAATGCTCAACATCAGCAGGACAAACAGAACGCCCAGGATTTCCCGCGTGCGGCGCTGCGCCAGCCAGCGCTCTACCCAGGCGAATGTCAACTGCAGGAACAGCAGATTGAAGACGGCGAACACCAGCAGCACGAGGAATGCCCATGGCAGCAATGCGGCTTTTACATATCCCACACCGGCAAGGATTCCGAGCGACCACAACCCAACCAGAACCGTGACTGGATCGAACGCGCCATAAACCATGCGCAGCAGGAAATAAGAACGATAACGGAGAGGGAAGCGCAGCAGCTCCGACGAATCCGGATTGTTGGTGAGGGCTGTCGCCATGAGAGGGAAGAACTGCCAGAAGACAAAAATAAACCAGAATAAGAGCGCGAGCATCCCCGGCTTACCTTCGGAAATGAAAATGGAAGCCATGGCGGCCATGAAAAGTCCGCCGCCCAACCCACCAACCGCGAACGCAAACGAGATAACAATCCGCGAGATCAATTCCAGAACGCCGCGTGAGGTGCGCAGCGCGTTCACAAAGAGCCGCCAGCGTAGCCATAGGACAGCGGAAATTTGGCCGCCCTGGTGCGATGCGGAATTCAATTCATTCACGCGGAGTCATCCCAGCCACGAAAGTTCCTGTTCGGTGGGACGCCCGCCGCCAATGATGCGCAGAAAAATCTGTTCCAGCGTCAGTTTTTCTCCGGGTGGCCTTGAGCCGTCGTTCGACCCTGCGCTTAAATCAGCCGGAGTCTGCGCATCCACTCCGGCGCGCAACTCTTCGAGCGATCCTTGCGCCACCAGCTTGCCCCGATGAATGATCGCGACGTGACTGCACAGGCGTTCCACAATTTCGAGCACATGCGAAGTGAGAAAAATTGTGGCCCCGCGAGCGATCATGCCCTGCAGCATCGTCTTGAGCGTTCCTGCGGCGATTGCATCCACGCCCTCGAACGGCTCGTCGAGAAAAAGCACCTTCGGCCCGTGAATCACGGCCGCCGCCATCGCCAGCTTTTTCTGCATGCCATGCGAGTAGTCGGTGACCAGTTTCTTCGGCTGATCGGCAAGTTGCATGAAGTCGAGCAGTTCGACCGTGCGCTTGGCCGCGGTCTCCCGATCGAGCCCGTACATGCGTCCAGCAAAATTCAGGAACTCATAGCCGGTCAGGCGCCCAAACAGAGACATGCCCTCGGGCACGACCCCGATTTGTCGCTTTACTTCCACTGGATGGTTCTCGAGATCCAGCCCCAAAATTTCAATATGTCCGGAACTAGGCGCAAGCAGTCCGGTGAGCATTTTGATTGTGGTCGACTTGCCCGCGCCATTGGGACCGAGAAAACCAAAAAATTGTCCCGGCGCCACGCGAAGGTCAATATGGTCGACGCCAACGAGCGCTCCGAACCGCCGGGTCAGGCCTTGGGTTGAGATAGTGGGGGCGAGATTCATGAAACTTTCTGAATCTAGCACACCAGCCGATTTGTTATTCGTTTGCAGATTTTGATTTCTAAAAACTAGAAGCCCGGTGGCCTCTGATCTACCACGCCGAAGGCCTGCTCCAGCGCGACGCCCGCTTTCCCCAGGGTGCCTTCGTCGAATAGGCGGCCAATCAGCGTAACTCCATGCGGAACGCGGCGCGGCGACGAAAAGGTCGGCATCGGATTGTTTGGATCCGGAGCCCAATCACTGCGAGCCTTGGAAACTTCCACGAAACCCGCGCGCAGCGTTAACGATGGGTGCCCCGTGAAATTGGTAAGGGTCAACATCTCGTCGCGCAATGAAGGAACGAGGAGCAAGTCGACTTCTGAGAAAACGCGCGCCATTTCCTCCGCAACTTTGCGCCGGAAACGGTCGGCTTGAACGAAATCAACCGCCGAAAGAAAGCGAGCTTCCCGAAAAATATTTGGCCAGGCGTCGGGAACTTGTGCCTTGAGTTGATTCATCCCGCCACTGAGCGTCAGCTCTTCGAATGCGGCTGCGCCTTCGGCGAAAAGAATCAAGTTGAGCGAGTCGTATGGCCAGTTGGGCATCGATACTTCCACGGGAACCATCCCGACCTTCTTCACTGTTTCCAAGGCGGCGCGGTCCACCGTCGTTGCCGGATTTTCATTCATCCAGCGAGGGAAGTAGCCAACACGAATTCCTTGCACGCTTCCAAGGGCGTCGTAATCGAGCTTGCTGGGAACACTGGCCAGATCGCCAGCATCAGGTCCGGAGATGGCGCGGAGCACCAACATCGCGTCCTCTACATGGCGCGTCATCGGTCCTAGCTTGTCGAGCGACCAGCAGAGCGTCATGGCGCCTGTCCGCGCGACGCGGCCATAGGTGGGGCGCAGTCCGGTGATTCCGCAGCGCATCGAAGGGCTGACGATGCTGCCGCCAGTTTCGCTGCCGATCGCGAATGCTACCAATCCGGCGGCGGTAGCGGCGGCTGGTCCAGCGCTTGATCCCGAAGAAGCTTCTTCCAACAACCAGGGGTTCATTGTTTGGCCGCCAAACCAGATGTCATTCAGCGCGAGCGCACCAAGGCTCAACTTTGCGACCAGCACCGCTCCTGCTTCGTGCAGCCGCTTTACTACGACTGCGTCATCGGCGGGCACGCGGTTGCGGAAAGGCTCGGCACCGTACGTGGTGGGAATTCCGGCAGTGTCGAGAAGATCCTTCGCGCCCCACGGGATGCCGTGCAGCGGCCCGCGATAGTGTCCGGCGGCGATTTCCTCATCAGCTTTTTTCGCTTGCGCAAGCGCCAGTTCGCGCGCGAGCGTGATGACGCAATGCAACTTAGGATCGAACTGCTCCAGCCGCTTCAGATAAATGCGCGTGAGCCGGTCGGATGTCAGCTTGCGTTGCTCAATCCAGCGCGAAAGCTGGGTCACGGAAGCGAAAGCTATGTCTTCATCACGAGCAGGCAGGGGACCGGGATCGATGTTGCTGCGGACGAAACGATCGCGTTCGGGACCCGTCTTAGCAGCTATGCTGGGCAAGACCGGATTCCACTGCGTCGCGGGAGCAAGCGTCGATTCCAGCGCTAGCTTGCGAGGGCCGGTGCGCCGTTCGTAAAGTGCGGCCATGGTTTTGCGCCAACTGGCCGCCGCCATCGCACGTTCGGTGTCAGTCAGTTCAACCTGTACTAATTTTTCTGCTTCGGCGAATGTAGAAGGCGAGACTTCCGGTCCAACGGCTGGTCCCGCTCCGAATGCTGGAGGAGCGCCCGGGGGCAAATCACTAGACTGCTGGGCGTAACCACGAGACACCGTTCCCGCAGCTAATAAGCTGAGAGACGTCTGGGTCAGAAACTGCCTGCGCGATTTCAACATGAATCCTCCGACAGGCATTGTAGCGGCTTAAGAAACTGCATTTGTCTTCTAAGGCAAAAAGCCCCGGCGTAGAGCCAGGGCGTTTCGGCGAAACTTCTGCAGGCTAAAACAAATTCCACAAGAACTGGTTGTAGACGTCGTGGTGGTACTGAACCTCGGGCGCTTTCACAAAAGTTCCCAACAGGCGCGGGCAGCGGTCGGCGGCGGCTTGCTTTAGATCCGCATAGCGGCCTTTCACGTCCTCGCCTAGCATTTCCGTGGTCCAGGATGATTTGCGGAAGTTGGCCAGCGCGTCGTAGATGTTGTCGGGCAAATAGCGTTCGGCCTGGCGGAGGTTCTTGATCTTCGAAGTGTCGCCGTCCAGACCAGTCTTGAAAATCGAATACAAAGCGAGATAAGGATTCGCGTCAGGAGAAACCGAACGAACCTCGACGCGCATGCTCTTTTCGTTGCCGATCGGTATTCGGATCATCGATCCGCGGTCGACCGCGGAGGCTTTGATCTGGTTCGGCGCTTCGAAGTGCGGATCGAGCCGCCGGTAAGCGTTTACGCTGGCATTCAGCAACAGGCAAATGTCATTGCCGTGAGTGAGAATGCGATCCAGGAATGCCCATCCCATTTTGCTGAGCTTCTCTTCGCCCTTCGCATCCCAGAATAAATTCTTGCCATCGGAGCTGATGGAAACGTTGGTATGCATGCCGCTGCCATTCACGCCAACGACTGGCTTGGGCAGAAACGAAGCAGACAAGCCCATGTTGGTGGCGACCTGGCGGCAGATCAGCTTGTAAAGCTGAATCTGATCGGCGGCGGCAACTACCTCGCCGTATCCGTAATTGATTTCGAACTGTGACGGCGCAACTTCAGGATGATCCTTTTCGTTTTGGAATCCCATCGAGCGCTGCACTTCGGCGGTCGTGTCGATGAAAGTTCGCAGTGGATCGCCGGGGAGGGAGTGGTAATATCCGCCGGTGTTGACGTATTCGAACTCGCCGGTCTCGTGGTAGACGCGCTCAGCATCGGAACCTTTGAACAGGAAACCTTCAATCTCGTTGGCGGCGTTGAGCGTGTAGCCTTTCTTCTTGTTCAGATCCTCGGCGAAGCCCTTCAATACGCCGCGAATGTCAGCGGAGTAAGGCGTTCCGCCCTTGTCGATGACTTCGCCGAACACTAGCACTTTGCCGGAGCCAAACACGTCCGCTGGCGCCCAGTAGAACGCCGACCAGTCGATGCCCAGCCGCAGATCGCTCTCCCGCTGCGCGGTGAAGCCGCGAATCGATGAGCCGTCGAAAGTGAGGTTGTCCCAGCTCTTGATCAGGAATTTCTTGTCATAGTCCAGCATGTGCAGCCGGCCTTCGAGATCGCTGAAGAGCACGGTCACGGCTTTGATCCGCTTTTCGTCGGTCAAGTATTTGAGCCGATTCTCCTGGATCTTGCCGATCGGCACCCGCTTCCTGCGCTGCTCCTTCGCCTCCAGATTCATGTCTTCGAGTTCGTCGTAAGTAAGTGCCAGGAAGTTACGCAGTTCGGTAGGCATGGATTTCCTTCAGTCTCCTGTTCATTATCAGCAAGATGATTTGGGCGGTACACGGACAAGTTGAGCTAGCTGGGGGTTCAACCAAGAAGAATAACGCGAGCGATGGGTGCTCGCCAATCGAAAAAGCTGATGCGGTGGATAAAAGAGTTTTATCAGCGGTCGACTCGGGCTCACTGGGACCATTTTGACCACCAACGGCACGAAGGTAGACGAAGGAAAACAAATAGAACATCGAATCAAGAGCCTTCGGGATACTTCGTGTCTTTCGTGGTCCATAGCTTTTCTTTCATCGTCAAAGTAGCCCATTACGAACTCTAATTTGACGCTTCAAAAAACCTGTGCCAAACTGCTGCCTGGTATTTCCTTCCATGCGCCGCTTTGGCCTTCCAGTTCCTGTTCGCGATTGTCTGACACTCTCGTTTCTGCTCATTGGATGGGCTGCGGCGACCCTGGCGCAAGGAGCAGTTCCCACGACAGACAGCGGCTTGCGGGACTATTCCTCGTTGTATACCACAACTCCTGGAACGGGCATCTTGGTCGTGACGGTGGCGCCCGAAAAGAAAAACGTCCATCTTGATCGCCAGGCCCTGCTGCAATTGCTAAACCGCTCAACCCAGACAGCTACCTGGCAGACGACGAACGAGACTGCGCAAGGAGCGTTTCAGGATCAGGTTTCGCAAGGAGTGTTTACCAATGTCGCTTACGGACAATACGACATTGAAGTGAGCGCTGTGGGATATCTAAGCGAGCGCCGTCAGCTGCAGGTGGTAAATTCCTGGAGCCCGTTGCAATTGAAGTTCACGTTGAAACGAGACCCGGAGGCTATCAATCTCGATGTGCCCGATACCAGGATCTCCGCCAAGGCGCGGAAAGAAGTGAAGCGGGGCGTCTCCGCGCTTAAGTCGAACAATCTGAAAGAAGCCGAGAAACAACTGGGCGCAGCCTATCAGTCTGATCCGTCGAGTTCAGACGTGAATTTCTTGCTCGGCTATCTGTATTACGAGAAGAGCGACTACGGGCGCGCCGCTGATTACCTGCGTGCCGCGAGCACAATGAACGCCAGAAACACGCAGGCGCTCACGCTGTTGGGACGAGCGGGACTGCAACAGCGCGACTATCCGGCGGCGCGTTCAGCGCTGGAGCGCGCGGTGCTCCAAGATGGGGATAACTGGCAGCCGCACAATTTGCTGGCCGATACCTACCTGCATCAGGGCGACTACGGTCGTGCGTGCGATGAAGCGCGCGTCGCCATCGAAAAAGGGAAGACTCATGCCAGTGCAGCAGAGTTAGTGCTGGGAGAGGCGCTGGTGAACCTAGGTCAAGACAAAGAAGGCGTCGAGGCCTTAAACAGATTTTTGCGAGAGTCGCCCCTCCACCCCATGGCAGGACAGGTGCGCAGCCTGATTGCCGAAATTCAAGAGCAAGCTGCGAATCCGGAAGCGGCCGCTCTGGCGGGCACAGGTTCCTCTAAACTCGTGGGAGTGGACCCGCTACAGGCTCTTGGCCCTCCAGCACTTGCGGTAAAGTCCTGGCAGCCGCCGGGCATCGACGAGGTCAAACTTAATGTTGCCGACGGCGCGACCTGTCCCGTCGGCCAGGTGCTCGACGAATCCGGGAGACGCGTGCAGGAGTTGGTAGAAGATCTGACGCGCTTCGCCGCCGTGGAAGACCTCTTCCACCAGAGACTCGATGCCTACGGGCTTCCAGTTCGCACTGAAACGCGCAAATTTAACTATGTCGCTTCGATTTCGGAGAAACAACCTGGCTACCTTTCGGTGGATGAGTACCGCGTCGATAAGCTGGGACTGACTGGTTATCCCGACCAGATTGCCAGCTCCGGGTTTGCCGCCTTGGCGCTGGTATTCCATCCGCATATGCGCGACAACTTCGAGATGAAATGTGAGGGCCTGGGAGATTGGCGCGGAGAGCCAACCTGGCTGGTACGCTTCCAGCAACGCGACGACCGCCCCAGCCGGATTCATAGTTACAAAGTTGGAACCCAGGTTCATTCGGTCAACTTGAAGGGACGCGCTTGGATTACCGCTGGAAAATTTCAGATTGTGCGCATTGAATCGGAGATGGTTGATCCTATGCCTGAAATCCAGCTTCTTAGCGAGCTTCAGGTCGTGGAGTATGGGCCCGTCCCGTTTGTCAAAAAGAACACGACTTTATGGCTGCCCAAGAGCGCGGAAATTTATTTTGACTTTCGCCGCCACCGCTACTACCGGCGCCACAGCTTCGATCACTACATGCTGTTTGCCGTGGACTCGGACGAAAAGCGCAAAGAACCCCAGAACGAACCCGCCGATCAAGCGAATGCGGTGGAAATTAAGAAATCGTTGTAGACATGTAGTTTCTCACTTCTCTCCAGGGGCTTGGCGCAGCCTCGGAGGATAAGCCTCGCTAGCGTCACTGAATTTCGAGCGAAAAAACATCTCCTTCGCCTTCCTTTGATTCGCGATAGTTCAGCGCGACCTTTTGCTTTTGCCAGTCGCAGGAGAATTGGTCGGCGCCGATCAGGATAAGATGGTTCCTATCGGCCACGCTCATCTTCCAGGTTTTTGTTCCCGAAACGACCGTAAGGGTAGCAAGTGGGGACTTCGAGCAATCCACGCGCGTCAAAGTTCCGCGGATGAACTTTGCGGGGCTGGCGCTTGTCTGGGTCCTCGCCTGGCTCTCCGCCAATCCAGACGAACTGGGTGACGAAGTGTCCTCCGCCGAATTTTCGTGGCGCACCAGCACCATACCCGCGCCCGGCTGATCTGCTCCAACCTGCCGGAACTGCTGCGCTTGAGCCAGAGTGAAGGAGGCCCGTGAAGCCAGCGCAGGGTTGTCCGCGATGTGCAGCGACTGCAGCAGGGCGATCGTCTGATCGGGCTGGCGGTTCGCCAGATATAAGTTGGCAAGATTCACAATGTAATTTTCGTTGCGCGGACTGATTGCCAATGCCTTTCGCATTGTGCCAACGGCTTTGCCCGAATCGCCTCCCGTGGATTGCGCGAAAGCGAGCAGGGCGTAAGAGTCGGCGAAATTCGCATCCAGAGCGATGGCTGTTTGCAGTTCCGCAGTCATGCCGGCCAGGTTCGCGCCGCTGCTGAAACCAGTTTCGCGTACCATTAGCAGCGCGCTGTAATAGTGAACTCGCGGATCTTTGGAATCCAGCTGCGAAGCGCGCTTGAAGTATTCCGCTGCCTGCGTGAAATCCTGCCTCTGCAAGTAGGCATAGCCCAACCCGCGGCACGCGGCCGCGTTTTTCGGATCCGACTTCAGAATTTCCTGAAATTCGTTCAACGCTTGCTGCTGATAATCGCGCGAATGAAGATGAATATCCGCCAGAACGGCGTTGCCGGAGGCGGCGCTGAGAGGCGAGTCGGTATAGGTGTTGGGTGAAATGCTGGCAGAAGTTGGTATCCGATAATACTTGTAGTGGCCGCTTCTGTAGTAGGCAAGGAGCGCCTGATCGAACTTTGCTGTGCTCATTCCGAACGCCTGTTGCACAGCCGCCTCCACGCCCAGATGCTGGTTTTCTGTCAGATCAAAGTAAGTGGCGACTCTAGGCATCCACTGGTTGTCATAAATGTAGTGCATCAACAGCGCCGACTCTGCGTAAAACGAGGTTCGATGGTCGCCGTTCTCGTTGTAGGTCTTGGTGTCCGGCTGCACTCGCAGCAGATCGCCGATCTTCATCATTCCGACTTGCTGCAGAATCTTGTGGGTGTAGTCGGGAATTCTTCCAACCCTGGCCTCCTTGCTGTCCACTTCGATGCTGGAAAAATATTCGGCGAAGCCTTCTTCAAACCACGGAGCAAACTGCTCCTTCAGGTTGCCATTCATTAATTGGTGGGCGTACTCGTGGAACACCACGGTCCATGGGTTTTCCACCGACATGTCGAGCATGATGAAGCTTCGGTCACTGCCTCCCTGGAACAGTCCTGCCACCTGCGTGGGTTTGCCATTGAACAGCGGCGCGATCTGCCGCATCTCTTTGGTGTTGCGAAAAGCCACGATCTGCAGGGGGATTGGAAGATTTACATTTGCCTTGATCATCAGAGCGCCGAACACGGCGCGCATCTGCTCGAAGTGCATGGCCACTTCGCGGCCACGTTTTTCACCCGCGTCAGTGACCACGGAAAAGTTTGGCGACCGAACTTCCACCCATTGCGGCTCCCCCGCGAAAAGGGCAGGTTCGCAGACGAAAGAGGAAAGCAGAATCAGCGCCAGCGGCCAGAGTACAGGACGTACCCAATTGGAGCGAATACTCATCGGGCAACCCCCGTTTAATTGGGGAACATCCTACACCAACTGCGGTTCAAGTCAATTCCCAACCTTGGGAACCGGCAGCAAGCGAACTATCACGCCCAGCGCCGTCAGTATCGCGAGAAAATAGACGGTGGTAACGCGGCTGGGACGCGCGGGCAGATGACCGGCGAAGAAGGCTTGATATCCCCATCCAATCGCCACCAGGAAGAACATATTTTCTCCCAGCACCAACCATAGAACTAAACACGCGGTGAGCAGAACGATGCGTTCGATCTTGCTTAAGGCCAGTGCGGCCTGGCCACCATCGAGCACCCAGACGGGAATCAGGTTCAGCAGGTTCAGAATGGCTCCGGCACGAGCCAGCGCCGCCCACAGCGGATTGCCGGTGTGCCACCACAGAGCGGCGCAAGCGAGGGCCGCGAAAAATCCAGCGAGCGGTCCGGCCAGACTGATTTCGGCTCGCGTCTCCAGCGGCACTCCCAAGGCTTGCCAGCGCACATATGCGCCAAGGCCGGGCAGAAACACCGGCATTTCCGCGGGCAAATCGCGGCGCTTGATGTCGATGAAGTGGCCCATTTCGTGGATCAGAATCAGCGCCGCGAAGCCGACACCAAACATCATTCCGAACGCGGCCCAATAAATTCCAATGAAGGCGGCGAAGCTCAGCAAAAACTTCAGCTTGAAAATCGCGGTCAGCAGGAATTTGCCTTTAGCCAGCAGAACCGCGACTGGACCGACCGGCCCCAGTTTCTTGGCCCACTTATTTTCGCTTGGAGGCGCGGCTTGAATCTGATTGGCCGGCGCATCGAGAGAGCGCGCATGATCCTGAATCCAGCTTGCCTGGCGCGAATTCGGCGGCAGCAGCGGCAGACCCATGAGCCAATGTTCGCGCGCCTGCCTAAGGTTTCCCGTGGCCTCGAGCTGTTTCGCTTCGGCCGCCAGTTGATCCAGCTTTTCGGAATGCACCAGCGCATGACATTGATCGCACACCAGCGCTCCGGGCGCGAGTTCGTGCGAGCAGCGTTTGCAGTTGCGAATGAGTTCGGGAGTGATTGTTGACGACACGGCTTCGAGGAACGTTCTCTTATTTTAACCGACGGTCAACTGCGAGGGTTGGGCGGAGTCGTTGAAAGGCCCGTAGATCTCAAGCGCCCGTCCCGCCGTGAGTTTGGCGGCGATCTTCATGCCCACGAAGAGTATCACCACACCGATCAGCCAGGCGAACGTAACCCCGCCGCCTAAAACTTCGAGGAACGGAGACGCTAATCCAATGAGCGCTGCTCGAGCCAGCCAGGCACCGAAGCTCATCTTCTGTTGTGCTGGTTTGGGAACAGGCCGGGAAGGCCTCTGGCCTGATTCGGTTTCTAACTGCCGCTGTTCCTCGTCTAATTGTTGTTGAGTCTGTTGCCCTTGAGTTTGCTGCTGCTGAATCTGCTGCTTGTTGTTCCCGCCGGTGTTTGTTGCCGTAATGAATCCAAACAGGAGCCGCGGCCATCGAGACGGCGGCATAGGTCAACAACACAGCAACAATCTGGTAGCGCCTACCACCCACGCCGTGCGAACCCTTCATCATCGCCGTTCCCACCATCCAGCCCACGGCGAGCGAAACGTAACCAACGATGAGACCGGTCGCAATCTCGAACACGGCGTAGAGGATCATTCCCAGGATGGCTGCGCCTATGCCGTACAAGAGAGCGCGCGTGAATGCCGCATGCGAATCTGTGGCCATGGTGCCGCGCATTTTTTCGGCACACCTGCTGCAAGCTATCGACTTATTAATACGATAATAATTTCCCGCGAGCGGCTGATAACAAAATTGGCAATGGTCGTTGCCGGGCTTTCCGATGTACTCAGCCGTGCCGAATTGCGGCGAAGGATCGCTGAGGGAATCGGCCATGGGGCGGAACGATAGCACACGGCCTTACCCCAAGGAAGCAGAATTCAGGGTTGAGCGTAGTACCCGGTGCGCGTGCGAGCAGTGATCCCCGGTTTGTCAATTGTCACCCCCAGCGCGTGGTACTCGTTGGCATGGTCTGCCCGTGCTGGATCGAACGACAAGACATAGAAGGAAGCGCCATCCGCGGTGCACTCTGCGATTTCGCCGGTGAGGTCATTGCTCGAATTCAAGACGCGTCCACCACTCTGAACCGCGAGTACCTGCAATGCTAGATTGCCGGGCAGGGTCCGTTTGGGAGAAGTCACGCCCTTCAAGAATTCCTGATAGTAAAAAGTTCGAAAGCCGCCTGCGTCCGCCGTTCCGAGGGGATCGATGCTATACAGAGTGATGCGCGCCTGCCTGAGCGAGTTCGAGGTGTCCAAGATTAAATTGAAGAACTTCTCCTGATCTTTGCGGGAAAGGTCCACGTTCGGCCCCGAGAGTATCGGCCATCCCGGACTGAACCAAATCAGCAGTTTCCTGCCGGGCCGCTTTCCCTCGTATGCCACAAGTGAAGTCAAGGTCTTCAGCGACAGGTCAAAACGCTCTGCCGCACCGTAGAATCCCTGAGATCGAGTGATGGACCGTAGTCCGGTCTCATATTGGTCATACAGATCCGCCAAGGAATTTCCGTCGCGAGAGGAACCGTCCTGCATCCTTGTGCCAGCGTCAGTAAAGATGACAAGCGACGTTGGCAGCGCCAGCTTGCCGCCGTCCCGCAGCAGAAATTTCTTGAGTTCATTGCGTTCGTAAGTCACGGCCTGAAAGGAAGCATTCACCGCGTCGACTACAAGAATCACTTCAACGGGTGGATCGCTGGCCGATTTTGCACCATTGTCCAATGCTCGAAACGACAATATTGCCTTAGGCTGTTTATCGTCCAGAAGAGTGAAATCCTGTTTTTGTAGACCGAGAACGGCTGCTCCGGATTTGTCCGTGACTTGCACATCGAGCATGATTTGCCGATCCGTGGCAACTGGAGGTGTAGTCGTGGGGCCGACGGGCCGCGGTTGAAGTTGCGGCGGCGTGTCTTGCCCAGATACGGTGGAAATCGGCACACAGAGCAGAAGTACGACCAAACGCAAGAGCTGATCCATGCCGGCTCACCTCGTTCGAGATTTTACGCTTGCGCGGGTAACCCAAACGTAAACATTTGCCAAGTTAGAAAGGGTTCCAAGGCGAGCTGGAAACAACTCAGAATTGTAAAGCGTGGATCTATTGCCGGTGCGCCGATACACCTGCCGCAATCTCGCGCAGCGCGGTGACGAACCCGGCCGCTGAGTTCGGGTCCGCCAGCGCGTCCAAGTGGACCGTGGCCGAGAACTGCGGCGATTCAGGACGGAATTGCACCTGCAGAATATCCTGCCGCCGCGACGACATCAGAGCGTTCAGTTCCGCGCTGGGATCCTGCTTCCAGTGGGTGCGGGTAGTCAGAATAATCGGTCCCGGCTGGTAAAGGTCCCACTCCCGTTCGTCCCGCTTGCGGGGCGAAATTCCTCGATTGTGCGCACTCCAACGGTGCCTCACCACTTCAAGATGGAAGCTGGGAGAACCGCCCAGATCGGCCTCAAAAGTCAAAGTCTCTTTCTGGTGGCGCCAGCAGCTTAGCAGCCATTGCACCGGAAGAGCCCGGGGTTGGAACTTCACCGTCACGCGGGCATTTTCGAACCAGTGAGAAGGGAAGTGCAGACGCGCCTGCAGGCGAGAGCTGCCCACCCAGTGAGATTCGAGAATCCGTCCCTTGCCAGCGCAGGCGGTTTGCATCCAGCGAAGCGCTGACGCTCCCTTTTTTCGGTTGTACGAGGAAAACACGAAGTACCACAGTCCCAGAACGGCAACCGACCCCACCCCGTCGATCAGCAGAAGGCGTCCCACAAACGCTTCCTCAGATGCTCGCTTCCTC
>Ga0209422_1000026_pt1 | contig 38684 bp, 31 predicted proteins | sample BlaSpr_A8_OM2_M3_FD_187983 | JGI IMG/M metagenome (GOLD analysis project Ga0209422, IMG submission 187983) | Forest soil microbial communities from Thunder Bay, Ontario, Canada - Black Spruce, Ontario site 2_A8_OM2_M3 (SPAdes) (version 2) | ecosystem: Environmental > Terrestrial > Soil > Boreal... | reverse complement strand
TTGCGCCTCAACTCCGGCGAGGACTCGATAGTTGAACTACCGGAGCGGCGAGAACCAGTGAGTCGCGCCGCGTGAAAGCACACTGGAACAAGTATTGTGGGGGTCAAATTATGTTGAGGAGAATGAAGATCGTACAGATCGCCTTAGCTATCACAGTGCTGCTCGCTACCGCCGCCATCCTAGGAACCGCGGTCTCTCAAAGGGCAGCAGTTCCGAAGCCGCAGGACAAACTGGCACTCGGAGAGAATGAGGTCAAGCAGTTGCTGCTCCTCATGGATACCGACCAGAGCGGCAAAATCTCTAAGCAAGAATGGATGAAGTTTATGGAAGCGGAGTTTGACCGACTGGATAAGGACAAGAAAGGCCAGTTGGACGTCAAGGAACTAACCCAATCGAAATTGCGTGTAAGTCATCCCGTAAATGTGGGGAAGTGATGCCGGCTTCGCGCTCAATAAGAACACCGAGCCCACTCATCGCGCTTCGGTTCCCGCCTCCAAGGTTCGACTGATCGTTGTTAGGGCAAATAGCTCCGGCGAAGCTTTCGTAAGCAGACTGCAGAAATAGGCCCTCACTCAGGCGCAATTCCCGGAGGCACTGATAGTTGTCTCCGAAAGGACATCACGAGTACGCGTAGAGACTCCTCAGATAACGACAATGCTCTCGCAGTGCAACGGTGGGGCGGAAGACGAGCGATGAGGCAGATCGCGAAAAACGGAGGGAGTATTATGCGGATAACTATATGAGGCTAATGAGAACGGAGTGGAGCAATGCCCGAGTCGATTGACTGGCCGCCGAGGCCCGCAGCGCGACCTCGCCGACGGCGGCGGCTCGTTCTCATTCTAGCCGTTCTGGCTGTCATCTTCTTCGGCGGTCGGAGCGCGTTATCGAATTACGTGGACCTGCTCTGGTTCCGGTCGCTCAGTTACGGGGACGTGTTCTGGAAAACACTGAGCCTTCAATGGGGAATCTTCACGGCTTTTGCAGCGGCCACATTTCTCATTCTGTACGGGTCGTTCCTAGCTCTGAAGCGGGCGCATCTCTCCGATTTGCCGAGCGGTCATACGATTCTAATCGGCGGACGGCCGGTGAAGCTTCCAGTTGAGCCTGTCCTGCGCCTCATTGCGCTCGGCGTTTCGCTCGCCATTGCCGCTGCAACCGGCGCCGGCATGATGGCGGAGTGGCCGACACTCGCGCTCTTTTGGTATGCATCCCGTACAACTGGCAGCGTCGTAGACCCGATCTTTGGCAAGCCGCTGAACTTCTTTCTGTTCACCCTGCCCGCTTTGCAGCTCATCGCCGGCTGGCTGCTTTCGCTAGCCGTGATCGGCTGTCTACTCGCCGCCTTCTTCATCCTCATCACGGGCGGAGCCCGTGCCCTCGCCGGGAGTCTCAGCCGCCACGTCACGTTACCTTGGCGCGGACTCTCCATCGCGTTTGCGTTTCTGTTGCTGATCCTTGCGATGCGTGCCTATATCGGCCGGTTCGAGCGCTTGCTTGACGATCATACGATCTTTGGGGGAGTGACCTACACGGATGCGCACATCACGATCACCGGGATGCTCATCGTTTGCGTCGCTCTGGTTCTCGGCGCGGTGATCGTGGTCGTCAACGCCGCGCGGGTTCCACGCGGGCGCTGGCTGGCCGCGGCGATTCTTCCGGCAGTAGTCTGCTATATCGCCGTTCAAGGGATCGGATGGTACGTCGGCAGCTTTATCGTCAAACCGAATGAACTGGTCCGCGAGAAGCCCTACATTGTCTACAACACCGACTTGACGCGGCAGGCCTATGGATTGGACCGGGTCACGCAGCGCGAGTTTCCGGCTGAGACGACCGTTGAGGCTGCCGACCCGGCTAACAATCAGGCTACGCTTCAGAATATCCGGCTGTGGGACTGGCATGCTCTGCAGGACACGCTGCGCCAAATTCAGGAAATCCGCACTTACTACGACTTTCCCGACATCGATATTGATCGCTATGAAATCGACGGCACGACTCGCGAGGTGATGCTCGCGCCCCGCGAGTTGAACGTGGATAAGCTTCCGGAGAGCAGCCGTAATTGGATTAACGAGAAGCTTATCTACACTCACGGCTACGGCATCACGATGAACCCGGTCAACGGGTTCACGGCGGAAGGGCTGCCCACGCTTATTTTGAGCAACATGCCCGTCCAGAGCACAGTGCGTAGTTTAGCCGTGAAGCGTCCAGAGATTTATTTCGGCGAGTTGACCAATACTGACGTTTACGTGAAGACGCGGCAGCAGGAATTCAACTACCCGCAGGGCGCCACGAACAACCTCACTTCGTATGAAGGCAACGGCGGCATTCTTCTCGGCGGTTTCTTCCGCCGCATGGTCATCGCGCTCGATCAAAGCGATCTCGCGAAGCTGCCGTTCAGCGATGACGTAAACAAGGATAGCCGGTTGCTCATGCGCCGCAACATACGCGATCACGTATCGGCGTTAGCGCCGTTCCTCACCTACGATCCAGATGCGTACATCGTGCTCGACGACGATGGCCGTCTGTCCTGGATCATGGACGCGTTCACGGTTTCTGACAGCTATCCGTACTCGACCCATTATCGTCTCGACAACAATTCCATCAACTACATGCGCAACAGCGTCAAGGTGGTCGTCGACGCCTACGATGGTACGACCACGTTTTACGTGTTCGATCCGGATGATCCGATCATTGCAGCCTATCGCCGCATCTTTCCGAGCCTGTTCAAGGATGCGGCCATGATGCCGCCCGGACTGCGCAAACACGTGCGCTACCCCGAGTTGTTGCTCAAACTGCAGGCGGAAGTTTACGGCCTATATCACATGACGGATCCGGCAGCCTTCTACAATCGCGAAGATCTGTGGACGGTCGCCACCGAAGTTGGTATGAACGAGGGCGGTCAGCAAGTGACGCAGGCGATGCAGCCGAACTTCGTGCTGATGAAACTGCCGGGCGAAACCGGCGAGGAGTTCGTCGAGATTCTGCCTTTCACGCCGGCTAACCGGAATAATCTGATTGGCTGGATTGCCGGCCGCAGCGACGGCGCACAATATGGTACGTCGGTGGTCTACAACTTCCCGAAGACTAAGCTGGTCGATGGACCGCTGCAAATCGAGGCGCGAATTGATCAGAATGCGCAGCTTTCCGGACAATTGACGCTGTGGAATCAGCAAGGTTCGCACGTTCGGCGTGGGGCATTGCTGGTGATTCCAACCGGACGCGCGCTCTTGTATGCGGAACCAATTTACCTGCAGGCCGAGCGGAGCCCGATGCCTGAGTTGCGTCTGGTGGTGCTCGCGCTGCAAGATCGGCTCGCGTACGGGCCGACCTTCGAGTCGGCGATGGCGGCCCTTTTTGGCGGAGCGGTCTCGTCGCTGACTGCCGCCGCGGTACCGGTGGAACCGGCGCGCGGGGCATCAGCATCCGCCACGTCCCCCCAGTCCGCAGCGGATCTCAACGTGCTCATCGCCGAAGCAGCCAAAGACCTTGCCGACTATCAGCGTCTGACAGCGGAAGGCAAACTGGGCGAGGCTGGACAGAAGCTTGAAGAATTGAAGCGCGCACTTGACAAGCTGAACGCACGCAAAAAATAGTCTCGCTGCGGTGCTGCACTCTTAGCTCTTGGAGTCTTCAATAACGACGAACTCGTCCAATGCTCGCCCGTATTCCCACAGCGCTACTGGCATTCATTTTGGCCAGCATGGTGCCATTGCATGGTCAAGATCAGCCCACCAGCGTTGGCGCAGCGGGACCGATCGCAACGGATCGGCCGGCAGTTACAGACTCTAGCGTGGTGGTTCCGACCGGCAGTCTGCGGGTGGAGAACGGTTTCCTTGAAACCAGCAGCCAGGGGCAGAGCGTGTTAGACGGTCCGGAGAGTTTGGTACGTGTTGGGATCGCCAAGAAGACTGAGTTGCGTCTCACGGTGCCGGACTATTTTTACAACTTGAGCGCTGGCGGTGGCCCGGGCTCTGGATTCGGCGACTTTGCCGTCGGATTAAGACTACAGCTTGGCCCCACGCTGGGTAAATTCGATGTATCTGTGGTCGGGTTCCTCAGTTTTCCCACAGGCGCCGATACGGTTTCCAGCGGTGGCTACGATCCGGGATTGCAGGTGCCATGGTCGCGTTCGCTGTCCGCCAACTGGACAGCGGCCGGAATGTTCTCGGTGTACTGGCCCACTCAGGGTCGCACGCGAAATGTGACCGGCGAGTTTACGTTTCTGTTAGATCGGCAATTGACGAAACCATGGGATGCTTTTGTCGAGTCTGGGCGACCTATTGACGCAGGTGGAACGGAAAACTCCAGTGGTTCAAATCATCCTCAATAACGACTCCCTGGACTTCGTCAAGATCGAGCAGCAAGAGGGCGGCATAATTCCTTTCGGCGTGGACTTCAAGAATCCCAATTTCGCCCGGGTCGCTGAAGCGATGGGTGCGAAGGGTATTCGCATCGAAGAGCCCGGCGACGTTCGGGAGGGACTTACTGAAGCTCTTGCGTACAAGGACGGACCAGTCGTCGTGGATGCTGTCGTGGATCCGCTTGCGCTTGCGCTCGCGCTCCCGTCGTACGTTCCGTTCCACACGATGAAGGGTTATACGTTGAGCGTAGCCAAGCAGGTATTGAGCGGCAGAATGGACGCGGTGATCAAGACGATTGAACGCAATGTTGGGCTCGTGTGATTCACCCGATCAGGGACGCCTCCGAGGGTATTTTTGACCGATACTGCGGTGGCTCACATACGAAAGACACTATACAGATTACCCGTAGGCAGTTTTCAGCTAGCGCGGCCGGAACGCTAGCTCTGTTAGGCAGTCCTAGCTTCGCCTCCTCTAAGAAAGGAAGTCAGAACATGCAGCAACAATCGGCGTCAAAAGGATTCTGGCCGAATGGAGTGCGGCGGTTCGCGCGCAAAGATGAGATCGCAAGGTGGGCATTAGAACACAGGGAAAATACCCCGATCCTACGTCGTGGGCCCTTCCCGGAACGACCGTGTCTGGCGTGTCCCGTCGACCTGGCGAAAACGATGGAAATGTTCGGCACATTTCCGTCGATCTGCTGAGTGTAATCGCCTGGAACCAGCGGATTTCATGCGACGGAATTAATCGCAGCCTGGTTCCCGTTTTCCTAGATTGGCATTTTGGCAATTACGTTCTGCATGCTCGCTGACTCGAATGCTTTCGTGTTTTAGCAATTGGCTGAAAGTCACTGAGACACCCATGCTTGCCAATCATGACTTCTGCACTTCATCGGTAGTGACTTGAAAGTTGATCAACCGTGCTCTTCCAAATGAGGTTGTAATCGCACAGTCAGTTGCGTCGCGGCCGGTTGCCATTAGCACACGCCCGATCCGCCGAACGTTGTGTCTGGCGTCGAACGTCCACCAGCGATCGCCCAGATAGACTTCAAACCAGGCGCTGAAGTCCATTGGGCTCGGGGCCACAATCACGCCTATATCCCCCAAGTATCCGGTCGCGTAGCGAGCTGGAATGTTGAGGGCACGGCAGAAGGTGATAGCAAGATGCTGAAAGTCTCGGCAGACCCCGACTCGCTCCGTATACACCCCCAGAGCTGTGCGCACTGGATTTGAAAATTCGTATCCGAAGGTCACTTTATTATGTACCCAATCGCACACTGCTTGAACGCGGTTCCACCCTCTTGGAGCGTTCCAAAAGAGCTCTGCGGCAGTGTTAGACAAAAGATCAACTTCACAATACCGGCTGTTCATTAGATATGGCAGGACATTCAAGGGCAGTTGGTGGACGGGAACCTCGGCTGCATCCGGACCCTCGATGTCGGGCAGTCCCGAGTCTTCAATGAGCGTGGAATTTTGCAATCGGATCTTGCCGGGCGGAGCCAACAGGCGGCATGCCTGATTGCCATAGGTGTCCTTGTAACTCTCAACGTTCACCAGCGGATCGGTGCTTAATTCGTCTGCCTCACGCAAGTCCTTCTTCCGCGACGGGTGTACGTTGAGCAGGGTCACGATCGGCACTTCCCCAACCATCTCGAATTGAATATCGTAGCCAAGGCGAATCAGCATAAGAATGCAGTATTCCTTGTGCGAGCGGGATGCCGGCGCAGGTGAGATGCAGACACTATCACGTTACACTGGTTGATGTTGCAACATTTTTTCTCGCTGGACTGCATCACAAATTCGAGATCAGCAGCAGTGTATGATGCGGTAGCGTCATCTTCGAGGTCAAAGTGACATACTGTTTGGGAATTGCGACGCGGGAGGGTCTGGTATTGGCCTCGGATTCGAGGACCAATGCGGGTTTTGATCAAGTCAACGTCTGTCGCAAGATGTATCGCTTCGTTCAGCCCGGAGAGAGGGTGTTTGTAATTTTGACCAGCGGAAGTCTCTCGATAAGCCAATCGGTTATCACTTTGCTGGGAGATGATTTCGATTCCGGGCGAGGGCTTGCCCAAGCCAATTCGCTTTATGACGCTGCTCGCATCGTGGGAGACTGTGTGCGTAGGATCTCCGATATTGATCGCGCTTCGCTGGAGCGTGATTCCTTCAGCTTTAACGTTCATTTGCTTTTGGGGGGACAGGTTCGAGGGCAAGATCCCAACCTGTATCTGATTTATCCCCAGGGAAATCCTCTGGCCGCCACAGAAGATTCTTTATATCTGCAACTGGGCGAGTGTAAATACGGCCGGCCGATCCTCGACCGCGGCATCCAAGCCACAACTTCTCTCGAGGTTGCGGCGAAGTATGCTCTGCTCTCGCTGGATGCAACCATGCGCTCCAATGTGACAGTCGGTCCCCCCTTCGATTTGTTGTTGTACAAAAAAGATAGCCTGCAAATCACTCGATACCGCCGCGTCTCAGCCGGGGATAGGGACCTAAACCTGATCCACTCGAGCTGGGAACAGTCCCTTCGTCGTGCAGTAGAGCAGTTGCCAGACATTGAATTCCAACCTTCAGGCAACGAAAACCTCGTGGAGAGCGTCAGAGAAGTCGCGCGATCCAGAGGGTAGGATCGCTCAAGCCGGTCCGCGCCGTTTCTTCAATGACGCGAATCGCTTTTCCCGATGATCAATTCGCCGTTTGGTGAGCTATGCTGGCGGGGGTCAGGCGCGGCAACCATGATTATAGAGACGGACACATCCGGTCGAGGCGGCGCGGCAGCCCTCCACCGGTACGAACTCAATGGCGCCTATGACGAAATGTTCAGCGCACCGGACCATCCTCGAAAACAATATCGCCCGCTGCACAACTTGCTTCTGGACCTGGGAGCGGATGAGTTACGGCGCAGCAAAAACGAGGCTGACCAATCGTTCTTTAACCAGGGAATTACCTTCACGGTGTACGGAAACGATAAAGGGACTGAGCGGATTTTCCCTCATGATCTGCTGCCCAGGATCATCACGGCTGCGGAATGGGAAAAAATCGAGCGGGGACTGACGCAGCGGATCACGGCGCTGAATCTCTTCCTCAACGATGTCTACCATGAGGGCAAAATCATTGAAGACGGCGTCGTGCCCGGCAGCATCGTCTACACCTGCAAACATTACCGCCGGGAGATGCGCAATGTTAAAGTTCCGCGCGATGTATACATCACGGTAGTCGGCACCGACTTGATCCGGAACCCCGAGGGCAATTTTGTGGTCCTGGAGGACAATCTGCGCGTCCCCAGTGGCGTCTCTTACATGCTCACGAGTCGCCGAGTGATGAAGCAGATATTCCCGGGACTATTTCAAAAATGCCGGGTGCGGCCAATTGAGCAATACAGCCAGGCACTTCTGTCGACCCTGCGGTCTCTGGCCCCGGAGGGCCGCTCCGAGCCGACCGTGGTTTTACTGACACCCGGCTCCTACAACTCCGCTTATTTTGAACATACGTATCTGGCTCGGCAGATGGGTATTGAACTGGTCGAGGGACGAGATTTGGTAGTGCACGACAATATTGTCTACATGCGAACGACCTTCGGCCTGCAGCGCGTGGATGTGATTTATCGGCGAATCGACGACGATTATCTCGATCCTCTGGTTTTCGAAAATGGTTCCTCCCTGGGCGCGGTTGGTCTCTTTAATGCCTATCGCACCGGAAACGTAGCCTTCGCAAACGCGCTGGGGACGGGAGTCGCCGACGATAAGGCGATCTACGCCTTTGTGCCGAAAATCATCCGCTACTATCTCGATCAGGACCCGATTCTGGAAGGTGTTGAAACGCTGTTAATGTCTGATCCGGGGCAGCGGGACCATGTCTGCCAGAGGTTGGATGAGTACGTCGTAAAAGCGGTGGGCGAGTCCGGTGGGTACGGAATGCTGATCGGGCCGCACAGCACGGAACAAGAGCGCTCCGAGTTCCGACAAAGGATTTACGCGGAACCGCGAAACTATATAGCGCAACCGACAATCAACCTTTCGACCGCGCCCTGTTTCGTAGACGGAATAATCGAGCCCCGTCATGTTGATCTGCGTCCCTATGTTCTCTACGGTGAAAAAATCACAATTGTCCCCGGGGGCCTGACCCGAGTGGCGTTGCGAAAGGGTTCGCTGGTGGTGAATTCCTCTCAAGGCGGAGGCTCGAAAGACACGTGGGTCTTACAGAATTGAGATTCATGCAGTCGGACGACAAAACATCATGCTTTCCCGCGTAGCCGACAGTCTGTACTGGATGAGCCGCTATTTCGAGCGGGCGGACAATGCCTCGCGTGTACTGAAGGCGACCTACGGCCTGATTTTGAATCCCGCAAAGTCTTCCACGGAAGAGCGTTGGTTTCATGCCGTTTCGTCGCTGGCCCCCGGCGCCGCTTCCAATAACGTCGATCCTCAGCGTGCTCTATTTTTATTGGTGGCTGATCCGGAAGGGTCTTTTTCGATTGTGAAATGCATCAGCGGAGCTCGGGAAAATGCTCGGGAAGTCCGCGAAGAAATCAGCTCGGAGATGTGGGAGCATCTTAATCGTCTTTTTCACGACGTGACCGGCTTCGAGTTGCAACCCGATGACGACGCTGGAGCGATGCGTGTCGTGAGCCTGGTTCGGGAAGGCTCATACAGATTTAATGGAATTACCGCCGCGACTATCAATCATGATGAGGCTTGGCATTTTATCCAATTAGGCAAGTATATCGAGAGGGCGTGCAATCTCTGCGTCATGCTTGACGCCTATTTCGTTATCGGAAAGCATCCAGATGATGTGGACTGGGTTGGCTTGTTAAGCAGTTGCGCTGCCTTTGAAGCTTATTGCAAAGCATGCACCGCCGAACTTAAACCGGAACGAATAGCCAATTTCCTCCTACTGAAGCCCGAGTTTCCGTATTCGGTCCGTTATTCAATCGACCGAATGCATGCGGCCTTGACTGCGATCAGCAATCTTTCCTTGAGCCGCCGGACAGAGAACGTCGAGAGATTAATCGGCCGTTTGCAATCGATGGTCACCTACGTACAGATCGGCGAAATCATTGCCGAATTGCACAAATACCTTGCCGCAATTATTGAGCAGTGTCGCGAACTGCATGCGGCTGTTCACGAGCTCTATATCGAATATCCGATTGAAGTTGCTTTTCAAAACTGAATGTTCTACGCCATTCGCCATTTCACGCGTTATCGCTACAGCCGCTCCGTCTGGCAGAGCATGATGGAGGTGCGCATGCACCCCAGGAGCGAGGGCAACCAGCGCTGTTTTGTCTTTCAGCTTTCGGTGAATCCGCGGGCCCGGATTTTTGGCTACACCGATTCCTACGGTAATCTTGTCCACCATTTCGACCTGCCGTCCCGTCATGCCCAGCTCACCATCATCTCTGATGCTCTGGTGAATATTGAGGCCCTGCCTTCGATCCCCGAGGTCATGGAGTACGGAGCTTGGCAGGAACTGGAAGAGCTCGTGGAGAAGAAAGATTATTGGGACATGTTGATGCCGAGTTATTTTGCGCGCTCGTCACCGGAACTTGAGCAGCTGGCAGGGGAAATCGGAGCGAACGAAAGGAAGGGACGAGGCCCCCTGGCATTCCTGCAGGATATTGCCTCCGGTGTGCATCGCAGTTTCCGCTATGTAAAGAAGAGCACCGCAGTCAATTCACCGATTGAGGAGGCCCTTCGGTCACGGCAGGGCGTCTGTCAGGATTTTGCTCACATCATGATCGCCCTCGTGAGAAATGCCGGGATTCCCTGTCGCTACGTCAGTGGATACCTTTACCACAGTACCGAAATTGCGCATCCTGCGGCGGACGGCGCCACCCATGCATGGGTGGAAGCTCTGCTGCCGGGACTGGGCTGGGTAGGTTTCGACCCGACAATAAATCGACTCGCTAGTGAGAAGCACATTCGCACCGCAACCGGGCGCGATTATGCCGACGTTCCACCCACTATGGGCATGATGAAGGGAAAAGCTGAGACACAGTTGCAAGTTCGAGTGCGAGTGACCCCGTCGCAAGCGGTGCTCCCCCCAGACGAGGAATTTGCGGCAGATGAAGAGTGGTCCCAATTTCTTGACGAGACCCAGCAATCTCAGTCGTCCGAAGCTCAGCAACAGCAGCAGTGAAAGTAGGACAGATCTCGATCGATTACTCCCTGTCGGTCGACTACTCGGAGTTGTCTTGCTGCAGCACACCCGAACTGTCAAGCGCGGTCATTTCCACGAGCAAGGCGTGTTTGTCACGCAAGTCCTCGCTGTCAACATCCGTGCTGCTGTTTTTTCGGGCAGGAAGGACTGCGAGAGGAAGAGCAATGGCTTCGGGAGAATCAGCGATGGAGATTCCAAAACGCTTTTGGATGAGGATGGTGGTTCTGGGTGCGTTGGCCACGCCTGGCTCCTGAATCCGGAAACGGCTCTTTGCTTTTCATCGTTCGCCTGAAGATTAAGGCCTGACAGAAAAAGGAATTAACGATCGTTACCGCAAGGTGGATAGCTTCCGGTTTGCCGACAGCTCGCCCTGAAATAGGTTCGACTATCGGTAGCACTTCGCCGCGAATTCCGCTTGCTGTCCAGAGAAATGCGTTCACGCTCGCAGGCTTCATTGCGAGGATGACAGGTATTGAAAAAGGCTTTAGCGTTTCGCGTAACCCAACTTCTTTTTCAGCCACTCCCGTTCTTCCATCTCTTTTTGGTCATCTTCTGTAAGGATATCGGGATGAGTGATTCCGAGTTTCTGGTTAAGCTCATCAAGTCTCTTTTCCTTCGTGGCCTTACTCATGGCTAGCAGACGTATCTTTGTTTTAGTCTTCACTTCACGCCTCCAGCAGGTCTTTCGGCATAAGGACCGAGTTTACTTTACGATGCTTGTAGAGGACTAGGGCATGAAAACCGGTGAGACTCACACGCCGATGTATGACGGAGCCAGACAGCCGCCGCTGCGGTGAAGTGGTTTGTGGAACTATGCGGGAGTGCAGAGTTTGACTGCGACCCTCCTACGAGTTCATGGTTCAAAGAAGTATTGAAGTACTCAGGGGAACAAGAGAGAGAACCTGATGCGCTCGACACCCGCATTTTTCAAGACAGAAGAGACGATAAGGAACAAACCTACCCATCTTTCTGCCACACGACTCCTCATATCTCTTCTCTTTGAAAATCCAACTGATTATTCTTGGCACCCACTCATTGACACGTCAATAAGGCCATCGGGATAGCGTCAGCAATAGAGCAATATCGGAAGGCAAGTGATCGAGCCGAGGTTGGGTCAGTCTCGCAGAGATGCAATGCCCCGCCTGCGGCGCATGATTCCAGATTGCTCCGCAGCCTGCGCAGTGGCTCCACTGCTTTCAACGGATGGAAACGTGATTCCCCAAAAGGTCTTTACCCTATCGTCCTGTTCGGCAAACTCGATTGCGTAAGCGGGAACTCCCTGGAGGGCAGCCAACTGCGCGATGACCCGAGCAGAAACCTGAGTGCCACTCTTATTTCGCACGACCACAGTAGAGCCAACCAGCAACTCACGATTTAGCTGGATGGCAGCTCCATGCTTATTCAGGTTGGTGGCTTTAGCGGCCATCGTAAAGGAACACCTTTGGCGATCTTCGCCCGACAGCCCTATAGGAGCGTTGAGGGCCATTCGACTGCTCCGGCGCTTTGCTATCTGACGGCGATGAACGCTTGCAGTGGCCATTAGGTGTTTACGATGGGATTCCGAGCGGCGTTCCGTGGGCTTCAGGTTCATGCTGATCTGAGGACATTAGACTGAGCGGATAGCTGCTGCAACGTACCTCGGTCACCATCATTTGGTTACCCACCGAACTGTTGACACCTTTGATCTTAGCGTCACGGTGAAACAGGCGATAGTGCTCAGAACTCGGTCAATGAGCGATATGGCGATTTATCGCCAACAAGCGCTGGAATACAGGTTACGTTGCATCCGGCCCTTCTTAACTTATGAGCTATCCAGTCGGCGAGCGCGAGTGTATCGGGAATAGAGGACTCCAATGCCGGGGAAGGTCACCCATTCCAACAGCGTAGTGCTGTTCTACTCTTCCGACTCGGCCAAGCCGATCCTATACAATCAGGGTCGCTGTCAATCTTCAGGGGGGGACAATGGGAAACCTAAACAACGCGCTTCAGCAGCTTCGTGCGGAGCAGCGAGAAGCGCAGTTGCACGTAGAGAAGTTAGGCCAAGCGATTTCTATGATCGAGTCGCTAAATGGTTCCGGAATATCCCGGAACGAAAACCAACCAACCCGAATTATTTCGGCAGCTTCACGGCGGAAAATGGCGCAGGCGCAAAAAGCGAGATGGGCAAAGACTCGGAAAGGACCGCAGCCAGCAGCGGCGAAAACAACTGCGTCGGCTCCTGTGAAACGCAGCATGTCAGCAGCATCACGTAAAAAGATCGCAGCGTTTCAGCGAGCACGGTGGGCGAAGATACGGGCTGGGCAGAAGAAAGCGGCCTAGAGACTATTGGAGCCTGCTGCGAGTATGCGGCAGGCTCTTGTGTTTGCTAGCGGTTAAATGTTGTCGACCTTACTTGCAAGTAATGCTGGAGTTGTCCTTCGCCAACTCCAGACAAGCCGTGCGTTGCTTCGTGCCCTACTGCGCCCGAAGAAATCTCCAGCGTCATCGAGCGCGTCACCTCCCACAAGGACGAGACGCTTCTGGTTCAGGGCTGAAAGCACGACGCGGAAAGGGCTGCGCAAAAGACCGAAAACCATGCTACTCTGCACCGCTTACCCGGGGTGCATCATCCAATGTCCTCCTTCTTGCGCTCGGCCCATGTCCCCGTTCTTCTGCTGCTGACGCTGCTAACCATAGCATCTGGTGATGACACGAAACCGCAACCTATCAATCCAGAGCTTGTTGCCGCCGACCAACTTTATCGGGCGGGCAAGTTCGGGGAAGCGGAGACCAGCTATCAGGCGCTATTGAAGACGGACTCGAAGCTCCTGCCTGCGCAAGTTGGGCTAGTGCGGGCAATGTTGCGGCAGCAGAAGATTGATGAAGCGTTGGACGCCGTGAACACCGCTTTGGCTCCGCAGCCAAATGCTGCGGCGTTGCTGGCGGTAAAAGGGGATGTCCAGTTTCGTCGCGGTGAAATGCCCGATGCCGAGGTGTCTTACCTAGCGGCAAAGAAACTCGACGCGAAGGAAGTGCATGCTTACCTCGGACTGGCGCGGTTGTACGGCTCTTACTCCCTGTACCGCAAAGCCTATGACCAGCTACAGAGCGCGCCCATGAGGTTGCACCGGACAATATCGAGGTGCAGAGGGCATGGCTACGGATGCTTCCACGAAAGGAACGACTGGCGGCATTGGATGCCTACCTCAGCGGGCCGCATCCCGATGATGAAGAAGAAACCAAGCGGATGACCGAGTATTTGGAGTTTCTGAAAGCGCACGGGGTGGTGACGCGGAGCAACAGCGTGGAGACCGCACCGAAAAAGCGGAAACCTCACTCCGAAGGGTGAGATGGAGAATCAGCACTTCTTGGCGAGTGTAATTTTCTCTTTGCGGGGCATTGCCTCAACGCGAAGGATAACCGAACCGAAAAAGTCTCCGACACTCATTATGCCAAGTGTCGCTTCCTTACCAGAGCTGGATACGACGGTGAGTCTAACCTTGCCTTCCTGAATGTAAAAAGTTGCGTCAGCCGCTCGCCCTGCGTGAAGATTGTTTGCTTCTTGGTTATCCAGGCGATTCCACGCATGCGTCCAGCCTCGGAACAGCAAACGCGAATGTTACTTATAAAGTAGTGGCGCTCTATAGCGAAACCTCGAAGACCAATAGCGGCGCCACCATACCCGTCAAAGTGCAATTGACGAACTACAGCGGCAAGAACCTGTCGTCGTCGAGCATTGTTTTAACCATCGCCGGGCTCGCACCCAACCCCGCTCCGGGCGTGCCACCAACCGGAACGTTTACATTCATGAGTCCGCTCCACCAGGACAACGTGAAGACAACAGGCGTGGGTGTTGAAAAAGTCACGTCGATTAGCAGATTCCTAACCTAACCCGTCCCGAACCTCGCGGGACAAGCCATCGACACAACTTTTCGCATGCGCTGCGGAGAGCACCTACCTCGGACTCGGCACGAAACGGCAATCCAACCCTGCTCCATGACAAGGTCAGCATAATTCTTGCGCAGCCTGCATTGTCTTAGCAGGAAAACCATTCAAAGTTGTTCCCTTTTGCTCAGTCTGCATTCCGCTCTGGGCCTAGACTGACGGTTTCACCTGTAGCACTGCCGAATCCGGACCAAATATGGCGCCTGCCTCTGCGGAGCGACAATGGAAGCCGCGCGTCAACCCCTGGGTGATTGCGGCAACGGTGGCGCTTGCCGCTTTTATGGAGGTTCTTGATACCTCCGTAGCAAACGTCGCATTGCCTCATATCGCCGGCAATCTAGGCGCCAGTACCGACGAAGGAACCTGGGTTCTTACCAGCTATCTGGTATCGAACGCCATCGTTCTTCCGATGGGTGCCTGGGCATCCGAACCAGGCTCATGGGGACCTCATGCGGCAGTCCGTCTGGCTGACGATGTGGGTGGCTGGCATGACCCCGAAGGACGCAAGGGGGACACAGTCGCTGCGCCGCGCGCCGCGTAAGAGCAAGAATCAGGAGTTGCGAATCGCGGACAAGGATCTATTCAGCTAACACTTTGTGCACAAATTGAACGACCATCGATCCTTCACCAACGGCCGAGGCGACACGCTTCACGCTCTCAGACCGGATGTCGCCAACCGCGAAGACTCCGGGAATACTCGTTTCAAGCGGATAGGGAGGCCGGTGCAGAGGCCAGCCGTCTTGAACCTCCGCACCGGTCTTGATGAAACCCTTTGCATCAAGTGCGAGACTACCTCGAAGCCACTCTCTGTGTTGGGGTCTGCGCCGGTCATCATGAACACATGCTGGATGTCCCGGGTTTCGTTCGCTCCAGTCTTGGTGTTGTGCAACCGAACCCTCTCAAGGTGCGCGTCGCCTTCAAGCGCTTCGATTGTCGTCCAAGCCATAAGAGTAATGCGTGGACTCGCTTCGATTCGGGAAATCAAGTATCGCGACATGGTTTTGGCGAGGCAGGGTCCTCGCATCACGAGATAAATATGCTTGGCAGTTCCGGCAAGGAAAACCGCCGCCTGGCCTGCTGAATTTCCACCGCCCACAGCCGCGACCTCTTCGTCGCGGCAGACTGTGGCCTCGACGTGGGTAGCGCCGTAGTAGACTCCAACTCCTTCAAACTGGGAAAGGTTCGGCAAGTCCAGTCTGCGATATCGGCTGCCAGCCGCTATGATGACCGTTCGACCCCGCGCTGCCCCTCCATCGTCCAGTTCAACCGTATATGGTGGATGGCTGGTCTTTAGCTCTTTGGCCGATTGAGCGATAGCGATGTGCGCGCCGAATTTCTCGGCTTGTACGAATGCGCGGTTAGAGAGTTCCTGCCCGGAAATTCCCATGGGGAAACCGAGATAATTCTCAGTCCTGGAACTCGACCCGGCCTGTCCACCCGGTGCGTTTTTCTCGAGGACGAGCACCTTCAGTCCCTCGGAGGCCCCATAGACAGCCGCGGCCAGCCCACTTGGCCCAGCGCCGATTACAACCACATCGCTCACATCTTCCTGATCAATTCCGGCGTTCAATCCGAGGCAGGCAGCCGCTTCGGAATTGCTTGGATTGCGCAGAGCAACCGTACCTCGACAAATCAAGACCGGAATGTCCGCTAGAGGGAACCCGAATTGGTCAAGAACGGTCTGCACTTCAGGATCGACATCGACATCAAGATAGGTGTGAGGTTGGCCGTTGCGAGCAAGAAATTCTCTGAGGCGCAGCGTGTCGCTCGAATGGTTGGATCCAATCAGCACCGCATCGCCAATGGAGTTGGAAATGAGGAACACGCGGCGCAGTACAAACGCGTTCAGGAGTATCTGTCCCAGAGCAGCATCAGTCTGCATGATGTGGCGCAGATTGGCTCGATCGATTTCAAAGAATGTGCTGGCTTCTAGGGCTCTGGCTCGGATCAGGGTTCCACGACCTGAGAGCAGGTTCACGTCGCCTGTGAATTCTACGCGGCCGAGAACATGGAGCGCGGTTTCGCCCTCCGGAGAGACACGAAGCACTTCGATCCTGCCACTCAGTATGACGAAGATGCCGTGATGCAGATCGCCCCGTTCCAGAATGACTTCGTGTGACCGCGCATCCCGCTGCTGGCCAAATGTTGCTAGCCCAGCAATTTGAGTGTCGTCAAGCTTCGGAAACATCGCCTCGGGAGATCCAAGTATGGGATCAGGAGAGGCCATCGGCATTTTTTCGAGAGTTCGGAAAGAATCCTAATGGATGTCTAGGAGAGCAGACTGGTCCTTTCGACACACTCTGGCGAGAATGTTTCCGATAGGCTCAACATGCCATCGCGCCTGGCGCCAGGACAAGTCTTCATTGGAACCTCCTTTTCATCTCGGTATGCCAGTGCTCAAATGCAGGCATCCGTCTTCGCATCCGAAGAAATGCCTCCGAGCTGCGGGGAACGAGATAAGGAACAACCCATACGGAAGCGGGTGCCCTCTTGATCGTCCTTATGCAACTGTGAGGACGATTTTGCCCTGGATGTGCCCAAGCGCGGCTTTTTCGTGCGCCTTGCGAGCCTCGGCAAGCGGATAAGTGCTGTCGATCGCGACCCGAACCGTCCCGGCATCAAGCAAGCGCCCGACTTCTGCGAGCTGCACGAAGAGCGTCGTCATAACGCCCAAATTCGATCAAAATGTCGATACGATTAGTCAGAATCTCAGGAAGCGGCGGATTCCGCTGTGCTGCCTTGTCAGCTTCAATTAACGCCTGACCGAACTGTCATAAAAGGTCGCAAGCCGATGATAGTAATTCTCTTTTGTAGGCTCTACTTCTTCAAGGTCTTTGAGAAATTCTTCAGCCTTTTTATACTTACCCTCCGGATTTTAATGGTGGTCAGCGGCACGAGCGGAATGTTTTCGAGCAGAAGCACGAATCATTTTTAAATATACACACGGCGTCCGTTTTTCAAGCTGGTTGGTTCTGCACGTCCATGCGTTTTGGCATCTCCAGAAAGGCACGGAGGACGTGCCAGAATTGTGCGCGGTTCAATCCCAGGCCGATCGAGTGGGAAGCACCCGGAAGAATCACAAACTCCCGGTCTTGAACGGGCAGCTTGCGGAAGAAGTTGAGCAGATCGTCTTCGGTGGCGATGCCGTCGTATTCTCCGCGGACGATGAGCACTGGAGCCTTCACCTTCAAGGGATCGACGAGGGGCAGCCGCGTGGTCATATCCAGATACGTTCCAGTGGGGACGGTGTCGCCAAATTTCAACTCCGCGTCGGCCATGGCTTCAGCAACCGCGGGGTCGGAGGTTCCCGGCTTGTCGCGCGTGAAAATACTGCGAATCATATCTCGATCGCGACGGCGCCGATTATGCGTGCGATAGAAGTCCAGGTTCTCGGCGCGCTTCGAAAGCGTCGGCGAACCTTGCCCCGTCCAGGTAAACGAGCCGAGAGCCAGCCGGTCCACACGCTCCGGTTCCGCCATCGCATAGGCCCCCGCTCGCAACGCCCCGCTGGACTCTCCATAAATATGGAAGCGCGCCTGCCCTGTCTCGCGAACGATCACTCCGAAAGCAGCCTTGATGTCTTCCACACCGGAGGCGATGTCGGAATTTCCGGGGCCCATTGCGGACTTGCCGTAGCCTTCGAAGTCCATCGTCCAAACATCGAAACCGTATTCGGCGAACTTATCCATTACCGAGTAATCGTTATGCCCGGGCACCGTGAGATCGTAAGTCGGTCTCGCCGAAACCGAGGAACCATGTGCCAGAAACAGGACGGGCTTTGGCGTTTCGCCGGGCATGGGCGCTCCCAGCCGCTTGCGAAAGATGTAGAGTGCAAGGTCGCCTTTCTTGGCCCAGTATTCGGCGCTCCAAATCTTTTCCGTCGCGGGGCTGCTCGCTCCGTTTGCGGAGAGCGCGTGCGCGAGGCGCGGCGAAGAAAGAGCCGCCAAGCTGCCAGCGAGCACTGGTGCAACTCGTGTCAAAAGAGCACGACGGGAAATTGTCTTTCTCGAATCCATAGGGCCTCACTTTGGCGAAGCGCAGGGCTGTTGTTTATGTGTGATCCTGCGACGTCACGCAAGATTCCGTTGCAGGGTTTCGCGGTCGAGTTCGTGCTCCCAGCGGGCAACGACGAGTGTGGCGACTCCATTGCCGATCATATTAATGAGCGCGCGGAACATGCTCATAAAACGGTCAATGCCAAGAATCAAAGCCATGCCCGCAACTGGAATGTCCGGAATCACCATGAGCGTGCCTACGAGGGCTATAAAAGCCGCGCCTTGCACACCGCTCGCACCCTTCGACGTGAGAATTGCCACACCTAATATTGTGAGTTGTTGCAACAGGCTCAAGTGCGTATTTGTGGCCTGCGCAACGAAGAGGGCGGCTAGGGTCATATAAATACTGGTGCCGTCGGTATTGAAAGTGTAGCCGGTGGGAACCACCAGGCCGACCAATGATTTCGAGCAGCCCAGCCTTTCCATTTTTTCCATCAAGGTGGGCAGCGCGGTCTCCGACGAACTGGTAGCCAACACCAGCAGAATCTCTTCCTTTATATAGACCAGAAATTTGATGATACCGAATCCCGCGAGGCGAGCCACGCCTCCCATCACAACCAGAACGAAGACAATGCAAGTTATATAAAAGGTGCCGATGAGCCTGGCCAGGGGCCCGAGCGAGGCGATGCCGTATTTTCCTACGGTGAACGCCATGGCTCCGAACGCGCCAATCGGAGCGAATTTCATCACGATCGCGACCACCTTGAATACAGCCTGGGTCAAGGAGTCCACCAAATCCAGCAGCGGGCGGCAGCGCGGGCCCAAAGCCGACAACGCGAATCCGAATAGCAGCGCGACGAGTAGAACTTCGAGAATATCGCCTTTGGCGAATGCGTCTACGACGGTCGTAGGAATGATGTGCATCAGGAACTCGGTAAGACTCTGTGCCTTTGCCTGACCGGCATACGCTGCGACTTCGCGAGCGTTCAGGGTGGCTGGATCGGCGTTGAAGCCTCGTCCCGTCTGCACGAGGTTTCCGACGACCAAGCCGACGATCAGCGCCAGAGTGGAAATAATTTCGAAATACAGCAGAGCCTTGCCGCCCACTCGGCCAACCTTGCGCATGTCGTCCATGCCGGCGATGCCGGAGACGACAGTGCAGAAAATAATCAGCGTAATCACCATCGAGATCAGTCGAATGAAGGCATCCCCAAGGGGCTTCATGGCGACCGCTTTGGCGGGACTGAAATGGCCTACGGCGACGGCCAGCGCCATGGCCACAACCACCTGGAACCACAAGCTGGCGTAAAGCGGTTTCTTCCCGCCGGATGCGGGCGCCGCGGGAGGCGGGGAAGGGAGAGACGCTGCAGTGGGAGTTTCCGTTGTCATTTCTCTCTTTCAACCTTACGGACTACGAGCCGCCGTTTAGCCAAAAGCTAAGCTCTTGTCACAGCTAAAAAAATTGCCGCCACTTGAACAGATCGGGCCGATACGATGCGAGATCCGCATATTCGACGAATTCAAGAAAATTACCTTCCGGATCCTTTGCGAAGATGGCAGTGATCCCCTTGCGAATTTCGACAGGATCTTTGCTCATCAATTCAACCGCGTACTTTTTTAAGCGCAGCGTAACTTCTTGGACATCGACCACGACAAAGGTGATGTAGGTGATACCCTGGCGCTCAAAAACCCAATCCGGAACCGGATTCTGCTTGAGCACAGTCTTCTTCGGCTGGATGAGCTTGATTCGTTCTCCGTAGGGAGTCTGCAGGCGAATGATCCTGAAGCCATGCGGTCCCGTGCCGAACTCTGCGCTCATCTCCGGCGACGCTTCCGCGTCGGTGGCAAATTTCAGCCCTAAGACTTCCGTATAAAACTGAAACATGCGATCGATATTAATGCATACAATGCCAGGCTCTATGGGCGTTGCCATTCGCAAGGACCAGGCTTGTTGGTGAGGACTATTCATATGCTCTCTTCAAAGCTGAGCGGCTGGCGGGTCATGGTGAAGCAGATCAGCGCTGCCGCGAACAACAGAAATCCCGCAAGATAAAACGCAAGATCGAATGAGCCGGTCCATTTCACGATGTATCCCGTGGCAATGGGCACAAGCGACCCGAAGATGTTACCGCCGAGGATCAGAAAACCAATCGCGATGCCGACCATTTCCGGGTTCCAAACCAGATCGTTGGTGAGAGCGATATTCAGGGAGAGCGCGCTGGAGATGCACGCCAGCGAAATTGAGATCAGCAATAGAAGCAGAAATTCGCTCGCGACCATGTTGGTCAATAGAACAGTGCACGATAACAATATAAAGATAATCAGTAACGTGCGGCGCTTACCCTGCTTGATCGCTTCGCGGGTTAGGACGCTATCACTGAGTTTGCCGATTAGCAATCCCAGAACCACAGCAGCGACATAAGGAATGGAAGTGAACCAACTCGCTTTCCCCAGAGACATGTGGCGTGATTGCACCAGGTAAGAAGGCAACCAAAAAAGAAACAAGAGCATGGTGTAAGCGCAGCATCCCTGAGTGAGGAAAAGGCCCCACATGGTTCTGCGGCTCATCAGCCGAAATAACGTGCCCTTCGGCGGCGCCGCAACTTTTATGTGGGAATCCGTTTGCGCCAGGATGTAATTGCGCTCTTCTTCTGGCAGCCAACTGCACTCGGAGGGAGTTCGAAAAAACGTCAACCACAAAATCACCCAGACGAAGCCCAAGGACCCCGTAAGCATGAACGAAGTTCGCCATCCTTCTTTTATCAACAGCCATGCCACTAACGGCGCGGAAAATGCAGGGCCGGCGAAAGTACCAGCGTTGAAGATGGCGGTGGCAAGGCCGCGTTCTTGCGGCGGAAACCATTGCCGGACGACTTTACCTGATGTCGGAAACGAAGCCGCCTCGCCGGCTCCCAACGCCAGTCTGGTCGCAATCATGCCCACGAAAGTTGTGGCCGCGCCCGTCAGCATTCCAGCCACCGACCAGATCGTCACCGACAAACCGTTGACCATGCGCGTTCCCGTTCGGTCGGACATCCAACCCCAGAGCAAAAGGAAAAGGCAGTACGTCCATTGATAGGAAGAAAAAAGCAGACCCATTTTCCCTGCGTCCCAATGGAAGTCCCTCGCGATTGCAGGCGCTGCCACCGACAAATTAATGCGGTGCATGAAGTTGATGAAAAGATTTAGAAACAATAAAGCGGCGATGTAAAAACGCTTTCCGGACCATAGCGAGCTTGTTTTTGCGAATGCAATCTGCTCCGGCGCTGCAATACCCATGCCTGGTCCTGTTGTCATAAGCTCGCGTCGAATTCAGGAATCCCCGTCATTCCTAGCTTTGCAAGCGGGTGAGGCAGGAATGCTTGGGAACAGGATCGCAACATAGAATCGCCGACGTGCGGGTCATTCATCTTCTCCCCAGCCAAAGTTCGGCATGGGATGAGGAATCGGCGGAAGGTCCCAGCTACCGGTTGCAAGTGGGCGTATCTCGCGGTCGATGCGAACGTCGAGAACGGCGGGCCGGCCGGATGCGATCGCGGCTTCGAGCTGCAAAGCCAGGTCGGCGGGCCTCTCGATGGTTTCGCCCGCCGCCCCCATGGACCTGGCCATCATTGCGTAGTCGGCAGAGAAAAGATTTCCGTTGGTGTCGGTAAAGCTGGTCGCGAGTTCGCGGTCTTTGCCGAAGTAGCCGCGTTGCTGGTCGCGGATGGCGCAATAACCGAAGTTATTCCATACCAGCCAGACCACAGGAATCTGATATTCAACTGCCGTGAGCACGGCGCTCGCATTCATCATGAAAGCCCCGTCTCCACAGAGCGAAACGACGGGACGATCGGGAGCAGCCAGCTTGGCGCCGAGCGCGCCGGCCACAGCGAAGCCCATCGAGGCAAATCCCCAGGTCTGCAGGAACGTGCGTGTCTTCCACGCTTCGTATTCAGAGACCAGCCAGTTGTGATGAATCCCAACATCGGCGAGCACAATGCCATCGGCGGGGACAACTTTTCGCAAGTCGGCGACGGCGCGCTCCGGCCGAATCGGGATCGCGTCCGATGTGCGCGGAGGCACGGTGGCTGCGTCCCATCGCTTGCGCCATCCGGCAATTTTCTCGAGCCAGGAACTACGCCCGCCATGAGCGTCTCCGCTCTTCGCAGCGAGAAGCTGTTGTAAAAAGAGCTTCGCGTCGGCGATGACTCCGATCTCCGGCCGGAAGTTGCGGCCAATTTCGGAAGCGTCGATGTCAACGTGAATCAGTTTGCTCGGAGGAATGCTGTAAGTAAAACCGGGAAGCCATGCGCTCGTCGCCCGGTCATCGAATCGCGTGCCCAGAGCCAGAATCACGTCGGCGTTTCGGCACGCCGCATTGGCCATGTAGGATCCGTTGCGGCCGGTTGGCCCCAGGCTTAGAGCGTGGCGCGGATCGAAGACACCTTTTCCAAACGGCGTAGTAGCGACAGGAATGCGAAGAGCCTCCGCCAGCATGAGCAGTTCCGGCTCGGCGCCGCTCAGTTCGACTCCGTGCCCTGCGACGATTATGGGACGCGCCGCGCGCTGAAGGAGTCGAATCGCTTCGTCTACCGATGCCGGATCGGCTGCCGGCCGCGACCATTCTATGGCTGGCCAGTGATTGTCGGGCTGCGCCGCGGCCTCTTCCACAAGCTCCACGAATACGTTGAGTGGCACATCTATATTCACCGGCCCCGGGCGGCCGTTCGACATCAGCGCGAAAGCTTGACGGAGGGCGAGGGGCAGCATGTCGGCCCGCGTCGGTTGAAAGCTGCGCTTGACGTAGGGACGGAGGACGTTGACGAAATCTCCCTGAAAATATTTTCCCGTCTCTTGAAATGGACCGCGGTTCCATTGTCCGGTGGGCACGTTACCGGTGATGTTGAGCATGGCCGAGGAGTCGGCGAAGGCGGCTGCGATGGCGAGGACAAGATTAGCCGAGCCCGGCCCGCACGAAGTGAACGTAGCCACAGGCTTTTGCGTGATGCGAAAATACGCCTCCGCCATGAATCCGGCCGCAGCCTCGTGATGTACGGAGATCGTTTTAATTTCTTCCTGGCGGTCGAACAATCCATCGAGCAGCCCAAGAATGCCGTGACCGCACACTCCGAATACATAAGGAACTTTTTGTTGGACGAGAAAGTCCGCAATGTACGCGGCTCCCTTCGATGCTGGCTTCACGCGAGCGGAGTGCACTTCGCCTTTCTGCATGCCCAATCCTCTTTATTCATTTTCGATACAAATATTTCGCCATAAATTATTTCGCGATGCTGAAGCCGCCGTCGAACGTGTCGGACATGCTCCAGAACATCGTCTTCACTTGCTGATAAGTTCTGATCCCCTGCAAGCCCTTCTCACGCCCAAGTCCGCTCTCTTTGAATCCGCCAAACGGAGCTGCGGTTGAAAACTGCTTATAAGTGTTGATCCAAACCATTCCCGCTTCCAGCGCACGCGCCACGCGCCAGGCGCGTTTATAATCCGCGGTCCAGATGCCGGAGGCCAGACCGAACATCGTGTCGTTAGCCTGCTGCATGAGATCGTCTTCGTTGTCGAATGGCATGGCGCAGAGCACCGGGCCGAAAATTTCCTGCTGAGCGATTGCGGATTTGTTGCCGATGCCGGCGACGATGGTTGGCAAGTAGAAAGCGCCCTTCGCCAGACGCGGCTCAGAGGGCCGGGCGCCTCCGATCAGAATTTCGCCGCCCTCTTTGCGGGCGCCGTCCACCATCTTCTCGATAAACTCGCGCTGCGAAAAGCTCGCGCTCGGTCCGAGCTGCGCGCCGGGGGCGTCCGGCAAATCGACGCGCAATGCGCGGGCTCGCTCGATGATCATGGAAATCACTTCATCGTAGACCTTGCGCTCGACGAACAAACGCGACCCCGCCGTGCACGATTGACCGGTTCCTTCGAAGATGGCTACAGTGGCGGCGTCCGCTGCTGCCTTCAGGTTTGCGTCCCCGAAAATGATGTGCGGAGACTTTCCGCCGAGCTCCAGCACGGCGGGAATGATTTTCCTGCCGCACAGTTCTGAAATTCGTCGACCCACCTCGGTGCCTCCAGTGAAGGAAACCATTCGTACCAGGGGGTGGGTGACCAGCGCGTCGCCGATTTTGCTTCCAGCCCCTGGTACGACGTTCAGTACACCTGGGGGAACACCGGCGTCCAGGGCAATCCGTCCCAGTTCGATGCCAGAGGTTGGCGTGAACGAGGCGGGCTTCAGGACAATGCCATTCCCGGTGGCCAGAGCCGCCGCGATTTTGTTGCAGGTCAAAGTAATGGGAGAGTTCCACGGCGTAATCGCCGCTACAACACCCCACGGCTCGTAAACCGTCATGCTCAGATAATTTCCGCGGGGCGGTGTGATCTCAGACCCAAGCGTTTCGATGGCGGCAGCGCAGTAGCGGAAGGTCGCCGCACCGTTGATCACCTGATTCTTGCATTCCTTCCATACCTTGCCGTTCTCGAGCATCTGGAAGCGGGCCAGCAGGTCGGAACGCTCAAGCATCAGGTCTGCGATCTTATTCAGGATTTGCGCCCGGTTGTGCGGCAACATATTGCGCCAGGCGGGCTGACTGGCGGCTTTGTGGGCGGCGCTTACGGCGGCGTCGATGTGAGCTTCGGTGCCCGCACAGATCTGGTAGTTAACCTCACCCGTGGCAGGGTTTATGTGCGTTATATATGAAGATGTATCGTGGACCCATTCGCCTCCGATGAGGAATGGAACTGGGGCCGAAGCCGCGACTGAGGACATCTCTAACTCCTAACAAATTATTAATTGTGTTCGTACGTTTATAGATTGTAGAGCGTAGGGCATATCTCGCGGCTGCCCGCTATTACCTTCGCTCTGCGTCGTCCGATCAGAAAATAACTTTTAGCGCAAACTGAACTTGCCGGCTAGTAGTGGCAGTACTATTAAGCGGAGAACCGTTCGGGCTTCCGTCCTGGTTAAATACGACGTTATTAACAAGCGGAGGGTTGAAATTGGCGCGATTAAAGATGTTGAATATCTCCGCGCGGAACTCTACCTTAAGCCTTTCGCCGATTTGCGTATCCTTGACCGCCGAGAAGTCGAAGTCAACAAGACCAGGCCCGTAAACGTCGTTCTTGCTGCCATTGCCGAGTAGATTCTGGCAGTAAACCGAGCCCGCCGGGGCGGGGGTGGCCGCATTCGCGAAAGAGCCCGGATCACATAAAGCCTGTTGCGCCACCGGCATCGTCGGCAGAGCAAAGCAATTTGTCTTGAGGTAGTTGAGAGCATTCTGCGTATTTACTGGTGCTCCGCAGCCTGGCCCCGTCAGCCGATTGGGATAGGCAAAAGGAGCCGAGTCGCCCAAGCCGAGCGGATCGCCGCCGATCAGAACCGTAAAGGGCAGGCCGCTTCGGAGCTGGGCAATGCCGCCCAACTGCCATCCTTTCGCGATCCATGCCAGCGGACCCTCCAAGTGACCAGAGGGAACACTCCACAGGTAATTGATAGTCAGATTGTGCGTGATGTTGAAATCCGAAGCAGTGCGACGGTACTTGGGAAGAAAATAAAACAGGGCCGGAATCGAATTCAGGAACGCATCGCTGGCGATGGAGCCATCGCCTCCGTCGATGGCTCGACTCCAGGTATAGCTGCCTCCGACCTCAAGTCCGTGACTCATGTGTTTCTGAATCTGCGTTTCGAGGCCATCGAAATAGGAATCGTTATTCCACGCGAGAACATCCATTCGCCCGATGTTGGGGCTAATGGGCGTTGACGTTCCGAGCAGCGGCCAAAGGTAGGGCGGGGTCGAACCGTTGATCGGCTGGGTCGAGTTGATGTCATCGGCTCGGAAAATCTGGTGCACGCCGCGTGAGCCCACATAGGCCGCCATCGCCGTCAGGTCGGGGAGAAATTCGTGCTGTACGTTGACGTTCCATTGCATCACGTAATCGCGCTTCGGGTTGGGCTGAATATTCGCGATGCGCAGGCCTAGATCGTTTTGCGCTGCCGATGCGAGGGTATTGAAGGCGCCAGTCGGAAACGAACCTTGAGCCAGATTCGTGGCTGTGCCATTCTCTGTGAATGGCGCGGTGTTGGTAGCGAATTGGCCTAACAAATATGGAAGGGGAAGCACATCAAACATTCCGAAGCCGCCTCGTACGGAGGTCTTGCCATTTCCGAACGGATCCCACGCGAAACCCAACCGCGGCTCGAAATTGCGATAGGTGGGATTGCTGAAGACCGACGAGGCAACGATCGTATCTTGAAAGGACTGTCCAAATGGGCTATTTAGAGCCGACAAGTGCCCATGGGCTTCCGACGGAACCGTTGACATCTCATAGCGCAATCCAACGTTCAAAGTGAGAGTCGGCCGCAGGCGTATGTCATCCTGGATATAACCGCCGAAAATGCTCGAGCGAAAATTGAAATGAATGAAAGGTGCGCTGGGCAGCGGCGCAGATAGATCGATTGGATTGTTCGTCAAAAATCCATTACTGTTCGGATCTGCCAGTGATCCGAATTGGATTTCCCCAGCCGGCGCGGGATCGAATGCGTTCAATTGGATTCGCTCCACTGCGAAGCCTATCTTCAGGCTGTGGATCCCGCGCGTCCAAAAAACATCGTCATCGCCCTGATAGGAATTCTCGAAGAAATCGAGGCGCTCGATTTGGTTCAAGCCCGGCTGCGCCGAGTTAAAGCCCGAAATATCGATTTGCGGGTTATCGGCGCCCGGATTCTCGCCCAAGGCCAAGTTGGCGCTTAACGGATTGATTGCCTTCATGCCAATTGCCGTATGAAGAGATCGATTTAGTCCGAAACGAGCGGAATTGACGATCTGTGAGTTGACGATGTGAGTCTCTTCCAGGGCGACGTAACCTCTTCCCGTAGTGTTTCCCACTAGTACGTCGTTATTGGGGTCCGGCTGTGTCAGCGTTGCGGAGTCATATTGATAACTTCCGAAGAAGCTGTCCTTATCGGAAAAGCGATGATCCAGGCGTCCCACTCCAAAATTTTCTGTGGTTACGTGGCCTCCAACGAAGGAGTACGTGCCCATGTCCCCGTTGCTAAAGTATGGGAGATTCGGGTTTTCCGGGCCCCATAAACCGAGGAAGGGCAGAACCGCTTTATCGATGCCGGTCGCCGGATCTGGGTTGGCGGCACCTGTGACCTGGTGCGGGGTACAGGTACCATCCTGCGGCTTTGAACAAAGTATGCCCTGGCGGGCCGCTATCGAGGGAACGGTAACCTGGGTCGTGATGCCATTATTCTCGCGAAGCCCCTCATAATCGGCAAAGAAAAAAGTTTTATCCTTTACAATCGGTCCGCCAATTGCCCCGCCGAACTGATTGCGGTGGAATAGCGGGATAGTGCCAGGTTGGTCAAAATAGTTTCTGGCGTCGAACGCGCTGTTGCGCATAAACTCATAGACGTCTCCGTGGAAGGTATTCGTTCCTGGCTTGGTGACCGCATTGACAACCCCTCCCGCAGTGCGGCCGTACTCGGCCGAGTAGTTGCTGGTCAGCACTGAAAATTCCTGCACGGCGTCGACCCCCAACGTGGAGCCTTCCACGCTTCCCGGGCCGCCGTTTGTGTAGTCGTTCACGCTAATGCCGTCGATGCGGTAGTTGTTTTCTGTCGGGCGAGTGCCGGAAATCGTCATCTGCACGCCGTATCCGCGGCGAGCCCGGTCTGGCCCTCCAGTATTTGCTTGAACCGAGCCTAGAGAATCCACCCCGGGTTGCAACGTGGCAAGTGAAGTCCAGTCGCGGCCGTTCAAAGGTAGTTGCGCGACCGTCTCCTGGCCAATGACTCCGCCTATCGTAGAAGTAGCTAAATCCACCGTCGGTGCCAACTCCTGCACTTCGACCGTTTGAGTGACCTGGCCAACCTGCATCTTGATGTTGAGAACTTGGGTGGCGCCTACCGTCAAGGTCACGGCTTTTTGCAGCGTGGTCGAAAACCCTGGGGCCGTGGCCGAGATGTCATACTGCCCCGGCAAGAGGTTCGGTGCGGAATAGAGTCCAGCCGAGTCGACGTTAACCGTGCGGACTTCGCCGGTGTTTACGTTCTTGATCGAGACTTGCACGTTGGCGATGACCGCGCCGGAGGAGTCAGTCACCGTACCACTGAGCGTAGCGCCTGAGACCTGTGCTTGGGCGCTCAATGAAAGGAGCACAAATACAGACGTCGCCAAGAATGCAACCAACATGCTGACAGCATTTTCCCCACTTCGATTGCGCACGATCATTCCCCCTGGATTTCCGTTTGACGGATGCCACGTCGAAACGCACACTTTAGCGATAGCCGGAATATTCGCTTCCGCTTTCCGCCTTGAGCACCTTAACGATCCGCATACCAATTCAGTGCCAGCTCACGCTACCGGGAAAACGTGCGCTGGATACATCGGCTTTTGCTCTTTCGGAAGTTCTGAGTCAACTTGTTCGCCAAACTAGGCACGACAATAAGGTGTTGCAAAAAACTCCGACGCCGCTGAATTATTAGAAATGATTATTAGAAATATGGAATGTCGTATAATTTGCAGGTTTTTCCCAGCCCCCAAGTGAGCTATAATCCCTTCCCCAGGGGACTTTTGATTTTTCCAGGAATCAGACCCGCGACCTGCGGGTGCAAACTTATTGGTCCGGAAGTAGAAAAGTCTTGTGGAATCGCCAAAAGAAATCTTAAGAATTTATTTATTCCATGGCAACGCAACCTTTGGTCAAGCATTTGTATGAGTTCGGGCCCTTTCAGTTAGATCCCCCGGAGCGTCTCCTCCTGTGTGATGGCCAGCCGGTTCCTATGCCACCCAAGGCGTTTGATTTGCTGGTTTTTTTGGTGGGAAGGAGCGGCCATCTTGTTGAGAAGGACGAATTGCTGAAGTCGGTCTGGCATGGCTCATTTGTGGAGGAGGGCAATCTTTCGGTCACGATTTCGGTCCTGAGGAAGGCCCTTAACGACGATCGCGGCCAACATAAATACATCGAGACCGTGTCCAAGCGGGGCTATCGTTTTGTCGCCGATGTTCGGCGTGTGGGCGATCCCGAAATCCTGGCTACGCCGGTTCAGGCAGATGCCCCAGTAGCTGGTGAGTACATCCCGCAGCCGGGCCAACTCTCCGGCATTGTGTTCAAGCCGGTCGCCGCTTCTGCGAGAGCCCTTCGCTCGAGCGTGCTGGTGGCCGCGCTGGGCTTGGCCGTAATCGCAATCTCGCTTCTGGTTCGGATGGCAGTTCGCCGTGGAGATGGGAGCAATCAAGTTGAAGCGGCGGTAACGATTCATTCTCTTGCCGTTCTTCCGTTCCAAACTCTGGGTGCAAAAAGCGGCGACGAATACCTGGGGCTGGGGATGGCGGATGCGTTGATCACAAAGCTCGGCAACACTGGAAAGATCATCGTCCGCCCGACCAGCGCCATTCAGAAATACGCTGAAAAAGGACTGAGCCCGCAGGCCGCTGGTCTGGAGCAGAACGTCGATGCCGTTCTCGACGGGCGCATCCAGCGAGGGTCTGACCGCGTTCGTTTGTCCGTGCAACTCATCCGCGTGCGCGATGGCGTGCAGCTCTGGGGCGAAAGCTTCGACAAGGAATTTACCGACATTTTTGCCCTCGAAGACTCACTCTCGGAACGCGTTGCCCAGTCGATCCGCTTGAAACTCACGGGGGAAGAAACGCGCCGGTTTGCCAAACGATCTACGGAGAGGCCAGAGGCTTATGAGGCGTACGTTAAAGGACGTTATTTCTGGAACAAGCGAACCGAAAAGGGGATGAGGAAGGGCCTCGAATACTTCCGCCAGGCGATCGCGCTCGATCCAACGTTTGCGGAAGGCTACGTGGGCGTAGCGGATTCTTATGCCACTCTGGGTCTATACGCACTGCTTCCGCCGAAAGAGGCGTTCCCCGCCGCCAAGGAAGCGGCCAAGCGAGCTTTGGAAATGGACGACGGACTGGCGGAAGCCCACGCCAGTTTGGGGTTCATTCACTTTTATTACGATTGGAATGCGGCCGAGGCTGTAAAAGAATTCCAGCGGGCGCTCGTCGAGAACCCGAATTACGCTATGGCGCACTCGTGGTACGGCGAAAACCTTGCCGCGATGGGGCGCTTTCAGGAATCGTCTGCCGAGACACAGCGCGCCATGGAGGGCGATCCGCTTTCGTTAATCATCGCCAGTAATGCGGGGTGGACGTTCTCTCTTGCAGGCAGAATCGACGAGGCGATTGAAATCCTCAAGAAGGCGATCGATGTCGACCCCAACTTTCCGCGCACGCACTTTCGCCTCGGCAGAGCCTACGAGCAGAAGAAGTCGTACGATTTGGCGATCTTGGAATTGGAGCGAGCCGTGAGCCTATCGCCCGAGGATGCCTGCTACAAAGGTTCGCTCGGTCACGCCTACGCGGTGTCGGGACACGTGGACAAGGCGCGCAAGGTGTTGCAGGAACTGGAAGCGCGCACCGGACAGCCCTATGTGCCGGCATATGCCATTGCGCTGGTCCATGCTGGACTGGGCGAAAACGATCGTGCCTTTAGCTGGCTGCAAAGAGCTTTCGACGATCGATCCACGCCAATGGCCTTCTTGAAATGGGATCCCCAACTCAGCGGACTTCACTCCGATCCGCGATTTGCGCAGCTTGTGCAGCGCATCAGTTTCTGACGTAGGCCGCGACGCTCGGCGCACTCGACGCCCGCTCATGGGCCAGAAGCCGGTCAACTTACTGTATCGATAGCTTCGCTGCCAAGCCGTCCTTAACAGCCTGCGGAAGCCTGTCGGCATCCGCCAGCATCAGGCTGACTTGCCACAGTTCAGTGTCAGATAAAGTATTCTTGAATCCCGGCATCCCGGTTAGACGGATCCCATTGCCCACCTTCCAGTAGGTCTCGCCCACAGGATCGTCGGTTACTCCGTGCTTGAACAACTGCGGAACGTGCGGAAACATTCCTTTAGAGATATTGGTCTCGGGCTGGCCCGGAAGGCCATGGCAGACGGCGCAATTCGCTCGATAGATCTGCGCTCCCGCCGCATAATTCGATTCACTCGAAGCGATTGCCGGGTTCTTTGGCATTTCTCGACCAATCCTGGCGTGCAGCGCCAGCTTCGCCAACATTTGTTCGAATGGCATTGGGGCTGCCGAAGTCGCAACCGGAGCGGCGCCGATGGCAAAATAGGCGAACAGACCGACGGCAACCACCACCAGACCGAAAATCAACCCAAACAGGAAACCCTTCATTTCCTCTCTCCTCCCAGCTTTACCAATGCAACATTCGCGTGAGCGAACAGAAAAAATATCACAACCAATATGAAACGCAGGTGAAAACGAGACGCGAATCATTTCGCGGCCGCCAACTCAATGTACGTTCTTGTCGAGCCAGCTCATGAAATATTTCGCAATCTCAGCGCTGTTTTTTTCCGACATCATTTGATGGCCATTGCCGAGCAGGCCGACATCTTCCAGGTTGACGTATTCGGTCCTCACCCCAGCCTGGTTGAGCCATTTCGCGACACAGCGGGCGTATGGGCGGTGATAGCTTGCCTCTCCGGACACATTGAGAATCGGAATCCCTTCCAGGTTTATGAGTTTGCGTGCCGGCTCTTTTTGGATCCAGCAGGGCACAAGATCCGGTGCATCGGCCTTCTCTTCGCGAACCGTCTGCAATTCCGAAGCTTCTTTGATTGGGGGATCATAGTGAATCGGAAAATTGGTCAGGCCCCAGACGTGCCCCGGACCTTTTGCGTCCAATTCCGCGTTCTCGATGGGAGGGCCCCAGGGTTCGGCGGCAACAATGCCTTTGATCAGCTTCGGCCGTGCATCTGCCAGCAGCCAGCCAGAAGTTGCCAGCCGTGAGTGCAAAAGCAGGATGACCGGTTTGCCGATCAAGTCTACGAGCTGTACCAGGTCATCGGCGGCCAGCGGTTCCATGTCATCGGCAGTCGGAAATCCAAGTTCAGTCTTGGCGAAATAATCGAATACCGGGTCGCCGATCTGGCCTCTGTTCGGCCCATCGCTCGGCCATTGCGTGTATTTCTTCGACTGCGGCCAATAGCGTTGCGGGTTTGTGGGCGGGTGGCCGCCAGTCCACACCTCCTCCATGTGCTCGGCCGTGCGCGGGCCGCTAATTTCGCCATCAAGACCCGGCACATAAGCGGCACGTCCGCGCCCCGGAAAATCCATCATGTAGATGGTATATCCCTGGTTGACGAAGTCATAAGCCCAGCCCGGCCGCCCGTCGGGAGTTTGCAGCAACGCGATGTTGGTTTGTCCCCCCCCCGCCTGCACGAATAATATCGGATACGGATGTCGAATCTTCTTTGGCACCCACACTTCAACATACATGGCGCCGCGCATGTGTTCCTTGCCTGGCTCGCCCACCCACTTGCCACCCACGTAAAAATGGCCCTGGCGTCCAATGTTTTCTGTAGAAAAAGTTGGGACCGATGTCAGAGGAATCGATACTCTGGCGTCGTCAGCATTGACGGGGAACTCGCAGGGCACAGCAGCTAATGCCAGCACAAAAACCGCAGTCAATATTCTCGTCTTTATCAAAATAAATTTCCCTTAGAATTGCAGGTTTTGTTTGCCATCTACTCGCACTCGGACGCAAGTAGCGAGGCATCTTGTTAATTACCGTATCGCTGTAAGCGGTGTCAATGAGCGCGACCGTGCGGTGGAAGAGGAATTTGAAGTCAAACAAAGGAAAAACAGATGAACCACAAAGAAATACGAAGTATCACGAAGACCGCTTCAGTTTTCCCTCGCGTACCATCGTTCCCTTCGTGGTTCGCGTGTTGTCTCATCAGTTACACTGCTCGTCATGAGCGAACGTCTCAAGGGAAAAATTGGAATCATAACCGGCGCGGGTAGCGGGATTGGCCGTGCATGCGCAATAACCATGGCGAGAGAAGGAGCGCGAGTTGCGCTCGTCGGCAGGCGTAAGGATCGCATCGAACAGGTGGCACGCGAGATAGGGGATTCTGCGCTGGCGATTCAAGCCGATGTTTCCAAGACCAGCGAAATTAATCGCTTGCTTGAGGAGACGGTGAAGCGCTTCGGCGGACTGAACTTTCTACTCAACAACGCCGGAGTCTTGCACGTGGGAACTGCAGAGCAAATTACCGAAGAGCAGTGGGACGAAACGTTCAATGTGAACGTTCGCGGGCTTTGGCTGCTTTCGCGCGCTGCGTTGCCCCATATGAGAAAGGCCGGCGGGGGCTCGATTATCAACATCGCTTCCGTACTCGGATTGGTCGGCGCGCGCAATCGTGCAGCCTACGCTCCATCCAAGGGTGCGGTGATCCAGTTGACTAAAAGTATGGCCGTTGATCACGGGCATGAAAAAATCCGGGTGAATGCGATCTGTCCGGCATTCGTTGAGAGCGAACTGACGGAACGTCTAATCGGCCAGGCAACCGATGCTGAGGCATTTCGCCGGGACCGAATCGCTGCCCTTCCTATTGGAAGAGTCGGCCGTCCCGAGGATATTGCTGGTCTTGCGGTCTATTTAGCGAGCGATGAGTCATCGTGGGTGACCGGAGCCGCCATGTCGGTAGATGGAGGCTATGCCGCGGTCTAACGGGTAATGCCCCATCTGAACTCGAGAGCGTATCTTACTTGGCTAGTTGACCGGGATGAATGCCTTCGCCCAGAACGAAGGTCGATCCTACGCTGCCCACCACGGCTGACGATCGAGGTAGGCCGAGTCGCTCCCGAATTCGATACACTGCTTCGATGCCCGTGCAGTGCGCGCCCAGCAGATTCGCCACTTTGAAATCTTTCAACTTGTCAGCCGTCCAATTCAGTTGATCGTCAGTCGCGGGGAAGAGATGCAATCCGCCGACAATCGCTTGCACCGGTTGATCGGGAAATTGTTCTCGACTGAAGGTGAGAATATTGATGATTCCCGCATGTCCGCAGCCGGTGATCACGACCAGCCCCTTCGGTGTATTCAGCACCAGCGATTGATCCTCGGGAATCGTGTCTTCCACCACGCCTGCCGGGGTCTGCACTTTTCCGGTGCTGCTCCAGTTATGCTCCGGATACTTGCGCGGCACCGGCCCGGTCAGCCACCAGCCCGGAAGGATTTCCGCGGCCTCGTCGTGTTCGATGAATTTTCCGCCCGTAGCTTCGTAGTCTTTCCTGAGAGCGATCATCGTGTTCTCCTCACCCTCTGGCCCGGGACGGCTGTAGAAAATACCGCGCGACACATGAACCACTGACATCGCCGCTGGATTTGTTTTCATCATCTCCTTGCGAAGGCTCATCAGCCCGCTGACGTGATCCCAGTGATTGTGTGTGAGGATCACTTCCTTGACGTCGGAGAGGTCAATCTTCAAATCGTGTGCGTTTTGCAGCACGGTATCGGCATGAGCTCCCGTATCCAGTAGAACGCGGTGGCCATCGGCTTCGATCAGCGCCGAGAATCCCCACTCGCCCATGCCCTTCGCGTCGCCTACCAGCATGGTCGAGAGCAAGGTGACTTTCAGAGTGTGGACTTGCGCAGGCGCCTTCGCGGCGGAGGCGGCCGCACTTGTCTGAGCCTCGGCACGCTGCATGTTTACAATTGAGAGCGAGAAAACGAGCAGTGCCGCTGCAACCTGAACCCAGCAAAATCGCGTAACTCTATTCATGTATGTCGCTTCCTGGGGCGCGCCTTGATCGTACCCTATAAAAGGCTGCGAATAGATCATGAGATCGCAAATTGTTCGGAATTTTGGCCCAATTTTCAGATTCGCCGTTTATAGTCGCATGGACTTCCTGGGGTCCATGAAGAACAGAGTAGCTCCGGTTCAGAGGACGCATGGGATATTTACCAGGATACGGGGAGAAAAACATGAAGAGATTTCTGGCTGCTGTTTTGGGAGTTTTCGTTATCGTTTCATCGGCCTCGTCGGCGGGCTCCCAGCAAAGTGGCGAGAAGACCTCACTCGCAAAAAGCGGAGCGAAAGAGGGGAAAGAAAGTGCAACTGCATCAGCCCAAAGACCGCTTGTTTTATCCGGTTCCGTTCCCATGGATGGTGTGAAAGGGCGTATCGATCATTTCGCTTCCGGCAACGGGCGCGTCTTTATTTCTGCGCTTGGCAACAACACAGTGGAAGTGATCAATCTGTTCGGGGGAATCGTTGAACACACCATCACCGGCGTGCCCAATCCCCAGGGCGTGGCTTTTTCGCCTGACGCCAATAAGCTCTTCGTGGCCAGCGCGCAGGGGAAACTCTACATCTATGACGCAGACTCTTTTAATCTCATCGCAACCCTGGATTTCGACGGGGGAGCCGATAACTTGCGTTACGACGCAGCCACCAAGCGTGTTTATGTGGGCTGCGGCGACGACGAGAAGAATGGGGCCATCGCCGCTGTCGATGCCATGACGAACCAGCGTCTCGACGAGGAATATAAGATTGGCGGCGAACCTGAGTCTTTCCAACTCGAAAGCTCAGGCCCCAACATTTATGTAAACATTCCAGACCTGAAACAGATCGCGGTGATCAATCGAGAAACGAAGAAGATCACGAGATGGCCGCTGGCGGGTCTGCGCAAGAATTTTCCCATGGCGCTCGACGAGGCGGATCATCGGCTATTCGTCGGCATACGCGAACCGGCGCGGCTGGCCGTGTTCGACACTACTTCGGGGCACATGATCGCGACCCTGCCCAGCGCTGAGGATACCGACGATCTTTACTATGATGCCGAGCACAAGCGTATTTATGTGCCGGGAGGAGAGGGCGTCATCTACATTTTCCAATTGAACGATCCCGATCACTATCGGCTGCTTGCCAAAATTCCCACAGCCTTGGGAGCGCGGACCGCCGGATATTTCGGAAGACAGAAGAAGGGCACGCACCGCTTCTTCTTGGCTGTCCCGGCTCGCGGCGGGCAGAGCGCGGAGATGAGAATCTACACCATCCAGGAGTGAATTCTAGAGAAGTGGTGGAGGCGGCGGGAGTCGAACTATGCAGCGTGTTGAGAACACGTAAGTGCTGATTCTAGGAACTCCCACAACGGCTAAAAAGGCTCCATTGCCCAATCCGTTGCACGTTTATTGTACGAAAATGTTTTTCGCCCAATCAAGTGCTCGTGAAGGTACATGCAAGCGGCATCTGTTACACCGACGTCCACCAAACGCTCGGGTACTTGCCCGGACCATTCCCCGAATCCTAGGCCACGAGCCGGTCGAGTTACTACGCGGAGGGGTGTGTCTTATCGGGAGAAGCTGGCTCGAAACTTCCCGACATTGCAAACGCAGCGTGCAGTCTTATCGCTTGCCTGGGAACTTCTAGCCAGAGCTCCGGCCATCTCCCATGGACGGTGCCAAGTAGTGAGGGGCACAATTTGGCAATGTGTCGACAGCAACTAGAGTGAGCGCAGAAAATCGATGATTTCCTGCTGCTCCTGAACGGTCATCTTATTGAAGTGTTCGATGACCTTATTGGCTTCGCTGCCGTGGCTCCGGTGAGCCACGATGGCGTCAACCAGGTTGGACGTACGCCCATCATGGAGGAAGAAGACCCGTTGTCCGACGCCCCAGAGAGGAGCAGTTCGGAACTCGTCGGGGCCGGCGCCGCCTTGCGTAATGCCGTCGGCCAGGCCTTTGCCCATGTGGTGCACGAGCAGGTCGGAGAAAAGATTCGCGGTTTGATTGGAAAGCGCAGCACTCGGCCTGGTCGCGGAGCCGCTCGCAATCATTGCTGCCGTGGTAAATGACGGTGTATGGCAGTGTACACATCCAACCTGCGCAAACAAGTCGCGCCCCTTTTCGCTGGACGGAGTGGGGGGAGCCGGCATGGGTGGAGCGAGCATCCGCATGAAGTTGGCAAACGCTTCGATATCGGAGATGACCGCGGGGTTCGAAATGCCTCTCGAATTGCCGGTGGTCGGGGGATCGGTTGTGAAGTTAAGGGTGTCGTTGGGAGTGGGGTTGAAGATACAGCCGGGTGTTTCGTCGCGCTCTTGTGGGAATAGCTGGTTCGAGATTCCCATCTCGACGTTGTAGGCCTCGCCCGCGAACATGAGAAGGGATTTGTTCTGCGCCTTCCACCCGAAGCGGGTGATAGTTCCATCGTTGGCACTGAGATTCACGTTTCCGCTGAGGTGCGCGTTCGCGTGTCCGTGAATACCCAGCTGCGACTTCGCCGATGCATTGGCCTGCTGGTTGGCAAGGATGGCCGAATCGGAAACCCCTTCAATCAGCCCTTCACCAAAGACCGGAGTCGGGATTCTGAAAATAATGTTTGGATTCCCCCCTTGGCCGGTAAGCGGATTTCCCGCGGGCAGAAAATCGAATTGGCCGATATTGCATCCGGGGGCGTCAGTTCGTCCCGTGATCACGAAGAGGTCATGCACTTCGCCATCCGCGTTGCCGTTGCTCTGCTTAAACCGTGCTTCGCGGATGGGACCGTTTGGCACGATGAACCATGGCACTGTGTTCTTGGCTCCATCCAAAGCGGCAACTCCGGGCAAGGGATTTTTCGCCGGGCTGGTTCCGCCCATGTTGGGCTGCGAGTGGCAGGAGAAACACTGATTTGAGTTAAAGCGGGGGCCAAGGCCGTTGTTCGTGCCCTTGTTTACAACCTCGATTTCAGCGAACCTCGCCTGGCCATCCAGGAAGAACGCAGTCTCGTCCGCTGTGAGACCCCGCAGCGGGCCACCGGCACCCGCCACGCCACCGCGCACGCCTGGGTCTACCGGAGCTGATCTGGTTTGGCCCAAGGTGTAGCCACATGTGATCAAGGCCACGGTCAATATTCCGCAGAGACTCTTGGGCCTAATTCTCCCCAATGTCATCATCACATCACCTCATTAGCCAAGAATGCCGGTATTGTAAACGAGACTCTCACCTGTCTTTGACTCAGTAGGGCATGGCATCTATTCACAGAACGGCACTTTCTAGACTTGAAAATGCTTAGGTCTAGCCTCTCATTGCTTGACCTTCGCGGGCCAGCTGCCTTGCGGGCTACAACAGTTCGCGAGCTCGGGCGAGCCTTATCTTGTTCGGATCAGGGAAGGGTGGCCGACGATATGCTCAGAAAGAAGATCCGAAGGCGCCGAGGCAGGCGTGGCTGGGGGCTCGCTTCGACTAAACCCCTTCATGAGCTCACCGGGCCTTCAGAGCCGCTGCCCCTTGTGGCGCTTCGCCGAGGCCGCCGGACCGCCCTGATTCTCCCGCTCTTTCCTCCACCGCAGAAGAACCGATCATGACCATCGGACTCAAGCCCGGAAATGCCGACCCCGCGCGGCATCTCGACACTCTCAAGAACCTCTCCAGTTCGAGGATCGATTCGCCTCAAATCACTG
>Ga0209422_1000025_pt1 | contig 38980 bp, 38 predicted proteins | sample BlaSpr_A8_OM2_M3_FD_187983 | JGI IMG/M metagenome (GOLD analysis project Ga0209422, IMG submission 187983) | Forest soil microbial communities from Thunder Bay, Ontario, Canada - Black Spruce, Ontario site 2_A8_OM2_M3 (SPAdes) (version 2) | ecosystem: Environmental > Terrestrial > Soil > Boreal... | reverse complement strand
TCGCTTTTTTGCAAGCGGGAGGTGTGGATGCCGTGGAAAGCGAGTTCGGTTATGGAAGAACGCCTTCGCTTTGTCGCCCGCCTGCTGGACGGGGAGGCCATGACGGACGTATGTCGGGATTTCGGGGTATCACGTAAGACCGGCTACAAGATTTTCGATCGCTACAAGGAGCACGGGCTGGTGGCCTTGAGCGATCGCTCAAGGCGGCCGGTGCGCTATGCCAATCAGTTGCCGCAGCAGCTTGAGAGCCTGATTGTCCGGCTCAAGACCGAGAAGCCGCACTGGGGCGCGCGCAAGATCCGTGAGCTCCTGGTGCGGCGGCTCGATGGAGACCTCAGGGTTCCGGCCAAAAGCACCATCCATGCGGTCCTCGACCGTCATGGTCTGGTCAGGCGCAGCGGCGGGCCGCGCCATCGCGCGCGCGGCACGCCGCTGTCCGAGGGCGCCATGCCCAATGATCTGTGGTGCGCCGACTTCAAGGGCGAGTTCAAGCTTGGCAATGGCCGCTACTGCTATCCGCTGACCGTCACGGATCACGCCTCGCGCTTCCTGCTGTTGTGCGAGGCGCTCGATTCGACACGCGAACAGCCTGCAATTACCGCCTTCGAGAGGCTGTTCCGCGATCGTGGCTTGCCATTTGCCATTCGCTCCGACAACGGCGTGCCCTTCGCCAGTCCCAATGCCTTGTTCAACCTCTCAAAGCTTTCGGTGTGGTGGCTCCGGCTCGGTATTGCGATCGAACGCATCAAACCCGGTCATCCGCAGCAAAACGGCCGCCATGAGCGCATGCACCTCACCCTCAAAAAGGAGGCGACCCGCCCGCCAGGCTTCAATAGCCTGCAGCAGCAGGCGCGCTTCGATGCCTTTCTCCGCGAGTTCAATGCCGAACGTCCGCACGAGGCTCTCGACATGAAGTGCCCTGCCGAGCTCTACACCGCCTCAGCGCGCTCCTATGCCGGCCTGCCGGAACTGACCTATCCGTTCCACGATCGCGACGTTCTCGTCACCGCTTGCGGACGTCTCTGCCTGCATCGCAAGAGAATCAACATCTCCACCGTGCTGGCTGGCCAGAAACTCGGAATCAAGGAGGTCGACGAGGGTATTTGGCTCGCCAGCTTCATGCACTATGATCTCGGCTACTTCGACCTCGAGCAGAAAACCTTGCAACCCCTCGACAACCCGTTCGGCACGAGGTTGTCACCTATGTCTTAGGTACGTTGTGTTACCTATGTGTCCGGGCTGGACAGCGAAGGGGTGGCGGAGCCGGAGGGATTCGAACCCTCGATAGGGCTTTACAACCCTATAACGGTTTAGCAAACCGCCGCCTTCAGCCACTCGGCCACAGCTCCGTTAAGGCCGATATGCCCGACACAGGGGTGAGCCGCAAGCGGCAGATTCGGGGCTGCCGGATTCGTGAGCCACTTATCGGCTCGCGGATGATCAATGCAGGTTGTCGGAGCTTCTCTTATATGAAGTTGCACGCGCCGGTTAAGCGCGCACTTCGATTTTTCCAAACGCCGTTTCTGAACGCGATGCACTTATCCCGGCTATTCCCTTGCCGCAGATGAAAATGCATTTTAGGCCCTAAAAATATGGGTTTTTCACAATCTCGTCATTTGCGGTATGGAATTCGGTTGTCAGGGTTCCAGCCGTGCCGATTCGTCGGTGCGTGACGATCCGGGCTTCGACAAAGACATTCTCCGTCGGCGATTGCTGCCGAAATAGCGACTGCATTCGCGTCCAGTTCCGTGATGCATTTTCGCGCAATGATTGGCCGGGGCCGTTCGCGATCGTGGCGCGATTCGGGGTGAATCCGGCGGACGAAAGGCGGAAAGCCGGCGAGCAGAGTGCTCACACATCAATCTGCCGACGAAATGGAACTAATCGAAAACAGTCTTGTGGAACAAAGACTTGCGATGAAAGTTCGATCACGACTGCGTGTTATTTGTGCAACACCCTTCCAAAAACGCGCTGACTTGCGCCGTTCCGAGCGGTTCCTTTGTTGCGTGTGCAGATGCCTTCGGTAATTGTGATGTTGCGACGGAGGGGGGCATCCCGAGGTCGTCCCGTTCTAGGTGGTTCGCTTAAGTCCCTCGCGTTCATGCGGGAGTGTCCGAAGGCGCGAAGCGGCTAAGCGGGTTTCAAGGGATTAAGGGAACCAACCTTGGGGTGATTTCACCCGGCGGATCCGGAACCTTCCCTACAGAGCAACTTGGAGGTTAACATGAAGATGGTTAAGAGCCTTATCCTCGGCTCAGCGGCGGGTCTCGTCGCCATGAGTGGGGCACAGGCGGCTGATCTTCCCGTCAAGGCCAAAGCGGTCGAATACGTGAGGATCTGCTCCCTGTATGGTGCCGGTTTCTTCTACATTCCGGGCACCGACACCTGCATCAAGCTGGGTGGTTATCTGCGCGTCGACAGCACGTTCAACGGCGGCGTCTACGATCAGCCGTTCTACAGCGGTGACGGCGGTCAGGGCAACCGGTTCGCCGACCGGATCAATAGCCGTTCTCGTATGGCTTTGACGGTTGATACCCGTACCGCCACCGAATACGGCGTCGTCCGCACCTTCGCTCAGGGCGACTTCCAATTCCAGAACTTCGGCAGCTCGCAACCGGCCACCATCTCGCCGGTCAGTACGCTCGCTGGTATCAGCAATGCGTTTCTTAGCAATCCCGGCGGCGGCTATGTCGCGGTCGAAAACGCGTTCATCCAGTTCGCCGGCTTCACCTTCGGTAAGTCTGCTTCGGCCTATGCGTCGCCCTGGCATGGTTATCCGGGCAACAACACCTCGTTCCTGATCGGCGGCCACGATACGGTCACCGGCGTGAACAACATCCAGTACTCCGCGCAGTTCGGCAACGGCGTGTCCGCCACCATCGGCCTAGATGATCCGACCGTGTTTAACCGCACCGGATTGTACAACCTCTCCCAGGGCATTGCCGGGAGCGGTTTTGGCCAGACCGCGTACGGCGGCTTTGTAGCTCCGGACCTCGTTGGCAACGTCCGCGTCGACCAGGCTTGGGGTCTGTTCCAGGTGTCGGGTGCGTTGCATACCGTCAATGCTTCCTACAACGTCCTTGGTGCTGGCGGTGTTGGTTTGGCGGGTGCGACCGCTGCGACCGACTCCGTCCTGTCGGGTCATCCCGACACCAAGTTGGGTGGATCGGTGATGGTCGCGTTGCAGATCAAGAACATCCCGACCGGTCCCGGCGACGACATCAAGTTCGATGCGAGCTGGGCAAAGGGTGACACCAAGAACGTGATCTCCACATCGGGCGCATCGCCATCCTTCGCGATGCTTGGTGGTGTTCCCGGTCAGTTCGGACCCAATAACAGCTACGGGTTCGGTGCGACCACTGATGGCATGTATCTCCCGACCGCCTTCGGCGGCGATGGATCCATCCATCTGACGGAAGCTTTTGGTGTTCGCGGCGCGTTCAACCACAACTGGGATCCCTACTGGTCGAGCAGCTTGTTCGGCGGCGTGGGCTGGGTGCGGCATGACGCTGTCGAGGCAGCCGAGTACTGTGCGGTCTTCGCGCTCACACATCCCGGTCTCGGCACGACCTATGCCTGCAATCCGAACTTTGCCCTTTCGGAACTCGGTGTCGTGACCCGCTGGACTCCAGTCAAGAACCTGACGTTCTCGGCCGAAGCGATGTGGACCCATCTGCAAACAGCCATGTCGGGCTTCTCGGTCTTCTCGCCGGGTGCTCCCCAGCCGACCCAAGCTTATGACTTCAAGAACCAGGACACGGTGTCCGTCAACGTTCGCGTTCAGCGCAACTTCTGATCTCGACCGTCTGACAACTCTCCAAGGAAAACCCCCGGCAGGCAACTGCCGGGGGTTTTTCTTGTGCCGGGCGTCAGAAAGTCTCGTGTCCCGGTGCAGCGTTCTCCCGGCGATGCCAACGGGTCGCGCGGATGCGCGCCCGATGACAGGCTCCGCATCGTCCGGTACGATGCACCGCAGAGCCGGGACCCATGAAAGTAGCGTGGATCCCGGATTGGCAGCGCACCACGCCGAAGCATACCGCGTCGAAGACGCGCGTGAACGCGCTTACGGCGCTGCGCAGCATCCGGGGCACGCGCCAGGCAAACGCGACGTCGCTATTCGATGCTGGCGCCCCGGTGCAGGTCGGCCTCGATCTGGAGCCGCGTGCCGCCGCCGAATCTGAAACGATAGACCTGCAGGTTCTCCATGATCCGCTGCACGTAATTGCGGGTCTCGGAGAACGGGATCAGCTCGACCCAGTCGACCGCGTCGACCTTGGGATCGCGCGGATCGCCGTAGCGCTCGACCCATTTCTTGACGCTGCCGCGGCCGGCATTGTAGGCGGCGAATGTCATGATGTAGGAGCCGCGATAGTCCTCGATCAGTCCGCCGAGCTCGGCGGCGCCGAGGGCGGCATTGTAAACCGGATCGGTCTTCATCCGGCCGAGATCGAAGCCGACGCCGGCCCTCTTGCAGACGTAGCGGCCCGCGTCCGGCGTCACCTGCATCAGCCCGTAGGCCTGCGCCGGCGAGACCACCGACGGGTTGAAGGCGCTCTCCTGCCGCGCGATCGCGAACACGATGCTCTGCTCGATCTGCGGCCCGATCGACTTGAACGGCGGGATCCCCGTCACCGGGTAGGCGTAGAAATCGAACGGCAGCCCGCGGTTGAGCGCGGCCTTGCCGACCAGCAGCATGTTGCGGGCGTCGCCATAGCGCGAGGCCAGTTCGCCGAGGCCGACCAGCGCGTCGGGGTCGCCGTTTTCGCCCATGTCGGCGAAAATCGGGACCGCAAGCTCGCGTTCGTCGAGCTCATAGAGCAATTGCGTGGCGCGGACGATCTCGAGCCTCTCGATGCCGCGCAACCGGGCTGCGGGAACGCCGTTGAGCTCGATCTGGGGCAGGCCGAGTTTGGCGCGCGCCAACTGACCGTAATAGCTGGTCGATTGCGCCGCCGCCGCGGTGTAGGCGGCGCGCGCCTCCTGTGAGCGGCCCGAAGCCTCCGCGGCGCGGCCCTGCCAGTAGCCGGCGCGCGCCAGCGTGGTCGGGTTGACGCTGCCGACGCCGATGCGCGCAAAGTGCTGCGCGGCGGTGGCCGGATCGGTGAGAAAGCGCAGCGCAATCCAGCCCGCCGTGAATTCCTGCTCGGTCTTGTAGATGTCGCGCGCCGGAAGTGCCGCGTCGCGCGCGATCAGATAGGCGGTGCGGTACTCGCCGGTATCGATCATCTTGCGCGACAGCAATCGCCGCTCGATCCACCATTCGTCGACGTTGTAGAGCCGCGGCGGGTCTTTCGGCGCGGCGAGCATCAGCTGGGCTGCCTCGGCGAATTTCTCCTCGCGGCGAAGCAGCTGGATCCGGCTGAAGATATAGCCGGGATCGCTGTGCAGTTCGTTCGGAACCGCATCCAGCAGCGCCCTGGAATTGGAGGCCTTGCGATAGGCCGCAACGCGCGCCTTGGCGAGCGCGACTTGAGCCGGGCCCAGCCGCCTGGCGGCCCGCATCGCGGCCTCGTGCTCGCTGCCGTACAACAACAGATCCATCCGCGCCTTCTGGTCGCCCGGCGTCAGAAGCGCACCGAACAGGTCGAGCGCGGCCTCTTCGGTGTCTTCGGACATCGAATCGGTTCGCCAGGCGTCGCGCACCAGGCGCTCCGCATTGGCGCGGTCGCCGCGCGCCAGCATCGCGCGCGCCAGCGAGAACTTGCCCTTGGCCGACACTGGCGACTCGTTTTCGAACCATGCCCACACCGTGGCATCCTCACGATGGTCGTCCCACAGCGCCGCTTCGAGGCGCCGGCGCAGGAAGGTCTGTGAGGGCCAGCTCGGATTGGCCGCGATGAATGCGCGATAGCGTTCGACCGATGCGCCGTTGTCGTCGCTGCGCAGGATGATCCATTCGGCGAGCTTCCGGGCGACCGGATCCGATATCGCTGCCTCCGCCTGGGTCGCATCCGCGGGGTTGTGCTTGCGAACCAGTTCGATCACGTTCTCCAGCGCATCGGTATCGGTCCGCGAGGTCGATGCAGTCGCTGCCACCGCTGCGGGCGCCGGCGGCGGCTTGCGCGGCGTCGGCAGCGCCGCATGCTGGCGAGTCGCGGGGGCGAGGCTTGCCGGTGCAGTTGTCATGGCGGGAACCGTAATCCTGGCCGCTGTGGTGGCTGCGGGCGGGGTCGTTCTGGGCACGACGTTGCGTGCGATCGGCCGTGGCTTCGGCAATGGAACTTTGGGTTTGGCCGAGGCGTCCGCCGCCCACATTCCCGCGGCCAGCATCAGGCTCGTCGCCAAAGCAGTGGATCGCAATGCGGCTGCGCGGGAGGGTGCGGTCACGACATTCCCTGACGGCGAATCATTCAATCGCTGAGGCCTAGCTCTATTTGATTGAATATGTGGACAAAATAGTAAAATTCGCGAGGCGTCCGGCATGTCTGCGCCTGCACCACGGCAAAATCGCGGCTGCGGCGGGGCAGTGGCCGGTCCAGCGCGGGCCTTTCGCCCGCCCGCCAGACCCGATATGAATTGTCACGAATTGCCGGTTCTGGTGGCGGGCAAGGCCTTAAAGCGCGCGTTCGGAGGAAGTCCATGGCAGCGAAGACAAATTTCCGGGGTTCATTCACCGCCTTGGTCACGCCGTTCAAGAACGGCTCGCTGGATGAGGCGGCCTTCCGCGGCCTGGTCAGCTGGCAAATCGCCGAGGGCACCCATGGCCTGGTGCCGGTCGGCACCACAGGTGAAAGCCCGACGGTGAGCCACGACGAGCACAGGCGCGTGGTCGAATGGTGCATCGACGAGGCGGGGGGACGCGTTCCCGTGATCGCCGGCGCCGGCTCCAATTCGACCCGCGAGGCGATCGAGCTTGCGGAGCACGCCGAGAAGGCGGGCGCCAGCGCGGTGCTGGTGGTGACACCGTACTACAACAAGCCGACCCAGGAAGGCATGTACCAGCACTTCAAGGCGATCAACGACGCGATCGGCATTCCGATCATCATCTACAACATTCCGCCGCGGTCGGTGATCGACATGAGCGTGGACACCATGGCGCGGCTGTTCGAACTGAAGAACATCGCCGGCGTCAAGGATGCGACCGCGAGCATGGTGCGGGTTTCGCAGCAGCGGGCGAAGATGGGCGAGGATTTCAACCAGCTGTCGGGCGAGGACGCCACCGTGCTCGGTTACATGGCCCATGGCGGTCACGGCTGCATCTCGGTCACCTCCAACGTGGCGCCGCGGCTGTGCTCCGAATTCCACGTCGCCTGGCAGAAGGGCGATCTCAAGACCGCGCTCAAGCTGCACGACAAGCTGATGCCGCTGCACAACAATCTCTTCATCGAATCCAATCCGGCGCCGGTGAAATACGCGCTTTCGCTGCTCGGCAAGATCGACGAGAAGCTGCGGCTGCCGATGGTGCCGGTGACCGAACCGACGCGCCAGGCGGTGCGCAGCGCCATGGTGCATGCGGGCCTGATCAACTAGGTCTGTCCCGAGCGATGGCCCATCCGGTCGCCGGCGTTGAGGAAAAGGGTTTGCGGATGCTGAAGGAATTCCGCGAATTCGCCATGAAGGGCAGCGTGGTCGACCTCGCGGTCGGCGTCATCATTGGTGCTGCGTTCGGCAGCATCGTGACCTCGCTGGTCGGCGACATCATCATGCCCGTGATCGGGGGGATCACCGGCGGGCTCGACTTCTCCAACTATTTCACGCCGCTGTCGAAGGCGGTCAGCGCGAGCAATCTCGCGGACGCCAAGAAACAGGGTGCGGTGCTGGCTTGGGGCAATTTTCTTACGCTGACGCTGAATTTCATCATCATCGCTTTCGTGCTGTTCATCGTCATTCGTTTCGTTAACACGCTGAGGCGCAAGGATGAGGCGGCGCCCGCGCCGCCGAAACCGACCCGTGAGGTGGAACTGCTGACCGAGATTCGCGATCTTCTCAAAAAGACTTGACGTGCACGCCAGGCCGCCTGGTGCTATCGCTGCGCGCTTTGCTGGAATAATCTTATCATGGCCGACAAAAACGAGCGCGCGATCAAGGTCGTCGCCGAGAACCGCAAGGCCCGGTTCAACTATGCGATCGAGGATACGATCGAGGCCGGGATTTCGCTGACCGGCACCGAGGTCAAGTCGATCCGCAACGGCAAGACCACGATCGCGGAATCCTATGCCGATTCGAAGGACGGCGAGATCTGGCTGATCAACGCCAACATCCCGGAATACCTGCAGGCCAACCGCTTCAATCACGAGCCGAAGCGGCCGCGCAAGCTGCTCCTGCACAAAAAACAGATCAACAAGCTGATGGGCGCGGTCGAGCGCGAAGGCATGACGCTGATTCCGCTAAAACTGTATTTCAACGAGCGCGGCCGCGCCAAGCTGCTTTTGGCGGTAGCCAAGGGCAAGAAACTGCACGACAAACGTGAGAGCGAAAAGAAGCGCGACTGGAGCCGCGAGAAAGGCCGCCTGCTGCGGGCGCGGGGATAGTGATTTCGGACCAAGGAACGAGAGCCCAATGAATCAGCGAAACCTCATGGAAGTCGACTGGAGCAAAATTCCGGCGCCGACCGACGATGGCGCGGCGGCGCATCTGGTGGGCAAGACGATGCCGCCGATCAGCCTGGTTGCGACCGACGATACGTCGGTGACGCTGTCGCAGCTTCCGGGGCGCACCGTGGTGTTCGCCTATCCCCGGACCGGCGAGCCCGGCAAGATCGCGCTGGTCGACGACTGGGACATGATCCCCGGTGCGCGCGGCTGCACACCGCAGACCTGCGCGTTTCGTGACCTATACGCGGAGCTGAAAGCCGCCGGCGCCGCCCATGTGTTCGGCCTGTCGACGCAGAGCAACGCCTACCAGACCGAGATGGCCTCGCGGCTGCATTTGCCGTTTCCGGTCCTGTCGGACGAGAAGCTGGAGCTGGTGCGTGCGCTCGACCTGCCGACCATGGAAGTGGCGGGACTGACGCTGATGAAACGGCTGGCGCTGATCGTCGACGACGCGCGCATTGCCCACGTGTTCTATCCGGTGTTCCCGCCCGATCGAAACGCCGGCGACGTGCTGGAATGGCTGAAGGAAAATCCGGTTTAGCGCCGGTTCGTGCCCCGGATGGGGCGCAGCGCCAACAGCGCGTTCACGCGCGTCTTCGACGCGCTATGCCTTCGCGGCGTGGTGCGCTGCTGATCGGGGGGCCCACGGGTTTACGCGATGAAACGTGGGTCCCGGCTCTGCGGAGCAGCGTGACCGGACGATGCGGAGCCTGTCATCGGGCGCGCATTCGCGCGACCCGTTGGCATCGCCGGGAGAACGCTGCATCGCGTCCGGGACACGCTCAGTCTTTTCCCAGATCCGCGCGCACCTTGGCGAAGACGTTGCGGAACATTTCGGGCGTCAGCACCCGCGTATTGGTGTTGTAGCGGGAGCAATGATAGCTGTCGTAAAGCGTGAGCTTGCCGGCCTGGTGGATCGCGCCGTGGGCGAACGGTGCGGCGGCGCTGCGAAGGCTGAGCGCCTTCAGCGCCGATTCATGCGCGATGCGGCCGAGCGCCACGATCGCGCGCAGCCTCGGCATTGCCGTGAGCGTCGCCGACAGGAATTGCCGGCAAGTGTTGATTTCCGCAGGCAGCGGCTTGTTCTGCGGCGGCACGCAGCGCACCGCGTTGCTGATCCGGCAATCGACCAGCGTCATGCCGTCGTCGGGCCGGGCCCGATATGTGCCCCTCGCAAAACCAAAATCGATCAGCGTCGCGTAAAGCAGGTCGCCGGCGAAGTCGCCGGTAAAGGGCCGACCGGTGCGGTTGGCGCCCTGAAGGCCCGGCGCGAGGCCGATGATCAGGAGCCGGGCGTTCGAATCGCCGAATGAAGGCACCGGCGAATTGAACCAGCTCGGTTCACGCGTCCGCGCGGCTTCGCGATAGCCGGCGAGCCTCGGGCAGAGCGGGCAATTGCGGTCGGGTTCGGTGCGGGGCAGGGCGCCGGCGGGCGGCAGCCCGCTCGGCTTTTCAGTCTCATTCGTCGAAATCGTCGTCATCGCCCCTCGGCGCCATCGTGGTGGCGCGCTGCAGGAATTGCGGCGCGTGGTGGCGCGGCTCGCGCGGGGGCGGACGCTCGGACGGATCGCGGCCGAGCTTGGATTGCAGTTCAACCAGATCGGTGAAGACGTCGGCCTGGCGCCGCAACTCGTCGGCGATCATCGGCGGCTGGCTCGAAATCGTCGAAACCACGGTGACCCGGACGCCGCGCCGCTGCACTGCCTCGACCAGCGAGCGGAAATCGCCGTCGCCGGAAAACAGCACGATCTGATCGACATGCTCGGCGAGCTCCATCGCGTCCACCGCGAGCTCGATATCCATGTTGCCCTTCACCTTGCGGCGGCCGGAAGCATCGATGAATTCCTTGGTCGCCTTGGTGACGACGGTATACCCGTTGTAGTCGAGCCAATCGATCAGGGGGCGGATCGAGGAGTACTCCTGATCCTCGATGATCGCGGTGTAGTAGAACGCGCGCAGCAGCGTGCCGCGGCTCTGGAATTCCTTGAGCAGGCGCTTGTAGTCGATGTCGAAACCGAGTGTTTTGGCGGTTGCATAGAGGTTGGCGCCGTCGATAAAGAGCGCGATCTTGTTGGTGGAAGAGACGGACATTCAGTTTCTCGCGTTGTTGTTAATGTTTTTGGCGCAGCGGCAACCGACCGCACCTTGCCAGGATTTGCTGTCTTAAGTCCGGTGAATCTCACCTCGACAAACACCACTGCAATTATGGTGAGGCGAGGGCGAAAAGACCAACACTTTGACGTTGCAATGAAGCGAATTCTTGTCCTGGACGGCATCGAACCGACATTTGGACGCTCCGGCCATCTGGCCCCGGGGAGGGGTTATCAGAGCCGAACTGGAAGGCAAATCACAAGATTGGTCTTGCGGAAAGTGCTTTAGACCTATAATTAGCGCCTATAACCAACATATTCGTCCCATTTAACGGAGCGACAGTCGATGGCGCGCGTCACCGTAGAAGACTGCATTGACAAGGTCGACAACCGGTTCGACCTGGTTCTGCTGGCGGCGCACCGCGCCCGCATGATCTCGTCGGGATCCCAGCTCACGATCGACCGCGATAACGACAAAAACCCGGTGGTATCGCTGCGGGAAATCGCGGATTCGACGATTTCGCCGGAGGATTTGCGCGAAGAACTGGTTCATTCGCTGCAGAAATTCGTCGAGGTGGACGAGCCTGAACCTGATACCGTACCCTTGATCGGGTCGGCGGGCGCCAGCGTCGATGCCGACGACACCGAGGTGGCGGTCGAGCGCATGACCGAGGAAGAGCTGCTGAAGGGCCTCGAGGGTTTGGCGCCGCCGGAGGAGCAGCCCGAAGAGGACGAGTGATCGGTCCTTTCTGCAACTTTTGGGTGTCATAATCCGCCAATTTACCAAAGGCCCGGACATCGTCCGGGCTTTTGCTATTTTTGACGCTTTTGGGGTTACCATGGGCCCGGATACGGGCGCGGTCGAAAGCGTTCGCCGATTTGATCGGAAAACGGCCGGTTTGGAGCTAGACTACCGCCTCAATGGGCAAAATCGGCCATTCGGTAGCCCGGAAGGGGACTGTTTGGCTCGATAGCGCACCAAATAATAAGAGCGGGCCGCAACCCGAGGTCCGCTCATAAAGGCAGTGAAATTCAATGGCGTATTGGCGCCGCAGCCCACCCCAGATGCAGGCCGCGACCGAATCGGTCGCCGTGGCGGCTTCCCCGGCTGTGCCGGTGGCTGCCAGGCCAGCCAAATCGCCGCGTTCGCGGATGATGCGGCAATACGATCTGGTCGAACGCGTCAGGTCCTATAACCCCGATACCAACGAAGACCTTTTGAACCGCGCCTATGTCTACGCCATGAAGGCGCATGGCGCGCAGACCCGCGCCTCCGGCGACCCGTATTTCTCGCACCCGCTGGAAGTCGCGGCGATCCTCACCGACCTCAAGCTCGACGACGCCACCATCGTCGCAGCCCTGTTGCATGACACCATCGAGGATACCGAGGCGACCCGCGCCGAAATCGACACCATCTTCGGCCACGAGATCGGCGCGCTGGTGGAAGGTCTCACCAAGCTGAAGCGGCTGGAGCTGGTATCGCGCGAGGCCAAGCAGGCCGAGAACCTGCGCAAGCTCTTGCTGGCGATCTCCGACGACGTCCGGGTGCTGCTGATCAAGCTCGCCGACCGCCTGCACAACATGCGCACGCTGGAATTCGTGCCGCCGGCCTCGCGCCACCGCATCGCCGAGGAGACCCTCGACATCTATGCGCCGCTTGCCGGGCGCATGGGCATGCAGGAGATGCGGGAGGAACTCGAGGACCTCTCGTTCCGGACGCTCGATCCGGAGGCCTACGCGGTGGTGATGCAGCGGCTGGATTCACTGGCCGAGCGCAACCGCAACCTGATCGGCGAGATCGAAAGCCAGCTCTCCAAGAACCTGCAGAAGAACGGCGTCACCGCGCATGTCTACGGCCGGCGCAAGCAGCCGTTTTCGATCTGGACCAAGATGGAACGCAAATCGGTCGGCTTCGAGCAATTGTCCGACATCTTCGGCTTCCGCGTGGTGATGAAGGACATCGAATCCTGCTACCGCGCGCTCGGCGTCGTGCACACCACGTGGCCGGTGGTGCCCGGCCGGTTTAAGGATTACATCTCGACGCCGAAGCAGAACGACTACCGTTCGATTCACACCACCGTGATCGGCCCCGGCAACCAGCGCGTCGAACTGCAGATTCGCACCGAGGAAATGGACCAGATCGCCGAATTCGGCATCGCCGCGCACGCCTTCTACAAGGATGGCGCGGGTTCGCCGAACGAGTTGTTGAAGCGCGAATCCAACGCCTTTGCCTGGCTGCGCCACACCATCGCGATCCTGTCGGACAGCGCCAACCCCGAAGAGTTTCTGGAGCACACCAAGCTCGAGCTGTTCCACGATCAGGTGTTCTGCTTCACGCCCAAGGGCAAGCTGATCGCGCTGCCGCGCCAGGCCAATGTGATCGACTTCGCCTATGCCGTGCATACCGATGTCGGCAACTCCGCGGTCGGCTGCAAGATCAACGGCAAGTTCGCGCCGCTGTCGTCGGAACTGCAGAACGGCGATGAGGTCGAGGTCCTGACCTCGGAGGCGCAGTCGGCGCCGCCGTCGGCCTGGGAATCGCTGGCGGTGACCGGCAAGGCGCGGGCGGCGATCCGGCGCGCGACCCGCACCGCGGTGCGCGACCAATATGCCGGCCTCGGCCGCCGCATCGTCGAGCGGCTGTTCGTGCGCGCCAAGATCGAATACGCCGACGACAAGCTGAAGGGCGCGCTGCCGCGGCTGGCGCGCGCCTCGATCGACGACGTCATGGCCGCGGTCGGGCGCGGCGAGATGAAGGCCTCCGACGTCGCCCGCGCGATGTATCCCGACTACAAGGAAGAGCGGGTGGCACGCTACGGCGCCAAGAAGAACAGCCTCGCGGTCAAGCTGAAGCTGAAATCGCCGCCCGATCCCTCGCGCAGCCCGTCGGCGATTCCGGTGCGCGGCATCAATTCCGATCTGCCGGTCAAGTTCGCACCCAACGGCGGTGCGGTGCCGGGTGACCGCATCGTCGGTATCGTCACGCCGGGCGAGGGGATCACGATCTATCCGATCCAGTCGCCGGCGCTGAAGGATTTCGAGGAGGAGCCGGAGCGCTGGCTCGATGTGCGCTGGGATGTCGACGAAACGACGCCGCAGCGTTTTCCGGCGCGCATCCTGGTCGACAATGTCAACGAGCCCGGCAGCCTTGCCCAGGTCGCCACGGTGATCGCCGAGCACGACGGCAATATCGACAATATCAGCATGTCGCGGCGCTCGCCCGATTTCACCGAGTTGACCATCGATCTCGAGGTCTATGACCTGAAGCATCTCAGCGCTATTATCGCCCAGTTGCGCGCCAAGGCCGTCGTCGCACGGGTCGAACGCGTCAATGGGTAGCCAGGCCTGTCATGCCGGGCAAAAGGCGCGAAGCGCCGTCTTCATTCCTCTTGACCCGGCAATCCATCATTCTTCAGAAGAGGATGGATACGCGGGTTAAGCCCGCGTATGACAGCCGGGGTGTCTCAGTCGCGGTCTGGAATCTTGATAGAGCCCGTTATGCCAAAAACTCCTCCGTTGCGCCTCGGAGTCAATGTCGACCACGTCGCCACGCTTCGCAACGCCCGCGGCGGTGCGCGGCCCAATCCGGTGCGCGCGGCGCTGCTGGCGATCGAGGCCGGTGCCGACGGCATCACCGCCCATTTGCGCGAGGATCGCCGCCACATCCGGGACGACGACATGGCACGGCTGAAGGCCGAAATCTCAAAGCCGCTGAATTTCGAAATGGCGGCCACCGAAGACATGCTGCGCATTGCGCTCAAGACAAAACCGCACGCGGTGTGCCTGGTGCCCGAACGGCGCGAGGAGTTGACCACCGAAGGCGGCCTCGACGTGGTCGGCCAGCACAACGCGCTGGCGCCGTTCATCGCCAGACTGAACGATGCCGGCGTGCGGGTGTCGCTATTCATCGCCGCCGAACCGCGGCAGATCGAGATGGCGGCAAAACTGCGCGCCCCGGTGATCGAGATCCACACCGGCGCCTGGTGCGATGCCGTGGTCGATGGCCATGCGGCGAAGGCGGAGGCGGAATGGCAGCGCATCGTTGCCGGCGCCAGGCTGGCGCGCGCGGCCGGCCTCGAAGTCCATGCCGGCCACGGCCTCGATTATGCGACCGCCGAGACGATCGCAGGCCTGCCCGAGATCGTCGAGTTAAACATCGGCTATTACATGATCGGGGAGGCGCTGTTCGTCGGCCTTGCCGAGACGGTCCGCGCGATGCGGGCGGCGATGGATCGCGGCCGCAAATCGCTCGTCGGCAAGAATCAGGCGGCGCAAAATCTTGCGGGTAAGGCATGATCATCGGCATCGGCTCCGACCTGATCGACATCCGCCGCGTCGCCAAGGTGATCGAGCGTCACGGCGACCGTTTTCTCGACCGCATTTTCACCGACGCCGAGCGCGCCCGGGCCGCGCGCCGCGCCAAGAGCGAGAAGATGGTGGTGGCGACCTATGCAAAGCGGTTCGCCGCCAAGGAGGCCTGTTCCAAGGCGCTCGGCACCGGAATCAGGCGCGGCGTCTGGTGGCGTGACATGGGGGTGGTGAACCTGCCGGGTGGCCGGCCGACCATGCAATTGACCGGCGGGGCGCTGGCAAGGCTCGAGGCGCTGACGCCCGAGGGCTATGAGGCGCGGATCGACCTCTCCATCACCGACGATTGGCCGCTGGCGCAGGCTTTCGTCATAATTTCGGCGGTCAGTCCGGGCAAACGGTGACGGGTCGGGGGCGGTGTTTTGGCGTTTGTTTGCCGCAACACCGAAAATCTTCGATTATTCAATGGATTAGCAAGTTTTGATGAGACGGTTGATTGCGCGACTGCGAACAACGGTCTAAAACCTCGCGCGGCTGCTTCAGCCAGAGCCAATTCAGGTTTGCAGCCCGAATTGGCTCTCAATATCAGAAACAGGACCATTTTCTTGACCCGAAGCGAGGGACGATTCGCGTAAGGAAGATATTCTGCCACCGCGCGATCGGCAGCGGGGAATTGGGAAAGCAATGAGCGTGACATCCGGAACAAAAACTGAGAGCGGCTTGGGTGAAACCATCCGCGTCGTCATCCACGCTCTCTTGATCGCGCTGGTGATCCGCACCTTCCTGTTCCAGCCCTTCAACATCCCGTCCGGCTCGATGAAGGCCACGCTCCTGGTCGGCGATTATCTGTTCGTCTCGAAATATTCCTACGGCTACAGCCATTATTCGATCCCGCTGTCGCCGCCGTTGTTTTCGGGGCGCATCTTCGGCTCCGAACCGTCGCGCGGCGATATCGTCGTGTTCCGCCTGCCGAAGGACGATTCCACCGACTACATCAAGCGCGTGATCGGGCTGCCCGGCGACCGCATCCAGATGAAGGACGGACTGCTCCACATCAACGACGTGCCGGTGAAACGCGAGCGGCTGAGCGACTTCATCGGCGAGGACCCCTGCGGCTCCGACGCCACCGCCCGGGTCAAGCGCTGGAAGGAGACGCTGCCGAACGGCGTCAGCTATGAATCGCTCGACTGCGTCGATAACGGTTTCTACGACAACACCAATGTCTACACCGTGCCGCCCGGCCACTACTTCATGATGGGCGACAACCGCGACAACTCGACCGACAGCCGGGTGCTGTCGGCGGTGGGCTATGTCCCGTTCGAGAACATCGTCGGGCGCGCGCAGATGATCTTCTTCTCGATTGCCGAGGGCGAGCACGCCTGGATGTTCTGGCGCTGGCCCACCGCGGTGCGCTGGAATCGCATATTCACCATTGTGCGATGAACGACGAAACGCCCGATATCCAGACCTTGCCGTCGGGCGACGTCAGCACCCAGCCTGACGCCGGGCGCGAAGCCGCGCCGGCCAAAAAGAAGCGCAGCAAGGTCAGCGCCAAGGCCGCCGTGGCCGCGATCGAGGCGCGGATCGGGCACAAATTCGCCGATCCCGCTCTGCTGATTACCGCCTTTACCCACGTCTCGGCGTTGAAGCCCGCGCACAAGCGCGCCGATAGCTACCAGCGCCTCGAATTCCTCGGCGATCGCGTGCTCGGGCTTGTGGTGTCCGACATGCTTTACCGCGCCTTCCCGAATGCCGACGAAGGCGAGCTGTCGAAGCGACTTGCCGATCTCGTGCGCAAGGAGAGCTGCGCGGAGGTGGCGAAGTCGCTCGGGCTGCTCGACGACATCAAGCTCGGCCAGGTCGGCGCCAGCGCCAGCGCGCGGTTGCGCAAGTCGGTGCTCGGCGACATCTGCGAGGCGGTGATCGGCGCGGTGTTTCTCGACGGCGGTTACGCGGCGGCGGCGCAGTTCGTCGAGCGCAACTGGACCGAGCGCATGCGCAGGCTGCGGCGGCCGCTGCGCGATCCCAAGACGGTGCTGCAGGAATGGGCGCAGGGCAAGGGCCTGCCGACTCCGGTCTATCGCGAGATCGAGCGCACCGGGCCGCATCACGATCCGCAGTTCCGTGTCGCGGTGGATTTGCCGGGACTGGATCCGGCCGAAGGCGTCGGCGGCAACAAGCGCGCCGCCGAGAAGGTCGCGGCGTCCGTCATGATTGCGCGCGAAGGCATCGCCGGCGGCGGCAAAAATGAAGGATAAGGCCCCTGAGGCCGCCGCGCCCGCGGCCACGCGCTGTGGCTTTGTCGCGCTGATCGGCGCCCCCAATGTCGGCAAATCCACCCTCGTCAACGCGCTGGTCGGCTCCAAGGTCACGATCGTCTCGCGCAAGGTGCAGACCACGCGCGCGCTGATCCGCGGCATCGTGATCGAGAACCATGCGCAGATCATCCTGGTCGATACCCCCGGCATCTTCCTGCCCAAGCGGAGGCTCGACCGCGCCATGGTGTCGACCGCCTGGAGCGGGGCGCATGACGCCGATCTGGTCTGCGTGCTGCTCGACGCCAAGGCCGGGATCGATGAGGAAGCCGAGGCGATCCTCACCAAGCTCGCCACCGTGAACCACGAGAAAATCCTGGTGCTGAACAAGATTGATTTGGTGCCGCGTGAAAAACTGCTGGCGCTCGCCAAGGCGGCCAATGACCGCCTGGCGTTTGCGCGGACCTTCATGGTCTCGGCGATGTCGGGCGATGGCGTCGACGATCTCCGGCGCACGCTTGCGGAGATGGTGCCGCCGGGACCGTTTCATTATCCGGAGGACCAGATGTCGGATGCGCCGATGCGGCACTTGGCGGCCGAAATCACCCGGGAAAAGATCTTCCGGCAGCTGCACCAGGAGCTGCCGTACCAATCCACCGTCGAAACCGACAGCTGGACCGAACGCAAGGATAAATCGATCCGCATCGAGCAGACGATTTTTGTCGAGCGCGAAAGCCAGCGCAAGATCGTGCTCGGCAAGGGCGGCGCCGCCATCAAGGCGATCGGCGCGGAGGCGCGCAAGGAAATCGCCGAGATCGTGGGCCAGCCGGTGCACCTGTTCCTGTTCGTGAAAGTGCGCGAAAACTGGGGCGACGATCCCGACCGCTACCGCGAAATGGGCCTGGAATTTCCCAGGGAATAATCAGGAAACGGCCGGCATTGCGATGAACGTCCCCAGGAATGTGCTGTGGTTTGAGGTGCTGCTGTATCTGTCGCTGACGCTGAATGCGCTGTCGGTCGCGTTCCAGGACCGCACGCCGAGCGCGGAGATGACCGAATCCATGATCACGACAGCGACCATAGCGGACGGCTGCATGATCCTGCTGCTGGTATTGTTCGTCTGGCTTGCCGCCCAGCGGCGCAAGAACTGGCCGCGCTGGGTACTGACCGCCGCGCTCGCGCTGTCGGTGATCTCGCTGGTGCAGGTGATCGGCGAGGTCGGGCTAGCGCTCGACAGCGCGATCGAGATCGTCTCCTGCGCGCTGACCGCGGCGGGGTTGTATTTTTCGTACACCGGCGACGCGCAGGGCTGGTTTAACGCGTGATCCCACGTCGTTCCGGGGCGATGCAAAGCATCGAACTACGATGTGCAATTGCACATCGGAGAATCTCGAGATTCCGGGTTCGCATCTGCGATGCGCCCCGGAATGACGAGGTGAGATAGCTGCGCCCCGCAACGGAATGCTGTACACTCCCACCCATGGAATGGACCGACGAAGGCATCGTGCTGGGCGTGCGGCGGCATGGCGAATCCTCCGCCATCGTCGAGCTGTTGACCCGCGGCCATGGCCGCCACCTCGGCCTGGTGCGCGGCGGGGCCGGTTCGCGGATGCGCCCGCTGCTGCAGCCCGGCAACAGCGTGCGCGCGGTGTGGCGGGCGCGGCTCGACGAGCATCTCGGCTATTATCAGGTCGAGGGCATAAGGTTGCGCGCGGCCACCGTGCTGGCGTCGTCGCACGCGGTCTATGGCGTCAGCCATCTGGCCGCGCTGGCGCGGCTGTTGCCGGAGCGCGACCCGCACGAAGACATCTACGAGATGCTGGATCGCACACTGGACGATTTCGACGATATCGGCGAGGCGGCGGCGCATCTGATCAAATTCGAGCTCGCGATGCTCGCCGAACTCGGCTTCGGGCTCGATCTGGAAAACTGCGCGGCGACCGGGGCGACCACCGACCTGATCTATGTTTCGCCGAAATCGGGCGGCGCGGTGTCGCGGGCGGCCGGCGAAGCCTGGCGCGACCGGCTGCTGCGGCTGCCGGCGTTCCTGCGCCAAGGCGAGGGTGGCGCGAACGGCTGGTCCGACCAGGATTTGATGGACGGTTTTCAGCTCACCGGCCTGTTCCTGCTGCGCCACGTGCTGGAACCGCGCGGCCAGGGCCATTCCGACGCCCGCGACGGATTTATCAACGCGGTGACCAAACACCGGGCGCGAATCAGTTCGGCGGTTTGACCGTCCCCTTTACGAACGGAGAACCCGTACTCCGCGGCCCATCATTAGGCGCTGCGGCCCAGGCCATTTTCTGCCGTGAACACCTGTGGTTATAGGTCCTGCTTTCGCAGGCACGACGATGGTCTTGCCCGATTCAGCCCAAGAGTTTAACCCCTCCTTATGGGAAAACGACAGACACCGCCGGAAGATCCGGCCGAAATCCACGAGGTCATGCTGCGCGATGCGCTGGAAGAGCGCTATCTCGCCTACGCGCTCTCGACCATCATGCACCGCGCGTTGCCCGACGCCCGCGACGGGCTGAAGCCGGTGCACCGGCGCATCCTCTATGGCATGCGGCTGCTGCGGCTCGAGCCCGGCACACCGTTGAAGAAATCGGCAAAAATCGTCGGCGACGTGATGGGCTCGTTCCATCCGCATGGCGACCAGGCGATCTACGACGCCATGGTGCGGCTGGCGCAGGATTTTTCGACGCGCTATCCGCTGGTCGACGGCCAGGGCAATTTTGGCAATATCGACGGCGATAACGCGGCCGCCTATCGCTACACCGAAGCGCGCATGACCGAGGTCGCGCGGCTGTTGCTGGATGGCATCGATGAGGACGGCGTCGAATTCCGCCCCAATTACGACGGCCAGTCGAAAGAGCCGGTGGTGCTGCCCGGCGGCTTCCCGAACCTGCTCGCCAACGGCGCACAGGGCATCGCGGTCGGCATGGCGACCTCGATCCCGCCGCACAACGTCGCCGAACTGTGCGATGCGGCGCTGCACCTGATCGACAAGCCGGATGCGAAGTCGAAGTCGCTGTTGAAATGGGTCAAGGGTCCGGACTTTCCGACTGGCGGCATCGTCGTTGATTCCAAGGAGAGTATTGCCGAGGCCTACATGACCGGGCGCGGCTCGTTCCGCACCCGCGCGCGATGGACCCAGGAGGAGGGCGCGCGCGGCACCTGGGTCGTGGTGATTACCGAAATCCCGTGGCTGGTGCAGAAGAACCGCCTGGTGGAGAGAATTTCTGACCTGTGCCACAACGAAAAGAAGCTGCCGCTGGTTGGCGACGTCCGGGATGAATCAGCTGAAGACATCCGCCTCGTGATCGAGCCGAAATCCCGCGCCGTCGATCCCGAGCTGATGATGGAATCGCTGTTCCGGCTGACCGAGCTCGAAAGCAAGATCCCGCTCAACCTCAACGTCCTGATCAAGGGCCGGATTCCGAAGGTAGTTGGCCTTGCCGAGTGTCTGCGCGAATGGCTCGACCATCTGCGCGACGTGCTGGTGCGCCGCTCCAATTACCGCAAGACGCAGATCGAGAACCGGCTGGAGGTGCTCGGCGGTTACCTGATCGCCTATTTGAACATCGACAAGGTGATCAAGATCATCCGCACCGAGGATGAGCCGAAGCCGGAACTGATGAAGGCGTTCAAGCTGACCGAGGTCCAGACCGACGCCATTCTCAATATGCGGCTACGGTCCTTGCGTAAGCTCGAGGAAATGGAGATCCGCACCGAGGAAAAGAATCTCCGGAGCGAGCTGAAGGGCATCAAGACGCTGCTCGGCTCCGAGGCGGAGCAGTGGTCCAAGGTCGGCGACCAGGTCCGGAAGGTTCGCGACATCTTTGGTCCGAAGACGCCGCTCGGCAAGCGCCGCACGACGTTCGCCGACGCACCCGAGCACGACCTCGCCGCGATCGAAGAAGCCTTTGTCGAGCGCGAGCCGTGCACCGTGGTGATTTCCGAAAAGGGCTGGGTCCGCACGCTCAAAGGTCACGTTGCCGATCTCTCGACGCTTACCTTCAAGACCGACGACAAGCTCGACCATGCGTTCTTCGCCGAGACCACCTCGAAGCTCCTGCTGTTTGCGACCAACGGCAAGTTCTACTCGCTCGACGTCGCCAAGCTGCCGGGCGGTCGCGGCCACGGCGAAGCTATCCGGATGTTCATCGACATGGAGCCGGAAACCACGATCGTCTCGCTATTCGTCAACAAGGGCGGCCGCAAATTCCTGATCGCGAGCCTCGAAGGCCAGGGCTTTGTCGTCAACGAGGATGACTGCGTCGGCAATACCCGCAAGGGCAAGCAGGTGCTGAACGTCGAGATGCCGAACGAGGCGCGCGCGATCGCGACGGTTACCGGCGACATGGTCGCGGTGATCGGCACCAACCACAAGATGGTGATCTTCCCGATCGACCAGGTGCCGGAAATGGCGCGCGGCCGCGGCGTCCGCCTGCAGAAATACGCCAGCGCGGGGCTGTCGGATGTCGCCACCTTTGATTCCAAGGCCGGCCTGACCTGGAAAGATTCGGCCGGCCGCGAACAGGCCATGAGCTGGAAGGAATTGTCCGACTGGCGCGGCAACCGCGCCGACGCCGGCCGCCTCGCGCACGGCCTGCCGAAGTCGAACAAGTTTGGACGAGCGGTGGAGTAGGGCGGGCGTGGAGCCGGGGTCCCGTGTCCCGGATGCGGTGCAGCGTCCTTCACGCTGCACCGCAAGGCCGGAACCCAGATCGCGGGAATACGCGCCGTGGTGCGGATCAGCGTAGCGTGATCCGCCACTACGGCGCCGAGATGACGGATTGCGCCTCCGAATTGAACTAATCCGGAGCCTACGGGCTTCGGACTAACCGCCAATCACTTTGCGATAGCGCCAGTTTTCTTAGACCATCCAAATAATGCACGATCAAAAACCCGCATAGAGACACGGTGCTCCTCAGCCGCGTTTCTGCAAAACCCTACGTATATGTTCCAAAACTCATATGTGTACGTCGGGATCTTTCCGACTCCCAAGGTTCCCAAGGCTCGCACATCAAGAATTGGGTAAGCGTCGTTGTGACAAACATGCAAAATGACGCTGGCCATCGGCCATCCAACCCCAGCCAGTCCAATCAGCGAAGTCACCCTACATCGTTCGGTATGAGCACTAAACGCGATCCTTGTTACTTCACGTACCTCATCTTCGGAATTTCGCTTTGCATGTCCTGTTAAGCGCGGTGATTCCACTCGGCAAGTCTCATGAACTGTTCTTTGCCTAGCGATGAGTGGATACGCACAAAGTTGCGTACCTCCTCGATCATGATGTCCTCGGATTCGACTTTTTCGCTTGTATCATACCAGTCGCTTGCATCGACTGAGAATGCTTTCGGCAGCGTAAAGCACACTGCTACTGCTCTTTCATCAGGTTTATCGGACATTCGGTTATCCTCTAGCCCCGGATGGCCCGGCGCGACGCGCTCTATGCGGAGGAAAAATTTTGGCAAGCAAATTCGAAAAGATTTCGAAATAATCACATTCGACATTACGTCAGGATGACTTGGCCGGCCCAGTTGGAGCCGCAGCCCGAAATACGGTGACGCCGCACCTAACTACAAAAGGCCGACGTGGCGACTTGCCTCCATTCGTTCATGCAGAACACGGACGATCTCGATCAGGCCAGGACTGAGAGCGCGGTAGAAGATCACGTGCACGGGATCACCGACCTTAGCCTCGCGGCTTTCATTGCGGCTGTGCCGGATGTGGAAACAGCGAACGCCGGCGGATAATTCGCTGCGGTCCACCGTTGATAGTCCCAGCGGCTCTGCCGCGATCCGCCGCATCGCCGCCGTCAACAATGCGCGGTAACGAATGCGCGCCTCGGCTCCGTGCATGGTCTCGCTGGTGCGCAGCAGTGCGGCGATATCGGCCTTCGCCGGATCGGACAACCGATAGCGCGGCATGAATCACGACGCTGCCGAGGTTGAAAGGCGGTCGAGAGTTGCATCGAGGTCGGCGTCGTCGATCTCGGTGAACGCGCCGCCTTCCAGCGCGTCGAGCCCGGCTTTGATGTGGGTGCGCAGTAGCTCGACTTTCAATTCGTCTTCTTGGAGACGCTGCTGCAGGCCGCGCACGGCGTCGCGCACTGCTTCGCTGGCGTTCTGGTATTTGCCGGCCCGAACGATTTCTTCGACGAAGGCGTCCTGCTCGGCGGTAAGATTGATGTTGCGGGTTGGCATCGCGGATTTCCCATCAAGGCCCGCAATATAGGGCTATTGGCAATCTTTGCCAATGCCTTGGCATGCGAAATCGTTTCATGCCGTCACCACGCTCATTTGGCGTGCCAGCCTTAGATCAACCCCGCCAGCCGCAACGCCACGCCTGCCGCGCATGAGCCTCCGAGCACCGTCAGCATGCCGAGCTTGAAGCGGAACACCGCGGTTGCCGCCGCGATCGCCAGAGCCAATGCGGCAACATCGACGCTTGAGAACACCGGCATGTCGAACGACAGCCCGAACGAACTGACCTTGGTGGTCTCCCGGAACACGGTGTGCAGCGCGAACCAGACCGACAAATTGAGGATCACGCCGACCACCGCGGCGGTGATCGCGGTCAGCGCGCCAGCCAGTCCCTTGTTGCCGCGCAGAGTCTCGATGAACGGCGCGCCGAGAAAGATCCAGAGAAAGCAGGGCGTGAAGGTGACCCAGGTCGCGAGCAAGCCGCCGAGCGTGCCGGCCAGCATCGGCGACAAGGTGCCGGGATCGCGGAAGGCGGCCATGAAGCCGACGAACTGCAACACCATGATCAGCGGACCCGGCGTGGTCTCGGCCATGCCGAGGCCGTCGAGCATCTCGCGCGGGCTCACCCAGTGATAATGCTCGACCGCCTGCTGGGCGACATAGGCCAGCACCGCATAGGCGCCGCCGAAGGTCACCATCGCCATCTTGCTGAAGAACAGCGCGATCTGGCTGAACACATTGCCCTCGCCAAACGCGATCAGGAGGGCTGCGACCGGCGCCAGCCAGATCAGCAGCCAGACCGCGCCGACCTTCAGCGCGTGCGGGATATTGGGGCGCGCGTGGTCGGGTATTTCCTCGCCGAGCATGCTGTCGGCCGCGCCGCCCTTGCCGCCGCCATGCGGAACGGCGGCAAATTCCGGCCGTCCGCTTTTGGCCCCGACATAGCCGATCACGCCGGCGGAAATGATGATGATCGGGAACGGCACGTCGAAGAAGAAGATCGCGACGAAGGCGATCGCCGCGAGCCCGATCATGATCCGGTTGCGCAGCGCGCGTTTGCCCACGCGCACCACGGCTTCGATCACGATCGCGAGCACCGCGGCCTTCAACCCGAAGAACAACGCCTCGATCACCCCGACATGGCCGAAGGCGGCGTAGACATAGCTCAAGCCCATGATGGCGATCACGCCGGGGAGAATGAACAGGCCGCCGGCCATGATGCCGCCGGCGGTCCGGTGCAGGAGCCAGCCAATATAGGTCGCAAGCTGCTGCGCCTCGGGGCCGGGCAGCAGCATGCAATAGTTCAGCGCGTGCAGAAATCGGCTTTCGGAAATCCAGTTCTTCTCCTCGACCAGGATGCGGTGCATGACCGCGATCTGCCCCGCCGGGCCGCCAAAACTCAACAGCGCCACCCGCAGCCAGACCCGAAAAGCCTCGCCGAAGCTGATGCCGTGACCGGCATCAGCCTTGGCGTTGGTGTCGATCACAGGGATATCGGTCACGGCTTGGCCTTGTTGGTCGGCCAATTATGAGTCTCCCCGGTCGCGTCCCGGCACCAGCGGTAGAACGCATCGTAGAGCATGATGCCGGCCTCGAGCTGTTCGAGATCGTCGTCAAACATCCGCGACAGGCCGAGCGACGCCGCGAGCAGGCCGGGCGCCTCCGGTGAGAGATCGAGCCGGTCGGTGTCGGCGGCGCGCACCATGGTTGCAAGCCGCAACAGCGGCGGTGTCGCCAGACCAAACTCCTCGATCATGACGTCGAAGGTGCAGAGCTCGCCGCGATGGCTCCAGAACACGTGTTCGATGTCGAACGGCGCGGCGTTGAAGCGCTCGCCAACGGCTGTGACCTCGGCGGGTGCCACGAACAGAAACACCGCGTTCGGATCGACGAAGCGACGGATCAGCCAGGGACAGGCGATACGATCGATCTTCGGTCGCGCGCGCGTCACCCAGACGGTGCGTCCCTGCGCGTCGCGCGGGGGGAGTTTTGATGCCGGCACCAGCGGAAGTTTCGCTGCTTTCCAGCCTTCGAAGCCGCCTTCGAGCGTCTCGGCTTCGACGTGGACGTGCCGCAGCCAGGCGGCGGTGCCCTGCGCCAGTTTCTCGCCGCGCAGGCAGACGACGATGGCCGCGCGGCCTGCGAACTCTTCGCCCCAATCGCCGGCCTCTTCGTGGTTACGTTTGATCGCACCGGGAATAAGCCTAGGGTCGGCGGCGAAGTCTTCGTCCGTGCGTACGTCGATCAGGGCAGGCATATTTGCCGTCCCGATCAGGCGTGCAAGTTTGTCGGTGGATATATAGGTAAATGATGACATGAGGGCGCCCTCGTGAAAGAAACGGGACGCGATACTTGGGCATGTCGCCTCGTGGGGGGATCGCAGAACCCCCATGACCTTATTACAGCGAAACCGGCGCAGGCTGTCAACTCGCTCGCGCGATTTTGTCGCCTGACGTTTAGGTGAGGGGCTCAAAATGCATTCGTTCGCTGCGGCAGGCGCCGGGTTCCTGCTCGCCGTGCTGTGGTTCGATCTGATGTTCGACGTGCAGACGCGCAAACATCCCGGCGATGTGTTGCCACCGGAAGTGCTCGCTTCGATTTCGGCCTATTACCGCCGTGTCACCACCGAAGCCTACCCGATGAACCGTCTGGTCGCCGTTGTGATGCTGCTGACATTAGCCGCCATCTGCGCCGAGATCGTAGAAGACAAAAATCCCTGGTGGATCGGTTGGGGGTCGATCGTGCTTGCCGGCAGCGGTTTTGTGCCGACCATGATCCGCACCGTGCCGAACGCCCGGCGGCTGGGGAGTGGAAGCGATACGCCGGAAGAGCAATCGCGGCTCGCCCGCGCGGTGTGCCGCGATCACGTGTTCAGCTTCGCGCGGATGCTTGTGGTGCTGATCCTGCAATTGATCGCACGCTAATGACGATGCGACGGCGCGGCTTTGCGCAAATCGGCCGTGCAAAATTTTGGCGGTTGATGGCAGCAACGGCCCGCCTTGCGCGGTCTGGATAGAGCAGCGACGTTGAATTAGTCTTTCATCAAGCGGACGAAGATGTCGTCTCTGCGGCTGACGAGCCGACCTCTGCGCTTGCTGCCTCGAACGGCTCTCCGCAATAGCGACACAGGAGACGTGGGTGACCGAATGGATCGGGGTGGCGATCGCCCTGGTGTCGAGCTTTCTCGGCGGGTCGGCGGCGGCAATTACCCGCTATCTCGTCGGCAATGCCGATCCGGTTACGCTGGCGATCCTGCGCTGGGGCATCGGGTTTGCCTGTCTGCTGCCGGTCGCGGTGTTGATGGGCGTGAAATGGCCGCCGCGCCGCGATTGGCCGGCCGTAACACTTCTCGGCCTCTGCTTCTTCGGCCTGTTTTTCGTGCTCTATAACATTGCGATCGGCTTCACGACCGCGGCGCGCGCCAGTCTTGCGCTGGCGACGTTGCCGCTGCACACCATGGCGGTCGGGGCGTTGCTCCGCGTCGAGCCGCTGACGATGCGGAAGACGACGGGCGTTTGCGTTGCGGTCCTGGGCGTCATCGCAGCCCTCGCGGCCGGCCTTTCGGCCGCGCCGCCGGGCGCGTGGCGAGGTGAGTTGATCATGACCGGCGCGGTGTTTTGCATGGCGTTCTATAACGTGCTGTCGCGTCCCTTCATTCAGCGCTCGAGCGCGCTGGGTTTCCTCACCGTCGGCATGGGCGCGGGCGCGGCCGCGCTGATCCTGGTGGGAGCGCTGACCGGCAGTGTCGGGGTGCTGGGCCATTTGAGCGCCCCGCAATGGATTGCCGGCGTCTATCTCGGCATCGGCGGCGGCGCGCTCGCCTTCATCCTGTGGGTGATGGCGCTCGAGCGCGCGACGCCGACGCGCGTGGCCGCGACCATGACCGTGAATCCGATCGCGGCGGGACTGCTCGCCACCCAACTTGTCGGCGAGCCGATCACGCCCAATCTCGTGGTCGGGCTGGTCGCGGTATTCGCGGGGATCTGGATCGCGACCACGGAGGTGAAGAAGGTTTAGGCCGGGCGGCGCGCGACGTAGCCGATTCTCAGCCCCGGCTCGAAGCCGCAACGCTGATAGAAGCGGTGAACGCGGGGGTCGTTTCGGCCGCTCTGCAGCAGGACATGGTAGCAATCCTTGGCCCAGGCCGCTGCAAGCGCCGCGTCAACCACGGCGCGTCCGTGGCCTCGGCCTCGAAATTCGGGATGAGTGACGACGTTTTCGAGAAAGCCGTGCCGCCCTCCGGCGCGCAAGAGATTGGGTGCCGTGATCAGCATGCAGGTCGAAACGATGCTGGCGTCGATCGCGGAGACGAACACCGCAACGCCGTCATGGGACAGCATTTCCAGCCAAATTCGCTCGGCTCTCTCGATCGGCTCGGCGCTGGCGCTGACCTCGGCAACGCGAAACAGGTCGAGCAGTGAGGCAAGGTCCGCGCGTTGGGCAAGCCTGGCAAGCGGCATCTGACACCGAAGGTTCGAATCGGAATCAGTCTAGATGATTTGGCAGAGTCACGCCGCGGCGATGGCCTCGATCTCGATCATGAAATCCGGGGACGGCGTCGCGTTTCATTTTCGGCTTCCTCTCTCGGCATCGTCGTGCCCGGCCTTGTGCCGGGCATCCACGTCTTTGCCTCAAAGAAAAAAAGGAAGACGTGGATGGCCGGGTCAAGCCCGGCCATGACGGGTTGGAGGGCACATGCTCAATTCCGCGGCGCGGATATCGGCGGAGGCCCGAGGCCGATCGCCTTCTTCGGCTTCAGCGTACCGATGTAGAATGACGACCCCGCGACGAGAAAGAGCGCGACAAGATAGACCACATAGGATTGCGGCGGGGTAATCGCCCACCGCACAATACCTCGGATCGCTGCAGCCGGACCGGTCTCGTTTTCCATGCCGTGTTTTCCTCGAAACAGCCGCAAATGGAAAGAGGCAAATGCGGCGCGGGCATTCGATGGTCAAGGCGCCGCCGGTTCCTTGCGCAGCAAGCACAGCGCCAGCAGTGCCGCGAGGCTGAGCGCGGACGAGACGATCAGGACGCGGCTGCCCATGGCGTCGATCAACAGACCGAACGCCAGCGGTGCGGCCGCCTGGGCCATGCGGGCCGGCGCGCCGATGATGCCGAGCCGGTAGCCGTAATTTTGCGGACCGAAGATTGCCAGCGGCAGCGTGCCGCGCGCGATGGTGAGAACGCCGTTGCCGGCGCCGTGAAAGATCGCGAACAGGCCGGCCGCGGCGCCGCCGCCGAGCGCGACGATGACTGCGCCGATCGGGTGCATCAGGCAGGCGAGCCGGGTCGACAGCAGCGGATGATAGCGGCTGAGCAGGCTCGCTTCCACGATGCGGGCGGCCACCTGCGCAGGCCCGATCAGGGCGCCGGCCGACACCGCCTGCAGCGTGGTCGCGCCCGCGGCCTCCAGAATGCGCGGCAGGTGCGCCGCCATCGCGCCGGTGACGCTCCAGGCGGCCGCGAAAGCGAAAGCCAGAAGCACCGTAGTCCGGTCGATCGGAATGTGAGGCTTTGTCGATGCCGCGACGGCCGCCCTGGCGCCCTTCACGGGCGGCAGCATGAAAAAATTGATCGGCAGACCGATCAGGATGTGGGCTGCCGCCCAGGCAAAGCAGGTGTTGCGCCAGCCGATGCTTTCGAGGCCAAGCGCCGTCAGCGGCCATCCGACGGTGGAGGCAAACCCCGCGATCAGCGTGATGCCGGTAATCGAGCGTCGCGCGGCGTCGCCATAGATGCGCCCGAGCGCGCCGAAGGCGGCATCGTAAAGTCCAAACCCCATGCCGATGCCCAGCAGCAGCCAGGCCATCACCAGCACCGGAACGGAGTAGGTGGCGCCGAGGAGTGCCAGCCCCGCCGCCAGCGTCAGATTGGAAATCGACAGTACGGACCGGCCGCCGACCAGGTCGATCTGGCGGCCGACGCGCGGGCCGAGCAGGGCCGAGATCACCAGCGAGGCCGAGAAGGCGGCAAAGATCCAGTTCGAGGAGACGTCGAGGTCGCGCGCGATCGGATCGGCGAGGATTGCCGGCAGGTAGTAGCTGGAAGCCCAGGCCAGCGTCTGGGTGGTGCCGAGCGCCACGATGATTGGAAGCGGGCGCACGCTCATGGCTTACGCGCCATCCTTATTCCTTGCCGGCGGCATCCACATCCGTATCCGGTTCTGCTTGCTTGCGGCGCATTTGCATCCGCCGCGCCACGGGCGTCAAGTCGTCCGCGGTTCCGGCCATGATGCTTTCGCCGCGCAGCATTGCGCGGCATAATAGACCCTATGGACCCGACACCCCGACTGCGCCTGATCAACTGGCTGGCGAGCCAGGGCCTGAGCGGCTTGCCCGAGAACGACCTGATCCGCGGCTTCTGCGAGCGTTGCCGGGCAGGCGATCTCGATCTTTCCCGCGCCAGCGTTTTCATCGATACCCTGCATCCGATCTTCGAAGGGCGTGGATTTCGCTGGAACGATACCGCGACCAACGAAAGCGACATGTTCGAATACGGCTCGACCAGCGAGGGCGAAGCCGCACAGAACTGGCGCCGCTCCATTTTCTATCACATGCTCGAGGGCGGCATCGAGGAACTCGAGATAGATTTCACCGATCGCGCCTCGCTGGATTTTTCGCTGATCGACGAACTCGGCGCAAAGGGACACCGGCATCTTGTCGCGTTCGTGCACCAATTCGGCGAAGCCGGCACGCTCGGCCAGATGGACTGCGTTTACTCCTACTGGGTGACGCGGCGCGAAGACGGGTTTGGTGAGCACGGCCTCGCCGCGCTGCGCGACCTGGTGCCGGTGCTGGGGCTCGCAATCAAGTCGGGCGCGCAGGTGGATATCGCCCGCACGCTGGGCCGGGTCTATCTCGGGCGCGACGCGTCGGAACAGGTGCTGCGCGGAAAAATCTCGCGCGGCGTGACCGAACGCATCAATGCCGTTTTGTGGTTTTCCGACCTGCGCGGTTCGACGGGGATCAGCGAGCGAATCGGACCCGACGAGATCATTCCGTTTCTCAACGATTACGCGCAGGCTTCCATCGACGCCATCCATGACGCCGGCGGTGACGTATTAAAACTGATCGGCGACGGCGTGCTGGCGATGTTCACCAGCGAAGACATGGCGCTCGCCAAGCGCATGGCGCTGCGGGCCGAGCGTCGCTTCCGGCGCAACATGGCTTCGCTCAATGCCCGTCGCTCCGCCGAGGGCCGGCCGACCACGTCGGCCTATGTCGGCCTGCATGTCGGTGAAGTCTTTTACGGCAACATCGGCAGCGAGGACCGGCTCGACTTCACCGTGGTGGGGCCGGCGGTCAACGAAGTCAGCCGCATTGCGTCGATGTGCAGTTCGGTCGATCGCGAACTCCTGGTGTCGACGGCCTTTCGGGACGGCCTCGATGCCGCGGGGCGGCGTTACCTGGTATCCACCGGCCGCTTTGCGCTGCGCGGCATCGGCCGCGCGCAGGACCTCTATACCCTCGATCCCGACATCGCGGCCGACGAGGTCGTGGCCGGGAGCTACGAGCGCTATCTGGCCAGTTAAGCTGCTTTCGCCCGCATCGCATACAACGCAACGGCCAGCAGCGAGGCTATCGTCAGCACGACGCCGAGCGCGAACATCGCCTCATGCGACACCGTCGCCGCGAGCCACACGCCGATCGCCGCGCCCATCATCTGCCAGAAGCCGAGCAGTGCCGAGGCGGCGCCTGCCTTCTCGCCGAACGGGGAGAGCGCCTGCGCGGTGCCGAGTGGATTGATGATGCCCATGCCAAGCAGAAACACGCAAATGGCCGCCAGGAAAGGCAGGAAGGTGGCATGGAAGATCGACACCGCGACAATGGCGATGCTGCCGCCGGCCGCCGCCACAAGCCCGCCCCTGATCGAGCGATCGAGGCCGAAGCGCGGCGCCAGCCGTGTCGCCAGCATGCCGGCGGTGAAAACGACCATCACGGTGCCCGCGAAAAACAACCCGAGCTGGATCAGCGTGAAGTGCATCCCTTCGATCAGAATGCGGGGTGCAGCCGAAAACATCGCGAACAGCCCGCCCATGATCAGGCTGACGGTCGCGGCCGGAACCAGGAAGCGGCGGTCGGCGATCAGGCCGAAATAATTCCTGGCGATCGCGAGCGGATTGAGCGGGATTCGCGTCGAACGATGGGTTTCGCCGAACACCGTGCCATACGCGGCAGCGCCGATCGCCGCAAACAGGCCGACAAAGGCGAATTCGGCGCGCCAGCCGAAATAATGATCGAGCGCGCCGGCGAGCAGGGGCGAGAAGCCGGGCGCCGCCGCCATCGCGATCATGATCAGCGCCATCGCGCGCGCGAGCGCGGCGCCGGTAAAGAGATCGCGCGCGATCGCCCGCGACAACACCGAAGTCGCGCACGCGCCGGCGCCCTGGATCACGCGGCCGGTCAAAAGGCCCGGCAAATCTTTGGCAAGCCCGCACCAAATGCTGCCGACGAGGAACACCATGAAACCCGCCAGCACCGGCCAGCGCCTTCCGTAGCGGTCCGAGATCGGCCCGACCACGAGCTGGCCGACCGCGAACACGGCAAGGAAAATCGTGATCGCCGAGGTCACCGCCGCGCTCGACACGTTCAGCGAGGCCGCCATCGCCGGCAATGAGGGCAACAGGATGTTGGTGGCGAGCGTTCCCGTCGCCGCAAGTGCCGCGAGCACCGCAACTTGCGTGACCGTGGAGCCAGTTTCCGGGCGTGGGATTGCGGCAATCGTTGAAACGGTCTCGTCGGTCATGGAAGCTCCGGTTAATATGAGATGATATATATCATATTAAACGGGAGAGGGAACCTCCAATTCACCACCTGTCATGCCCGGACTTGATCCGGGCATCCATGATTTCACAAAAGTCTTACGAAGACGATGGATTGCCGGGTCAAGCCCGGCAATGACGGAATCATCGTCAGCACGCCTGTGCTGCCTTTGCTCCGTCGCCGACCATCTCCGGCTGCCGCGCCAGCGCCACCGCCGGCGAGGCGAGGATCACCAGCGCCTGGGCGCCGAAGATCGCGACCGCGAGATAAAGGCAGGCTTCCGCGCCGTAAATTCCGCCGACGATGGCGCCGAGCGCGGAGCCGAGCGGGCGCGCGCCGTAGCTCATGATGTTGATGGCGGAAACCCGACCCAACAAACGTGGCGGCGTCACCGATTGCCGCAAGGTCGTGGTCGAGATCACCCACAGGATCGGTCCGACCCCGAGCAGGAAGAAGCTCAATCCCGCAAGCCACGGCGCCGGAATGAAAGTCGTCAGCGCCATCACGGCCGCGGCGGCAAGGCCGGTCACCGGGCCCAACCCGATCACGGTGCCGAACGCGAGGCGCTTCATCACCCGCGTGGCCAGTAGCGCGCCCACCACCATGCCGACGCCGTACATCGCCAGCGTGGTGCCGACGCCGGTCGCCGACAGTCCGAGACGGCGCACCGCGTAGGGCACGAATACCGCCAGCAGCAGGAACGACGCGGTGTTGAAGATGAACTGCGTGACGAACACCGGCCGCAACAGCGGATGATGCAGGACGAAGGAGGCACCTTCCTTGATGTCCTGCAGCGGATGGCGACGCGGCGCGGGCGCGCGGGCGGGCTCGTAGATGCCGGACAGCAGCACCACCGCGATCACCGAGAGCGCCGCGGCAAATCCAAAGGCCAGCGCCGCACCCACCCAACCCACCAGCACACCGCCGAGCGCCGGGCCGCTGGCAAAGGCGATGGTGCGCGCCAGTTCGATCCGGGCATTGGCCGCGGGCAACAGGCTGGATGACACGAGCGACGGCACCAGCGCCGGCGCCGCGACGCTGTAGACCACGGTGCCGCACACCGCGGCGAAGCCCGCGAGCGCCAGCAGGGGCAATGTCAGGAGGTCGAGCGCGATCAGCAGGAGGACCGCCAGCAGCGCCGCGGCGCGCAAGGCTTCCGCGCCCGCCATCAGGCGCCGCCGCGAGATGCGGTCGGCGAGCAGGCCGGCGGGGATCGCAAACAGGATGAACGGCAGCGTCAGCGCGGTCTGCAACAGGCCGGTCTGGCCCTCGCCGACGCCGAGCATCAGCACCGCGACAATGGGAGCGGCCGCGAGCGCGACCTGCTCGGCCGATTGCGCGGCGAGGTTGGACCAGGCCAGGCGGTTGAAGGTAGGGGGCAGGTGAGACGTCATATCGGCGGACATGGCGGATTTCCGTGAATGTGGGGTTGGATTGCACCTTGCGGCCTTGGGACAACCAAACCCACCCGCTTCCCGACTGCCGACTGTTCAGGCTCCAGATGCATTTGCAAATGAGTTGCAATTAAAGACAATATCCCCCACCTTGTCAGAATGGATGCCCGAAGCCCCGATTTGCCGGCTGATTCCGCCCCCAGGGTTCCCCCAACGCCGCTGCCGGAGCAGGCAGGCTGGCGCGGGGAACGGGGCACGCCGTCGCTCGCCGACATGTTCGCGACCGTGCGGACGGCCAAACAAGGCCCGTTCTGGCGCAAGCTGCTGGCGTTCCTCGGTCCGGGCTACCTGGTCGCGGTCGGCTATATGGATCCCGGCAACTGGGCGACCTCGCTCGCCGGCGGTTCCAAATTCGGCTACGCGCTGTTGTTCGTGGCGATGCTGTCCAACCTGATGGCGATCGTGCTGCAGTCGCTGTGCACGCGGCTCGGCGTCGGCGCCGGGCGCGACCTCGCGCAGGCCTGCCGCGATTCCTTTCCGCGCTGGGTCTCGTTGCCGCTATGGTTGTCGGCGGAAATCGCCATCACCGCCACCGACCTCGCCGAAGTGATCGGCACCGCTATCGGCCTCAATTTGTTGTTTCACATTCCGCTCGAGATCGGGGTGATCATCACCGCGGCTGACGTGTTTTTGATCCTGGCGCTGCAAGCGTTCGGCTTTCGCTGGATCGAGGCCTTTGTCGTCGCCATGCTGGGCGTCATCGCGGCGTGTTTTGCGGTGCAGATCGCACTCGCCGATCCGAACTGGGGCGCGGTGCTCAGGGGTTTTGCGCCGAGCACCGAACTATTCGCCAATCACGAGATGCTGTACCTGGCGCTCGGCATCCTCGGCGCCACCGTGATGCCGCATAACCTCTATCTGCATTCCGGACTGGTGCAGACCCGGGGCTACGGCGATACAACTGAGGAAAAACGCGAGGCGATCACGCTTGCGACCATCGATTCCTCGATCGCGCTATGCCTGGCGCTGACCATCAACGCCTCGATCCTGATTCTCGCGGCGGCGACCTTCCATCGGGTCGGCAAGACCGACGTCGCCGAACTCGATCAGGCGCACTCGTTCCTCGCCCCGCTGCTCGGCTCGACCCTGGCGCCGACGCTGTTTGCGGTCGCGCTTCTGTGCTGCGGGCTGAACTCGACCATCACCGCGACGCTGTCGGGCCAGATCGTGATGGAGGGATTTTTGAATTTTCGCATCGCGCCCTGGCTTCGTCGCCTGGTGACGCGGATGATCGCGATTCTGCCGGCGGTGGTCGTGACGGTCTGGGCCGGCGAGAAGGCAACGGGTCAGCTACTGATCCTGAGCCAGGTGGTGCTCAGCCTGCAGCTGCCGTTTGCGGTGGTGCCGCTGGTGATGTTCACCGCCAGCCGCAGCAAGATGGGTCCGTTCGTGGCGCCGCGCTGGCTGACGGTGCTGGCCGCGGTGACGGCGGCGGTGATCATCGCGCTCAATGCGAAGCTGGTGTGGGATTATGCGATGGGGTGAAGAGGCGAATGGCGGGTAGCGAATAGGGGAATTTCCATTCGCTACTTCCTATTCGCTATTCGCCAGATCAATCCTGCGGCTCGCTCGGCACTTCGCCTGATGCGTCGATGCGCAGCCAGCCGGAGGGGGCAAGGCGCTGCTGGGGCAGGAAGCGCCCCTTGTAGTCCATCTTCTTGGAGCCTTCGATCCAGTAGCCGAGATAGACGTAAGGCAGTCCCTGCCGTCTGGCGCGGGTGATGTGGTCGAGGATCATGAAGGTGCCGAGCGAGCGGCTTTCCTCCGAGGGTTCGAAGAACGAATAGACCATCGACAGCCCGTCGCTGAGCACGTCGGTCAGGGCTACCGCCAGGAGATCCTCGCCGCGTCCGGTGATACCGCTGTCGATACCGCGGCGGCGGTATTCGATGATGCGGGTCTCGACGTGGCTGTCCTCCACCATCATCGCGTAATCGAGCACGGTCATGTCGGCCATGCCGCCGTGGCGGTGGCGCTGGTCGAGATAGGCGCGAAACACCGAATACTGCTCCGAGGTCGGCACCGCGCTGCGCTGCTCGCCGACAATGTCGGCGTTGCGCGCCAGAATCTTGCGAAAATTGCGCGAGGGCCGGAACTCGTTGGCGATGACGCGGACGGAAACGCAGGCCCGGCACTGGTCGCAGGCCGGACGGTAGGCGATCGACTGGCTGCGCCGGAAGCCGCCATGGGTCAAAAGGTCGTTGAGGTCGCCCGCCTTGTCGCCGACCAGATGCGTGAACACCTTGCGCTCGTGCCGGCCCGGCAGATACGGGCAGGGCGAGGGCGCCGTCAGGTAGAATTGCGGGGTGTCACGTGAGTGCTGGGTCACGGGATCTCGTCCGGCCTCCGAAACATCAGGAGAGCAGCATCGCGCCGCGGGGCCTGACGGTCAATCGGTTTAGATTGCCTCAAAACGTACGGGCGGGCTGCGCCACGGGGATACGCACCGAGCTGTTGATAACTACCGTTCCCAGCACGATGTCGTGCAGCAGCCGTCGGCGGCCGTTGAACAGCCCGACCAGCAGGACAAGCGGCGACAGGAACGATATCGACAGCCAGAACAGCACCGCGTGCATGGCGCCCAGCACGAAATAGCTCGGCGCGCCGTACCAGGTGCGCAGCTCCAGATCCATCACGCGCATCCCGAGCGTAGCCGAATGGGGCCCGCCCAGCGAAGCGCCGTAATAGATCAGCGCCCAGACCACCGAGGCCGGCCACGCCACCCAGAACAGCGCCCAGCCGAGCCCAAGCGTGATCAGCCCGAATACCGCGATGAAGAGGTAGCCGAGGATGATCGGGATCGAGATCACCACGAGGTCGATCAGGAAAGCGAACACCCGCCGCGTCAGCACGCCGCGAAACAATTCCGGCTGTGTCCAGGGGTCGAACGCATGCGGCTGCATTCCGCCATCGCTGCGCCAGGCGCCGCCGGTATCACCCGAACCGCTGTAAGACATGATCAGTCCCTCCCGACTGTGCCGTCACGCGCAGGACATGGGAACCGGCAGCGCGCCCGCAAGACCCCCGCGATCATTAACTAGCGGCAATATTCCGGCGATTCGGCGCCCGGTGCGTCTTCCGTCATGCCGGGGCGCGTCGAAGACGCGAATCACGATGTGCAGTTGCACATCGGGGAATCTCGAGATTCCGGGTTCGCTGCTTACGCATCGCCCCGGAATGACGGGCTCTTCTTATCTCCCCGCCTTCAGCCTTTCCGCCGCCTGCGCTGCGAAATACGTCAAAATCCCGTCGGCGCCGGCGCGCTTGAACGAAAGCAGGCTCTCCATCATCGCCCGTTCGCCGTCGATCCAGCCATGGCCGGCGGCTGCCTGAATCATCGCATATTCGCCGGACACCTGATAGGCGAAGGTCGGCATCCCAAACGTGTCTTTGACCCGGCGTATCACGTCGAGATAGGGCATGCCCGGTTTTACCATCACCATGTCGGCGCCCTCCGCGATATCGAGCTCGACCTCGCGCAGCGCCTCGTCGGAATTGGCGCTGTCCATCTGATAGGTGCGCTTGTCGCCGGTCAGCGTCTTCGCCGAGCCAACCGCATCGCGGAACGGGCCGTAGAAGGCGGAGGCGTATTTCGCGGCATAGGCCATGATCTGGACATCGAGGAAACCGGCCGCATCCAGCGCCTGCCGGATAGCGCCGACGCGTCCGTCCATCATGTCCGACGGCGCGATGATGTCGCAGCCGGCCTCGGCTTGCACCAGCGCCTGCCGCACCAATACCGCCACCGTCTCGTCGTTGAGGATCCTGCCGTCCGCGAGCAGGCCGTCATGGCCGTGGCTGGTGAAGGGATCCAGCGCGACGTCGCAGAGCAAACCGATGTCGGGAAATTCCTTCTTGATCGCCCGCACCGTCTTGCACACGAGGTTGTCGGGGTTGACAGCCTCCGAGCCTTGCTCGTCGCGCAGGGAGGGTTCGGTATAGGGAAACAGCGCGATGCAGGGGATGTTGAGTTTTGCCGCGCGCTCGGCGTCACGCACCGCCTGATCAACGCTGAGCCGGTCGACGCCCGGCATCGAGGCGACCGGCGCGCGCGCGTTGTGGCCGTCGACCACGAACAGCGGCCAGATCAGATCGTCCGACGTCAGCACGTTTTCCCGCACCAGCCGGCGCGCCCATTCCGCCTTGCGGTTGCGGCGCGGGCGGACCGTCAAGTCGAGGGCAGGGGCGGAGGCCTGCGTCTCGCGCCGCGGCGCGTCGCGCATTTCGATGGGACGCCCGAATTTGATCGCCATCTTATGTCTCTCCTCAAGGCGCCGGACTGGATGTTTTGACCCTAGCACTTTGCGCGCGCCCCGTCACCGCGCCTTGAGCTGGCGCAAGGGGTGATTGATTTTGTCGCCGGAAGCGGCCATGAGTTGCGGCAATGGAGCAGATCATGAGCGATCCGCATGTCTGAAATCCCCTCCCGCGACCCGTCGCGGGACAATGCCATGTCGGTGGCCGCGATTTCGTCGGAGCGGATCGAATCCGACGACAATGCGTGGACCCGGCGGCTGGTGCTGTTCCTGCGCTTTATGGCGGTGCTGTCCGTCATCAAGGGGCTCTATCACTGGGCGCAGGTCACCGGCTTCATCGGCGGCGAGGAAGACGCGTTCGAAAACCAGCCGATGGCCTGGCAGACCGCCACCGTCTATTTTGCCGTGATCGAACTGGTCGCCGCGGTCGGACTGTGGCTCGCCACGCCGTGGGGCGCAGTGGTGTGGCTGACCACCGTGGTGTCGATGGCGGTGATCGAACTGATGTTTCCGGGAATCTATGGCGGCAGCCTCACGGTGGTGGCGGGGGAAGCCTTGATGCTCGGCGCCTATCTCGCGCTGGCCTGGATGGCCGCGCGGGAACGACCGCCATAGCCGTCGCGCTGTTCACGTTCGTGCGCCGATTGTTGCGCTCAAAAAAATCCGCGCATCGGCGTACACGATGCGAATTTGAAAATGATGTATGCGATCCCGGAAAGAACGGGGGTCGCTTACATCAATTTTTTTGAATTTTTTTGCGGTAACCTTTCAGTCACCCTGTCGCGCCGCCACACCTGTTACGCGGGAGTTTAAGATTTTAGGGATGCTGTTCCCATATGCGACAGAGGGGGCCAACGAAGCGTGAACATCAGCGATCCACCGTCAATGAAACGTTGCGAAAAGTCCTTATGTGGCGGGCTTAATCCGTGATTCACTGTCTTAAATTCATGATCTCTTTATTGTCTTATTTAAGCTGATCTTCAAGCGGCCCCCTTAAGTTGAGGCTATCAGGCGGGACAAAAGTTTCGTCGAATAAGTCGATAAAAACGACAACAGGGGAAGTGTCATGATGAAAGCCGTTGCAACGGCGGTGGAGACCGCTGAAC